>CAAGKR010322955.1_pt1 | contig 25677 bp, 24 predicted proteins | sample 2556971 | NCBI WGS metagenome assembly CAAGKR01 (sample SAMEA5207829, study PRJEB30636) | soil metagenome | biome: forest; feature: boreal; material: soil | place: USA | collected 2011-09 | depth 1 m | reverse complement strand
TGAGCCCGGCGCCGATGAGGCGCTCGAGGACCCGGGGGCGTGACCCGTTGGTATTGATATGGATGGTGGCACTGGGCGCCGCCGAGCGGATCCGCCGAGTGGCCTCGACGAGGACCTGCCCGCGCGTCAGCGGCTCTCCTTCACACCCCTGGCCAAAGCTGACGAAATTTTCAGGGCTCACCAATAGGTGCCACGCGGCAAGCTCGGCAATCTCGGTCGCCGACGGGGCGAAGCCCATCCGGGTTTGCGGCGAGGCGACATCGCCCCACTGCTCGGAGATGCACCCGAGGCAGGCGGCGTTGCAGGCCGGGGACACCGGGATGGCGCCTTCCCCGCGGCGGAGAAAGACGTTTTGCGCGGTCAGGCAGCGGTAGTCCGTGGCGCAGGTAGTCAGGTGACGGACGAGACGGTTGTCCGGGAGGGCGCGGACCGCCGTGCGGAGCGCTGGCGCGAGACGCTGGCGATCAACGGCCTCGGGGTCCCAGGCGTCCCAGCGGTCGGTTCGGATGGCGGCCACCCGGGTCTCGCCGTCCACCACGCCGACGGCGGCATAGCCGTAGAGCGGGAGCACTGGCGCCGTGTCGTCAGGGTCATAAGCGGGCAGCAGCGTGCGCAGGTAGCCAGGCGGAAGGACGGCGGCCACGGCAAGCTGGCCCTTGTCCCGCAGGGAGACGGTGGAGGAGGCCCGACCGCCCATCGCGAAACGACCGGGAAGGTGAACCAGGGTCGTGCCGGGCGGAGCCGGGATCATGCGATCGGCACCCGCCACCTCCCAGCCACTGCGGCCCAGCGCTTGGAGAGAGGCATGAGGCGAAAGGCGACCGTCGGGGGTCGCCGTGAGGAGATGCGGCACGTCCCTACGTTACCGTGCCGCTCAGGAGAGGAAGTCGAGTGGGTTCTGCGGGACGTCCCGGTACCGGATCTCGAAGTGGAGGTGTGGGCCCGTGGACCGCCCGGTGGACCCCATCAACCCGATCTCCTGACCCGGCGTGACGACTTGCCCGGCTCGCACGAGGACGGCGGACATGTGGCCATAGACAGTGTGAAAGCCATTGCCGTGGTCGATCTCCACATAGATGCCATAGGAACCCCAGCCGGCGAAGACCACCTGGCCGGCGTCGGCCGCGACTTCGGGGGTGCCGATCACGTTGGCGATGTCCAGGCCGGGGTGGTATTGCCAGAAATAGGTCGTAATCGTGCCATGCGCCGGCCAGATGAAGCGCGCCAGATGATGAAGACGCTCGGTTTGCCCGGCCGCGGCATCTCGTGGCGCCAGGGCCTCGGTATTCGCCGCCGGGATGAAGATTTGCGCCGGCAACGGCGATCCACCGGCGAGGCCGTTGACCGACCGGATGGTCGAGATGTCGGCCCGATAGGTATTGGTGAGGTCGACCAGGGGTTCCCCGGGCGGGACCGCGACCATGGTGCCGTCGATCGGGGGGATGATCATCAGGTCGCCCGGCCTCGGGAGCTGGGCTGCGCTGAGCCCGTTGACCTGCAGCAGGGTGTCCAGGCTGATCCCCGCCTGTCGCGCCAGGCTGGCCAGCGTGTCCCCGGGCTGGACCGGATAGGCGCGAAGCGCCGGAAGCTGTCCGGCCTGCGCAGCGGTCGACGGCGGCGGCAGGGTCAGGTCGGCCCTGGTCGCGCTGATCGACGCCCCGGCGGAGGCGACGGTTTCAACGCCACCCGACGATGGCTGGCGAAGTCCGAGAGGCACGAGCGCGACACCCAGGAACCCCACGGCCAGGATGAAGCCGTGGCTCGCCAGCCGGGGCGCAACCGGACGTAAGGGCTTTTTTGACAAAACGCCGGTCAGTCTAGTCGCCCCGGCGGCGCAGCGTCAAATGACGCAGGCCCATTTGCACATATGGCGCAAATGGGGGTTAGCGAACCTTGCGTTGCGTTCCCTCCGCGGACCGAAGGGCGTAGTGGTGCTTGGTGTTCAGATGGCGCATCGTCCCACTCTTGCTCCTGAAAACGGTGGATTCCGTCTCGGCCCAGTAATGGTGGTAGATGACCCCGTGGAGGAATTCGCCATCGGTCACGCCAGTCGCCGCGAAGGCCACGTCATCGCCGCGGACCAGGTCGTTGACGCCGTACACCCGTCGGGGGTCTTCGAAGCCGGCAGCGCGCGCCCGGTCCTCGTCATCTTTTGACCGCAGCCAGAGCCGGCACTGGAAATCGCCCCCGAGACATTTCAGTGCGCAGGCTGCCAGGACCGCCTCCGGGAGACCGCCCACGCCGAGCATGACGTCGATCCCCGTGCCTTCCAGGGTCGCCATCACGGCCGCCGCGATGTCCCCATCGCTGAGCATCGTGATCCGTGCCCCGATCTGCCGGACCTGTTCGGAGAGCGATTGATGTCGCGGACGGTCGAGCATCACGACGGTCAAATCCGACACCTGCACCTTTTTGGCGAAGGCGACACGTTGCAGGTTGTTCTCGACCGAGTCCGTGACATCAACGGAACCCCTGGCATCGGGCCCCACGGCAATCTTCTCCGCATACATGCCGACGGGCGCTCGGACCATGGAGCCGGGCTCGGCCGTGGCGATGACCGAGACGGCGTTCGGTAGGCCCTTGGCGACCAGGGTCGACCCGTCGAGCGGTTTCAACGCCACGTCGCAGGCATCGCCCGTCCCGTCACCGACCGCTTCTCCAACCGAGAGCGCCCCGGTGCCGTCTTCGCCGATCACAACTGTGCCACGCATGTGCACCCCCTGCAGGGCTTCGCGCATGGCCGCGACGGCCGTCGCTTTGATGCCATCCCGATCGAGGTTGCCCATCCAGCGACCGGCGGAAAGGGCGGCAGCCTCGGTTGCGCGGACGAGCTCCAGACCGACGTTCGGTTGCGCGCCACGGGAGGCCGGGGCCCCCTGAGGGGGCGGCGCGGGGAGGTCAGCCCTCACGCGCTTGCGAGATTATCGGACGAGCCGGCTGGCGCCTGCTCGACAGCCTCATCCAGGAGGACGCCCGCCCTCACGGCGGCGGCTCTGACGAAATCTCGAAACAACGGGTGCGGCCGGTTGGGGCGGGAGCGGAATTCCGGGTGAAACTGCGACGCCACGAACCACGGGTGATCTCGCAGCTCGATAATTTCCACGAGCCGGTCATTGGGCGACGTGCCGGAGAAGATCATCCCTGCCTCCCACATCGGCTCCCGGTACACATTGTTGAACTCGAACCGGTGTCGGTGCCGCTCGTAGACCACCGGCTCCCCGTAGGCCGCCGACGCCAGGGTGTCGGGCTGCAGCTTGCAGGGGTAGAGTCCGAGCCGCATGGTTCCCCCTTTGTCCGCCACATCCCGCTGCTCGGGGAGCAGGTCGATGACCGGGTGGCTGGTGAAGGCGTTGAACTCGGTGCTGTTGGCGTCCGACGTGCCCAGGACATCCCTGGCAAATTCGATCACGGCGCATTGCAGCCCAAGGCAAAGGCCCAGGTAAGGCACCAGTCCGGTGCGCGCAAAGTGCGCGGCGGCGATCTTGCCTTCGATCCCCCGATGGCCAAACCCACCCGGGACGACCACGCCGTCGACGGCCTCCAGGGCTCGCAGGTCACCGGTTTCCAGGGTTTCCGAGGCAATCCACTTGATATCGACGCGCAGGTTGTGATGAACGCCGGCATGGCGGAGCGCCTCCGTGACGCTGATGTACGCATCGGGGGCCGGGAGATACTTGCCCACCACACCGATCCGAACGGAGCCTTTCGGGTGCTGAATCCGGTGGACCAACTCCGTCCAATCGCTCAGGTCAACCGGGGACGCCGACATCTCGAGCGCCTCCACGATGACGGTGCCCAACCCGGCTTCCTCCAGGACGAGCGGAACCTTGTAGATGGAGGCCGCATCCGGCACGGAGATCACGGCGCGCCGGTCCACATCGCAGAAGAGGGCGATCTTGTCCTTCAGCGCAACGCTCACCGGTCGCTCCGAACGGCACACGATGGCGTCGGGTTGGATCCCGATGCTGCGCAGCGCGGCGACGCTGTGCTGGGTCGGCTTGCTCTTGAATTCTTCGGACGCCTCGATGAACGGGACAAGAGTCAGGTGCACATAGAAGACGTTCTTGCGGCCGAGGTCGTTCTTGAGCTGGCGGATCGCCTCCAGGAAGGGTAACGATTCGATGTCGCCAACGGTCCCGCCGACTTCGACGATCACGACGTCGGGATTGTCCTCCCAGGTGACCCGGGTGATGCGTTCCTTGATCTCGTTCGTGACGTGCGGGATGACCTGCACGGTTCCCCCGAGGTAGTCGCCTCGCCGCTCCTTGGCGATGACCTCGGCATAGATCTTGCCCGTGGTGACACTGCTCGCCTTGCTCAGGTTGGCGTCGATGAACCGTTCGTAATGGCCGAGGTCGAGATCGGTCTCCGCGCCATCATCCGTGACGAAGACCTCGCCATGCTGGTACGGCGACATGGTGCCGGGATCGATATTGATGTAGGGATCCAGCTTCTGGAGGGAGACGCTCAGGCCACGGGCCTTGAGGATGGTCCCGATGGACGATGCCGTGATCCCCTTACCGATGGAGGAAACCACGCCGCCGGTCACGAAGACGTACTTCGGCACCGGAAGACTATTCTACTGCCTCGTGGCCCGCTGCGCGAGCCGCACTTTCGCCGAGGGCCCGCGGCCGGCATTCGTTTTTCCGACCTCGTTGCGTTCCAATTTCGGTAAGGTCTCAACATGTACCCATACGGAGTCATCGGCAATTGCGAAACGGCCGCGCTGGTCTCGGTCAGTGGCGGCATCGATTGGTTTTGCTATCCGCGCTTCGATTCGCCATCGATCTTTGCCGCGATCCTCGACCGCCAGCGAGGAGGCACCTTCCGCATCTCGCCCGTGAACCCGGTCCCGGCGGCCGAGCAAACCTACGTCCGCGACACCAACGTACTGACCACCACGTTTCATCGAGCGGACGGCACCTTGATCATCACCGACTTCATGCCCTGCTTCGTGGAAGGCGAGCGCTTGGTCTCGCTCAAGCGGATCTGTCGCGGGGTGGAAGTGCGCGGGGGCCCGGTCGAGGTCGAATGCGTCCTCGACCCTTCACCCGGCTACGGGCGCGCGCGGACGACGTTCGCCGAGCGGGAGGGCATCGTGCTGGCCTCTGGTGGATCCCAGGAAGTGATCCTGTCGTCGACCGTGCCCATGCAGGGTACCGTCGAGAATGTCGACGGCCGGCCTCGTTTCGTCTTTCGCTTCACCCTTCAACCCGGTCCCCAGGTGTGGTTCACGCTCGGCTTTGGCGAGCGCTACTTCGCGCTGGGCCGGAAGTTCCCGAGCAGCAGTGACGCGACCGAGCTGGCGGAGCGGACCAAAGAGTTCTGGATCCGGTGGCTCGACCAGTGCCTCTACACCGGCCCCTTCCAGGAGGCCGTTCGCCGGTCCGCCCTGGTTATCAAGTTGCTCACCTATGCCCCGACTGGCGCGCTGATGGCGGCGCCGACCACCTCCCTCCCGGAGGATGCGGGCGGCGACCGGAACTGGGATTACCGGTTCTGCTGGCTTCGGGACGCCTCGTACGGCATCGCCGCCCTGTTCCGCGCCGGCTTTTCCCAGGAAGCCGCGGACTTCATCAACTGGATCCGCGACCGGGCCTATGACCATGACTTCGCGATGCAGATCGTGTACCGCGTCGACGGGGACCCGCGCCTCCCGGAGGAATACCTCGAACATCTGGCCGGCTACGACGGGGCGCGTCCGGTCCGGATCGGGAATCGAGCGGCCGGGCAGCGTCAGCTCGACGTCTTCGGCGCCGTGATCGACTGCATGGCCGTGTACCAGCGGAAGGGCGGCTTTATCTCCACCAAGCTCTGGCATGTGATCGAACGCTTCGCGGACGGCATCTGGGATCTGAGCCGCGAACCGGACAATGGCATCTGGGAGTTCCAGGGGGAGCGCAAGCACCACACGCATTCCAAGCTGTGGTGCTGGGTGGCCCTTGACCGCGCCATCACGCTGGCGCGAGGAACCGGCAATGTCGCCCACGTGGAAGCGTGGGAGCGGGCGGCGAATGACCTGCGGACCGAGATCGAGACGCGCGCCTGGAACCCGAAAATCGGCGCCTTCACCCAGGCCTACGACGACGAATGCCTCGATGCCGCTGTGCTGCAGATGCCGGTGCTCGGCTTCCTCCCCGCCACCGATCCCCGAATGCGCGCCACGATCGAGACCCTGAGCCAGCGCCTCGTCAACGGCGCCTACGTCCGCCGGTACGACTGCGCCGACGACCAGGGCTACCTCAGCGCCGCGTTCCTGTTGTGCAGTTTCTGGTACGTGGATGGGCTGATCGGGCTGGATCGACTCGATGCCGCCGAGCGCCAACTCGAGGGCCTGGTCGCCCTTTCATCACCGTTGGGCCTGCTGGCGGAAGGCGTCGACCCCCTGACCGGCGCACCGCGCGGCAACTTCCCGCAGGCCTACAGTCATCTCGGCCTGATCGACAGCGCGGTGCGCCTCGAGCGCGCCCGGATGGCGGCCCAGGTCGATGCGCGAGCAAAGGAACCGCGGCAGGCGACTGGCTGATTCGAGGCCGGTGGTTGGCTCAGTCGACGCTGGAGGCGACCGCTGAACCCCGGGCCTCGAGGATGACCAGCTTGGGTTCTTCGGCGGCCGGGCTGGAGGTCAGCTGCAGCTTCGGCTGAGGCGTCAGGTCGGTGGCCCCCATCTCTTTGGCGAACTTCTCCAGGCCCTCCAGGTTTTGCGCCAGCAGGGTGAGGCCGGGCAACTTGTAGGAGATCGGCACCACCAGCTTGGGCTCGATCTGGTTGACGATCTCGGTGGCCTCGGTGGCGTTGACGTGGCTGCCATCGCCGACCGGGACCAGTAAGACATCAACTTTGCTGCCGATGGCATCGAGTTGCGCCTCGTCGAGCACATGACCCAGGTGGCCGAGATGACAGACTCGAAGGTCGTCGATCTCAACCACGTAGACCGTGTTCTTGCCCCGCTCGGCACCCTTCTTATGGTCGTGATAGGTCTGGATGCCATGCAGGGCGATCCCCTGGATCTCGAACTCGCCCGCCCCGGTCACGAGGTGGTAGTCATTGCCCAGGCCCTGCATGCTGAAATGGGTCGGGTCCTCGTGGGTGAGCGCGACCACCTGCACGTTGAGCCGGACCGGTGAGAGGCCCAGCTTGGGATCGTAGGGATCGATCAGCATCGCGGCCTCACGCCCGCGCAGTCGAACGGAATTCAGACCGAAGTAGGTAATTTCCACGGCTTGATTCTAGCCGCGCACTGTCACATGCGAGCCGGAGCGGACACCCCCATCAGGCCGAGGGCATTGGCCAGCGTGACTCGAGCCGCACGGGTCAAACGCAAGCGCGCCGCCGTCAGCGACGCATCGTCGGTGATGACGCGACAGTTCTTGTAGAAGCGGTGCACGCTCGCGGCAAGCTCGTCGGTATAGAAAGCGAGGCGATGCGGCTCGATCGCCTCCGCCGCCTCCCGCACGACGTCCGGCCAGCGGAGCATGATCCGGATGAGGTCGAGCTCCCATTCGGAATCGAGGCGCTCGAGCGACGCATCACCGGTGGTCGTCCCGCCCAGGGCGAGCACGTTGGCGAGTCGGGCATGCGCGTACTGGGCGTAGTAGACGGGGTTGTCGCTCGACTGCTGCTTGGCCAGGTCGACATCGAATTCCATCTGGGCGTCCGCCGATCGAAGCAGGAAGAAGTACCGAACCGCATCCGGCCCAACCTCATCGATCATTTCCTTGAGGGAGATACCGACCCCGGCTCGCCTCGACATCCTGACCGTTTCCGCGCCACGCTTGACCGAAACCAGCTGCACCAGCAGGACGGTCAAGCGGGTCGGGTCGATGCCGAGGACCGCGAGCGCCTCCCTGAGCCGGACCACCTGGCCCTGGTGATCGGCGCCCCAGACATCGACCACACGGTCGAAGCCGCGCTTCTCGAATTTGTCGCGATGATAGAAGATGTCCGAGGCGAAGTAGGTCGGGTAGCCATCCCGCCGGATCAGCACCTCGTCCTTGTCGGTGCCCGTGCGAAACCAGACGGCGCCGTCCCGCTCGACGATGCGGCCAAGAGCGGACAGCCTGGCCATCGTGTCCTGGTCCCAGCCTGAGTAGAGGCTGCTCTCGAGGAAGACCTGGTCATGGGTGATCCCCAGCCGTTTCAGGTCGCCCCAAATGCTGTTCTGAACCCACTCGATGCCGAGTTCAGACAAGCTCGCCGGATCGGATCTGCCCTGGGCCTGTGCCAGGGTGGCAATCTCGGTGAGATAGTCCCCGCTGTACCCACCCTCCGGCGCTGCCTGCCCCGCCATGCGCGCCTGGATGGATTCGCCGAGGAGACGAATTTGCTTCCCCTTGTCATTGATGTAGTACTCACGCTGCACGGCGAACCCGGAGGCCTCCAGGATTCGAGCCGCGACGTCGCCCACGACCGCACCACGGCCATGGCTGAACAGCAGCGGCCCGGTCGGATTGGCACTGACGAACTCGACCTGCACGCGCAGTCCACCCCCAAGGTCGCTGCGCCCCCACGCATCGCCGGCCCCCACAACGGCATCGAGCTGCGACTGCAGCCAGGCATTCTCGAGGCTGATGTTGATGAATCCGGGCGCGGCGACGTCGATCCGGGCGAAGGTGGGGGGCAGTGCGATCGTTGCGGCCAGCTCGGCGGCGATCGCCATCGGTGACCGCTTGAGGATCCTCGCCAGCTTGAGCGGCAGCGTGACCGAGTAGTCACCGTGGGCTGGATTTTGCGTGCGTTCGACGATCACGGGGGGAAGTGGCGGCGGCGGATCAGGCCAGCCGTTGACCGACCCGACCGCGCGCCGCACCGCGCCTTCGATGATCTGGGCCGGCGTTGACGCCGGCATGGCCACCCCGGTCAGGGGTGCGTTCCGAGCGTGACCTGCAATCCCTGGGTGTGACCGCCGCGGTACACGCTCATCGAGACCCTGGCACCCGGGGCATATTGTCGCAACACGTCCTTGAGCGGATGATCATCATCGATGGCCTGGTCGTTCAGCTTGACGATCACATCGTGGACGCGCAGGCCGGCGCGCGCCGCCGGCGAGCCTCCCTGGACGGCCGTCACCAGGGCCCCGACGACGAGCGCGTTCGCGGCGGCCGCCGTTTCATCCAGCTGCTCGTAGCTCACCCCGAGGAACGGCTGGTTGACATGGCCGGTTTGGATCAACTGGTTGGCTATGTCCCGCGCGGCGTCGCCGTCCAGCGCGAACCCGAGACCCGGCCCGGACTGGGCCTGCTCGATGGCAAAGTTGACCCCGACGACCTGGCCGACGGAGTTCAACAGCGGTCCACCGCTGTTCCCGGGGTTGATCGAGGCATCGGTCTGGATGGCGTTGAGGATATCCTCGGTCGCGCCGGGGTTGGCCGGGTCAGGAACCTGCAACGATCGATGAAGCGCGCTGATCACGCCCTTGGTCACACTGTTGGACTGACCGAGGGGACTCCCGATGGCAATCGCGAGCTGGCCGACCTTGATGGCGTGGGAATCGCCGAAGGCGATCGTGGGGAGGTCCTGCGCATCGATCTTGATGACGGCGATGTCATCGAGCGGGCTGGTCCCCACGACGCGGGCGTCGTACTGTTTTCCCTTGTCGCGGAGAATGACCTGGAGCTGCTTGGCATTCTCCACCACGTGGTTATTGGTCACGATGTAGCCGTCCGCCCGCACGATGAAGCCGGACCCGATCCCTTTTTGCTCCTGCTGGATGAACAGGTCGGGCGAGGAGATCGTCGTCTTGATCTCGACGACTGCCTTTCCGGCCTGGTCCGCGACGCTGATGACCGCGGATTCCTCGGTGAGATTGTTGGTGACCGGCGCCAGCGGGGCGAGGACGTTGCCGGTGCTCGAGGTCTTGACCAAGCGACCCGCGGTTGCGATCGTCGCCAGCGAGCCCGCGATCGCGCCCACCAGGGCGCTGATCACGACGATAGTGAGGATGCCCCGCGGCCGCGGCGCCGGCGTGTGAGCCTCCGGCGGAACCGGCTGGGCCGGCGGATCAGGCCTGGGCGCGAGGTCATCGGGGTCGGTGGCCATGAAGGGAAACCATTCTATCGCCGGTATTCAGCGGCCAGGCAGTGGAAGCCACGTCAGCACGAGTTGCTCCGTCCGTCGAAAGCCGGCATCCTCGTATAGCCGGACCGCCTGCGGGTTGCTTTCGCGCGTCCAGACGCAGGCGAAGGTCAGGTTGCGTTCTCGAAAGAGCTCGACGGCCTGCCGGAGCAACTGGCCACCCAGGCCTCGCGAGCGGTAAACGGGATCGACGTAGACTTCGGCCACCTCGCCTTCGAGCCCGGTGCCGGGATCGAATAGGACGCACCAGCAGAGCCCCGCCAACCGGCCATCGACGCGGGCGGCCAGGATCACGTTCTCGCCTGTGAAGTGCGACGCTGGCGCCCGCTCGACGTCCCGGTCGATCTGGTCGGCACTGAGCTGTGGATGCTCGTAGTGCCGCTGCTCCTCCAGCATCAGCTCTCGAAGAAAGGGCCGCACCTCGCCATGCTGGGACGGACTCAGCGTCTCGATCGTGAACTCGGCCGGAGCCTCCGCTATGACTTTCCGCCAGCCGGGGCCGCGTCGAGCACGCCACGCAGGGCCTGCGCCGCGCCCAGCAGGGCCGCGGTTTCCACCGGGACAACGATCTTGGTGTTCTCGCTCTCCGCAAATTTGGAGAGGGTGTCCAACTGCAGGATCGCGACCAGCGTCGGATCGGGGGCGGCATCCTTGATCGCCTTGTAGACGGTGGCCACCGCCTGGGCTCGGCCTTCGGCCTCGAGGATCGTTGCCTGTCGGAGGCCCTCCGCCCGCAGGATGGCGGACTGCTTGTCGCCTTCGGCGGTCTTGATCTGCGCCTGCTTCTGACCGTCCGCAATGTTGATCTGCGACTGCTGCTGACCTTCCGACTTGAGGATGAACGCGCGCTTCTCCTGGTCCGCCGTCTTCTGCAACGCCAGGGCGTTGAGAATCATCTGGGGCGGCGTGATGTCGACGATCTCGATCCGGTTGATTCGGATGCCCCACTTGTCGGTCACCGATTCCATCTGCGACTGCAACTGGGCGTTGATCCGCTCCCGCTGGCTCAGCGCATCATCGAGGCTCATGCCGCCGAAGATGGCGCGCAGCGTGGTGCGCGACAGCTGATCGATGGCAATGAAGTAGTTGCTGACGCTGAAGAGGGCGAGCTTGGGGTCGACGACCTGGCTGAAGATGGTCGCATTGACGCTCACGGTGACGTTGTCGCGGGTGATCACCTCTTGCTTGTCGCCGGTCCGGGGGGTTTCCCGAATGTCAACCGTGGACATGGCGTCGACCAGTGGGACCAGGAACGTCACGCCGGGCTGCCTGACCGAGTGGAACTCGCCAAGACGCTTGACGATCCCGACATACCCCTGCTGGATGACGTTGACCGTGCGGGCGACGATGACCAGGACGAGCAGCACGAGGACGGCGCCGACGATCAACGTAGCGTTCATGTTTCCCCCCTTGTTCTCAGACGGTCGGTGTTACCGTCGACGGCGCAACGCGAACGATCAGCGTGCTTCCCCGAAGTCCGGTGACGACCACGGGCGTCTCAGCCGGCACGGAGCTGGCGTCCTCCGTGATCGCCGGCCAGCGTTCGCCGGAGATCTGGATGTGGCCGGGGCGGCTCAACCCCAGAATCGGATCAGAGAGGACGCCATGCTGCCCGATCATGCTGTCCGCGCCAGACCGCAATGCCATACGACCCACATGCAGCCGCTGCATCAGAAACGGCCGCGCCATCGCGATGCCAAGGACACCGACGACCCCGAGGACGATGGCCTGCACCAGGAGGTTGAAGCCGAGCAGGCTGGCGAGGGCGGCCCCCAGGGCCCCGATGGTGAGGAAGACGGCAAAGAAGGCGAGGGTCAGAACCTCGACGACCGCAAAGGCGATCGCGGCGATGACCCAGAACCAGAAGCCAGGCACCTCTTCAGATTCTAGGCTCTAGGCTTGCTCGATGCGCACGATCTCCATCCGCTCAGCACGGCGGCTTGCAATCGCCGCGCAGCGACTGACCAACCCCCGCCCCCAGCCGGACGCGGAATCGATGCTCGCGCTGATCCGCCAGCTGGGCTGCCTCCAGCTCGACCCCATCAGTACCGTTGCCCCCAGTCACCGCCTGGTGCTGTGGAGCCGGCTTGGGCGCTACGAGGGCGCGGATCTCGATCGGCTCCTCTGGGAGGACCATCGCCTCTTCGAGTACTGGGCGCATGCCGCCTCGATCGTGCTGACCGAGGACTACCCGATCCATCGTGAGACGATGCGGCGTTACGGGCGAGGTGAGACGCCCTGGGCGCGCCGAATCCAGGCCTGGATCGCGTCGAACGGGGCCTTGCGCCGCCACATCATCGGTGAGCTTCGTCGCCATGGACCGCAGCCCCCCCGGGTCTTCGAGGACCGGTCGACACGAGCCTGGTCATCGAGCGGATGGACCGCGGGGCGGAACGTCGATCGCATGCTTGCGTTCCTCTGGCTCAAGGGTGACGTTATGGTCGCTGGACGGCAGGGAGGGCATCGCCTCTGGGACCTCAAGGACCGTTGTTTGCCCGACTGGACCCCGCGGCAGCGGATGTCGCCGTCGGGCGTGGTCCGGGCGGCGGCGCAACGATCGTTGCGGGCCCTCGGTGTCGCCTCGCCCACAGAGATTCGGAGCCACTTCATTCGCGACCGGTACCCCGGCCTGCCGCTGGCGCTCCGCGGACTGGAGCGAGAGGGCACGATCCTGCCGATCGAAATCCGGGACGCGGGTGCCTCGATGCCGGGTCCGATGTATATCCATGCCGCGGATCTGCCGCTGCTGGATCGCATCGAGGCCGGAGAGTGGCAGCCCCTGACCACTCTCCTCTCCCCTTTCGACAACCTGATCTGCGACCGGGCGCGGACACGCCGTCTCTTCGATTTCGACTTTTCCCTCGAGATCTACCTCCCGGTCGCGCGGCGACGCTACGGCTACTACGTGCTGCCCATCCTTCATGATGACCGCCTGGTGGGCCGCGTTGACGCCGCGCTGAACCGAGCCGAGCGGCGTCTCGACCTGAAGGCGGTGCACCTGGAACGCCGGCCCGAGACCGAGGCGACGGCCCGGTCTGTCGCCGCCGCGATCAGCGAGCTGGCGGCTTTTCTTGACGCGCGCAGTGTCGCCGTGGGCAACCCCGTCCCTCGCAGTTGGAAGGCGGCCATCGACGCGTCCTTCTAATCCGGCTAATCCGCGCGGAACTCGATGACCCGCACCGCGTCAGCCTGCGGTCAGGCGGCCTGCCGGTTCAGCAGGCCACGCGCATGCCGCTCCACCGCGACCGGGACGATCCCAGCCCCCTGGATGACTTCGAGCACGCTGGTGAGGGTCGCCGCTTCGCGCCCGTGCGGGAAGTCGATGCCGATGACCGACATGCCCGTATCGCAGGCGGAGCAGCGGGTGACGCCCACCGCCTCGGTCGGATCCCACGCCCGCTGGGCGCAGCCGCCGCACGATCGGCAGATCAGGTCGAACAGCATCATCGGCACGGCCGTGTCGGTAGGGCCGGTATTCCCCTCCACGGAGGTACAACGACCGATCGGGAAACCCCCTTGCGCCGCCCTGGCGAAGCGAGATGGAGCCGACGAGCGGATTTGAACCGCTGACCTGAGCATTACGAGGGCTCTGCTCTACCAACTGAGCTACGTCGGCTTGCCGGTTGAATAGTCTACCCGAGCAAATCTCAGGCCCCGACGGCCGCCGCAGCGGGTTGCCGCGCTTTCCGGACGACCGGCTCGCCATTTTCGACGTCGACTTCGAGCGCATCGCCATCTCGGAATTTTCCCTCGAGGATCTGCATCGCCAGCGGATCCTGTAGGCGACGCTGGATGACCCGCTTCAACGGCCGAGCGCCATAGGTCGGGTCGTAGCCCTCGTTGGCGATCAATTCCATGGCCGCCCGCGTCAACGTCAAGCTCATGCGCCGCTCCGCCAGGCGCTTGCGCAGTCGCTCGAGCTGGATCTCGACGATGGACTTGATCTGCTCCCGGGTGAGCGGCTTGAAGACGATGATCTCGTCGACGCGGTTCAGGAATTCAGGCCTGAAATGCGTCCGCACCGCGTCCATCACGAGCCGTTCCTTCTCCGCCTCGCGAATCCCCGGATCCTGGAGGATTGCCGAACCGAGATTGCTGGTCATGATGATCACCGTGTTCTTGAAGTCAACGGTCCGACCCTGGCCATCCGTAAGCCGGCCATCCTCCAGGATCTGCAGCAGGATGTTGAAGACGTCCTGGTGGGCTTTCTCGATCTCATCGAAGAGGACGACACTGTACGGCCGGCGGCGAACAGCCTCGGTGAGCTGCCCGCCTTCTTCGTAGCCGACGTAGCCGGGTGGGGCGCCCACGAGGCGGGCGACCGTGTGTTTTTCCATGTACTCCGACATGTCGATTCGAATCATGGCCTGATCGTCATCGAAGAGGAAGTTGGCGAGCGAACGCGCGAGTTCGGTCTTTCCGACCCCGGTCGGGCCAAGGAAGATGAACGATCCGATCGGTCGGTTGGGATCGCCCAGGCCGGCCCGGCCACGCCGGACGGCATTGGCGACCGCTCGGACAGCCTCGTCCTGGCCGACCACGCGGGCGTGCAACCGCTCTTCCATCTTGAGGAGCTTCTGCACCTCACCCTCGAGCATCTTCTGCACCGGGATGCCGGTCCAGCGCGACACGATGCGGGCGATATCCTCTTCGTCGACCTCCTCCTTGAGCATGCGCTGATTCTTTTGCAGGGCGAGGAGTTCCGCGTTCTTCGCTTCGAGATCTTTCTGCAGGGCCGGGATTTCGCCGTACTTCAGCCGGGCCGCCGTCTCGAAGTCGGCCATCCGCTCGGCGCGCTCGGCGTCGAGCCGGATCTGCTCCTGCTTGGCCTTGATCTCACGGATCTGCTGGATGAGCGCCTTTTCCTGTTGCCAGTGAGCCCGCATGGCCCGGCTTTTCTCTTGCAGGTCGGCAAGTTCTTTCTCGAGCGAGGCCAGGCGCGCACGGGAGGCACGATCCTCTTCGCGCTTCAGCGCCTGCCGTTCGATCTCCAGTTGGCGGATTTGTCGTTCGACCGCATCCAGCTCGGCGGGAAGGCTGTCGATGTCCATCCGCAGGCTCGAGGCCGCTTCGTCGACCAGGTCGATGGCCTTGTCCGGGAGGAATCGGTCCGTGATGTACCGCTGGGAGAGCACGGCTGCCGCCACGATCGCGGAGTCCGTGATCTTGACGCCGTGGTGCACTTCATACCGTTCCTTGAGCCCGCGCAAGATCGAGATCGTATCCTCGACCGTCGGCTCACCAACGAAGATGGGCTGAAAGCGCCGTTCAAGGGCGGGATCCTTCTCGATGTGTTTGCGGTACTCGTCGAGCGTGGTCGCCCCGACCGCCCGCAGCTCGCCGCGCGCCAGCGCCGGCTTCAAGAGGTTCGACGCATCTATGGCTCCCTCGGCCGCCCCGGCGCCCACGAGCGTGTGCAGTTCGTCGATAAAAAGGATGATCTGGCCCGAGGCGCTCTCAATCTCCTTGAGGAGGGCCTTGAGCCGGTCTTCGAACTCACCCCGGTACTTGGTGCCGGCGATCAAGGCTCCCAGGTCGAGCGAAACGACACGCTTGTCCTTCAAGGACTCCGGGACGTCACCCTGGGCGATGCGCTGGGCAAGCCCTTCGGCGATGGCGGTCTTGCCGACGCCGGCTTCGCCGATCAGCACCGGGTTGTTCTTGGTGCGCCGGGACAACACCTGCATGACGCGGCGAATCTCTTCCTCGCGGCCGATGACCGGGTCCAACTTCCCTTGCCTGGCGAGGGCGGTGAGATCCCGGGTGTATTTCTCGATGGCCTGAAACTTCGACTCGGGGGTGGCGTCGGTGACCCGGGTCGATCCTCGGACCTGGGCGAGCGCCTGCAGGATCTTTTCTCGGGTGGCTCCCGCACGACCAAGCAGGCGGGCGGCCTCGGTGTTGGCCTCGTCGGCGATGGCGAGGAGGAGGTGCTCGGTGGACACGTACTCGTCCTTGAGCCGCTCCATCTCGGTCCAGGCCACGTCGAGGACCTTTTTCAACCGCGACCCGAGATAGGTCTCGGCACCGTACACCTTGGGAAGACGGTCGAGCGATGCCTTCAGGTCAGCAGTCAGGCGGACCGGGTCCGCGCCGAGACGTTGCAAGAGCGGAGAAACGGTTCCGTCCTGCTGTTCCAGGAGCGCGAGCAACAGGTGTTCGGGGAGGATCTCCTGGTGTTGCGCCTCCTGGGCAAGCGCCTGCGCCTGCTGGATCGCCTCCTGGGACTTTTCGGTCAGACGGTCAGGACGGATCGGCATGGTGTGGGTGTACCCGACACGGAATGATGCCTAAACTTGCGCCAGCATGACACACTCAACTAGGTTGTTGCTGGAGGCGATGACCATGTCCACGAAAACATCGACAGCAGGCTGGCTCGACCGCTGGGAAGCGGTGCGACGGATCCTTCCAACCATCAACCCCGTCATCAAGGGGCATCCGCTCCACGCGATCATGACCGACCTTCCGGCGGCCCTGATCCCCAGCGGCTTCAGCTTTTCGCTGCTGGGGCGCCTGACCGGCCGGCGCGAGCTGGAAGCGGCGGGCTACCTCAACTCCGTGGCCGGCGTGGCGCTGGCGGTGCCCACCGCGATGTTTGGCCTCGCCGATTACCTCCAGATGGACGTGCGCGACCCCGCGCAGAAGACCGGCTTCGTGCACGGCCTGCTGAATGCCGTGGCACTCGGACTTGGCATCGCGTCGTTGGCCGGCCGAAGCCTGCGGCGGCCCGGCTCCGGGCGGGGCTTGTGGCTGGGTGGCCTCTCGACCGCCGTGCTATTTGCCAGCGCCTACCTCGGCGGCGACCTCGTTTACCATCGCGGTTGGCGGGTGAAACCGATGGAGCGCGAGGAAATCCAGCGTCACGCCGTGCCCGACACCGTGCACGCCGACGACTTCGTGCTCCGGGGCGCAACCCGCACCCCGGTCACATCCCGGAAGGCCTAACGCGACTCAGACCTCTTTGAAGTCGGCGTCGACCACGTCGTCGTCGGCGGCCTTCCCGGAGCCGGGACCCTCCGTCCCGGTCGCGGCCTGGGCACCGGCGCCGGCGCCTTGCGCCTGCCGGTAGACCTGTTCGCCAATCTTCTGCATGGCCTGCGTGAGCTCCTCGCTTGTCGACTTCATGCGCTCGACGTCGTTGTCCTTGATGGCCTGCCGGACCGGTTCGATCTTGCCTTCGACTTCCAAGCGCAGCGCCGGATCGATCTTGTCGGCGTTGTCTTTGAGGACCTTCTCCGCCTGGTAAACAAGGCTGTCTGCCTGGTTTCGGGTCTCGACTTCCTCGCGCCGCTTGCGGTCGTCGGCAGCATTGGCCTCGGCGTCCTTGACCATCCGCTGAACTTCATCCTTGTTGAGGGTGGTCGACGCGGTGATCGTGACCTTCTGCTCTTTCCCGGTGCCGAGATCTTTGGCGCGAACGTTGAGGATCCCGTTGGCGTCGATGTCGAAGGCGACCTCGACCTGCGGAACGCCACGAGGTGCTGGCGGAATGCCATCGAGGTGGAACTTGCCGAGGGTCTTGTTGGCAGATGCGATTTCGCGCTCGCCCTGGAGCACGTGGATCTCCACCGAGGGCTGACTGTCCGAAGCCGTGGAGAAGACCTGGCTCTTGGAACTCGGAATGGTCGTGTTGCGCTCGATGAGCTTGGTCATCACGCCGCCAAGGGTCTCGATGCCCAGCGAAAGCGGCGTCACGTCCAGTAACAGGACGTCCTTGACTTCGCCTTTCAACACGCCGGCCTGGATGGCCGCGCCGATGGCGACGACCTCATCGGGATTGACCCCACGGTGGGGTTCCTTTCCGTCGGCCAGCTTCTTGACGAGTTCCTGGATGACCGGCATCCGCGTCGAACCACCGACGAGGATGACCTCGTTGAGGTCGGCCGGCGCAAGGCTGGCGTCCTTGAGGGCGCTGCTGAACGGTGGCACGCACCGCTCCGTCAGGTCAGCGGTCAACTGCTCGAACTTAGCCCGCGTGATCTTCATGTCGAGGTGCTTGGGCCCATTCTGATCGGCGGTGATGAAGGGCAGATTGATGTCCGTTTCCGGACGACTGGACAGCTCGATCTTGGCCTTCTCGGCCGCCTCGGTCAGGCGCTGAAGCGCCTGGCGATCGCCTCGCAGGTCGATGCCCTGCTCGCGCTTGAACTCGTCGGCAATATAGTCGACGAGGCGGCGATCGTAGTCGTCGCCACCCAGGTGCGTGTCGCCGTTGGTCGCCTTGACTTCGAACACTCCCTCGCCGACCTCGAGCACGGACACGTCATACGTGCCTCCACCGAGGTCGAAGACCAGGATCTTTTCGTTTTCCTGCTTGTCGAGCCCGTAGGCCAGCGCGGCCGCGGTCGGCTCGTTGATGATGCGGATGACATTCAGCCCAGCGATCTGGCCGGCGTTCTTGGTGGCCTGGCGCTGCGAGTCGTTGAAGTAGGCGGGAACGGTGATGACCGCATCGGTCACTTTCTCACCGAGGTAGGCCTCCGCGTCCGTCTTCAGCTTCTGGAGGATCATCGCGGAAATCTGTTCCGGCGTGTAGCGCTGGCCCTGGATCTCCACCTCGACGCGACCGTCCTTGCCGTTGACGGTCCGGTAGGGGACCATCTTTCGCTCCCGGTCCACCTCGGCGTAGTTGCGACCCATGAAGCGCTTGATCGAAAACACCGTGTTCTCGGGGTTGACCGCGGCCTGGCGCCGGGCCAGCTGTCCGACCAGTCGCTCACCCGACTTGGTAAAGGCAACCACCGACGGAGTGGTCCGGCCGCCCTCCGCGTTCGGGATGACGACGGGCTCGCCGCCTTCCATGACGGCAACCACGGAGTTCGTGGTTCCAAGGTCGATTCCAACAGTCTTTCCCATCTCGATTTACTCCTTCAATTCCCGCCGTCCGCGGGCCTTTCACATCCCGGGAAGCTGCGCCGTATATACCCGCGTGATTTGGCCCCTAAACGATGGGTAGAATAACCTGCGGTCATGCGCACCGTTATCGTCGGTTGCGGGCGAGTTGGCGCTAGCCTGGCCAAGCAACTGAGCCAGGAGGGCGATGCCGTGACGGTCGTCGATTCGAGCGAGGCCGCCTTCAACCGCCTTGGGGAGGATTTTGCCGGCGAGATGATCTTCGGGACCGCGGTCGATGAAGACGTTCTCCGCCAGGCCGGGACCGAGAATGCCGACGCCTTTGTGGCCGTCACGAACGCCGACACGACCAACATCATGGCGGCACAGCTGGCGCAGCACCTCTTCAACGTCCGGAAAGTGATCTGTCGCATCTACGATCCGGCCCAGGCCGATATCTACCGCGAGCTCGGCCTCGACACCATCTGTCCGACCACGATCGGCGCCGAGAAGGTGAAGCGCTTCTTCGAGCGCTAGATGACCCCCTATCGATTCACCCAGGGGACTGGGATCCTTGCCTTGATCCTCGGCCTCATCATCCTGCTGCGCGACCTGCTTGAAATCCATTCGATCCCATACGGGGTCGCCGGCATCGGCCTGCTCGCCTTCGGAGCCTGGCGCCTGCAGGTGGCCGGCCGGCTTCGCCCGTGAGCCTCGTCCTCAGCCCCCTCGGGATCACCCTGGCGGTCGGGTTCACGGTCGGGCTGGCGGGCACGCTTGGCTGGATGCTGCGGGTTCCCCCGCCCGCGCCTCGCGGCGCGACCAGCACGGTTCGGTCGGTCCAGTCGATCCGCAAGGTTCTCGTTCCGATTATCGATTTGGGCGCCTCCGTGCGGGCCGTCGAGCTGGCGGCCCGACTGAACCAGGGTCACAAGGCCGAGATGGTGATTGTCTACGTGCATGAGATCCCCCTGCAGGCGCCGCTGGCTATGCCTGAACGCGATCCCAGGATTCAGCGGGCGCTCGATGCGGCAGCATTTATCGCCATGCAGCACGCGATCGAGCCGCGGACCAAGGTGAACGTGGCCCGGCAGGCTGGACACCGGATCGTGGAGATCGCTCGCGAAGAGAATGTGGACCTGATCGTGATGGGCATCAGCCACGTGAACCGGCCAAACGAAGGGACCCTGGGCCGGATCGCGGAACATGTCATGCGGAACGCCCCTTGCGAAGTGGTCGTCGACCGGGTCCCGCGTCAGAAGGTCTCCTTGATCCCAACCGAGATCGCCTAGCCCGCTGTTGAGGAGGTTAGCTGGCGATCCGGTTGTCGAGCCGTTCGCCGTACGGAAGTCCGAGGGTCGCGCGGATCTCGAGGCTGAGTCGCGCCAGGATCACGCGAGACTTTAGAAAGTAGCGCTGGACGTTCGGGGCATTGTGCCACCAGAGGTTGTCCTCGGGGCCAGCGTTGCTCAAGATCCAGATCGGGATTGCCCCCGAGTCGGGATCGGGCGCCCAGGCCTCGATCAGATCGCGGCCAGATCCGTCCGGCAGGCGAAGGTCGATCAAGATCAGCGCAGGGATGCGGGTCCGCACGAACTCGTCCGCGTCCTTCCCGGTACGGACATGTTCCAGCGGGATGCCATCCCGGCGAAGCTGGTCCAGGTAGATGTCCGCGATTGTCTGGTCATCTTCGACCAGGAGGACCCGCCGTTCCCGTGCCACACCGCGACATTAGGTAATCAAGGTTGCGGAAGGCCTTTCAGGAAGCGAGGCGTCACAGCGGCCCGAGGCTCCGTTTCGCCGTGCGATAAGCATCGACGGCGCAGTACACCCAGAGTCCCAGTCCGCCCATGTCCATCGGGATCCCGAGGGGCAACCCGATAACGCTGAGATCGAGTTCCGTTCCGAGCACGAGCGGGCCCACGATGGCAACAAAAAAGGCCAGGCCGCGCACCGGCGCGCGCGCATACCAGTGCCCGAGCCCCGGAACGATGGACAGCCTGGCGGCCCGACCTGGGTCGATTGGCCGTCCGTCGACTGAATGGGGCCGGCCGTCGATCACCTCGCCCTCGACCGGCTGGGCGTGCAACTGCGTGCCGCAGCCGTGACAGAAGGCGGCACCCGCCGGGACTGATCGCCGGCAGCGGGGACAGGTCTCCACGTGCCCAGCGTACTAGCATTGTCCGGGTGCCCGGCGCGAAACATACGGCTTCACCAATGAGCGGGAAACGCCGGGGACTCCCCGAGGCGATCGCGGAAAATATCAGGGACGGCGATTCCGTCGCGCTCGGTCTGGCGCTCGAGTCCGGGATCCCGTTCGCGGCCGTTCACGAGATCATCCGCCAGCGCAAAAGGGATTTGACCCTGGTCGGCCCAATCTCAGATATGGCCTTCGACCAGTTGATCGGCGCCGGCGCCGTCAGCCGGGTGATCGCGGCCTGGGTTGGGAACGTGGCGGGTGGCTCGGGCTATGCCTTCCGTCGAGCGGTTGAGGACGGGATCCCCCGCTCGATCGAGGTGGAGGACCACTCCAACTTCACGGTGGGGCTGGCCCTCAAGGCAGCGGCGATGGGTCTCCCCTACCTCCCCACCTTCACCGGCGTCGGTGGCGACATCGTCAGGGATCATCCCCGAGTCCGTCCGGTTGCGGATCCGTTCGGCGGGCCTTCGTTGCTCGCGGTCGGGGCGCTCCAACCGGACGTCGCCGTCGTTCATGTCCAGCGGGCTGATGAGGATGGCAACGCCCATCTCTGGGGCAACCTTGGTCTGGTCGTGGAAGGGGCCTATGCGGCCCGACGCACCATCTTGACCTGCGAGGAGATCGTGCCGCGTGACGTGATTCGGAGCGATCCGAACCGGACCCAGATTCCGGGGTTCCTGGTCAACGCGGTCGTCGAAGAGCCCGGTGGTGCCCTTCCCGCCTCGGTCCAGGGGTACTGGCGGCGGGACTTCGCGCCGTTTCTCGATTACCACCGCCGGTCCTCCACGGTCGAGGGCTTCCAGGCCTGGCTTCGGGAGTGGGTGCTGGACCTGCCCGATCGAGCCGCCTACCTTCGGCACCTCGGCCAACCGGCCCTGGCCCAACTCCGGGTTCGCGAGGAGCGCCTGGCAGCCCCGGCCAACTTCGCGCCGTGACGAACGGATACACCCGCCGCGAACTGATGGTCGTCGCCGCGGGGCGGGAAATCCAGGATCTCGAGGTGGTCTTTGTCGGGATGCGGCTCCCGCTGCTTGGCTTTGGCCTGGCGAAGGCCACCCACGCCCCCGGCGCCATCGGGCTCTTCGAGAACGGCGTCATCCGGGACCGGCCGGCGGAGGCGTTCATCTACACCATGGGCGATCCGCCGAATATCGCCGGAGCCGTGGCCTGCCTTCGGCTGCTCGACGTCATGAGCCTGCTTCAACAGGGCCGGGTGGACGTGGGGTTCCTGGGGGGTGCCGAAATCGACCCGATGGGGAACCTCAACACGACCGAGACCAGGCCGGGCGGACGGCTGGTGCGGCTCCCGGGAAGCGGGGGCGCCGCTGATATCGCCTCGCTGGCCGGACGCACCGTGTTGATCATGGATCATGAACCGCGCCGGTTCCAAGAACGCGTCGCGTACATCACCTCGCCGGGACACCATCCCGGCCGCCGGCGCGGGGGTCCCGCCACCTTGATCACGACGCTCGGCGTCTTCGACCTCCGGGGAGGCCGATTCCAGGTGAAAAGCCTCCACCCTGGCGTCACCGCGGCGGCCGTTCGTGCCGCGACCGGCTTCGAGCTGGAGATCGAGGATGGCGTGCAAACGACCAAGCCTCCGAGCGCCGCTGAGCTTGCCTACATCCGCCACGCTGACCCGGAGGGATTCTGGACCGGCGACCCGCTGAGGAACGGATGAGTCCGGCGCCTCCCGACTGGATCCCGTCGGAGGAGCAGGCGCGCTCGAGCCGGCTCTGGACCTTCTTGACGGCGCTTGGCTGTTCGAGCTACCCGGAGCTGTGCGAGAAAGCAGCGGCCGATCCATCCTGGTTCTGGAACGCGATGGTCAGAGACCTGGGGATCGTCTGGTCCACCCCCTACGCCGAGGTGATGGATACGTCGGCCGGGATCCCGTTTACGCGATGGTTCCCTGGAGGGCGGCTGAATGCCTACGACTCCGTGGTGATCCGGCACAGCCGGGCGAGCCCGTCAAGCGTCGCCATCGTAGCCGAGGGCGAGGGTGGTGGGGTGCGGCAGCTGACCTACGCCGAGCTTGAGGACCAGGTGGAGCGCGCGTCCGCCGGACTCCGCGCGATCGGCGTCGAGCGCGGCACCGCCGTCGGGCTTTACCTCCCCCTGGTGATCGAGAACGCGGTGGCTCTCCTTGCCTGCTCGAAGTTGGGAGCGATCGCCGTGCCACTCTTCTCGGGTTTTGGCGGGGATGCCATTCGCCAGCGACTCATGGATGCCGGGGCCAAGGTCTTGATTACGGCCGACGGCGCGATCCGCCGCGGCCGCGCGGTGCCGATGAAAGCGACGGCGGACCAGGCGGCCGCCGCCCTGCCCGGCCTGGACCGGGTGGTCGTCGTGCCCTGCGCCGGGATCGAGGTGCCGATGTCGCCTGGCCGCGATCTCACCTGGGACCAGCTGATCGCGGCGGCCCATCCGCCGGCCGGCACGGAGACCATGTCACCGCAGGACCCACTGCTTCTGCTCTACACCTCCGGCACGACGGGGCGTCCCAAGGGAACGATTCACGGCCACGCCGGCCTGCCGATCAAGAGCGGCCAGGACTGGGCCTACGGGATGGACGTCCGGACCGGCGACCGGGTCATGTGGGTGACCGACATGGGGTGGGTGATGGGGCCGCTCCTGGTGCTTGGCAGCCTGATCCTGGGGGGGACCGCGGTCCTCTATGACGGCGCCGCCGATTATCCCGACGCGGGCCGAATCTGGGCTGCAGCCGAGCGCCACGGCGTCACCCACCTGGGCATCTCCCCCACCCTGATTCGAGTCCTGATGCCGGCCGGCGAGGAATTCGCCCGCCGGCAGCCTCTCAACAGATTGCGCGTCCTGGCCTCGACTGGCGAACCATGGACGCCGGAAGCCTGGACCTGGCTCTTCGACGTCGTGGGTCGCCGCCGGCTTCCGATCATCAACTACTCCGGGGGCACCGAATGCGGCGGCGGCCTTCTCTCTGGGAACCTCCTGACGCCATGCCGCCCCGGAAGCTTCGCCGGCCCGATCCCCGGGGTCGATGCCGCGGTCTACGACGACGAGGGGCGCCCCGTCCGCGGCAAGGTTGGGGAGCTCGTCATTCGCCAGCCGTACCTCGGCATGACCCTGGGCTTCTGGAAAGATCCGGACCGGTACCTGGAGACCTACTGGTCGCGCTGGCCCAACGTCTGGGTCCATGGAGACTGGGCCATGATCGACGACGACGGGCTCTGGTTCATCCTCGGCCGCTCGGACGACACGATCAAGGTGGCGGGGAAACGCGTTGGTCCGGCGGAGGTGGAAGCCGCGGCGCTGGAAGGTGCCGGCGTGATCGAGGCGGCCGCGGTTGGGGTGCCGGATCCCATCAAGGGGCAGGCGGTTGTCATCTTCGTGGTGGCGGGGCCCGGCGTTGCCCCCGGTCCGATCCCCGCCGAGGTTGGCCGGCGGGTGGAGCGGTCCCTGGGCAAGCCCTTCAAGCCCGCCGCCGTGTATGTCATCCCCCGACTCCCCAAGACGCGCAATGGCAAGATCCTTCGTCGGGTCATTCGCAACGTCTTTCTCAACGACGCGCCCGGAGACCTCTCATCACTGGACGATCCCGCGAGCCTGGAGCCGATCCGTGATCTCGCTCGCGGGCGGAGCGCCCCGGCCTAGCCCGTTCCGGCTCGCGAGGGGGCCTCCGGGGCTTCAGGGTTGGACGTAGCGTGACGCAACGTTTGCGAAGCCATTTGGGTAGCCAGCCCGTTGTATTGGGTAGAGAGAATCCGATGAAACCACTGAGCGCAGAACTGGCCGCCCGGGCCTGGGAATTCGCCCAGGGGCTCGATCTCGAGGAGTACCGCAAGCTCCAGCAAGAGGTCCGGGCCGCCTGGCCCGCGACCGCGAAACTGGAGCGGCTCGATTTTGACCGGGCCTTCCTGGCCTTCATCGCCGAGCGCTGGCTCGACAAGGCCGCCTAACGCCGCACCGGCGGTCGTTGGCGGCTGGGTGCAAGCCCTCCTGAGTTCGGCCGTTACTCGCGGCAGGCCACCAGATGTCACTCAATGATGGACTGGCGCTGATTCGCCGGCATGACTTCGAAGGCGCCCTGCCCTTGCTCGCCGCCGAGGTGCGCGCCCGCCCGGACGACGCCTACGCCGCCTACTACCTTGCCTATGCCTTCGTTGGCGCCCAGGATCCCCAGCCGGCGACGACCCTGCTCAAACGCATCCTCGAGGCCCACCCGGATTTCACGGAAGCGCGGACCTTGCTGGGTCTCAGCCGCATCCGCACCTCAGACTTCGCCGGTGCGAGTGCGGAATACGATGCCGTCTTGAGCCGCGATCCCAAGAATGCGGCCGCCCTCCTCGGCCTCGGCATGATCCATTACTGGCGTCGCGAGACGGTCGCCGCGGAAGACTACCTTGATCGCGCGCTCCGGGTCGATCCCAGCGCGCGAGACGCGATGGTCTTCAAAGCGGACCTGCGGTATGCCGACGGCGACCTGAGCGGTGCCGTCATGCTGCTCCAGGATGCGAGGCGCATGCGCCGGCCCGCCCTGGCGGAGATTTCCGACGCCGAGATCGCCGACCGGCTGGGCCGCCACGAGGCGG
>CAAGKR010318896.1_pt1 | contig 25746 bp, 23 predicted proteins | sample 2556971 | NCBI WGS metagenome assembly CAAGKR01 (sample SAMEA5207829, study PRJEB30636) | soil metagenome | biome: forest; feature: boreal; material: soil | place: USA | collected 2011-09 | depth 1 m | reverse complement strand
GGCGAAATTGGTATACGCACCAGGCTCAAAATCTGGCGAGGTTCACTCCTCATGTCGGTTCGAGTCCGACCTTCGGCACCAATCTTCTTTGATTTCCTTTATAAATCAGCGCACTCGTATCAATCGAGTCCAAACCGAGTCCAAGATGCTCTTTCCCGGCAAACTGCTCCAGTACATCCATGGCCTTGTCTCGACTCTCGGTTGAGGCGTGTCCATAGTGCAGAATCAGCGTCTTGTCTGCGTGACCCGTAATCGATCCGATGGTTGCCAGGTCGCGCCCCGCTTGCAGCATCCGCGTGACCGCTGTATGGCGAGCGTCATGGGTCACAAAACCCCCTGGTATCTCGCGGCCATAGGCGATGCCGGTCGCTTCACATGCCTCGGCGAAAATTCGATAGTAGTGAGTAACTTCTCGGCCTTCTCTGGTAAAGACGTAAACGCCTTTCGATTCTCCCATCCTTTCCTGGAGTATCTCAGCCAGGGTGTCGGTGATCTTGAGGTACCGAACCGTCTGTTCTGATCGGTGTTCAGTCTTCGTTCCCACAATCTGCATAACCATTGCACCCCAGTCAATATGATCCCACCTGAGCTTGCAGAGTTCGCCTTTGCGCGCGCCGGTTAACAGAGCCGTGCGGAACACGTGCCCAACATTTCGACGTTGCGCCGCTTTCGTTTCTGTTTCGTCGTACCTTTGTGGTGAATAAAGCCAAGTCAGAACCCGGGTTACTTCCGCGGCCGAAATCACTCGCTCGCGTCTGCGCTTGGATCGACGCGGTCGTGGAATCTTGGGCACGCCCCAGTTAGCCAAATCGGGAAAATAGTCCGCAGCAGCGTGTAACATCGCAGAAACGATATTCAGCTCGCGATCAATGCTCGATGGCCTAAGCCCATCGCGCTGGCGACGAGCCACAAACTTCTGTAAGTGCGGTGTGAGAAGTGCGTTTACCCTCAGTCCGGTAGGAAGTTCATCGCGGAGAGTGTTCAATACGCGGCGCGCCCGTACCTCTTCTCTGGTGTTTGCAATCTGTTCGACATGTCTATCAGCGAGCTCCTGAACTGTAGGAACCTCTAGCGGCGCCGGGAAGGCATAGCGCCTGTCCTTTTCGGCAAGGCGTATTCTGCCAAGCGCCGCCTCCACTTCTGCCTGTGTCAAGAACCCCGGCTCGCGCTTGCGCCGGCCATCCGTAAGCCGAATGTCGAAGCCCCAGGAAAAGTATTGTCTCCTCCCAGCGTCGTACTTCCATCCCGCGCGATACCGGTTCGAATAGAATTTTTTGATCATCTGCGCACCAACCTCAGAATATCCGTCCTATGGCGAGCATCTTCTATCAATTTCCTTCTGTAGGCAACAACTTCACTGCGAACGAGAAAGAGCTTACGGCCCTGCGGCACGATTGTTAGTATCTCAGTGCCCGCCTTCCGCTTTCGAATGGTTGACGGATCTAGACCCAACATCCCGGCAGCTTTCGCCAGAGAAATCAGGGTCTCGGAATCGTCGTCCACTAATTTGATGACTGAACCCAAGTTAATGCTCCTAGTAATTCGTTGAAAAGCTTCCACTGTGCTACCAGAGGCCTTTGGTCACCTCCGGCCTGAGGTCGGCGAGATTGAGATCAAGCGCACCATCACTCAACGCCCTCAGCACTGTGTCATCCGGCACCAATTTCAGGTAGCCCATAAACGAAAAAAGCCGCCCACTGCAACCCAGATGAACACATATAAGGTTCAATCTGAATTATCAGTAAGCGGCAAATTCCTGTAGGAGGTACGGTATAGTCTCCCAATTTGCAGTCTGCTGCTCAAACAGCAACAGGGTCAGCAACCGGCGACGACTAGCAACTCGTCAACCTAAGGTCAATGGCAGCCCAAAGCTCTTGGTTAGCCGTACAAGCGGCTACATTGCGAAGGAGATCCTACAGTCGCTCCAATCCGCGGCCCACTCCTAAGCGCGGCAGCAGATTAGGAAACCGGCGACGACTAGTTCACCTAAGTCAATGGCAACTCCACGGCTGGAATTTCAATTGTCAAACACTCTCAATGGTCAAACATTCTCATTCTATTAGCTCCTTGATAAGAGATCAATGCTTATTTTTATGGGTTGCAACCGGCGGTAAGATCTGAAATGCGCAAAAGTCCATTCGTGATTGCGATTCTGATCTCCGCTTTGAGAGAGCGAATTGGGCGTTTGGTACGGAATGGGATCGATTGGTACAGAATGGTAGTTGATCTCTTCTCTGCCAATACTTTGCAACGACTCGGTCCATGTACTCGTTAGGAGCGGCTAGGACTGTTTTGTAGTACTGATCCGTTACCATAGCGTTACCAGGATTCGGAAACCTCACGACCTTACCAAGCTTGGCGTTGGTCAGAGTATTAACCGCATGACACAGATTGGCCGGCGTCTGATGCGTGTAGACGCTGGTCATCCTCACGGACGCATGACCGAGCAAGTCTCGAATGTCCCATTCGTGAACGCCATTGGCTCGCAGACGAGTGGCGAACGTGTGCCGAGTATCGTGGAACCTGAGGTTCAGTAACTCCGCATCTTCGCAAGCATGCCTCCAGCCGGTCTTGATGGAATCAATGTTCACACCCGTGCGGACGCTGTTCTTCAGAGCAGCAGACTCATAATCCTAAACCGGCTGTCTTACTCGCAGTCACTGAGTGTCACCGAATAGCAAAAGTTAGGGTTTCGTCAGTTGGCCAATACTCGGTAACACTCTATCTATGCAGGTAGTCGCTACATTATCCGCTACGCTTTTTTCAGGCACCAAGAAAAGGCCGAACCCGTTGCACACTCCTGGGTGGTTGATTCCGGGAAAGGTCGATAGAAGATCCAGCTGACCTCATGACCGCCAATCATCAGGTCAGTCGCTCTGAGCGATCCGTGATCGATGCTGTCAAGGGCGATTCGAACTCCGGCTCGGCTCAACATTTTAGTCATGGGTTAGTTTGGTCAAGGCAAGAGATTTCGGATTCAAGGCTCTCAATAGAATTCGGAACCGAGACTGGCGGGCGTACGCCATTCAAGGAAGATGGTAATTGATCCGAGTTGACTACTTGACGCGCAAAAGTCGCAATCCGTTTATCGGCGAATAGTACATCAACATACGGCAAGTAGGAGAGGTGTTCCAAATCGTAATAATTGCTTGGATTATCAATAGGCGTGGCTTTGCGCATTTGTAGTTGAACAGCATACTTGAGCCACGTTCCTGGACAATCTTCGAGTCTCACCTGCGCCGCAACCCGGTTGAGTTTTTCCGCATCCTCCCCACCCCATAGCTCAGTTAGGAAATGCCGAACACTAAATGCAAAGGTGTGTTGCTGGATCAAAAGATCGATCGGCTTGCGGAGGCTCGTCTGGTTTGTGGAGTCCACGCCAAGATATTCGGCAAGAGCTTCTGAGCTACCCACTTCCTCGGTACGTTTCACAAAAGACTCAATAGTGCTTCTCATACCACTAATCACCCCATCTATTTGTCCCGGAGTAATAAGGTCGCGCAGGGCATCCAAATTAGTAATACTGTCTCGAACTTCATCCAACTGGCTCAGCACATCCGCCACATCATCCGGTTTAATCCCAGTGGGAGGTATTTCCGAAAGTCTGTGAACCTCGTACTTTGTTTGTGCGGGTCGGGTATTCGCCGCTGCTCCGATTCGATTTGCTTCATAAAAGGCGTCGAGTACATTGCGATAAACATCAACCCGCGGGAGTTGCTTTAGAAGATTGATGTGATGTTTTGAGGTAAGCCGCTCTGGAAACCCTCCGGCGTATTTCTTGAGTGCGCTATTTTGCAAAGAGACTATGTCGCGCTTGATCAAAGCAGTAAGAATCTCGCGGTTCGTTAGTAAGAGGAAAGTAGCCGGAACGTTGTCACCGACTGGTACATCTGAATAGATCGGCAACAGTGATTCTAAGAGATCATAGCGGGCAGCGCGTCTTAACTGATCATCGTACCTATTTATTTCACTTAGGTGTGCCTGCGAGAGAGCAAGAACACAGTTTTGCCCAGACCACACTTCCAAAAATGCGGCGAAACGGGAAGGATCGTTGCGCCTTACTTCTGACAAAAGGTGGAGTTGGCTATTGTCAAAATAAACTTTACGTACCGCTCGTCCCATGGCTGTATGCTACGATAATCACTGTCGAGTCGAAAAGACGATATAAGAGTGGATTGCGATTGTGGCTGTGCTCTCTAAGGATGCTCTGGGAGACTATAGTGGATTAAAGGGCACTGAATATCACCTTCTTTATGCCCTCTGGTTACTGCTGCGCGGTGGCTCCGATCGAATCTCGTTCTACCAAGGAAATGATTTACTGGCACGTCCGATTGCGCCTCCCAAGACGGAGGAATCTGAGGACGCTCTGCCGGTTCCACTCCACGCAGAGGAGTCGAGCGAAGATGTTTGGATTCAACTCAAATCAACGGAATCAACGTGGCCTCCAAGTAGTTTCCTGCCGGCCAACACCAAAGACGATAATCTTCTAAAAAACTTTCTTTGCAACGCGGTTCGATCCGAGAGCGAAGGCAGATCTTGGCGCGTCGAGTTGGGTACACAAGGTTACGTTAAAAAGAAAGAACTCGAAGACTTCCTATCTCAACCAGATGACTATTCTGATCTTAATAAGCACTTACACGAAATCATTGAAAGGGCTCAGACACATCTCAAGAAGGAACGGTTTTCACCAAGTCAGTACGCCGACAACAATCTCCTGAAGCTTTCAACGATTATTCTCTCCCAACTTGCCGGAGGTAAGCCGATCTCCCGCGAGAGACTATTAGCAGAAATCGAACTAGAACTTGCTTACGCTTGTTCTGATCGAGATTTGGCAGTCCAAGTCTTACGCGCACTTCTAGGGGCGCTACTTTCTGACGTTTCTGATTTACCCGTACCAGGACGCGCTTATGACTTAAATTGGATAAACCAAGTAGCGGGTTTCGTTGTCAAAAGGCGCGCACCCTTCGATACGGATCCTGTGCGTAGTTGTACTGCCGCGAATATTCAACGTGAACCTCGTGACTGGAATTCAAAATACTTCGCGTCCCGAGCCCGTCTCGAAAGAGCGTTAGACCAGTTCCTTGGGGCGCCACAGACTGTGTTTGTATTAGTCGGGAGGAGCGGGTCCGGTAAGTCATGGTCCGCAACTGATTGGGCCGCGCGTTCTGCGCGAACGAATGCGATTGTTTTTGCCAGCCACGGCGCTGGATCACAATCGCGAGTTGTCAGCTCTCGTGGCTGAGGCACTTCGCTCCCAAACGTACGCGGACATCGGACACGAAAAACTATTACGACGATTCCAAGGCGTGAGCAGAATAAACGGACAGGGTCCCGGCGTCATTATCGTTGATGATCTACATGTGCGATCCACTGACGTTACCCTGGCCTCTGACTTAGCATTGCTAGTTAAGCAATGCCGAGATTATGACATTAAGCTTGTTTTCACTTGCCAAGAACAGATATGGAAACGTCACAAACTCTGGAAAGAGATTCCTGCTGCCGACCTTTATGTTGCGGACATTGATGCGGGGGCGACACAAGATTCTATCCCGTTTGAGACACGCAAAAACGAACAGGTCTCAGATGAAAATCGGGCACAACCTAAAGCTACATACAGTTTCCAGTTAGGCGATTTTACTCCTGAGGAAATGACCGCTTCACTACGCTGTCGGCTACCGCACGACCGAGCGGAGCGAGCGGGTCTGCTTCTCGCAGCTCCTTCATTTGCTGCTTTGCGGAATCCCTAGCAGGCTGCTGAAAAACTAATTCGAGCTGGCGACAGTCTTGGAGTGTGGCGACTTGTCGCCGCTTTGACTGTTGCTGTAATGCGAAAAGCCTCAGGTATTTGAATACTGACCAAAGCGGCGACAAGTCGCCGCACTCCAAATTTTACGACTTCAACCCAGTCAGAGAGTTTTTCAGCAGCCTGCTAGATTGCTAACTCTGAGGCAACGGCAGTTCCCTCGCGTCCTACGGAAAAGTGATTCTCAGTAAAACGGTTTGAGGGTGGTTGCTATTATGCCGCCTTTTCTCTTGTGAGTTCCTTGTATTCCAAATTTGATGAAGACAAGCCAACCCTGAAAATAGTCTAACGCTTTCAAGTTCTTCGCTCTGCCGGGGACAATTCGTTGATCTGTTGGCTTATGCCTTCTAGCGTGTGCCGGGTCTTTAGACCAGCTTCCACCGCCGCTTCGCATTTGAACGGTCTCTTTTGCAGGTGCGGGCAAGGTCCTCAGGGCTTGTGAAGGAAGCGTCGCGCTCTGTTAATTCGCTCTTTCAAACCATCTTGGAAAGCTGGCCAAACTGAACATGGAAGAAAAGATATTGACTTTTGCACTGGGTCGGACTATCGTCCGCCTGGCTTAATCAATAGGGCTGAATTTCCCTGAGCCTCTGCTCCTTGCACACTCACTGAATCCAGCCACAACGGACCAGTTTAATAGGGTTGCGAACCGCCTGCTTTCTTGATTGCAGCGGCGAATAGTCGTTATGGACGAGGGAGGATGGGCTTCTCAATCAACCTGAGCCTAGCAGGTCAGATCTGTCGCGGCGACCAACTAACCACGATTTGAAAAGAAGGCGCGAATGGTTGCGACATAGCGTCAGATGAAAATCGAAAGGACTCGACATGATGAGTGAGTTGACACTTCTTCACGAGCCATCTCGTTGGCTGCATATAGAATTGCGGAGTCGCTGTGCTCCGACCGTAAGGTCTCCCATGAAGGTAAAGCGCACGCTGTTGCTTCTAGCCGTGCTTGCCGTTTCGATTGTCCTCACGGGCTGCACCGATCACCTAGACCTCACAGGACTTCCTACATCTTGTAAGGACCAAGCCGGCAAAGATGCCACCGTGAGAGTAGAGATGAGGATCATGCAGGCCGGCGAACTAAAAGCGGTCGACACGATAACGGTTAACTCAAAAGGGGAGGCCGATTTGATGATTGGAGCTGAAACCCAATCCAAAAGCCTGCTAAAGGCAGGTCATCGCCCGGCAACGCTGGAGCCAAATGTCATTTACACGGGAGACCCCATCTCGATCGAACTCAAACTCAAAGATCCTTGCAAAGCCGACACGAAGAAGACAACAATCGTTTTGGACGATCTTCCTCACCATAAAACTAAGGGTCGGGTGATTTATACACTCCAGTATGATCAGTTCAAATCTTAGGCCGCTATTTTAGATTGGCTTGCCCAGGGAAATATCTGTGGAGGTAACTGTATGAAAGAGGCCAAGAACATTAAATCCGCGTCAATACGAACGAGTGCCACTCTCGCACGAATGGTTAATCAGGCCGATCGATCTCAATCGCCCAAGATGACTAGCCTGAAGGCAATGCTCGCATCCGGTCAGCCAATTGCCAATGGACCGGTCTTTCAGGCCAACGAGCTTGAACCTCATGGGAATGTCATCGAGAAGGGAGTCCACGCTGTTGGAGCACCGCTATCGAGGTGGCGCTTGATTGCCTCCGCGCTTTGCATTCAAGGCGAAGTGCATCAAGCCGACGGTGGTGGAGCGGCGGGCGATAGTGACACGAACTTTGAGCTCGTTATTCCCGGGTTAGATGCCACCGGTCAGCTAGGCGATCAAGCTAAGGCAATCAACGAAAAGATCGACGAGATAAATCAGGCCGAGAACAAAGGTTTTGGTCACATAGAAGACTCTGGACCAAACAAACTAGATGACCCAAGCAGGATCGGCATTCATTGCGAGGTCGATACAAATCGCCTTGCTGATCTCAAGCCTGATCTTGCTGGAATGATGATTGGCGACTGCTATGAAATATGCGGGCAACTTGTGTTGGACACATGGCACGGTGGTTTATATGAAATTCACCCGGTCCAAACTATTAATAAGTGTTGACAGGTGGTCCAATCGTTCTTGAAAGGCGCTTACAATGCGTAGCGTTCTCTGATTATGGCGCAAGGAGTTCGGTCCCTGGAAATCCTGACGGGCTCTGGTTGCTGGGGCGCAGATTGGATTTGAACCCACGACTATGCTGGAGGCCTCACCATGGAATGCCTTCGATATCATAAGATTGAGAAACTCGTCGCGTCGGTGGTCTTGCTGCTGACTTTGGCTCTTGGCGGCGCCACCGCACAGACGCCCACGACTTCGACGCCAACTGCGACTCCGCCTACCGGCGACCAGCCCATCGTACTCTCTCGGAACCAAGTCTCTTTCGGCGATCACGACATAGGCACGACCACCTACAGTGAGGGGGTCACGGTGAAAAACAACGGCAAGGTAGCCGTCACAATCATCGGCGTCTTGCTTAATAGCACGGCCGACTTTTCTGAGACACATACAAACGCTGGATCCCTGGAGCCGGGCGGGCAATGTTTCATTAGTGTCAGGTTCTCGCCCATAGATACCGGCATGCGTGCGGCAACACTGGTAGTGAACTATAAGCTCGCGGACACCTCAGCTCAGCTCATGAGCCAGGTCGCCTTAAGCGGGCGGGGCTTTGCTCCAAACCTTCGCGTACTTCCACCCGCGCTTGATTTTGGCGATCAGATGGTGGGCTCCGTGAGCGCAGTGCGAACGCTGCTACTAACTGCCGGGCCAGACAACCCTGTGAAGATTCCCGCCGTGTCTGCTGCAGGCGACTTTACCGTGAGTCCCGTAACCTGTGATCTTAAACCCGCGGCGGCATGCACGCTGAGCGTCACCTTCACGCCCAAGAAGGAAGGAACGACGACGGGCTCACTCACGATCGCCAACGACAAGGGTGCCGCTCAGGTTGTATTGCTCACAGGCTTTGGCATAGCGGGCTGTAACACGGCTCCTGCCTTTGGTAGTCCTGAACAGTTGCGCGCACTGGCACCGGTTCTGCTCGTCGTCTTTATCTATTTGCTGGCGCTCTTTCTGGTGCGGTGGAATATGGTCGCCCGGCCGGCGCGTGGTTTGGTGCAAGCCCAGATTTCTGCCGTCACACAACGCGTGGACTTGCTGCTGGCTGCAACCGATGCCCCGACTGCTGCCAGAATTGCTCCGATCAAGTTGTTGCTGGTGCGCGCCCATGATCTCATTACCCATAAAAAGACTCGGCCCGTGACCATGTTCCTGGACTACTTGTTCTGGACCCGCGGCCATGAAATGACCGCTTGGAACTGCATACACGAAGCCGAAGAACAATTGGTTTTCTTTCTTCCGGAAGAGAATGTGCGCGCCGCTCTGGAGCGAGCCGAAGTAGACTTGCGTGAGGATGCTACTCCACCCGCGCTTGCATTGGCGGATAGAATTCACGAAGCCCTTGCTGCCACTCCGCCATTGCCGCTGGAGGATTCTACTCGCAAAGCATTGGAGGCGGTTAGCAAGTTCATAGAATCGCAAACTGCCGCCTTAGCGACGGAAGTCAGCGACGCGTTGAAGCCGGAGGCGACCCTTACAGTCGAGCAATACGGGCAGTTGGCGCAGAAGGTGGCGACCTTCATTACTCCAGAGGCTGTTTCGCTTATTGATCAAATCAAACAGGCCCTGGGCCAAGTGCCTCCCGCCACTATCGATGTACTGAGACCACTGTTTGAGCAGGCTGCCAAGCTCCTCAAGCCGCAGACGTCGATACTTGCTGAAAAGCTCAACGCCGATTGCACGGCAACGACTCCGCTGACAATCCCTGAGTGGAAGGCATCCCTGGCCGGAGCTAATGACTATCTGAGCCCGCACGCCGCACCAGCCCAGCAGATCAGAGACGCGCTCGCTGCGAAACCGGTAGTACCCATCGAGCGCTGGCGCGCCTTACTCAATGAAGCTCTGGGCTATCTCTATGACCGCACGGACAAGAGCTTCGGTTCGATGAGCAGTTGGCAGAATAAAACTATATGGCTGGTAGGTTGCAGTCTGTTGCTCATAGTCGCGTTGGCGGCGGCGCTCCAGCACGCGGTGTTCTTCCTCATCGGCGCCGCCGGCGGGCTGCTCAGCCGCATGGGTCGGGCGCTCTACCGCGATGATGTGCCCACGGATTATGGCGCTTCGTGGACTAGTCTGTTCCTGAGCCCGGTGGTTGGCGCGCTGGCTGGCTGGTTAGGCATTCTGGCAATACTCTTGCTCGTCGAGCTTAACGTCCTCGGCTCTGTGTTCAAGGTTGATTGGTGCAATCCCTATAACCCCATAGTCCTCGCCCTTGCGCTGGCTTTGGGATTCTCGGAACGACTCTTTGATGGCATTCTGACTCAACTCGAGCAGAAGGTTGGAGGCGCGCAGACTCCGCCTGCTCCGCCTGCTCAGCCCGCGCCCGTCAAAATCACGACGGGTCCCGTGCTGGCTGAAGGCAAAGTCGGCCAAGTCTACACACAGCCTCTTCTAGCTGCCTCCGGAGGCACCCCGCCCTACAAATGGAGTGTGGTTGGCGGCAAGCTGCCGGCCGGGATTACTCTTGATCCGAGTGGGCAGATAAGCGGTACGCCGACGTCCGACGCTAAGGGCACGGCTAAATTTACCGTGCAAGTCACTGACGCTGCCGCGAATACTAAGTCGCTTGAGGTTACGATAGTGGTTACTTAGCGTCCGGTCACTACTATTTAGGCGTAGCCTGATTTCAGTCATAATTAGAGGGGTCCGGTTTCACTGTGGTAACACAAAAAGCGAGAAGGAGGGAGGACGACAATAGCACTTAGAAATGAGGTCCGAGCCTTCTCTCGACGTGAAGATAACTAACGACGCTCAAGCTACACTGAAATGATTTCCGATCTTTTGTCATACCAACCAGATGGCAGATGCGTCGGCGATCAAAAGAGAGGATCAGCCGCTGTTCGTTAGGACAGGTTCCAGATGGGATCCCCCGGATACTCTGGAGCAGCAACTTACGAATGTTTATAAGGAACTGGCGGATTCGTTGAAGTCCATAATCACCAAATCAGCCCGCAATTATCCGTCACCATCGAGGTTATTAAGTATGTTCGTCCAGGAATGCCTTTTACCCCACGAGTCCAGCTTAGGGAGGAAGTTCGATGCCCGTCGCAATCAGCCTCGGTAAGGCTTGCCGCTTAATGTTGGTTCTGTCGCTCGCGGTTTCCTTCGTTTTCCAAATGGCCTGTGGCCCGGAGGACTACCAAAAACCAGTCCAGCAATTTCAGGATGCGTCCACCGTAGTCATTAGCGCTACTCGAGCGTTTCTGACAAACGAGAACACTGTGGAGCAGAACAAGGCGTTGGATGATCTGGTTTTCGAGCGGAAGCCACTGTCCTTAGCGGAAATCGATAAAATTGAAATCATTTCTCAAAAAGAGATCAAGATCCGTACTGACGCTCTGAATGCGCTGGCGCAATACACTTCAAATTTGGTGATACTGACTCAAGGAAAAGCGGGCTCCGCGGTCGGGGACAATACCAAGAAGTTGAGTGATTCGCTGAAGACCCTGGCAGACGACGCGAAGAAGCTGCCAGCTACTAAGACGACCTTTCTGAACAATGCTAAGTTTTCCGGCATTGTAAGTGCTGCAGCAAGCGCGATCGGCGCAGTCGCGCAGTTGATTGTCGAACGCAAAGCACGACGTGAGCTGGAGCGGTCGATTGTAGCAAACGATGCTGCAGTCACTGCACTCATCCAACAGATCAGTGATGACGCGCAAGGATCGTATCTGCGTCAGAAGAACCAGCTCGGCGCCTACGGCGATCAACTATCCCGAGACTACGAAAAGGAAATTGAGGGGAAGCCAGATCCGATTTTGTTACTCAATTTTGCTAAAACCATCAAGAGCTATCGCACGCAAAACTCTCAACTGTCTGATGCGAATCCTGCACCCGCAATCGCCAAAATGAAAGCTGCCCATGAAAAGCTCGTTGCTTTTGTCAAGTCGGACAAACGTCCAGAGACGCTTGCGGAACTCGTAACAGCGGTGAAGAATTTCGTAGATGCTGCGCAGCCACTGGGTTTGGCTGTTCAGGCACTGATCAGTGCCAGCTAAGACTGACAATTGAGGTGATCTATGACTCTTATTGAACTCGCTACGACAATTGGTGATGTGCTCACTAAGATCGACGCACTGCTTCAAACCCCTGGCTTGTCAGACTCGGATTGGCAGACGCTGTATGCTCTACGAAAGCATCTGGACGATGAACAGCGCGATCTCATTGGAGAGTCTATCAACGAAGCAGATGCTACTTACAAGGAACTCACGACGGAGCTCAAAACCGCAAGCGATCAACTCAATAGCGTCATCAGCGACCTGACAAAGGTCGGAAGCGTGATAACTAAGGTTTCTCAAATCTCCAATTATGTCGACCAGATTCTGAAGTTGGTTGCTGCGGTTTAGATAGCGGGGCTCCGCGGAGGAGCTTCCCGTGAAAACCAGCAAGTCATTGTCCTTGGTTACTTGGAGCTCAGTACCACCAATTTACGCGAAAGGTATTAATCTCGCGGCCTCTCAGCAGTCGCACTACCCTCCATCGCCATGTACCCGGACATACAGTTAGCCTCTGCGCGTGCGATCTCCACCACAGGGCGCGGTGAACTTCTTAAAGCGATCGTTAATGACAAGATGGAGTTGCCGGCCAAGATGCCCGCGGATTCGAGGAGACATCGGCTTTCCGCCAAACTTCGGATCTTTCTGGCGCGGGAGATATTCAGACAGATGGTTCCTGTTGAGAAGCCGAGTGCTAACCTAAATGAAGCCGATATGTTGTTGAGACGTGATTTGAAGTTGAACTATCTTGCCGGGTTGGTGAGTCTCACAATCGATAAGGACCCCTCCATTTTTGACACCCGTCGAGGCTTCGGCAGGTGTGCAGGAAGGAACAGAAAAGGTAAGTCGAATACTGGCACCGGTGAACCGGTCGTCGTAGACAGAGTCGCCGTTGTTGGATACCCACTCGAAGTCTTTTTGAATAGGAGGAGCTATGTCTGACGAAAGATTCTCACGCCAATCATTTCTGGGTAAGAACTCGCAGGAGATCATTGAGAACGCAATCGTCGGAATCGCTGGCCTTGGGGGAGGTGGTTCGCATATCGCGCAGCAACTCGCCCACGTTGGGTTTCTCAACTACCGAATCTACGACGGCGATATCGCAGAAGACCCAAACTTGAACCGCCTTATCGGCGCAAAAGAAACTGACCCAGCGGACAAGACTCCAAAAATTGAAATCGGTCAGCGAACGATCAAAGGGTTACGCGCGAAGGCGGTCATAGAATCGTATCCCTGCCGCTGGCAAGATAATCCGGAATCACTAAGGGGCTGCGATCTAATCTTCGGATGCGTTGGTGGTTTCTCTCAACGGCGTGAACTGGAAGCTTGCGCTCGGCGTTACCTAATTCCGCTGATCGATATCGGCATGGACGTACATTGCATCGGCGATGAACCTCCTCGAATGGGTGGACAGGTGATACTTTCAATGCCGGGCAGCCCTTGCATGTTTTGCCTCGGCTTCTTGAACGAACGAGTATTAGCACGAGAAGGGGAACGCTACGGCGACGCCGGCGCTCAACCGCAAGTGGTTTGGCCCAATGGCGTACTTGCCTCGACGGCCGTAGGGATCGCAGTCGATTTGTTAACCGACTGGACCCGATCGTTGCGCGATGTCGTGTATCTGGAGTACGACGGAAACAAAGGAACCGTTAAGCCGCACGTTCGACTGGAGTATTTGGAGGATAAGTGGTGCCCGCATTATCCGGTAGATCAAGTGGGAGATCCCGTCCTTAATGGAGTGGTCTTCGCCGAATCAGAGCACTGATTAAAGTCAAGACACCTGCTGGGAATGGAGAACGAGAGGCTGCGCGCGCGGCTGCAAGACATCATGGACCTCGCCGCTGAAGAATTGGAGTTGGTGAACAAAAGAAAGAACCGGATCTTCGGCCGCAGGAGCCCGAAGTCTATCAGACGGTCTGTCGAGTATCCCCGATCGAATGTGGGCGCGCCGCTGGGAAGAGGTTGGCTGTCATAAAAGTAGCTGACTTCATCGCTCGCGCCGACACCTGAAGGCAGGGTGGGGCTATTATTCGTCGTCGCGAAAGTACTGCTCGAACCGTTGTACCAACGTCGGGTGACCCTGCTTATTGCGTCATAGTCATAGTGCGATGAAACGCTGCGCGCATCGGTATTGACCAATAGATTCCCGGCGCTATCGTATTGATAGCTAACCGTCCCACTTTCCGGATTCGCGGCTGACGTTAGCCGCTTCAATGAATCGTAAACAAACGTGCGAGTCTGGCTGCCCTGGTTGACCGTGACGAGATCGCCGAGCGCGTCGTAAGAATAGCTGGTGAGATAATTAACTCCACTTGGATCCTCGTATACTTCCTTCAGTTGTCCAAGGGCGTCGCTAAGGCTCTTGCGCGTCTTGCCCGTTTGATCCGTAACAGTGACAGTGTTGCCGCTATAAGCAGCCGCCGCCACCGCACTGTCTGGCGTGGTAAGTGAAATTAGTCGACTCAAAGCATCGTAAGCGGTCGTGGTCCAGAGGATTGTTTCACCTGCACGAAAAGGATTTGAGGTTTGAGACAGACGGCCCAACGAATCATATGTCTGCCTTACTGTGATGTAATCAGTCGCGTTTTCATATTGTCGCTTTTCGGTCGCGCGTCCCAGTCCGTCGTATACGGTCTGGCTCTTGAGGGGATGGCCATCATTGAGACTCGTCTGGTTGCTCGCCACAGTGATCAGGTGATTGGTATCGTCGTAGCTGAAGATGCTTTCACTAGCCGCATCGTTGTTTATAGCGCGAATTACTTTGGTCGGGCGGTCCAAAGGCTCATTCGCGTCAGAATAGATTGCGGTCACTACTCCGTTTGCATCTTTGGCATTAACGGGTCTGCCGAGATGGTAATCGAATTGCATATGAGCCGTTTGGTTTAGGGCATTCGTCACACTTGTGGCAAAGGCATAACTTGCTTGCCCCGGTGTGCTCAGTTCAGTGGGCGCACTGTTGGTCTCAGCTTCGGTATCCGGTGAGCCGAAATTATCACTGTAACCAAACGTTGAGGCATATCCGCGCCGATCTATCGCCTTCACCAGATTGCCCGCGATGTCGTATTGAGCAAAGGCAGAGATCGACCCGGTGACCGAACCACTCGTCAGGAAATAATGGGTCGTCGCTGTGGCATTACCCCGCGCTATGTAAGAGGTTGTCGGTGGCATTTTCACATGCACATAATCGCTCTCGGCAAAGCCTGGTACGATCAAGCTGAGCTGACCCGGGACTGGCAAAAAGCAACTCGCGGTGAGGGCCAGATCGTGGATATTCGAAGAGTGTCTAAGGCGGACTTGCGCAGGGCCTTGAAATACTGCTTCAAAGCGCCAGATCTCAGTAACTGGACCGTTAATGAAGTGCGACAGTTTCAGGCTCTACGACGAACAAAACTATCAGAGTGCTTCGGTGAGTTGCGCGGTGTTAAGGTGACCGAGGACGAGTTGAGTGACTTCCCGGTCGCCGAACCACAGTTGTTTGTAGGTTGCCCTTGCCCTGAGTGTGGCGCACGTTTGCAAATACGGAACGTGTCCTGGCGCGAGCTAGAGGGCGATGACTCTACGCCGGTTGGTAGGAACTGTTTTCTGCGGGTTCGAGCCGGTCCTGAGTTGGTCCATTGAAAGCTGTCACCAAATAGCCCCGCAGTTGGCTAGAATTGACCTGTAACGCGTTGTTTGCCCGCGAGGGGCATCCTAGCAACGGCACAACGTATTACGGACAGCACAGGCGATTGTGCCGCTATTCATGGTTAATGACGATTTCAACGCAGATATACCCCGACGCGGGGTGATCGAGTAAGTGATAAATGGCTTGGATTCCAAAAATCTTTGAAGAGGCAATCCTGCGGGCCGCGGGACGCAGACGCTACCACGCCCAACGGCGCGAGGGTCAGCGTCAACGACAGCGGATCGTCATGGCTGCGCTCGTGCAACTAAACTTCCGCACGTACGGCGCTGGCCGCACACTTGCCCAACGCCTTTCGGTAAGCACGGCGACTATTAGCCGAGACATCGCCTATCTCCAACAATGGCGGATAAAGTTGGCAGGGCTCTTCGATGAAGAAACAGGCGACAGGATCTTCCGCAAGTTCGTGGCCGAACAAACTCACCCTGCGGACAAGTACGTGATTACGATACGAAACGGCGTTCTGCGGTAACAAACCCAGAGTCTAGGGGGATCGGCCGCTTGACTTAGGAGATACGCGCGACTATTGACGTGCCGGCGAGCCCGCATTTGGGTCCCGCCTGCGGATAAAATATGTGTGCGTGCCGCCACTGATTAACGACCCTAAACGAGTGCGGTCCAAATCGAAATGGATCGTCGAGTAACTCGGTTTCCTCTAAGGTCAAGTAATCATGGTCATGATCCACAAAAGACCGAAGGAAGGAACGCCATCCTTTTCGTAATTCGACCCTTGTCTTCCCGTATGCAACACTCGCTTCCATCATCCTCTTATTAGATTTTGTAAATACGCCAAGAGCCTGTAAGTCGATCGTTGCGGGGCAAAACACGGTTTCAAAATAGTCCCGCGTCATCAATCTTGCCATCTTACCCGTTTCAAGATCGCGAAACTCGTATTGTATCGGCTCAGTTCCTGCTCGCAGAATGGCGTGTCTCAAGGTTGCGAAACAGAGGACTGTGTTCTTCGTAAGTACGCTCCACAAGCATCGGCCGGTATCCATATCAAATACTGATGTGACTTCGTCATAATCGTAAGATAAATCCCCGCCCAATCTCCAACATATCACCGGGTGTTTCCCGCTAATGGATATGGCACTAATTCCGGCGGACCTCCGTGCCGCGAACCCGGATCCCAATTCCTTTCCCAATGTCTTCAATCCAGTCGTCCAATCGCTTTTTAAGGTGCCCAGCACTTCCTCATTTGGAAGCTGTTGCACCCACTGGGTTGGCCTTGCACTATTAAGTTGCATGATTGAGGATGGAAAGAATTCGTCGTAACTAGCCACAATCTGGCTCGCAACGAATGGATTCAATAGTATTGCGTGCTCTATGTAACCAAGAGCTGCGGTTGCGTTCCCATCGCTCAACAGGGCGACGCCCAACCACAATTTTGCGACCGAACTATACGCATCGGCAGATTCGGCCCTTACAAGTTCAGTGATGGCCTCTTCAAGTTTGCCTAGGCGGAGGAAAGTAACGCCAGCTTTTAGGGGCAGCGCAAGTTGTCGGTCAATCTTCTCTTCTATTCGATCAAGACGATCAACTAACAATTGGGCTTGAGCGGCAAGGTCTGCCTTAAGCCCTTCCTTCAGTCGTGTGCACAACTCATCAAAAACTTTCTTTGCTAGATACGTGAGGACCTGCTCCATCATTGGTGGTTTCTTCCTCTATAAACAATTGGGCACGTTCACCAACTGGTCTGCAACGCAATGAAAAGACACCGCCCGACGCTGCTTCTCAGTTCGCTGCGTGGCGAACGCCCAAGAGTCTCCGCCGTGGAAGGGCTTACAGAAACGAGAGCCTTATACACCTTGCTTTCTCCGAGATGCAAGGTCTAGATTTCCGACCACGGCACAACTTATTAAAGGTCAACGGTAATGCCGTCCTGACCCACCTTCTGGAAAAAGTAAACGCGCATAAATGCGCAACCGTTGCACGCTAATGGAGGCGCAAAAAGAGATCAAAAAGGAGCGAAATGCGAAGACTTACGCTGCGAAACCTGACGAAATTAGATCAAAAACAGACACGGTTCATCCGAGAAGAAGACTAAAGTGTCTTCATTCAGCAACGAACCTTTCGGTCTAGCACCTATGGCTTTCGCACCTCAGAGAGCTAGAACTCGGGGATAACCGGAAGCCGTTGGGTCATTTCCCGTTCAGCACCCGTTACATCGCTGTCGATGAAGAGGCGCAATCCCCTTATCCTGGCTTGACGAAGTTGGCGAGCGAACCTCTCGATACAGTGGCGGAGATATTCTTTCGATGTTTCGGACTATTGAGCAGGTCAGCCAGCCCTAGTGACCCGGTCCAGTGAAGCGTTTCAGTAACCGAGACGCCAGTTCTATTGCCTGTATCAAATCGTTGCTTGTAATCCTTTTCTTCCGCGCCTATTGAATCGATGGTCGAACACGCCGAGCACTTACTCGCTCAGCGACCAAAGAGTGAAAGTGCCCGTGAAGCCCTTCATCTTCACGGCGCCTTGCAGTTTCCACTTAAGATGAGCGTGCTGCTTGGCGCCGTAACTCTCTAGGTGCTCCTTAGCTTGGCTGCTTATCCAAATCTCCGCACCCTTGATCGCGCCCACCACTCGGGCCGCAAAATTCACCGCACCACCAGAAACATCGTTCTTCTTTACGCTGATCGGTCCGATATGAATCCCGGCACGAATTTTCAACATGGACTGACCAGGGTTAGCTTGCAAAGCCATAGCATAGTCCAACGCCTTCTCGACCGAACGAAACGCCACCATCACGCTGTCTCCTATGGTTTTGATTTCGCGTCCGTTGTAGTAGTCAATGAGTCTTTGGCTTTGCTCGAAGTGCGCTTGCTGCACTTCGTTCATGCGTTCGTCCTTTAGTGCTTCTCTCAACGCAGTCGCGCCGACAATATCGGTGAAGACGATGGCCATCGTCACGCGCTCGTCTCCCGCCCATTTGGTAAAACTCGGAGTGCTCATCTCGCCTCGAGCCGATTCGACGAACATTTCGAAATCGCGCTGGCGATCGGCAGATTGTTCCATTACCTGCACCTTCGAGGAGAACTGCAACCGTTCCTTCGGCTCTGCAAGCGAGACCTTGCCTCCGCAAGGGCAGGCGAAAGTCATCAGGCCTTGATCCCGCAACAACTTTACATAAGTGTCCGGCACAGCATTCCCACAGTTCGCGCAAACAAAAAAGCGTATCAGATCAACCGAGGCGTGGAGCGCGCGTCGCTCAGTGTGGGCCAACACAAACTCCTCGAAGTGGAACCGCGTCTCGTCGCTGGGCGCTCGGCCCTCATGCCGATCGTAGAAAATCACCAGACGACCCCGAGCTTCGGCAAATTCATGCAGATACAGACCGCACTTGCCGCCCGCCCGTGCCTTGAAGACCGCTGCGTTGCGCCACATCTCCGCTCGACCCGTGGTAAAAAGTCCGCTGTGACCGAGCCGCACCGCCAAAGTCGAGTAGAGGCTTTGCACTGGACCGTCGAAGGTCACCGCGAGAGCCTTCCCCTTGGGTTCCGGCGCATCTTCGTAGTCCCGATTGAATTGTGACGGAAAGACCAAGTAGCGACCGTCAGCCGCACTCTCTCGTAGGGCTAAGTCATGACGTACCAGTTCCTCCACCGTCGCGTGCAAGAGCAATTGCTCCTGACCGGGCTCTTCGACCTTCTGTTCTTTGGGCACGTAGAATAGGCCCGCCAGTGCTGCGTCCTCAGCAATGGAACCAAGACCATCAGGCTCTTCCTTGGCCGCGTTGACCATCGCCGACGCGTAGGCATCCAGCAATTCCGGCTGGAGCAGCACATAACCGCCAAAACTCAGCCTGCGGATCAAGTCGCGGTTTTCCAGGCGTCCAATGCAGGTGTCGAACTGGTCGCGCAGGTTCGGCTCCCTTGCTACCACCTCGGAGTTTAGCCGCGCAAACTCGTCGTAAAGCTGAGCCGCAGATGCGAGCAGTTGCCCAGTCTCCTTGACGTCAAGCAGGAAGGCCTTGATGTCCGCAAACAGGACCGACGACGAAACCTCGGGAAGGATGTCCCACCTGATTGCCTGCTCGATCGCCAGCCGCAGTTCCTTTATCTGCCACCCCTCCTTGGCACTGGTCTCGAAATACCCTTCGAACCCGAACTCCTTCAGCAAAGCGTCCAGTCGCTCTTTGCTTACGGACACGGTACCGCGATCTGCGCGCGCGGAGACGAGGAACTTCTTCATCGGCAAGGAGGACGACCCTTGACGTTGCTGTGCCAAGCGTACCGCGCGCTCCCAGTGGCGCACACCGGCCAGCGGATCAGTCTCACTTCGTGAATCAAAAACCACCAGTGCCACGGCTACTTCGTTCAAATGCAACTGATGGATCACGCGATAGCCCGGTTGTCCGGCTAGATCCCATAGGAGTGTTTCTCGAGTCTGTTTTCGATTGTGTTCCAATTCCACTTCTTCAGACTGAAACGTCCACACTTTTCGACCAGGCGTGGAGTCGGTGTTTTCGTAGGGTTGACCGTTTAGCACGAGACTCAGGCCTGACTTCCCGACACCCGTATCGCCAAGCAGAACAACTTTTGCGTTGACGTAATGACTAGTCTGGACGTTGGGCGCCTGGCCTAATAATACGACAGGGTCAAACTCCCAGATGTGGACCGCACGGTCGCGTCGCGCCTCAGGCGTACCCCAATCCGAACCAACCATGGCGATTTGCGGTAACTTCGGATGGAACGCGAGCCCGGGAATGGAACGAGAGTGATTTTTCGGTAGCGGAATCACCGCCGCGGGCTCGAACGTGTCTGCGCGCCATAAGCGAACCGTGTCATCATTACTCTTTGAGCCGATCAGTCGACCGTCCGCCGAGAAATCCACACAATCAACTGCACTAGTGTGGCCCTCGAGTGTGCGCAACAAACGACCACTGGCTACATCCCATAGCCGGATCGTCTTGTCATCTCCACCTCCCGCCAAAATACGCCCTAGCGGATCAAGGACGACGCTCGTGAGCCCGGTGAGCCCTTCGAGCGTACGCAGCAAACGTCCACTGGCCGCATCCCACACTCTGATTCTTGTATCCAAGCTCCCGCTGAACAAAGTACCGCTGGCAGAATCGAAGACGACACTAGTCACACTGTTCTCGTGCCCTTTGAGTGAGTGAAGCAACCGCCCGGTTGTCGCTTCCCACAGATTTATCGTCCCGTCACGACTTCCACTAGCCAACGTCGAGCCCTTTGGAGAAAAGGATACGCTGCCAACGGAATGAGTATGACCTTCCAGAGTGCGCTCTAATTGCCCGCTGGAGGTCTTCCAGAGCTTGACCATCCTATCGTGACTCCCGCTAGCTAAGACTAGCCCCGTTGGATCAAAGGCGACACTAGTGACATTGCTGCGATGGCCTTCTAACGTGTGCAGGCACTCGCCGGTTTCGGCAGCCCACAACTTGATTTTTCCGTCCGCAGACGGCGACGCCAGCATCCGTCCGTCAGGCGACCAAGCGATGTGCCCGATCCAGCCCACGTGACCCCGCAGGGTACCCAACATTTTCAGGCCCGGCGGTAGCTTTGGAAGGGGAGTTACTATTTGTTCCCAACCTTGTTTTTGTCTTCTCGTCGTCATAGATCAGCGTGTATCCAAAGTTTTGGGAGTACTCGCCTTGGGCGCACACCCTTTCAGTCCCCAAACTCCAAGAGCTTCAATGAAGAGTTACGCATCCCGCTATGCGGCAGTTGTCATAGCAACTCGACGATGCGGCTCCCTTTTGAAGCGGCTAGAAAGGAGGCTTATATCACCCAATCCCATGACTAGGCAAAACACAACACGGCGGAGCCCCACCGCAACGCGTTGAGGCTTGCTTGGCTCAGCAGCTCGCAAGGTTGTGGCCGATCATCTGCTAGTGGCTCAGTTTGAAATCGGCGGTTTCGCGGATCGCAAAGCGAGATAGAGAATCGTAATCAGGATGAGCGTTGCCCCGATTTGGACAGTCAAGCGCGTGCGGTCAATCTGTAGCGAAAAGAATCGCCGCTCCGCCTCATCCAGCGGCGCCCCAAAGAGAGCGGCAAGTGCCGCACGATCTTGTGGGGAGTGTTGCTCGAAGATCAGGAAATAACCTGCGGCCCGCTCAGTTTGTGGAAGTCCAGGATATTTGAAGACGTATAACCAAGGCGGAAAGAGAGCCATCCCGAGCACGATGAGAAATCCTGCAATCAGAAGGACCCTTTGAGCAAGGTTCACAGCGGCAGCCGGCGGCAGCGGACCGCTTGACTCAGCGGCAGGCGGCTCGGGCGCGCTTAATTGTACCGATGGTCGCTCAGTCGTTTCAGATTTTGGGAACGCGCTACTCTCGATCTCGCGCAGGATCACAAACTCGCGATGAACCAAGAGGCTTGCTCGGTTCCGAATATCTGTCAAATGCGGTCGGATAGCCACCAACGTGATGCGCGCCGCTTGGGATTCACGGTGTCGATTCCAGGCGAAACTAGAGCAAGCCCCGACTATAAACCTAAATAGGTTGCGACGCCACAGCCCGCGATGTTCTCCGCGAGGAGGGCATTACTGATGGGCCGCAACACACGCCCGCGCCCACGTCGGCTGGCAAAGAAGCTAAGGCAGATTCGGGCTGGTCTTGGTCTGACGCAGGCAGAGATGGTGAAGCGTTTGGGTTTCAGGCGAATCTATCAGGGTCACGTTTCTGAGTATGAGCGAGGAGTACGGGAACCGCCGTATCCTGTGTTGCTGAATTATGCTCGGCTGGTTGGGATATCAACAGACGTTCTTATTGATGACGCGCTCAATTTGCCGAAATGATCGCAGCCGCTTGACGATCCGAAAGTAAGTACACCTACAAAGAAGAAGCGGGTTCCAATCTTGATCGAGCGATGCCGCTCCTTGATAAAAATCATTACTTGACGGCGCGGTTAGTATCTCTTCTATGAAGAAAAGAAGCGATCCTGCCCAGCAATATGCTCGCCTGCCTTGTGGTCACAAGGTGAAGATTCAATCCATCGAAAGCCAGACCGCTCTGGTTCAAAGGCTGGGTGGTTTAAGGAAGGGCACTCTCGCCGTCTGTTCTATCGACAAACTCAAGCCAGTCTGAGCGTTCCCAGTTTTCAACGGCTATCTATGTTCAACGGCTATCTATTGAACCCTGGGCACGGTAGGTGTATAAATTCGCGGCGCCAAGTCAACTGACGCGATGCGGGGAATAATGCAGATGGTCCAGGGAAATACACTTGGTCGGCTCACCGCAATGGGATTCATCGAGTGTGGGGAATGGACCGTTCAGGATAGCCAATTGGCACCGAAACTCCTGAAATGTGCGGATGCACGAAATGTCCTTTATGCTTTCGTCGTTGGTGAGGCGGTCATGTACATTGGCAAGACCGTACAGAGTTTGCGAAACCGTATGCAGGGCTACCGATCCCCTGGTCCCACCCAATCCACTAATATCCGGAACAACGGAAACCTCCGTAAAGCTCTTGAATCTGGCAAGCGGACCATGATTTACGTCCTTCCGGACAACGGCCTTTTGCATTACGGAGGCTTTCATGTGAACTTGGCCGCAGGCTTGGAAGACGACCTTGTGCGTAAACTATGCCCGCCTTGGAATGGCGGGAAGAAGGAAACTGGGGAGCCACCGCTCCCTGAGCCGGCCGCCAATTAACGCTTCAGGTATGAAAGTCTAAAGTGCCCAAAACGGACAGCAACGGCAGTTTGCGCCTGAAGCATCCTGAACGGACGGTGGAAGCAGCCTTATGAAACCATCAATCCAAACACTCGGCCAGATTCTGTACTCGCCCAGCCAGTACGTGATCCCGGTATTCCAGCGCAATTACCGATGGGAAAAACCCCAGTGGGCCCAGTTGTGGGACAGCCTGGTCGAGATCCAAAGCCCGGATAAGAAGGGCAATCATTTCATGGGATTCCTCGTGTTCGTCCCAGGACTCGCGCAGCCGGGGCAGCATACGACATTCCACATGGTCGATGGGCAACAACGGCTGGCCACCTCGTCCATCTTGCTGGCGGCTGTCCGCAACGTTGCTCGGAAAATCGGGCAAGAAGAGATGGGGAACGAAATCCACCAGTACTACCTCGTTCATCCGTTGAAGAGAGGCGAGCAACACTACCGCTTGCTGCCGAAAAAACGGGACCACGATACCTACTTGTCGATCGTGACCGGCGTGGGCCAGCCGACGGGGCGCATGGCAGACGCGCTTAGGTACTTCGAAGAACAGGTCTCGACGTTGGCTGCGAAGTCGCCCGAACTCCTGCGACAGACATTCGACGCGGTGTGTCAGAGGCTTGAGTTTATGTGTGCGACGCTAGAAACGGAGAACGCGTACAACATCTTCAAGAGCCTCAACTCCACGGGCGTCCCACTCGGGCCTTCTGACCTGATCCGGAACTTCATCTTCATGCACCTAGCGCCGGAAGGACATGACGAGTTCGACCGTGATCTGTGGGTGCCGCTGGAAGACCGCTTCGCCCGCCCGGACGGCACACTCGACGAGGACCAGTTTTCGAAGTTCTTTCGCGACTACCTTATGTCTGCCGGCCGGTATGTGCCGCCCAAGAATACCTTTCCAAACTTCGAGTCTCGCTACGAGGCAACCGGCTTTTCGCCGAAGGATCTGGCGCTAAGGTTGACGGCGAGCGCTCGGCACTACTCGGTCATCTGCGGTCAGGAGGCTGACGAGAGCGGGTTGGTGACGCGGGCGCTTGCCGGCCTGAACGTGCTTGAAAGCTCGACGACCTACCCGCTATTACTGGCATTGTTCGAGCAGCGCGCTGGCGGCGTCATCGATTCTGCGCAGCTCTCGCAGGCCATCGACATGTTGCGAGGCTTCATCCTGCGGCGCTTCGTCACTGGCGAGAGTTCGCGCGGCTACGGGCAAGTGTTTGTTCGTGCGCTCGCGAAGGACGCTGGCGATCCGGTCAAAACCCTCGAAGCCTATCTACTCGATCGCGGCTGGCCCGACGACCACCAGTTTGAGGCAGCGTTTGTACAGTTTCCGCTGTACCAGCGCGGTTACACGCGCGAAGTGCTGGAAGCACTCGAACGCGCGCGCGGTCACAAGGAGCCTGCGGATCTGCAGGCAGCGCAGGTTGAGCATGTGCTGCCGCAGACGCTTAATGAGGCGTGGATCAAAGCGCTAGGGGCCGAGGCCGAGATCATCCACAGGGATTGGCTACACCGTCCCGGCAACTTGACGCTGAGCGCCTACAATCTGCCGCTTTGGAATCACCCTTTCAACCTAAAGCGCAAGCACTACTCCCAGAGCAACATCGTCATTACGCGCGAACTCGCGGAATACGAGCGCTGGACCGATATCGAGATCCGCGAGCGCGGCCAACGGCTCGCGCAAGAGGCCGCGCGAATCTGGACCGGACCGAAGGAACAGGTTGTGCGTTCCGCGACTGACAACGTTATTTCCATAGCAACGGCGAACTCCGAATCGAAAGAACTTGAAGATTGGGATCACCAGAATCCAAGGAAGTGGATAGCCAAGGGTCATATTGATTTGGAAGATGAGGTAGCGTTCAGAATAGCAGCCGACGCAGCCAGTTGTTTCGGCAAGCATTATAGAGGTCTTCAACTTGGTTGGATTAGGCATCCAAGAGAGATTGGAAAAGGAATCTGGTTTCCTAAACTGTTCGGCAACAACCGGTGGAGCAACAGAATTTCAGGAGACGGGAAAACCATCTGGGAGAAATCCGAGTCACCCGTCCTTGTTAAGGAGCACGTTGACAAATGCCTAGAACGCGGAAATCAATACGGAGAGGATCGAATTGTATTTGGTCATGTTGAAGGTCGGAATGGCAAAATGTACCGCTTCAAGGGAGAATTTAGACTTGACCGAGAAGCAAGCAACTATGATCACGGACTTGTCTGGAGGCGCGTGTCCGAACGTGTGAGAACTTACCCGCCAGCGATCTTTCTTGCGCAGCAATGAGAGCGACAGCGAAGCAACGTCAATTCAACCACCGCGTGAGCTGTCGGCCCCAACTGATAGACAAGTGCGATGAGAGCCGAGCGGTTCCTTAGTGAGTTCGATCTTTTTTGGTTAATAACCCTTCCTCACGCCATGCCTTTGTGGTATGTTTAGAGATGCCCAAAAACTATAGCTTTCGGGCATGCGAATCTGTCGCTTTGAAACCCCCATAGAATAAGGGTTTCTTAGGCCCAAATATTAAAGGGTTTT
>CAAGKR010129659.1_pt1 | contig 25762 bp, 17 predicted proteins | sample 2556971 | NCBI WGS metagenome assembly CAAGKR01 (sample SAMEA5207829, study PRJEB30636) | soil metagenome | biome: forest; feature: boreal; material: soil | place: USA | collected 2011-09 | depth 1 m | reverse complement strand
TGCTCCCATGAATTGGGATGCTACGTCGGTCAAACCGCACCGTCACTAGTGTCGCGTTTCAGCCAGTTTCGGCAACGCCTCAATGTGTTTGGAACGTACCCTCCCAAAGATTCCGTCTTCCACTTCTTTTACGACTTGACTAAGGCAGGTGTCGACGGTGCGCCTTTACTGGCTCGAGTTCAACATTTCGCTAATGAGGCTCCGCGACTGCTGAGAGGTCCCGATCTCGCTGATTGCGTCGCTCGCTTGTACTCGACCTCAACCGATCTCGCGGGTGTGCTGGAAGAATGCCACAACACATCCAGCCCCTCAGGCGGTCAGGAGCCGGTTGCGGGCGTGACGGATGGTCATCAACCCACAACCACAGGAAATGGTCGGCATGCGAAGTCGGACAAACATCCGCATCCTACCCGCCAGGATGACCTGCTCGCGGTGATCGCTCAAGAACTCGACGCCTTGGAGCTCCGCTACCTTAAGACTCCGGCTCGTTCCGTGTATTTCATGGGCGCGATGGCTGGAGTCGGAGTCGCAACGGTTGTGACTTTGGTAGGGATTGCGTTTGGTCTCGACAATCTTTTGCTACAGATGTGGCTCGCTGGGGCGATAGGGGGCATGCTGAGCATTTTTCAGCGATTGAACGATGACAATCTCGATGTGAAATATGACGTTGGTCCCGCGGCTGCGGCACTCAGTGGCACACTTCGTCCAATACTGGGTGCGTTCGCAGGTTTTCTGACTCTGTTGTTAGTTCTGAGCCGGATTGTTCCACTTCCCGTCGGCACCGGTTCCGATGGTTATTACCTTGTCATCCTTGCGTTCGCAGCGGGCTTCGCGGAACGCTCTATCCCAGACATCATCAGCAAGGCTCAGAACGCAAGCAAGGTCGATCCCGGGTCTGCGTCCTGACAAGATCTCTCGTCACCCATCGGTGCGGCCGCCTCGTCCTCCTTCCCATGGTCGCGATAATGCCGCCTTACCGCCAGCTAGAAAAGAGGCTCGATACCAAACGCCGCCCGGAATCAAGGCAGCTGGGGTGGTGTTAGCGGCTTCTGAGTGAAGTCATAGCAGTCTCGCATCGCGGTGTCCTTTGCGGTCCGTCGCTTCGCGTCAGCGTTGGGCGAAGGCGGCAGTCCCCACAACTGCTCGACGAACGCAACCAGACTGACATGGGAGGAAAGTGCATGAGAAACGTGGCTCTTCTTTGCGAATGGTCCGAGCACGACGCAAGGAACCCGCGATCCGTAGCGGTACTGTTCGCCCGCATAGGGCGTGCCCTTGGGGAACATCTCTACCGCGGGCGGATCCACGTGGTCATCCCAGCCGCCCCAATCGTCGAAGGTGATGAACGCCATCACCGATGACCAATCCTTGCCGGTGGCGACCGCCTTCACCGCTGAGCCGAGCCAGGAGTCGGAGGCTTTCATGCTGCTGCCAGCACCGGGGTGGAAATCCTGCCCGCGAGGTCCGTATACCCACGAAACATTGGGCAGGCGCCCGGCCTTGGCGTCTATCAGGAATTGGGCTTGAGTCTTTACGTTGCTGTGCATCGACGGGTCCTTGTACTGAGCAAAGGCAAAGCCCTTGCCGTAGTTGGCCCAAGTCTTCTGCGCCTTGGTCAAACGAGCTGGGAGGCCGGCCGTTTGAAGCGTGATCGAGTAGCGGTGGCCCGGATTCATGTAGGCCCACTCGGCGTCCGCGCCGATCGCGAAGGCGTGGTTCGGAAAGGAATTGCCGGCGTAATCCGAAAAGTAGTTGTCACATACCGTGAAGCCCTTCATGAGTAGGGAGAGATTGGGTACCTGGCCTGCCGAGTAGCGCTGGCGCCGTCCACCGGCCGGCGCAGGCGTCTTGCGGATCATCCAATGACCATGGTCGTGGGGAGGATCGGGAACAGGCATGTCCGGGGCGAGCGGAAGGGCGGAGTTTCCATGTACGCCCGGGATATCGCTGGCGAAGTTATCGGTGGTGTGGTTCTCCATGAAGAAGATCACCACCTTGGAAATCGGCGTTGACGCCGATTTGGGCGCCGTCGTCTTGGACGCGTGTCGCGGAGCCTTTTTCTTCGGCATGTGTAACCCCCTCAACGATTCATTGAGACAGACAACCGAGCATCTGGGCCGAAAGGGTCGCTGACCTGAGCCGGTTGCAATTAGTACATGTCAGGTCTGGACCGACTCCGGCGGTCCAGACCTAGCAGCCGAAAGAGTTTTGGGCCATGCCCACCAAGGGAGTTCGAGTAAATCCATTTGTCCCGACGATCTTGATACGAATAACTAGAATTGCCAGGAGACGCAGAACCCATTGAGGCACACGGTCAGCCTTAGTGGGCTGTGCACCTCGACCGTTACCTTCGCCAGCCGAGGGATTGCCACACCACGCTTCTCGAAGAAACCGTGTGGATCGTCCATGGCCTGGGCAACAGCTCCCTTGCCCCCCGCAGCCTCGTCTTCAGCCAAATCACCGAGGGCCTCTGCGAACTTGGCGTGATTTGCAATGGCACCTATGTCTTTCGCGTGTTGAATGGTTTTAATCTTGTCGGCCATCGAATACCCCTCCAAATTCATGTTATAGCCCGTCTCGTGACGAGCGAATCACTACGACCAATGATCCAGGCTTGCTTGACGCTTGTCAAGACTGAATATATGGTGGGTAAAGTCCACACTAGACAAGGGGCCAGGTGGTGAAGTACGCTTCGGCGATAGTTCCATTTGTTAACAGAAGGAGGCTGCTATGCCTGCTAAGCGACGAGCCAGAACCGCGTCAACGATTACTTTCGAAGAGTTCACCGAAGTGACCCTGGGTGCCGTTCTCAGGGCATTGGAGTCTCGCCAGCTCCCTCACGGCCCAATCATCATCGGGATTATTTACGACCCCACGCAACGCCAGCGCTTGGGGATTGCTTCGCGGGCGACCGGCGGCGAGTGAAAGAGAGCCGCACGCCCGGTCCGAAACAGCTCCTCTGCCCAAGCGCCACGTCAGATGCGGATGGTGCAGTCGTGTTTGGCGTGGTCGGTGGTACTGCAGCGGAGCCTATCGTTTCTTACCTGGACCACCCCCGAGATGTCACCGCAGAGCTGCTTGCGCTAGCAGGGCCGGTTGACCCGAGGGAGGTATTCCGAATCGCGGCTCCGTGCGCAGAGCGCGCATGCCTTCATTTCGACGGCCAGAAGTGTCAACTGGGAGAGCGAATCGTGGTGTTACTCCCGGCCGCTGTGGATAGGCTCCCGGCATGTCGCTTACGGTCGCGCTGCCGCTGGTGGACGGAACAGGGCCTGGCAGCCTGCATGCGCTGTCCGGTGGTCGTCACGCGTGACTTTCGTTCAACCGAGCTGTTGCAGCGGGTGGCCGGACCCGGGTCGGGGTTCACGACGGAGACGACGCACTAGCGAGAACGCTCGTGTGGCAGCTTGAGGGGGAGAGCACGTTTTTTGATGGACGAGGAGTTCGTATCCGCGGACAACACACTTGGACCGCGACCAGCACGGTCTCGAATTGCCCGCGGAGCCAACTCGTAGTCCATCTCCCATCGGGACACCGTGACCGACCCTAGGAAGCCTCGACCCGGCAGCTGCACGAGGGGCGAGAAGTGGGCCGCATCACCTGGCGATTCCCTGCCGGCGTAACGTGCTGACCTTATTGGATCTTCCAAAACAGGAACTCGCGCACGCAGGCCGGCAAACATCCGTCATCGCCCTCACGTAGATCGCCGCGCGCACAAGGAACGCCGGCGTTAAACCGCTGCCAGTGGCGGGCACTCAACGAACTCAGGCCACCATTTCTGAACGGGGCGCAGCGACCTGTTATCCGCGAGGTTCGCTGGGAGGGATGGATGAACACCATTCCGCAACATCAACTGCGGCCCGACGTACTTTCTGAATCCCACAGGCGAGATGGAGTTCATGGTGTGGCCCCACGCACCGTTCACGTCCATCATGTTCATGCAAGTGTCTATCTGCTACTCCGACCGCCTGTCTAACCGTCGCTTCCAGGACGAAGCGTATTGGGTTGTCGTTTTTCCGGGCGCGACTGGTTCGGTCACGGGCATGAACCGCACGCAAAGGAGTGGGGCGGAGGCCGCTTGGGGGTCCCTTCAACTAATTCACGCACGCATTGTGCCCAGACGATGCAGGCTCACACGACAAGAACGTGACCATCAGGGGCAGCAGTACACCGACCGGCAAATAGAGGTCAAACAATTCCTTGCCCACCAGCCGACTCTTTGCCTTTAGCCCAGAACTGATATGGCGATATGAGATAGCCTTTTCGTGACACTGACAAATTCGGTCATCAAAGCGACATCCGAGGTGGCTCCGTGAATATCGACGGCCGACTCGTGCTCCTATTCGATGGAACCTGTGGGCCTTGCACCCGTGTTGCCAAGTGGGTCAGACAACACGACACCGAGGGACGAATCCTTGTCCTTCCCAACCAGACTGCGGGAGTCTGCAAGACTTGGAACCTGTCCCGCGCCGAGGCGAATCGATCGGTGTATCTAATTTTGCAAGACGGTTCCCGATTCGAAGGAGCAGCCGCCTTCAGCCGGGTCTTCGCCGAGTTAGGGGGGGCTTGGAGGTGGCTCGCCTCACCTCATAGGGTGTCCCCCGTCGCGGCCCTGGAGGAGCTTGTCTATAGGTGGCTCGCTCGAAACCGACGCCGCTTTGGCTGGCTGACAGCTACTCCCGAGTGCGAGCAGCCGGGTGTCGACTGTACTGGTGAGTCCAGCGCCATCGCGACATTTGGAGACGCCCGCACAAGCGGTCCGACTCCGTAGTCCAGCCACGGACGAGCGCTACTCCAGACGGTGACCGATCCACGGGTGTCAGGTGGACCAGATAGGTGGCTTGACACTGTAAACCTGATGCCCCACCATAATCGTGTTCCGGCCGCTGGTTGAGAGCCTGGGTGCTCAAGATGGGGTGATATGGACAAGGAAACGATGCTGCAACTTGCGGCGGATGAGGTACTTGAGCGAAGTATCAGCTATCACTCAATTGAGGTTCTCGACTACCGACCCAGCCCAAAGGTTCGCAATCCGATCAGTCCTCCAGGGAGTGTCACCGTAGTTGTTGCAAAGGCGGAATCCCCGCTACTCAAGCGGTTGCGGGACGCGGCCGCTGGATCAAATCAGGTTGAAGAGGACGTCGCCAAAGAACTCAACGAGCAATTCGGCGGACGTCAACCCGTGTCACGTTACGAGGCCTGGCGCCTACTTCAAGGCCAACCCGTCTTCGCAGACGTTCGCTATGGCGGTCAGACGCTTGCGACGAACCTCTTTCCGCCTCCGGGTCTCGAGGCTGTTGTTCTACACAACCCATATAACGGAGGCCGCCTAAAGCCTGACGAGCTGACATTGGTAGAGCATCACCGGGAAGGAGATGAGACCCATCTTGCAGCGCTCGCTCTCCGCCACGAGCCGCCTCTGACTCCGGCTGAAAAGGCTGCGGTCGAAGCTGTGCCCGAAAACCAATTAGAGATGAACATGCGTGCCTCTGGCGGCTGTTGCGACAGTCTCACTGACTTCGCTCAGGTAGTCATCGCCGTGACTTTTGCCGTTTTGTGCGGTGCTGCCATCGATCGGCTAGGGGAAGTAGAGCATCTGACCGAGCGAGAGATAAAGCGCCTCGGGCCGGCTGCTTCAGCGCGTCGCATAGTCCAGCTGCGAATGGAGGCACTAGGTCACACCCACGCGTAGAACGTAGGTCTACTGAATGCAGTCCACAGCCCAAGGCGCCGCTATTCTTCTGTTTGCTGCGTGGCTTGCCATCTCAATTGTTTGTCAGCTATCGCGCAAGGCCGAGAACTGGCTTCGTGATCGGGATCTTTTCAGTCTGATTCCACGATGGAACTTTTTTGCGCCAAATCCTTCAATGCAGGACTTCCACCTCCTATACCGGGATCGCTATCCAGACGGTAGTGTCGGCAGATGGTCTGAACCGCCGCGGATGAAACCGAATCCGATCGTAAGCGCCTTCTGGAATCCAGGCAGGCGCTACAACAAGGCACTCTTCGATGTCACACAGCACCTGCTCCGAGCCAGCGAGACTCTCGCTTCGAGTCCCCTCAGGCTTCAACTGACGTTGCCGTACGTTGTTTTGCTCAATTACGTCTCCGGCTTTCCCAGATGGGATGGCGCGATCGAAACGCAATTTCTCCTGATGACCTCATACGGACGGCAATCGCCTGACAAGCCGACCCCCGTCTTTGTATCCGCATTGCATCAGATCGAACCGGTTCCGTCGCGCTGATGGACACCAAAGTGCTACTACATATCTGCGGCTCAGTAGCCGCCGTAGGGATCCTCTTAGCCTCCCTTGAGAGCATGAGTCGCCGGGATCTACTGACTGACGATCAATTTGCAAGCTGGGTCGTGATGCGGTCAAGCGTTCCATGGTTTTCCAGCTCACTATTTACTCGGACTCTGGGATGGCTGTTTACGTATCCTCGCGTCCTACTACTCCACTGCGCCCGCATCATCGGTGGGGTCGCCGTCTTGGTTGGGTCTGACGGATTGCAGCTACCCGCTGTCGCAGTGATTGCGGTCGGCAGCATCTTGCTTAACCTGCGAGCCGCCTACGGCCACGATGGAGCGGATCAGCTGCTTGTCATCGTGTTCGCCACCCTGACCATTGCCTACCTTGTCCCAACAGAACCAGTTCGCGTGGCGGCTTTGCTGTTTCTTGGCGCCCAGGCAGGCCTGGCATATTTGGTTGCGGGGGCCGCCAAGCTCTCTTCGGCAACCTGGCGCAGCGGCAGGGCCATCCCCGGGATTCTAGGGACTGAAATATACGGCCACGCATGGGCCGGCTCCCTGACTCAACGATTCCGTTCACTTGCGTTGATCAGTGCGTGGACAGTAATGGGCTTCGAGTGCGCGTTCATTGTTGCTCTCGGAGGATGGTTGCCACTCACGCTCACGTTTCTCGCGCTCGGAGTGGGATTCCATCTCGTAAACGCCGTTGTAATGCGATTGAACACCTTCCTCTGGGCGTTCCTGGCCACCTATCCTGCCGTGCTTTTCACTTCCTACTCGGTGGCTTCACTAACCGCGAAGATTTGAGCCGCGGTCTCCGTACCGCATTTGAGTTGGGATTCAAGCGTCGAGATCCAATTCATTAGTTGGTCGCGATAGTGCCGTCCTAAGATAGCGTCGAAGCTAGCCTCCAGAACAACGCTGGCCCAAATCGGCGGAAGCCTTGCTAGTGCACGCAGATCGCCGATTCCGACAGATGGTCGAGACTGGTACCAAACACCGACGTAGGCGCGCGGCGAGGCTTGGGCAGCCCCCGATTGCTGGCGATAACCCTCTGTTAACGCGAGCCCGCCCCGACTTGGAGCAGTTTGTCCGTACTCGACCGGCCTTAGCTAGACTTCGCGCCAGACACCCCACACGTGAACATTCCTGACTCGATTAAGAAGGCACCAATTGTCTTTATCACCGGCGCCGGCGCCTCAGCTTCTCTTGGGCTCCGTCCGACGCGTGACTTTCTGGACTATTTCTAGGGCATGCCTCTTAACCAAGTGCCATCTTTGCGTAACGTTCCGTTAAGCCTAGCGCTTGACATGAATGGCATGGCCGTGCACGATATGGTTCTAGCTGTCGACGTGGCCGTGGGGGGGGCATGCCGGTGGGGATTGGCCTTGCACCAAGGGGTGATCGGCGCTGATGCCATACGTGACGCGCAGTCCGTGGATGGCGGCTACGGTTTCGCCGCTGGTTACGTTCAATCTCCTTCTTCTTGGCGAGGGGTTCAACGATGAAGCGACGTTTAACAGCGCCTGTGTTGAGGCTGTTTACAAGCTGCTCACGTTCTCGTCCTTTATGTTCACGTTCCGGCGCCCGAACTGGCTGAACGCATTTAGCTACTTCACCGCAAGCGTCGATCAGGGCCCGCCCGCCGGTAGCGGCATACCAGGCAATACTGCTTTCGGGTCCACCTTCGATCCCGTCACCCGCACGATCACGTACGACTCCGACACGGTCGCCAATCTCATTGATACCCTTTCCATCCAGGGACTGAATGGGCAGCCGGACATTCCCGCCAACCAGATTTGGCCGAGGTCGCGCGAAGTTATCGGGCAGACGGGTTCGGCGGTCGTCATCCTCGGACCGAGCGTGGCCGGCGGCGCAAGCATCTCCGGAGAGGGCGGCTATCCAGATATTGGTTCTACCGCCACCCCGACAGGGGTTTTCTTTACCGGCGCGAGCATGGACGGCGACTACCACAAGGTGATCGCCCGCGCGGTCGGGCATGGATTCGGCCTGGGCGACGAGTTCGAACTTCCGGGGGCGGCCTTTCTGGCTCCGACTGGATTCGATGTGCCACTTACCAACTGGGCGCCCAATCTGGTCGTCTTGCCGACGGTTCCGACGGGACATCCAACTCCCACCGACAAGTGGTATTGGGAGATGTCCGGCACCGAGCAACAGGCCGCCTGGTCAATCGTTCCTCACCCAGGTGCTCCGGGTACGCCGGACAACGCACCGCACACGCCTGTCCCGGCCGGCATACAACTCGTAGAAGGGGGCGGCGGTTTCCGGACGGGCGTATATCGAGCTTTTCCCGACTGCTTGATGCGCCGTCGGCTGCATGACGCAACGCTGACTATCAAGGATCCGCAGATCAGCTTCTGCCGGGTCTGCGCCCGGTGGTTGCAGATCATGACGGCGGGGACCACTGGACCGCTTGTCCACAAACGAATCGAGCAGCAGGACCTCATCTTCAACTGGGTAACTTGGGCCAATCCGGTCTCGGCTCCGACCAATGTCACTGCTCAAACGCCGCGCGGGACGGGCCCATATTGGACGTTCCAGGTGGCAACTGGCGCGCCGGGAGGGCTCACGGTCAGCAACTTGACCCTCGAGAACCAAGGCGGCAGTGCGACGGCGGGTAAGGATGTCTTCCAGGAGATAACGTTCAGTGACCTGGAGGTCACGTTCAAGGGTGACCCCTCATCCACACCTTTCGATGTCGCCGGTGCCCTTAGTAGCGCCACCTTCGTACAGGGCGTCGACGGAAACGGCAGCGGCCAGGACAACAACTATCGCCACGGCATGAAGCTGACGCTGACCAGCGATTTTGGTGGTACCTGCCAGGTCCAGGTTGAGCTGAGCGTGGTCCTCAAGGGCGGAAGGAATGACATCGACCCTGGGAACATGGTCGACGCGGTCAAGATCTATCCGCAGATCGCGATGACGTGGTTCCGCGGAGGCACCAAGACGGTGAGCAGTTTCCGCGGCTGTGTTCAGGTCGTTTCCAACAGCTATCGAGATCCCGCCATGCGGTCGAATGTCGCGAGCTTCTTCAGCGACAGCAATACTGCGGATCACGACCACCGTTCAAGAGCGGGGGTCATCCAGCACATAACCCAGAAGTGGCCTAACTGGTCAGCACTGTTCGATACCTATCGCGGCAATCTCCAAACCGAGGTTGAGCTCACGGCGGTTTACAGCGCGGCCAACAATCCCGCCACTAGCCGCAAGAAGGATTACAACTGGCCGGCCGGCAGTTCGACCGCCATCACACTGCAGAAGGAGTTCCGGCAGGGAGCGCATGACAACATCCATCTGCACGGCGACATGGGGGACGACGGACATGCCAACAAAATGTTGCACGCTCCCTTTTGTGCAGAAGCCTGCATGCACATCCACTGGCGGTGGGGCGCCTACCCAAGCAGTCAGGCCAGTGATCAGACCGAGCGCTTCTTGGGCTGGGGCTGGGAACGCGGGAACATCGTCTCGAACTCGACTCCGGGCGCCCCGCTGATTCCGCCCAGCCACCAACTTCGCTTCGCGGTCACACAGCCGACCGCGACCAGACGGGCTCCGCCCAATGTGCTCGGACCTGGCGCCATAGAGGTCGGCGCCAATGCTCTGGATCCCCTCCTGAAGCGACTCTGGTATACGGTCGACATTGATGCTCCTGCCGTGGGACGCCGCCAGGTGATCTGGGAGCACGGCATTGGCTGGGCATACGCCTACCACGTCGGGGCAGCCGTCATCGGGCTCCTCTTTGCCTACAACCTCTCAGTCGGCACCGCGGCGCCACCGACAATCGACGAGAACTTTCACGGCCTCTACCAGGACATTCGATACTTCTACTTCCCGCAGGGGACAACGCAAATCCCACCTGGCGACACCACGCCTAACGACGGTAGCGGCGTGACGATGGAGCAGCTGTGAGTCTTCTCTCCAGCTTGGCCGAGGCTCTCGACGACATGCTGGCCCCAATTGAGATTGCATTCGAAAACGAAGTGACATTCACACGCTTTCTGAATCGGCTCGGCTGGAGTACGACAGTCGATCCAACCACGATGCCGGCGATTCGAACCGGATTCGCGTTAGCCGACTTGTTCACGACCGTACGAAACGTTGCCGAGGAACTGGACGCTGGAGAGGGGGACGAATTGACAGTCGCCCAGCAGCTGATCGAGGCCTTGATACCAATCATCAAACAGCTTCAGGCTCTGGCCAGCGCCAACCCGGCCGGATTGCCATTCCCGCTCAACCAGTCGGCGTTCTGGGACCAGGCGCCGCTGGAGCTGGTCGACTACCTCGTCATTCGCTATTTGGAGCTGTACCAGCCCCTGATCTTCGCGTTTTTCTACCTTGCAGGAGTCGCGGAGATCAAGCGCGTAACGCCGCCCGGCACCGGACGCATCGCATACGATCAGTTCTCCATTCAACTCGATCGGCTGGGACAGTTAATCACCGATCCAGCGGCATTCGCGCGATCCGTCTACCACTGGAACGATGGCGCCAACGCATTCGATTTCGAACGCACGCTCTTGGCATTGACGCGAGTTTTCGCTGCGCTCGGCCGACCGGTCAGGTACGTGCCTCCCCGCAAAGAGTTGGCAGATCGTTACTACCCCGGAGTCCCGTTGCCCACCAAAGTGCATGAGCTCGCCATTCCTTTCATTTCTGGAGCGCCCAACGACGGGGGTGGTTACATCGAACTGGGACTGCTGGTGCTCCCATTGCCTCCGGACGGTTCGCCGGGCCTAGCTCCGAACGGGCTTTTGCTGACCCCGCTACTGGACGGATACCTAACGGAGGCCGTCCCGATCTCGCGGGACTTCAGCCTGGAGCTCGCGGGTGGCTTCGACGCCACCGGCTCGATTGGGGTCCTGCTGCGGCCGGGGTCGGCCAAACTGGACTTCTCGGCGGCCGGCGTGACAATTGACGCCCACGTATCGCTGATAGGAGCCCCCAAGACGCCGTGGATCCTGATTGGCGATCCCGATTCAACCCGTCTGGTACTTGGCGGAGTCGAGGTCGGGATCAGGGCCAAAGGCCCGGTCACCGACCCGGAGATCATCATTCAGGCCGGCACCGGAACCGGACCCGCGCCGGAACAGGGCGGCGCCGGCGTGGTCATCGACTTCGGCAAGGGCGACGGATTCCTCCAGAAGATGCTGGGCGGCGAAGCCCAGACGCTGTCCTTCTCGGGGACTGTCACCTGGTCGACCAAGCACGGTCTTGGGTTCAGCGGACAAGCGACGTTGGAAGCGAACCTCCCCGTACACATCTCGATCGCCGGCGTGCTGACGATCGACACGATCTACATCTCGTTGCGAGCTGGCACGGCCTCGAATCAGATCGAGATGGACGTCGCCGTCGCGGGCGGCCTCGACATCGGTCCCGTCGCCGCGACCGTCGACCGGGTGGGCCTGAGACTTCTACTGACCCCGAAGGGAGCCATGGACCCGCCGGGCAACCTGGGCCGATTCGACCTCGGATTTGGGTTCAAGCCGCCGAACGGGCTAGGACTATTGATCGACGCGGGGCCGGTCGTTGGCGGCGGGTACATCTTCTTCGATCCGGATAAAGGCCAGTACGCCGGGGTGCTCGAGCTGTCGCTCGAGTTCGTTCAAATCAAGGCGATCGGCCTGCTCGACACTGTCCTACCGGACGGTTCCAAAGGTTTTTCCTTCCTCCTCATCATCACCACCGAGTTCACACCCATCCAGCTCGGCTTCGGATTCACCCTGAACGGCGTTGGCGGCCTGGCCGGGATCAACCGGACGATGGTTCTGGACGTGCTCCGGGCAGGGCTCAAGAACCATGACCTGAACTCGATCCTCTTTCCGCCTGACCCGATTAAGAACGCGCGCCAGATCATCAGCGACCTGAGCCGGATCTTTCCCCCGTCAGAGAGCCGCTACGTATTCGGCCCGATGCTCGAGATCGGTTATGGCTCACCAAGCCTGGTGATAGCGGAGATCGGGATCGTCCTGGAGATCCCTTCGCCAGTGCGCCTGGCCATTCTCGGTCAGATCCGCGCTGTCATCCCCACCGACCAGGCCGCCGTGATCATCATCCACCTCGATGTTCTCGGCACCGTCGACTTCGGCCTCGAGAAGCTGGCTATCGACGCAACGATCTATGACTCGCGAATTGCGGCATTCGCGTTGCTCGGCGATATGGCCCTCCGGCTCAACTGGGGAGCAGACCCGCAGTTTGCCTTCTCGCTGGGCGGTCTCAATGCCCAATTCCAGCCGCCGCCCGCATTCCCCCAGCTGCACCGGCTGACGGTAAGCATCGGGGACGGGGACAACCCGCGGCTGAGCCTCGAGACATATGTCGCCATCACCTCGAATACATTCCAGTTCGGCGCCGATCTCGAGCTGGTGATCGTGGAAGGTCCAGTCAGCGTCCACGGCTACATGCGGTTCGACGCCCTGTTCATCTTCTCTCCATTTCACTTTGCCGTGGAGATGCAAGCCGGGGTCGCCATCAGTGTGAGCGGAATGAGCCTCCTCAGCATCGGCCTCGACCTTCTGCTGCAAGGACCGACGCCCTGGATTTTCGATGGGACCGCGAGCATAAGCTTCCTCTTCTTCTCGATCTCCGTGCATGTGCACGGCACTTTTGGCAGTGGAACGCCCGAGACTCTTCCGGCTGCGCCGGTGATGCCGCCGCTGATCGCGGACCTGAACAAGTCGAGTAGCTGGAGCGCAACCCTTCCCGGCGGGGTCGAGAGATCGGTCTCTTTCCGTGGCTTGAAGCCAGACGACACTTCGATCGTCGTTCACCCGGTGGGGCAACTAACGCTTCGAGAGAAGGTCGTGCCTTTGAGCACTCCGATTACAAAGTTCGGTAGCACCTCGCCTTCGGACGGCGACGAATTCGAGATCGGCGTCGTCAAGGTCGGCGACATAACCGAACAGACGACTGATGTATCAGACGAGTTCGCGATCGCACAGTTCAAGGACCTGAGTGATGCAGACAAGCTCAGCGCGCCTTCATATCAGCCGTTTCCAGGCGGAGTCGCGATTGGATCTAGCGAGGTGAAGCATGGCCAGCAGTCCGATCTGGACCTTCACTACGACACCCAGATTATCGATGATGTGCTGCTGCCATCGCGAGCCGGAGCCGTCTACAGGTTGCGCCACGACCTGCTGATCGCGCTTGGGGGCCAGAGCGCTGCAGAGCAGGCCGCGGCCCGGCACACAGGCAACAGAAAGTTCGTCACTGACGACATGGCCAGCCCGATCTCGAACCAATCGATGGGGTATGTGATCGTCGAGACCGAAGATCTGACCGCGCGTTACGACGTTCTAGGCGGCTCGGCAACCACTCACTACATGGCGAGCCACCAACTCCAAGCCCACGTTAAGAACCACCCCGAAGACGCTGGCCGATTGCTCGTCGTGCCCCTGCACGAGGCGGCGGCATAGTGGCTGACACTTCTCTCGGTCAGCACCACTTCTTCAGCTGGGTGCGACGTGGACTCGGGCTGGCGATCGCGCCGGTTGACGACGCTGCCAATCCACCCGACGCACGTCCCACTTTGCCGGTCGATGTGGCCGTCAACGCCATGCGAGCCGGGGCGGTCGTCGACACCCAGCACGCGGGAACCAACGTGAACCTTTACGGACCGGGCGACGTGATAGGGATCGATCCTCGGCACATCATCAGGACCGAGCCGCGCCACCTCACGGCCAATTTCGAGCCGAACTATCTCGCCGGCATCGAATTCGATCAGCTGGACTTCCCATGGCTCTTCACCCCGGCCAAACCTAACGGTGATCGGCTGCGGCCCTGGCTGGTCCTGATCGTTCTCAAGCCCGGGGAATTCCAACCATCCACCGAGGCGCCTACTCCGCTACCGCGGATCGCGGTCACGGATCTACGGGCCCTACCGGATCTGGCGGAATCCTGGGACTGGGCACATTCCCAGGTGTCCGGCGACATCCCAGGGAGCGGGCTTGGGGACTTGCTCCAGATCGCCCCCACCAGGGCCGTCTCCCGGTTGCTCTGCCCACGGCAGCTCGACCCCGATACTCGCTACGTCGCGTTCCTCGTTCCCGCCTTCGAACCTGGACGGCTGGCCGGCCTCGGGCTGGATACAAGCACCGCTCCCAAGGCCACTCCATCCTGGCCCCCGACCGGGGCCGCTCAATACGAGCTGCCCTACTACTACACATTCGAGTTCACGACGAGCGATCGGGGTGACTTCGAGTCGCTGGTCAGAGCGCTTCAGCCGAGGGTGATGCCACCCGAGGTGGGGATCCGGCCCATGGACGTGAGCGAGCCAGCCCCTGGGTTTCCACCTGCCGGCCCTCCTCCGCTCGGACTTGGTGGTGCCCTACGAAGCCCGCTGACGGTAGACACCCCCTGGAACGACCCTCCCAAAAGCGACTTCCAGAGTCACCTGGCCGACTTGATCAACCGGACCAGCCCGACCGCCGACAACCCGGACCATCCCAACCCGAAGGATCCCGAAGTCGTCCCGCCGATCTACGGTCGTTGGCACGCTGGCGTCACGGCGGTGGGTGCAAATGCGGCCGGCTGGGTGAACGAGCTGAACCTGGACCCGCGGACGCGCAGCATGGCGGGGCTTGGCACACGTGTGGTTGATGGCGAGCGCGTGCCGTTGCTCGCGTCGGCCTGGCAGCAAGTCACGGGAATAGAACTTGCCAATCAGCTGCGACGCCAGGCCCAGTTGTCTCGTGGCGCGATGGTCGAGAGCCATACCAAGCACTTTCTTGCGGCCTCCGACGCGATCGGCCTGATGCTTACGCACCCGGTCCAAAACCGGGTCCTCGCAAGTCCGCGCACGGTTCACGCGACCGTGGCGGCAAGCAAGCTACCCGTCCGCGCCTTTTCGCCCGCGTTCCGACGAATTGCACGCCCGCTCGGGCCTTTGCGCCGCCGGCAAGCACCCGGCGGGGTGGCCTCCGGCGACGTGATCACCAGGCTGAGCACAGGGTCCATCAGCCCAATCCCTCCGCCCAAGCCCCCCGGCGGGATGGTTTCGATCGACGACATTTCCGACAGCCTCTATCCACCGTGGCTGCCCCCTTGGTTGCGGCCCTTCCTGACTTACGCGTTCTGGCTCCTGCTTGTTCTGGCCATCCTGCTTGCGATCCTGGTGGTCCTCTTCGGATTGGCACTCGGCTTGATCATCATTGCTGTGGGGATAGCCGTCATCACAGTTCTAGTGGCACTGGCGGTGGCGGTCCGCTCCCAAGCCGGGCGCTGGCAATTGGCTGGCGCGGTCAGGCTTTCGTCGATGACGCCGGCAGCGATCGCCGCGGTTCCGGGGCGTCCTACCTTTCAGATCGTCCTGCCGGGCCAACCCGCCCCCTCGCCCGCCGGGGCCGGCACGGATTCGGCCGAGGCGGTCGACTTTCGGAGCGCGGCCGGCGACTTCACCCTCGCCCTGCACGAGCCGTTGCCCGACCCTCCACCACCGCCTGAAGCGAACCTCAAAGATCTCCGGGCGACGGTCATGGAGCGCCTGGACCCCACCGTCACGGTTGCGGCCCGCGTCCAGGCGACGGTAAAGATCGGCCCGCAGCTGAACTGGAAACCGCCGGACCCGATCGCTCCCGTCATGGCGTACCCGATCTTTGATCAGCCGATGTACGAGCCGCTCCGCGATCTTGGTCAAGACTTTCTACTTCCGGGTCTCGAGCTGATTCCACCTGACACCGTGACGCTGCTCGAGACAAACGAAGCCTTCGTCGAGGCTTACATGGTCGGCCTGAATCACGAGATGGCCCGGCAGTTGCTGTGGGCTGAGTATCCAACCGATCAGCGAGGCAGCTACTTCCGGCAGTTCTGGAGCGTACGTGCGTATGTGCCGACGCCGACAGATCCAACCGATCCAACCCAGCTGGCCGAGAAGCTCCGCGACATAAAGCGTATTCCTGAGTGGGACGGCAGCTCACTCGGGGCCAATGGCAACCGGGCGGACATGAGATCCGGCAACCTCGTCCTGCTCCTGCGAGGGGAGCTCCTCCGCCGCTATCCCAACGCGGTGATCTACGCATGCCAGGCGGTTTGGGATGGCGACGGGCACCCGCGCGAACTCTCGGACACGGAGATTTTCCCGCTGTTCCGAGGCACCCTGAATACGGATCTGACCTTCTTCGGGTTCGATTTGAGCGAGGCCGACGCCCGGGGCGGCGCTCGGGATGCGGGAGGACCGGCTGGCTGGTTCTTCGTCTTCCAGCAGCAACCCCTCGAGCCGCGCTTCGGTTTCGAACCAGTGGCCAACGATCCGGTCACCACCTGGGCTGAAGTGGCCTGGAGCGACTTCGGTTTCACGCCCCCTTCTCCTGGAGGGCCTACCTTCGCGACGCCGCAGAGCGCTCCTCATAACCTGGCTCTCGTTTCGGCGGGAGATCGGGCCAACCAATGGAATCGCGACTCCGCGCAGACCGCCTACATTGCGTACCGGCGGCCCGCTCGAATCGCGATCCACGCTGATCTGATGCTGCCCAAGGTGGCCACATGAGCGCCCCAGCAGCCGGTCGCTCGGGTGGCTTGACCAGGGGTGGCCAGCCTGCTGCGCGAACTCCGGCCGGACCATCCCCCGCCTTTCAGCCGGCACCCACTGGCTCGTTCAAGCAGGTTCCCGAGGGTGGGACGTGGGGCCTGGGTCTGACGGCGCGGACTCCTGCCCTGCTCATCCCTGCCAGGCTGGAAACTCGCTTCGGGACAGGGAATGAGTTGCTGGTTCGGATCTATCCCGATCAGTTCTCTGTCGATGCCCATGAAGTCGGCCTGACCGACGCCGAGAAGGCCGCCGGTGAGGCTTACTGGCAGGAGGTCTGGCGGGCGGGCAGCCAGGCGCCCGACCCCGAGGAATTGAAGGGTGCCTGGAGGATGATCGCAAAGCTGTTCGGTACGCCTCGAGCCGCATGGATCGTGCTCAGGACGACTCCGACCAATCCGACCGACCAGCCCGCCACTCGCGTTCCGGATGGCCAGGCGCCTCCCAAGCCCCCGGTGTTCCCGAGTCCGGCCGGCCGTACGAGTTCCTGGACCCAGCCGCCGACTGCAGTTGGCTTGCCGGACTTCTGGGTCGCGGTGACCTACGCCGGCGGAGTCCCATCCGCACCCACCTACTCGACGCCGGTGCAGGAACCAGTTGCGGTCGGTCTCGATCCCAACGCCGGGCCGCCACCGGAGGACATCCCGGTCGATGAGGGGATGCGCTGGATGGTCGACTTCGCCGCGGCTGAGGCCAACGGTATGGCGCTGCACGTTCCTATCAGCGCGTCCCAGCGGTCCCAGGGGGTTGATACGTTGATTGTCTTTGGCCTGCGTTCGGATTCCCCGGAATCGGGCGACCAGGTGCTGGCTGACCTTCTCAACGACCATCACTACAGCGACGGTTTGAGATGGATCGTTCAAGGAGCCCCCACCAACAACACCGATATTGCGCCATCCGCGTTCAGCAGGTCTGATCCCAACTTCGACCGCAGCTTCGCCGTCGAGCGCCAGGCAGACCTCGGCGCGGATCCCGACTGCGATGCGCAGGTGGCAGCTCACCTGCTTGGATTGCCGGCCGAGACGTTCGCTCACATCGCAGAGTCGAATCGGTTCGACCAGAAGGATGCCGAGCAGATGGCGATAGCCGTGTGGCCGGGGACGATCGGTTACTTCGCCGAAAACCAGATGGCCTCTGTCTTCACGCGGGACCAGGTCGATCAGGCGCGAAGCTACTTCGTAAGTCAGGTGCGGGCGCGAGGTCCTCTGCCAGGGCTGGCGGTGGGAAAGGTGCCCTATGGGATCTTGCCCGCGACGTCGATTGCTCTGTGGAACTCGGAACTTGCAACCGGACCTATCGAGTCCCCGCTGGTCGAGTTTCTCAAGCGAGCGATGCCGACCTGGGTCAAGAGCGTTGCGTCAGCACCTCATATCGGCGGCGGCGATCCCGACGAGGAGCTGACCTCGATCCTGGGGATGGACGCCAGCTCGATGACCTTCCGCAGCCGTTGGGCGATCGGTGGCGTCTTCATGTGGAACTTCCTCGACTGGTTGGGGTTCGACCTCGGCGCCCAGACGGATTGGTGGAAGCAGTTCATCAGTCCGGTCCGTCTGCTCCTGGACCGCCTCGGCTACACGACCTGGAACCCGCATCTGGCCGAGGTTGGAATGGCGCCTGACAGCTCGCCCATCACCTATCCGACCGTCCAGGCCGGCCCACTCTCCGAGACGGATCTGCTCAAGGACGATGCGACGCTGGGCGACGGTAGCAAAGTCAACTACATTCGCTGGCTTCACGACGCTACCTACGATCAGCTCCAGGCCGATGCCTATCCTGGGCCGTACCCCGACACCCTCCTTTATCGGGTGCTTCGACAGTCGCTCCTGACGGAGTACTTCCGTCAGGCATCCGGCGTTCAGGTGACCGAAGGAACGCTTTCCGCAGACGACACGATCGAGCCAGAGCTGGTCCACGTCGGTTCCTTCCACTCAGTGAGTCGGTGGGAGGTGCTGGCTCGACCGTCAAGCTCCGAGCCACGACTGAGCTGGGGCGAACACCTCAATTCAGCCACCCGGATCTCGGGCCACGATTATCCCGGTCTCCGGGAGTTGCTGGCCAGCCTGGAGTGGCTCGCGGGGCTGCCCAGCGCCGAGCTCGACCGGTTGCTCACCGAAACCCTTGATGTCTGTTCGCATCGACTCGACGCGTATATGACATCGATAGCGACATCCGCCCTTCGGCTCGCGCGCGCCCCGACCACCGGCGATTCGCCGACCGAGGGGCAGCCTGCGAGCCTTCATCTGGGAGCATTCAGCTGGGTCGAGGGAATCAAGCCGGAAGGTTCGGTCTCTGCGGTCACCGGGACCGAGATGGCGTCGGTGGCGAGGCTTCAGAAAGCTCGCGTCGAGGTCGCGCCGTCGCTGTCGGCTGTTGCCGTGCGGCAGCCACGCTCGGAAAACGGCGGCTACATCTATGCCCCGTCGATCGCGCAAGCCACCGCTGCTGCGATTCTCCGGCTTGGGTATCTGACCCATCGCATGACACCAAACGGGCAGTCGCTCGCCATCGACCTCAGCTCCAAACGCGTGCGCAACGCTCTCATCATCTTCGACGGGATAAGGCGGGGACAGCAGCTGGAAGCGCTGCTCGGCTACCGATTCGAAGAGGGACTGCTGGCTGGCGGCCTCATGGGATACCAACAGCACTTCCGCGACCGCTTCCCGATTGTCAACACCCAACTCACTCCTGCGAACCCAGGGGAGACTGTGGCGGCGACCGATGTCGTCGACGGATACGCGCTTCAGCAGGCATGGAAGAACAAGCAGCTCGTGCCCGGAGGCACATGGGGAGACGGCCTGCCCGGCCCCGGAAACGGCCAGAATGCGGTCGTCCTCCTCCTCCAGGATCTCGACGACGTTATGGACGCCATCAGCGACGTATCGATGGCCGAAGCTGTCTTCCAGATCGTCGGGGGCAACCCAGGTCGCGCCGGCGGAATACTCGACGCGGTTTCGCGGGGCCAGCGGCCTCCAGAGCCTCAGGTCATCCGAACGCCAAGGGGCGGACTCGACCTGACGCATCGGGTCATGTTGCTGATGGCGGACGATCCCGCGTGGGGCTCTGGATGGTCAGGCGTCGGCGCGCACCCTCGTCTCGGATGCGAGACTCGGCTGTCGCGCTGGGTGAGCCAACTCCTCCCCGATGCGACCAACGTCAGGTGCTACGTTGCGTACAAGGACTCCGGCGGTGCCGCCCGGCGCACGCCGGTGACATTGCGCGACCTCGACCTCGGCCCGCTCGACTACCTGGCGATCGCCACCGCTAACGCGGTCCCGGCGGAGGGAGAGATCGAGCAGCGGGTTCGATACTTCGCGGTGCCGTCAGGGGCTACCGATGCCACCGTGGTGTTCGACCTCGACCCAGTCACCGATGCGGGCCTGATTTCATTCCCCGATGTCGGTTTCGCCGCCGGAGAGATACGAGAGCTCCTGGGCAATGCGCGCCCGCTGGGCCCCGCCGACCTGATCGATCCCGACCACGACCCCAACACCCTGGGCGGGATCGTTGACCTGGCCGACATCAACACGCGCGCCCAGGATGCGGTGACAAAGTTGAACTCCGCCCAGGCCGCATTGAGCGCAGCCGCCACCCCCGCCGCAAGCCGGACTGCGCTCATCGCCGCTTCCTATTTTGGCGTTCAGGGCGCGGTCCCACAATCCATTGATGAGGACGGAAGCGCCCTCAGCAGCCGGGTGAAATCGGTGCTCGACGAGTTGGGCCGCCGCCAGGCAGCGGCGGCGACACCTGCTCTCCCGGCAGCGCGGCCCGAGGACGCTGTAGCCGTCATCAAAGCGGTATTCGGAAAGTCGGCGCTCGTGCTGCCGCTGTTCACACCGCCGGACATCGGCAACCTACGCCTTGCGCTGGCCGATTCGGATTTGCTTGTGGGTACTGACAGGCTGGCGAAGGATCGTTGGTTCCAACAGCTCACGTATGTGCGAACAGGAATCGCCCGCCTGGACGCGGCGCTCGTGGTGAGCGAACTGTTAAGGCAGGTTTCGCGCCCTCAGCTGACGCTCGGACAGCTGCCCTACGTCGCGAATGACCGGTGGCTCGGACTCGACCTCCCGCCGCAGCTACCATCACCGGGACGCCTCGCCATCGCGGCCATCCTTGCCGGTGACTACATGACGAAGACATCCTTTGCCGGCGTGCTGCTGGACGAGTGGCCGGAGCGCATCCCGAGCGCGCAACAGCAGGCCGGTCTCAGTTTCCACTACGAGGAACCTCATGCGCGTGCGCCGCAAGCTCTGTTGCTAGCGCTCTGCCCCGACAAGCGCTTGGTCTGGGACGACCAGTTGCTCGAGAGCATCATCAATGAGTCCTTGGGGCTCGCCAAGATCCGGGCCGTTGACCTCGACAGCCTGGCCGACGGCGGCCAGATCCTCCCTGCGCTCTATTTCCCATTCAACCCAAAGAAAGACACTTTCACCGCCGATCTCGCTGCCATCCAGCAACGAGGAGTGACAGGTGCCATCAGTAACTAACTGGCTCAGGCTCGAACCTCTGCCGCGAGAGCGAACGATGGCCCGGAGCCTTCAGGCCCAGTTTCGTGATCCGGCCTGGCTGCTGGCACGGCAATGGCAGGTGGGAGAGTTCATGGGCGTAGATGGCGGATCCCCCGTCCAGGCCACGATCAGCCTCGAACGCCGGCCGCTCACCACCTACGTGCCTGGCCCACTGCCCGGTGTCCGCGAGACCGATGACGGGTCGCTCCCACTCGAAGCTCGAGTTGAGCGCGCTCCAGTGGAACTTCAGCTCCGAGGTGCCGTGCAGCTCGGATTGCGATTCGAAGCGATGGCCCGCGATGCGGGCGCGACCGCCGGCGACATCCAGCAGTTTCGTGACAGGTTTGTTCTCCCCGACGCCGCGCCGGATGAGCTGCCCGACGTTGGCGCCCCGGCCTTCAGAGCGCTTGCCAAGGGACGGGTCACCGACGGAAACCAGCTTTACGTAGCGCTCGTGCAAGGCCAGGCTCTACCGCCGGCAGCGGCGGGTCTCGCCGGCGTTCTGGCAGACTTCCGGAGCTGGCGAGACAGTTTCTTCTCCGAGCCGGCTGGGGACGCCTCCTGGGACGGTCGAAACCTCTACCACAGGTTCGCGAGCGCCTCCGAAACGGATCGAGACGTGGTGACGATCGCGGCTCCGGACTTCCGGGGTGACCGATTGGATTGGTACTCGTTCGACTCATCGGATGACGCCGTTCGCACCACGGGCATGGCGCCCAGCTCGATCGAACTCACCACGCATAACTTCCTCCCAAACCACGTGACTTTTCATGGGATGCCCAACTCGAGGTGGTGGGACTTCGAAGACGGCCAAACCGACTTCGGCCAACTCGACGCCGAGCACGTCGACCTGGCGAAGATGCTAGTGATGGAGTTCGCGCTGGTCTTCGGAAACGATTGGTTCCAGCTGCCGGTGCCACTCACATCGGGCTCCCTAAGCCGGGTGGACACTCTGATCGTGACGGACACCTTCGGTGTGTCGACGCTGATCCGGCCCACCGAATCCATTCCGGACGGCCCACGACCCTGGTCGATGTTCAAATTGTCCGGGGGTGGGGGCGCTTCGGGCTGGCTGCTCGAGCCTCCCTCCTTGAGCTTTGTGGATGAAGGGCCGGTGCTCGAACAGGTCCTGTTCCTGCGGGACGAGATGGCGGCCATGTGCTGGGCTGTAGAGCAGAAGCTGACCGGCGTGAGGGAAGATCCGATCGACGGATATGAGGCCTGGCGGTTGCGCGTCGCGGCAGATCCGCCACCTCCGCCGCGCCAGAAGCAACCAGGCGGACCCGCGATCTCCTACCTCCTCGAGACATCGGTGCCGGACTCGTGGAAGCCGATGGTTCCGGTCCAGGGCCCGGACGGCGCGCTGTACTTTCGGCGTGGCCTGGTCGATCGGCCCTCGAGCACGGGCCCGGTCCCCGTCCTCGCCCGAGCCTCGCTTCTCGAGCCCGAGCACCCGTTTTTCGTCAATGACCACACCATCCCGAAGGCCGGCGCTGACGTCACGATGAGGTTTCGGAGAACACGGTGGTCGAACGGCTCAACGATGATATGGCTGGCCCGCCGCACGACGGTGGGACGCGGGCCCGGGTGGTCCGGGCTCGCATTCGACCTGATCGAGCCCATGGGAACGTCACCGCCCCAGATTGGGCCTTGACGCCACTGTGGCCGAAACAGCGCTCCGGTCGTGAGTATCTCGACGATCGATGGCGTGGTTGCCCACCTGGACGACATAGTCGTGCAGTTCTATGAACGGCGGAGCCGTCTTGGCTTCTTTGCCGCTCTCTATCGCAACGTCACCAAGCGCGTGCAAGAGGGGATCGCCGGCGGGATGTTCGAAGATGGGCCGCGAATGGAGAGGCTTGACGTCGCATTTGCCAGCCGCTACTTCGATGCTCTCGAGAGCTACTCAACTGGTCGGACCCTCAGCCGCTGCTGGGAAGTCTCGTTTCGGGCGGCAGGGGAATGGCAGCCGCTCATCCTTCAACACCTGCTGCTCGGCATGAATGCGCACATCAATCTGGACCTCGGCATCGCTGCCGCCGACGTCGCGCGAGGTGGCCAACTCGCCGGCCTGCAACACGACTTCAACACCATCAACGACATCCTGAGGGTGATGGCTGTCCAGGTCCGCACCGACATTGAAAAGGTGTCGCCCTGGATTCGGCTTCTCGACCGCATCAGCTCCCCCGCTGAGGGCGTCTTTATCAACTTCGCTCTCGATAAGGCGCGCGCCAACGCGTGGTCGGTCGCCTCCAGACTCAGCGGCATGACGGACGCGCAGAGGGCGATTGAGGTCGATGTGTTGGACAGCTGGACGACCGTTCTTGGCAACCTCATCCGGCATCCGGCGGGACTCCTCATCGACGCCAGCATCAGCATCGTGCGAGCGCGCGAGAGCAACAACGTCCAGAGGGTCATTAACGCGCTGAGTCAAGCCAAGGCCGTCCGGCCCGCGGCTTCGGTTGCTGAAGCAAATTGACGATAGAGGCACAGGAAATGAGCAACCGGGGATGATGGTTGTGCGGGGGCAGACAGTGAACTTTGTCGTGGCGTACGACCACACTCTCACAAATGGGATCGCCCTTTCGGACGCTGTCCTTGCCCAGTGCGAGCAAGATTTGACCGCGCTCAGCCAGTTATTCGGCGGAATCATGCCAGTCGCAGCGTCGCTCCCCTTCCATATCACCCTCGTGCCCGGTGGTGGCGGGGCCGGCCATGCCGGCTGCCTGGCGACGACAATCACCTGCTTCATCCCGGCGGGCAGCGACACGCTGGGAGTTCCTGCTCTCGTAGATGCTGAGGTTGGCGAGGTTCTGATGGCCACGCAGGCAAAGGGCTTCGACTGCGGCGCCAACAACGGTGAAGCACTTTCCCGCGTGCTACCGACGGTCCTCTATCCCAACCTCCGCAATCGCTTCTCAACCGGTAATACTTGGCTCAACAGCACCAATCCCTCACGCCCAGACTGGGTCACAAACACCGATCCCACGGACCAAAACATGATCTCCACCGGCTGTGCGTCACTCTTCCTCAACTACCTTGCCTACCAGCTGAACTTCAGCTGGCCGCACATCATCGCCGCCGCAGCGCCCACCCTCGCCGGGGCGGCCGCGAATCTAGGGTTGCAGAATCCTTTCAACGATTTCGCATCGCTGCTCGCTCGCCATTTTCCACCCGGCACGCAGGTTTTCCTACCGGATGACGACCCGTTTCCACTGCCGGACCCCAGCTTGTATGTGCGTCACAACCTGGCTGATGATGGAACCTCCCACAGTGGACCTCTTGCGAACAGCCCAGACATCATCGTCAAGAACAACGCCATCGTCAACCCTCAGGCGACCTATTCGACGCCCGCCTCGATCAATAGCGACACCGAAAGTGATCCAAACGTCCTGACCAGCGGTGACAACTACATCTACCTTCGCGTCTGGAACCGAGGTACCGACGCCACCAATGTCACTGCAACCGTCTACTGGTCACCGCCCGCAACTCTCGTCACTCCCAACCTATGGAATCTCATCGGCAGCGCTCAGTTCGCCGACGTGCCCCCCGCGAGAGTCGTTCAGGTTTCTAGCCCCGGGATCACGTGGCCCCAAGGCAGCATTCCCGGTCCTGGCCACTACTGCTTCGTGGCGACTGTTGGCAACACCTCGGACCCGGCTCCAGTGCCCACCACGTTCAATAGCTTCAATGACTTCGTAGCCTACGTTTACGCGCATGACAACCTCACATGGCGCAACTTCGACGTGGTTCTAAGCGCCCACCACCGCATTCCACTGCGGTTTTTCATCTCTGGCGCGTGGGACAAAGCCCACGCATTTGCTCTCGAAACCCTCGCTGAGCTCCCGCCGGGCGCTCGCCTTTCCCTGCAGGGTCCCCGATGGCTTGGCAGTGCGCTGTCCAAACGTCATGCGGGCCTGGAAGAGTATGAAGACGCCGACATGGATGCTGACGACCGGGGTCGAGTGCGGATTCCACTCAGCACGCACGGCACGCACCTCCTTGGACAGATCGAATTGCCCGCCAGCACAATGGGGCGCAGTGAGCTCGTGGTGCATATCCCGCATGAACGGCACGGCCGACCTCATGAGGTCGCGATCCGGCAACTCTACGAGGGGCGCGAAGTGGGCCGCATCACGTGGCGATTCCTAGCGGAGTAACGTGCGGATCCTCGTGGAGCTCTCCACCCTGGACGACCCACGCATCCGCGTCGGCGGATACATCCGTCGTGCCCGCTTGTAGATTGGCCGTTTCGTACAGCAACGCCGGTGGCAACTGGTGGTATTTGGCGGCATCCAGCGACACTCAGCGAATTCAGACCACTATTTCTGAACGAGGCGCAGCGATCCGTTAACCGCAAGGTTCAGGGTTCGAATCCCTGTCCCGGAGCCAATTTCGAATACGAAATACAGCCTACTGTCGAGCAATGGTTGACAGTGGTACAGCAGCCGTACAGCAACCTCTTGC
>CAAGKR010361551.1_pt1 | contig 25804 bp, 19 predicted proteins | sample 2556971 | NCBI WGS metagenome assembly CAAGKR01 (sample SAMEA5207829, study PRJEB30636) | soil metagenome | biome: forest; feature: boreal; material: soil | place: USA | collected 2011-09 | depth 1 m | reverse complement strand
GCCGAAAGCACTCCCGATAATTCAGCCTGTGGCTGATAAGGCAGACAACGAATATTTTTGAGCTGGTTCGCGCGAGCAAACTCTTCTACTTTGCCGAACTCGCTGCCGCCGCCGACGAAACAAAATGCAATATCGTCGCACGCACTCAGTTTCTTAGCAGCTTCGAGGAGCGTATCCAACGGATGACACGGGCTGTGGTTCCCGGCATACATGACCACAAACGTTTCCGAGAGATTGTGACGCTCGCGAAACGCTTCCCTGCCCTCTCTGTCAAAGCGAACTGAATCGTCATGTGACCACGGCGGAATGATTTCGACGATGCTTTCCCGAATACCTTTATCAACAATTCGCTGCTTCGCAAATCGATCCAGCGCAATGATCTTTTCTGCGTGTTGCATGCTGCTCTTCAAAAGCGCAGAAAGCATTTTCGCGGTAAGTGAATCAGGCTTGAGCCAACCCGCGGCGATCGCTTCGTCAGGGTTTAGATCCATCACCCAGAAAATCATTCGGCCTCCCTTAAGCCGGGTAAACAACGATGCCAGCCACGAAATCAGCGGCGGCGACGTCAACGCGACGATCGCATCCTGTCGTCGCATGATGGCCAGGCGACAAACGCACGCCGCAGAGAAGCTGGCGAAGTTCAGCGCTCGGCGCCAGCGACTGTGCTTGCCCAAATCAATCGATGGCAAGCGAATGATGTCGATTCCGCGCCAACGCTCGCGGGGGGGAAAGCGAAGCTGCGCGTCATCATAGCCGCGCCGGCTGGCGATCACAGTCACCGTGTGGCCGCGCTCTACCAGACCGCGGGCGACGGCGGTTAATTGCTGGGCCGTGGCCACCACGTCCGGCCAAAAGCACTGATTGAGGAGCAGGACTCTCAAAGTTGTTTGGGTTGCTTGTTCGCTTTGAGTCCGCAGATTTCGCCGATTACGCAGAAGTGATAATTAGGAGCCTCACAACCTATGCCTTCTCGATCGGTACAGCCGTCCCCCTCTGCGAAATCTGCGTAATCTGTGGACCACTTCAATCTTCATCGTCTAATCACATGATTTCCGATGTACAAGACATCCATTTTCGTTTTCAGAAAACAATCAATCGCATCCCGCGGCGTGCAGACGATTGGCTCGCTCTCGTTGAATGAAGTATTCAAGACCACGGGCACGCCGGTCAGTTTGTAGAAATCTTCGATCAGTTGGTAATAGCGCGGATTCATTTCGCGTGAGACAGTCTGCAAACGCCCCGATCCATCAACGTGCGTCACGGCCGGGATCGCGCTCCTCTTCTCAGGCTTAATCTGGTAAACCATCAGCATCGTGGGAGCGGGATGCGTCTGCTCGAAATAGTCACCCACGTGTTCCAACAGAATCGACGGGGCAAAGGGCCGGAAAGGCTCGCGCTTCTTGATCCGCGTGTTAAGAATCTCTTTCATATCAGCACGGCGCGGGTCGACGACAATTGAGCGATTGCCAAGGGCGCGCGGCCCGAACTCCATCCGTCCCTGGAACCAACCAACCACCGCGCCGTCTGTTATGTCGCGCGCGGCGCGCTCAGTCAACTCACTCTCTGGATACTTCTCAAATTTCAATTCTGAAACTTCCAATTCCCTGACGATCTCTTCGTCACTGAACTCTGGCCCGGTGTAAGCACCTTCCGTCACGTAACGCAGGCTGCCAGCCTGCGCGCGCGAGCTCACCGCTTGCGTTACATCATTCCAAATCTGATAGCAGACACCCAACGCCGTCCCACTGTCACCCGCGGCCGGCTGAATAAACACGCGTCGAAACGGCGTGTGCGATAGAATCTTGCCGTTCATGACTGAGTTGTAAGCGACGCCTCCGGACAATCCGAGATCAGTCAGACCGGTTTCATTGTGCAAGTGTTTGAGCACATGGAACGCAACTTCTTCCAGACGAAATTGCAGGCTCGCCGCCAGATCACGATCGCGATCAGTCAAGGGAGCTTGCGGTTCACGTGGCTTACCAAACGCGGAGGTGTACGCGTCAGAGAAGATTCTTCCAATCGTGGGCGAGCCGTTGTTCCAACTCATATCGACGCCCTCGGCAGTGTGACGAAAGTAATCGAGGTGCAAACGAAACTGGCCGTTCTCTTCGGTGCGAACGATTTCGCGAAATTGTTCGATGAAGCGAGGGCGCCCGTACGGCGCCAGGCCCATGGTTTTTCCTTCATCGCCGTAGTGCGGAAAGCCCAGGAACTGGGTCGTGGCCGTGTAGACAATTCCGAGCGAGTGCGGGTATTCAACCTGACCCATAATATCTATGCGCCGGTCATGCCCCGTCGCCCACATGGTCGAGATGAAATCGCCAAAGCCGTCGACAGACAGCAGTGCCGCGTGTTCGAAAGGCGAAACAAAAAAAGAACTGGCCAGATGCGCGCGATGGTGTTCGATGTTGTGAAACTGAGCGTGCAGTTTCGATTCTGGAACATCCAGGGCCTTCGCCAACTCACTCTTTAAGTCCCGAACCTTCGCCGCATTGCGCAGGCGATCGGCAAGTTGGCGCACGAATCCTCTTCCGTGTCCATTGCCGTTCGCTGACGAGCCGTGAGCCTTGTGGAAGTCTGCGCCCTCCCTAACGGTCGGGCTACTGCCTGCTGGGAGCGCGGACGTCTCGTCCGCATCTTCTGGTTCCAGCACCAGAGTCTCCTGTTGTCTGCCCGCTGCCTCCTGCCTTCTGCTTACTATCCCAAGCGCTGCGCGCCTCGCCGCCGCCAGGACCTTCTTATGCAAATGCGCCGACGGATCGCGCGAGATCCCTACGTGATCGATCTGTTCGATGTCGATGCCCGCTGCGCGCAGACAATACTGAATCGACTGTGTGGGAAAGCCGGCGCAGTGCTTGATGCGATTGAAGCGCTCTTCCTCGACGGCCGCGATCAGCCGACCGTCTTTGATCAGCGCTGCCGCCGCGTCACCGTGATAAGCATTAATTCCGAGTATAAGCATAGGTACGCGTGAGTGAGAGTCAGACTCTACTAATCTTGCTTAAGGCGCTCTCGTATCCAAGCGGGGTTGCGACGGCAGTCTAGCCCGAGCCATTTTTCCGGCAGTCAATCAGCTCTCGATAAGTCGCGAGCATTTCCCGCGCGACGATGTCCCAGCCGAACTCTCTCTGCATCCAGCTCCGCCCGCGCAATCCCATTTCCCCCAGCGGCGATTCGCTTAGCGAATCGATCGCCTTCGCCAGCTCTTCGGGGCTGTTGGGGACGCACCGCCCGCAACCCTTTCCGTCGACTTGCTTCCAGGGCGTGCCGTCGCCGACGATTACTGGCACCCCGTGCGAAAGCGACTCAGCCACTACCATGGAAAAGTTTTCCTTGAATGAAGGCACGACGCAAAGGTCCGCTTCATGAAATTGCCGGCCCTTTGTTGCTTCATCGATTGTGCCGCGAAATGTGACTTTGCGATCAAGCGACAGCTCAGACACCAGACTTTCAAGCGACTGCCGATACGCTGGCTCACCATCGCCGCACACAGACAAGATCACGTCGCTCTTGATTCGAGTTAGGGCTTGCAGCAGATTTTCGATTCCTTTGATTGGATGCAAGCGTCCCAGATAAAGCAAACGGAGGTTGCCGTTCCTTTTGTTCGGACCGTCATTCAAATCAGGAAGATCGATCCCGTTGTGAATCACCTTCGCTTGCGCCCGCCGGATGCGCGGCCAACTCTCATTCTTCTCTTCTTCACTGGTGACGTGCAGCACGACCCTCTTTGGATCACACAGACCGTTGCAGACCTTCTCCCAGACTGACTTTGCCCGCTCACGCGTAGTTCCCTGCCAGCGCTGCAATGCGCCACGCGGCGACCAAACCACGGGCTTGCCTAGTATCCTGCACACAAACAGAGTCGGGATGGTAGGAAACGAATAGGTTGCGGTCAGATGCACCACGTCGGCCCAGCGCGCCATCGACCACAGATGCCTCAGGAGCCCCGGCGAGATACTTTGGCCCCACAGACGCCGGCAGTAATAAACTTCGTAGCCCGCCGGGAAGCGTGTGGGAAACGCTTTCACAAAAATTCGGCGACGAGTCTTGGGTCCATCGCTGTCCGTAGTGAGTACCTTCAGATGAATGTCTGAGTGATGAGCGAGCGCAGCGCATAGTCCGGGCACGGAATGAGAGAATCCGCCCCAATTCCTGGCGGGATAAAACGCCGGTGTGACGTGCAGGACTTTCACTAAGAGGCGGCTCCTCTTGAGCTGTAGCCACGGACCGGGCGACTCGCAGCCGGCGCCGCTGGGGCCCCTACTTCACGAAAGATGATCCCGTCAAATCTTTCCTTGAACTGTTCGAAGCTAAAATTGGTTTGCCAGCGGACCTGACCGGCCGCGCCGAGACGCTTTCGCAGATCGGGATCGAGGCACAGCGAAGTAATCGCGTGTCCGAGCTGCTCTACGTTGTCATAATCCACCAGCAACCCGGTTTCACCGTCGCGCACCACTTCCGGCGTGGCGCCGCTGTTGGCCGCAATCACCGGCTTCGCGTGATACATCGCTTCGAGGAAGACAAAACCGAAACCTTCAGCAGCGCTCGGCATGATAAAGATATCGCTGGCGCGATAGTACGCACGCAAGGCCTCATCACTGACATTACCGGCAAACTCGACATACTCAGCCACGCCGAGGTCCGTCGCCAGTCTCTTGTGTCGCGCTAAATCTGATCCGCCGCCCACGATGACGTAGCGCAGGTCGGGAATTCTTCTAACCACTTTGGGGAGCGCCTGCAATACGATATCGATACCTTTGTATTGTTCACTCTGTTCCAGGCGACAGACTGAGAGGAGCCGTTTCGTGTTAACTGCGGGCGTGCTCAGCGAATTATCAGCCGCCCATTCGAGTGCGTTGGGCAATACATACACGCGACGCTCGTCCAGTTCATTCGCGGCTGCCGCAATCTTCTTCGTGGTCTCGCTGATCGCGATGAGAAAGTCAGCCTTCTGCAACGCGCGCCTTTTTATCGGGGCCAAACGCTGCCAGGCATCGATGCCATAGAGGATAACGCCATAGCGCAACTGAGGCTGACATCGTTTGAGCAGCAAGCCAAAGGGCGCGTAATTCACGTGACCGATAAGCGCGAGATCTATCGGCTGGTGCAAAGCGAGGCCCAACGTCCGCCACATCAGTGCCCGGCGATTTCCACCAAACGCCTCACACGAGACATTTTTCAGGTCGCGCGCGCCGTTCGCTACGTCTGCCGGTCGATCAGTGCCGATTAGTATTCGCTTGTCGCAGGCGCGCAGAGGGCCGCTCAATTCATTCAACGTCCGGCACACTAACCGGTTATAAGCGGGGATGCCGCCATGAGCTGCGAACGTGGTTGTCTGTAACGCGAGAATCAAATTATCACCCTCTTGGAAACGCGTTTCGCATCCTGCAACAGACAGGTCCAATAGCAAACAGCTTGCTCTTGTCACTTGCGGCCGTTTTCTCGAGTACCATATTCGAATGACCACATCGCAAGCCGCCTCGGCTCCCCGGCTTTCGATACGAAGCCAGCAGACGGCAAACCCCAACGGAAGCTAGAATGATCACCATCGGCATCATCGGTAGGCTATAGCGAGGCTCAACCCAAAGCGGAACGTGGAAGAGCAGAATGAAGATCGGAAACAAGATCAATTGCGGCCATGACCGAGCAAGATACCCTCCGAAGATTGCAAGCAGCAAGACCGCGATATTTCCGACTAAGAATAAAAACTTCAGAACAACTGTTAAGGTGGGCGAATGCGGATAGAGATACGCGCCAAGATCGATCAGAAGTCGAGGGTACTGTTTTACGCGGATGACGATCCAATGAAGCGGATCGGCCTTAATTCTGTCTAGAGCCCTGTAAAGATAAACCTCTTCACTTCTCGGATCGGAACGGTCGTAACCTGTTTGAAGTGACGGCTCTTTTCTCCATTCCGTCCAAATATCGGTATGGTAAGGAATATCAAACGTTCCACACAGAAGGTTCATCCCGCCCCCGGCTACGGCTACAGGGATGAATCTATGAAAGACGATCAGATTTCTAAGAATCCACGGGGAGACGGTCAAGCAAGCCACGGCGGTAATTATTATCGCGCCCTTCCTTAGGCGTGGGAGAAACACAGCGGCGAGCAAAACGAATGCGAGGAAGGCCATGGTAGTTGGTCGCACGAGCCATGACAGGCCGAAGATGAGCCCGGCCCACTTATGGCGATCGCGCAGCCAAAACCAGATCGCTAGGACAATCAGAAATGTGTAAAGCGTTTCCGACATTATTTCGCCAGTCCACGCCCCGCTCATCGGAGCCAGTGCCATTCCCGCTCCGGCCAATACGCCCACACCAAATCGAAGCCCGATAAAGTAGACGAGGACAGCGGCTCCGATTCCTAAAAGTGCCTGGACTAGTAAAAGCCATGTGATCGGTGGGGCCTCGCCCAACCATAGAGACGCAATCAGCGCTGGATAGCCTGGGGCGCGGAAGTATGTAGGCGTCACTGGCCCTGATTGCTCGAAACCGAAGACACCGTGAAACCGTAGATTTCTCGCGAGTACAATATAGGTTCCGGCGTCTCCTGTTTCGATGTAATCAATCACTCCAGAGAGATGATCGCGACTACGTGTTTCAAGTGCACGAACAAACCAAAACGCATGCGTGAGGACAGCCAGGAGCAGAACAAGGGAAAGCCCCATTTGCCGTTTCGTTAGCCATGTGAAGGCAACGATGAGCGGCGACCTTATTTTCCTATGCGACATTTATGTGTTGAGAAGCTGATAAGCGAGCCAGCTTCGCTGTTCCCGCTTGAAATGGCACTTGTTTCTGGCGTGCCCACCACAACAAGAGATATCCAAATAAAAGATTCTGCAGGATGTTTCCAAAAAGTATCAGTTGTTTAGAAACAGCCAGAGAGGGCGCAACCTGGCACCATTAGTTTTTTGGAGTCCGAGCTTGGATGACGCCCGCTTGCATGACTGCATCGGCGATGACCTCTTGGCCTTCAGGAGTCGGATGGGCGTCTTTGTGGTAATGCAGCCAGTGCCCAACTTGTTTGCTCTTAGATTGAAACGCATCGAGTGAATCAACATACACGATTCCCAGCTTCTTACAATCGGCCGCAACTCGATCAGCGCCCGCGGTGCGACTATATTTCTGATCTTGCCCGAATGTTGAATTCCAAATCTCGTCATAAACCTGTGGGAGATAGGGAATGCCCACTACAATAAGCTGTGCGCCCTGGCGATCGCATTCAGCTTTCGTTTTGGACAAGAGCGCCTGGAAGAGACGCCACTGATATTCATGTTCTGGGCTTACATTCTTCTCAACTACGATGTCCATGTTCGGCCAAAGCGATTGGCCGTTGATTTTGACGTGACTACCGAAAAACAACGCAAGTTTTGAACGCCTGAGGTACCTAAATGTCGCTGAGTATTCCAGGATCTCTCGAACCGTCGCTGCGGGGGTCGTGGGTTTTATGCCGACGCCATTGGCGGCTACGGGGTCCCAGTGCCTCTCGACTAGCTCACCGTTCGAGTCGAAGTCAAAGTAATCCCGAGCCTTATTACCGCCGTATATCCACCCGCCCCGATCGGGAGGCAGGAGATCGTAAAGATCAGTAGCATAAGACAGCCCTAATATGACGTAATGCGGGCGAAGCTCCGGCCCCTGATCGATGAGCCTGAGGAGATATTGATGCATACTGTATCCAACAACTCCGCTGTTGTAAGTTCGGAACTTACTAGGTGAGTAAGCTGCGTTAAGCTTCGTTTGGAGGACTTTACCCCAAGTCTGTTCCATTGACACTCCAACTGCGTATGTGTGGGAATCGCCGAGTATTAGTAAGCGCGTGCACGATTCGTCTTCGTCCTTGTTGTAAGGAGAATCGTTCATGAAAAGCGAATTGATATTCCCGGTAACGTCGAACTCTGAGGTCGCCGTCCGAAATGAACCGAGCGTTGGTTTCCAGCCCCACCGGTTATCTGCCATCCATTTCCCGCCTTCGCCTTGATAAATTTCTTGTTTGTTTTCCCTATATTCAAGAATCCTAAACGCTACTTCACAAACTCCGAGACCAACTAGTGTGGAGAGGCTCGAGACGACCAAACCAAAAACGAATTTTCGCCGCCGCGAGAGAGGCTTCGTCCTGGTCCCAACAATTCGTTTCGTGATAATTGACATAAGGTCGGGAGCTTGACCACACGGCAAAAAGCATCAATGGTCAACCTTCCATACGACACTCATCGATAAACCAAGCGAGCCAAGGCACTCACTTCCCTCTGATGTGAGATCTGCTTCTCTCGCGCCCACCACAACAAGAGATATCCAAACAAAAGATTCTGCACGATATTTCCGAAAAGGATCTCGGCGCTTGAACCGATGCCGTTTAGAAAGAAAACAAAGAAAGCGATGAACACCGCTTGTCCGCCGGCGCCGGATTTCAAAGTCCCAAAGATTTTTTCCAGCGTGGAAATCGCGACTCCCTGAAGCATCATTACAAACAGGGCTCCGTACCAACCAAAATTGATAAAGGCCTCGCCTAGAATGCTGACCCCAAATGTTGTCGTCTTAATCCCTTCTTCGGACGTGATCCCATAGTTCACTGCATAAAACCCATTCGCGCTGCCGGCAAGCGGCTTACCCGGCCACAGTACCCTCGGAATTAGCGCTACGGCGAAGTACGAGTAGGTGTGTCCATATTGATAGGGGACCTCAGCAGGCGTCATTGAGTAGATGTAGGCCACCTGATGGATAAAGTCGGCGCGGCTGGTAGCGCTTGAGGTAGCTTCCTCCAGGTTTCGACCGCCGGAAAAAGTCTCAGCCCAGTAAGTAGCGGCCTGTTTGATCCAGAGCGAAGCTTGTTCGAGAGAAGACATTTCGGCCGCGCCCGAGCTATCGTCCAGACGCAGTTGCCGGCGGTATTCCGACTTGACCGGCGAAAGAAAGAGAATCAAACCGAACACGCAAGCGACTACTGTAACCGAAATGCGGCGCGTGTATAACCACCTCACGACAAAAAGCACCCCGATCGGAATCAATGCTTCTTCCAGGACGCCGGTCGAAATTCCATGCAGCGCGGTAACAGCTATCAGCGCATACAACCAAACGGCGTACCACTTTGAGGACTTCCGCCCGTAAACCAGCCAGCCGAGAACGCCGATGACCACATAAACCTGATTCTGCAAGAGCGTGAGAATTGCCGACAGCGGCAGTTGATATTCTTCCGGAATGATCGCTCGTAAATTAAAGAGCAGCGGCAGCACTACTCCCAGCAGCAAACAACAAAGCACCGCCTTAGACTTATTGAGATGTAACTGAGCTACCGGAAAAGCCTTCTTGAAGGGCGCCTTCTGAAGCGAGTAGTAGCCGACCTGGAGCGCCGCGATTCCGATAATTGCCAGTAGCAGGGCCGCGGCCACGTCGGAATCATCCAGTAACCTGGTCTCACCCTGCGCCAACTCTATCACCGCATCGCTCGTAAAGACTGGAATTGCAAACTGAAGCGCGAAAGCCATGCTGAAGATTGGCATGGTAGGTAGGCCGGTTTCCTTGCGGGCAAAATAGCGCGCGGTGGGATATAGACAAATCTCCAGCAACACAACTGCCAGGAAGACATGCCGTATGTCATAGCCAAAATCTGCAAGTATTAGCGGAAGGACTATGGCCGTGACGATCCCGCCCGCGAAGAAAATCTTCAACAGGTGGATGCTGCCACCACGACGCATAATCAGAGTCGATGTTCGGTTTATCATCCGAGCTCGGTGAACTAAGCTCCCAGGGTTGCCGTTAGATCAAAGACACGGCCACAGCTGCGTGTCCTCCGTCGGCGGTAGCCCCTTTGACAGCACAAAGAGTGAGAAAATCGCCCTTTCCGGTCATACTTCCGAACAGACGGTAGATCGGAGAAGCCATCTCGAACAGAAGAGTTGGGATCACTTTCCGATATCGATTACCCAAAAAATTATTTACCGTACCGGCCAGTTGGCTCGAGACTGAATAAGCCGTGATTCTCAGGCGAGTGAAGCCGACGGCTTCAAGCATAGCTTTGGCGGATTGTGGTGTGTGATGAAAGAGATGTTTAGGCACTTGCAATGCCGGTGAATCCATGATGGACAATCTAAAGCTCCACGAGTCCTTACAAGGGAAACTCATCACTAGGAAGCCACCAGGCCTGAGCATGCTGAAGCATTTCTCAAGGACCTCAACTGGATTTGGCAGGTGTTCGAAAACGTGATCCATGCGGATGCAGTCGAACGATGCGGCCGGATATCGGTTATCCAAAAACACGCCACTGCTCACAGTTATTCCCGCAGAGCGTAACCGGGAAACGTTGAGGACGTTTGCGCCAATATCGTAGCCGTACAAATTGCGATAACCTATCTGAGATAGAGCCAGCAACCAGTTACCAGAGCCGTATCCAACGTCCAAGATGTAAGAGTTTGTATCAAGCTGAAGGGGAACGCTCAATGTATAAGATATTGTTTTTCCGGTTATCCACTCGGCTAAACAACCGAGGCTGGCCCTCGTTAGTGCGGATAAGCCGCCAGTACCAAATAGCGCTCCTCTCATCCTCGCAATTCGGAATTTAAGAGAATTGGCATCGTGCGCATTGGCTGGACTGGAGCTGTCAAAGCTACCATAGCCTTCATCATATAGCGTCTGAACCAATTCCCAGGTCGGCTTTGGATCAACTGTTCCTAGGCCGCAGTTCTTGCATTCAAGCAGCCTGTATTGCCAACGCTCCGGCTTCCCGCCGTAGATGAATTCGTGCGATAGATCATCAAGTACGATAATGCAGTCTTGATTACCGCAGGCCTCGCAAGCACGACCTCTCGTGTCTCCGTTTCCAATGGCAAGCGGCCTCATATTTGCAAACGTAAATGTTTCCGGCCAACTTCGAGTACGTTTTGCCAGGATGTTTCGTAGTTCCAGGCGGAAAGAATACGGTCGTTCTCACAGCGGACATCCTCTCGACAATACGACAGGATGTCGTTCAGCTTATCGCGTAGGTCATTGGGATTCCCGGCTTCATAAATTGCACCATTCTTTCCGCTGGAAACTAGATCGTACGCGGCGCCAACCTTCGACGAAGCAACCACCGGAAGTCCACACGCCAAGGCTTCGTTTACTGACACTCCCCAAGGCTCATTGCGAACGGCGTGCACGAAGACATCGGCAATGCCATAGAGGGCCGGCAGTTCCTGATAAGGAACGTATCCACCAAAGATGATATGGCGATTTCGATCACCACGTGCACATTCTTCGAGCGCTGCTCGTTGCTCGCCATCTCCGATGAGTAGCAGACATGAGTTATTGTTAGGCATGGAGCAGAACGCCTTTAGCAGATCCCATGGGGATTCGCGCTGATTGAACTTGGTAACACTCAGAATGATCCGGCTGCCGGTGCGTATGCCGTATCTTTCTTTGATCGCGTTCTTTGCCTCATTGCTCAAACGGGATTTGTCCCGGAAATAATCGGCGTCCACGACATAGGAGAAGACAGAAGTTCGGTCCTTCTTAATTCCGTGATGTGCCAAATACTTCATAGTAAGGCTGCCGGTGGCGAAGAAGTGCCGGTAGAATCTCTTCAAAGCCACGAACCCTATCTTCTTAACGAAACTCTTAGTCGCAGACGTACTGCCAAACGGCACCGAATCCAAGCGTAATGCCGCAGGCGTTCCGTTAAGCTTTGCCATGATTGCCGCAAATAGGTACTCACTTCTGCTGTACCCGTTGATGATCAGTAAGTCGTACTTCTGATAGTTGATGTCCTTTAGCAACCATCGAATGCGACCGTGCTTTGGCATGAGCGCGTATGAATAACCGCTAAGCAAGTCAATTCCCCATGAAACGTTAGCTCCCAGCTCGGGATCGAAAAGCTCCTCCAGGCAATCAGGTTCACTATAGATAACGCGAATCGAATGATCATTATCCCGCGCTGCGTACCGAAAAAACGGACCTTCGAATTGTGTGGGGTGACCAACAAGGAAACCAATTTTCACTGCGGTGGGTTCTCTCTTTGATTAAGAGTGCAATGGATCAGTCCAACGGAGGCGCTGGGTCCCAGCCGCTCCTGACGCGGAGCGCTAGTCGATAGCATGACCGTTCACGCTGTTGTCCAGCCAGTTCAACATCATCTTGGCCCGCCCATCAATAGAGTATTCGTCTTGAACGCAACGAGTATATCCATTCCCGGCAATCGCCGAGCGCTCCTCAGCGTTTATGAGGTAATAACGAATTTTTTCAGCGAGTTCTCCGGGCGAATCAAAGAAAGCCGCTTCTACACCTTCTTTGAAAAAGTCCAGCACTTCTGCATTGCGCTCATGAAGCATGAACGTGCGACAAGCCGGAATCTGGAAGGTACGGGCCGTAATCAAGTCGCCCGAGCTCGAGCCCTTGCCATTCTCACTGAGGAGTCCCAGGCAAATTGACGCGCCTCGAATTGCCTTTGTGTACTCATCCCCAATTACTCCCCGGCCTATTATCGATTCTGCCAACCGTGACGACCTCGCTTTCTTCCAGCGATGGCCCCAGATCCTAAGGCTTAGGCTTGGTATTGCGTCCTTAAGAGAAGCCAGGAGCTGTTCTTTCTTGGGAGACCACATACCGATGAATGCCACGTCACAGCCATATACCTTACGTTCCTCTTCGCTGAGATCCAGCGGCTGATGTAACTCAGGATCATAACCTGGTGGGAGAAAGCTAATCCGGCTCACTCCTAGCTGTATTCTCATATCTTCCACGCCGTAACTCTTGGTCGTGAAAATGTGATCATAAAGTGGCAACGTCCGCGGAAGATACGGCCCGTGCGACAGAAAGCTCACATCAGGGTAATAGTTTAATGTCTTAATATTCTGTTCGCGGCAAAACGCAATGATGTCAGGATGTACCCAGCTGCCCTTGAAGACAAAGAGACAATGTGGCTCGAACGATGAGATCAACCTAAGCGCATCGAGTTTCAAATCGTTAACGAAAAATGGCCTGAAGATCTTGCGCAGGCCTCGGGAAATGGTCGTGTTCCAGTAGATTGAAACATAGTGACTCTCGTCAAGTACCTGCACGGAATTACCCAGCCGCCTGAAGGCCGAAAAGACCGCGCGCGCGTCCGAGCCAAACCAGGTTTCGCCGATACAAAGAATTCGATAGCGTTGTGATTTCACAGAAAAGACATTGGCGGAAGCGCGATTAGCCAGTCATCCTGTCGGAGCGGTATAAGCTCAACAGGTTAGCCGCTGACCTTTCGATTGAAAAAGAAGATTCGCGTACCGCGGCGTTACATGTTTCTGGATTCGTCTTGACGCTCTTGAGCAGGCTCAATGCTCTATCTGCCCAGTGGCCGGGGGTTTCAACGAGCGACATGAATTCAACCAAACCCGGCACAACTACGGACTCTCGCGGCGTCGTGTCAGACGCCAGCACACGCAAGCCCGCCGCCTGAGCCTCCACCACAACCATGCCCAGCCCCTCAGCAAGCGAGGGGAACAGCAGCAGGTCCGAGCCCAACATAAGTCTCGGCACATCGGATCGTACGCCCAGGAACTGTACGTGCCGGCCCAAGCCCCACTCATTAACCTTATTCTCGAATTCGCATCTCTTGGATTCACCGGCGCCGACCATTAACAGTCGCGCGTCTGAATCCGTGCTGATGCACTCTTTCGCAACTTCGAGCGCGAACGCGGGATTCTTATGGGTCATGGTTCGGCCCAGGTGAGATACTTCGTCGGCCTCTAATCTCCCGACAAAAAGAATTATCTTTGCCGTCGGCGGCCACCCCAGCTCTCGGCAAAGATCCGCGTGCATTCTTTCTCGATTGCTATGGTATTTCGTGACATCAAATCCGCAATTAGCTGCCCCCAACGCCACGCCACGAGATTCATATCGATCGAACCCGTACTCAGAAACAATCTGTCTCGAAGTACCCAAGACGTGCGTTGCCAGTTGCCCGATTAGTCGTTTGCCTGTTGTTGTAGCCAAACGCCTGATTATTTCTTTCGCGTAGTTAGTGCGTTGATAGAGCGGATTATGAACATGTGCGATGCGTGTAGGCGGCAGATGCCCGATACCCATTGCGAAATGAAGCCCGGCTATGTAGTCCTGATGATCATGAATTACATCGTAGTTGCTGGCCGCGAGTATCCGGCGAAACTCTCGCATGAATTTGATCGGGTGCCAGCGCGAGAATGGAACGTAGAACAGGCGCGCTCCCAGAGCCTTTGCTTCCTCGTCAAAAACGGACGGCTCGCCGCCGGTCAGGAGAATGTCGCATTTCACTTTCACCGGCAGGCTGTGGTTCGCTTCGCGAAAATATTTGAGCAGCGCCATCAGCCATGTTTCGGCGCCGCCCACGCTTAATGCCGAGAACACCTGTAAGACCCGTACTTCCGTCCCGTCAGCGGCAACTGTAGGCTCGTCATAGCCTGAATCGAATCGGGCCACCGATGGTTGTAGCACAGCGTTCATTGTGTCCAAGCGACAAAGCCCCGGCCTAACTAATCGGCTTAACAGGCTGAGTCTTGGCGAGCGTCCGACCGTTTAGTAGTTGAGTAAGGGCGGGCCAAAGTTTCCGAGCCCTGATCTTAAACAGTCGCCAGTTTCTTGTCATGAAATCGGCGACGATCCTGGTTCTCTTCTTCAAGGATCCGAGTGGGACCTTTGCATAGTACATAGTCTCAAAGTGAAGCAGGATATCTGAACGCAACATCTTCCGCAGTCTTCGCTTCTTTCGGCCGGCCCAATGGATCAGGAAAGGATAAGGAGAAGCGTCCGTGAGGAGTTTGAGATCAATGGTCTCTAGTTCTTCCTCATAATATTTCATGAATGGCACTCGGGAGATTGTCAGTTGATCTGCAGCCGCTTTTTTAAGCAAAAGATAGTTGAGCACTCCCTGATCGCCGCCCATCGTAAAAACCTCGGGATGCTTTCGAGATACAGGCAAGGTGTTCCAATTGACCAACTCTTCAAAATCCTCTCTGCGAATGAGTCCACCGGTTGCAACTATCTGACCTGAGTTGAAAGTGTAGTGCGGATACACAAAATCGGGATCCCACCGCCTCATTTCCTCCACACTGAAATAGAGTCGCTTAACTTCCGGATCCGGCTGTCTCTCAAGCTGAACGGTGAAGTCTCCTTCAAACCCGTCTAGGTAATCCAATACTCGACCCACAAACACTATGTCTGAATCCAGAATCAGATATCGTTTTCGGCCTTTGATGAACAATGGCTCGAGCTTGGAGAAACCCCAGCCAAAATGTTTTCTCTGGGTTTCGAATATCTTAACGTTCCAAATTGTTTCGATTTCACGCGTGTCGAAATCTCCATTGATGCGGTCCTTAATGAGATAAATAGGAATCACCGGATACCAATAGCGAATGCTGGCGACACAAATTCGGGTGAAACGCATATCGTATTTATGCGTGGCAATGAATACTCCGGTTATCTTCATGGCCGTGCGGCTCACAGCGTTTGACCAGTACAATCCATTCGTCAGAGTTCTTTGTAAAGAGCCATGAGGCTGGACAGACTTTGCCTCAAGCCGAACTGAGAAGAGTCGATTGTTTTCAAGAGATCTGCCTGGTTTGGCTTTGGTCGAGACAAACGCATTGCTATTGCCTCCGCCCATGCCGGTGCACCCGCTGACAACGGAACAATTTCAAAAAGTTCCGGGAATACTTTGACGTCTTCGGTGATACTGGCTGAGGCGATTATCGGCAGTCCCGCTGCCTGCGCCTCGACCAACACCATGCCCAAACCTTCCTTTGGCTCTTCCAGTCGCGGAAAAATCAGCGCGTCACTCAGACGCATTATCGTCGCCGTATCGTCGCGCCAGCCCATTACTTTGACCCTATCAGCGATCTTGTCCTGGCGGGCAAGGTCCCGCACATCCGATTGCAACGGACCCGCGCCCGCGAAGACGGCAACTGCGTTCCGATTGATCTTTAGCAATTGCGTCAGCACCTCAACAACAAAGACCGGATTTTTCAACTCAACCATCCGGCCGACAAAGAGCAATATCTTCGCGTCCGTTGAAAAACCCAGACTCAATCGAAACTGTTCGCGTGTGCAGACGCTCTGCCGAAAGGGTGAAGTATCGATACCGTAGTAAATCACTCGATCCCTTGGCGGCCGCGGTGAAAGCGTGCCATAAAATTTGGCGAGCGTCTCGTTTGAGATGCCCACAACGTTGTCTGCCAGACGAATGCAGGTTTGCCTCATCGGCTCTTTCAATAGAAGGCGTTTTGCGGCGCTTGGCGTGGGAAGCCCTTCGTCGGTGTTGTGGACGTGCACTATTCTCTTGCGAATAGGTATACCCAACGAAGCACAAAGATAAACCGCACTCACGAAATCATGATGAGAGTGTAGAACGTCATAATTTCCCTCTCTAATTACTCTTCGCAGATTAGAAAAGAAGGCGCGTTTCTGGCCGAGCGCGCAAGGTGAATAAATAATCTCGCCTCCGAGTTGCCGCACTCTCTCATCAAGACGACCCGGCTTTCCCAAGGTGCAGAAAAACGTCCAATGGTACTGTGGGTGAGACGTGGACGCGGCAGAAAACATTCGGTAAAGCCAATTTTCAACCGCTCCAGTATTCAGGGACTCGACAATCTGGAGCAGACGAATCGATTTGTGACGCCCATTGCTATTCACACTTTGATAACCTGGCGACATTTCATCAGTCTCGCATCATCACCGGTTCGCAGGCGCAATAAGCAACCAAATCTTCAGCGCCGTCGTTTGCGATTTTGTAATCGTATCGGAGAAGCCGGTTCAGACAACCTTCGAGTGCTTCGGGCGAGAGATGCTTTCTTTCAAAATGGACGATAGCTGGCCGCACAACATCGAATGGGAACATATTAATCAGATCAGCATCGTATCCTTCTGCATCGACCTGCAACAGGTCGATTTTGTCTGTCTTTAACTCCTCGATCAGTTGCTCAAAGGTAACGCAAGCTATCTCTTCAGTCGTGATTAGAGCCTCAAGCCCCGGAACTAGTTCCTTATGTTTCAAGATCACTTCGCGATCAAAGGAAGCGAGGCCCTGACACCATTCAGGCACACCTTCGGCAGCTACTGTGTAAAGCGTTCGCATTTCATTTCGACCAGAGATAGCCACATTCTTGAAGGTCAACTGTGGTTGGTCCGCATAGTTCTGTTTCAGCAATGCGAAGGCTTTTTTCTGCGGCTCAATCAGCACACCTTTCCAATTGTGTCGAACGACAAACTTTCGTATGGGATCTGCCTGCACTCCGTCAAACGCACCCACCTGAATGAAAAAGAAGTCGTTGGCGTTGAGAAAATGTTGGGCAACGACAAAGTCAAAATTGAGTTTCAATAGATTGCCTTCTCTCAAGAACGCCCGCGGTGTATGGCGAATGCTTGATATCTGATAGCCCAAGCGTTGGAACAGCCGGCATACTAGCTCTTTCATCATGCCCCGCGTACTGGCAGGTTTATGGGACGATGTATTCACCTAAAGGGAATGTGTGGCGACCACGTAATTCATCATAAGGAAGTCTGCAGTTGAGCAACGACCCGAGCAAGTCCCGCCTACGACCTTTCCGCTAGGCACTTTAAGGCTCGCGCCTCGCCGCGCTTGCAAGCCCAGAAGAACCGTCGCTCGCGTGGGTTCAAGAAAAGTGGACGTAGCTGATCCGCTATCGCCGTCTTCCATCTTTTCTTCGTCCTAGCATTGTCATTTGATCTGAATGACTCCAACAACCCGGAGGATACCGCCTGAGCTTCGAGCAGGTCGAGCAGGTAGTGCTCGGTCAGCCGCTCTTTGGAAATAAGGTGCGTGAGTTTCAGAGCAGCGAACAATCCGTTGCCCAAACCAAGATCACAGGCGGTAGCCGCCAGATCCAAATCACCCGCAGACAGTAGACTTGAGCCCATTCGGTCTAACACGACTTTCCTTTTGCCGTTCGCGTGGTAAGTGGCGTACTCCGAAGCGACGCGCCGGCGCACGCAAAGCCCGGCTCCATTCGGTGTCGTCTGTTCGAGGCAAACAATATTCGACCAGGAGTCGTGCTCGAATTCGTTAATCGCCAAACGCCGCCAGTAGCGTCGCGTCCATTCCGGCGGTGTTTCTTCAAAACTTGCTCGCACCTGTCCGCTGAAGGCCCCGATCATCGGCCACTCCCGATCGATCTTGATCGCTTGTTCGAGGTAATCGGCGTCCAGCACGTTATCGTCATCGACAAAGACCAGAATCTCGCCGGTCGATTCACTGATGCCGCGGAGCCGCGCATGGGTTAGGCCCAACTTCTCTTCCCTGATATGACGCGCGTGCGAATGCCACGAAAGATCAATCGTGCCGGCCAACTCTTCATTGCTCGCATTATCAATCAGCAGATACTCCCAGCGATCCTGCGCGACCGTTTGACCCTTCAAAGCCTCGATTACTCTGCGGAGGTAGTCGGGCCGCGGATTGTGCGCACAGGTGATGATTGACAGCCTTGGATCCATTGCGGAGGTGAAAAGCGTTATCCGGGCAGCTCCTTCAGCTTTGGCTGCGCTCCGTTCTTCAACCTGACTATCACCTGAACCATTCGGTTGGGCATGAATCGCCGCAGGATTACTCGTGGCGGCAGCAGCGAAAAAGGGTTTGCGAACCACGCGCGCGCGATCAGCTTTAGCGCCGCGGCTCGCTGCCGGTGATAAAGAACCAGATGCTCGCTCCAGGCCAAATCCTCGAGCATCCTCACCCGCCCATGAATCTCTTTGGGAAATCCCGGCAACGGAATTCCGTTTCTGACCAGAGCGCTGCGATCTTCGAGTTCAGACGCGCTGGGGTCGAGCGAACTCAGATCAAAGGGTTGTGCGGTCAGGCGTTCCTGCGCAACCCTCAACGCCTTTGTGTAGACCTCGCGCACGCGTTGCGTGGTAGTGCCGGCATGCATCTCTTCAAGAATCGTCTGGCGCGCAGCGCGGCCCAGCCGCATTCGTTCGCCGGCGTCACGGATCAGAGAGGCAGTCCTGCCGGCAAAAGCTGCCGGGTCATTGAATGGAAGCAGCAACGCGTTCTGTCCGTCGCGGACGATTTCGCGGGCAATTCCCACCGGCGTAGTCAGGCAGCAGACTTGGCTGCTCATTGCTTCCAGTAATGTCACGGGTCCACCCTCAACCCTCGCCGTGACCCAGTAAAAATCCAGTGCGTGGTACATCTTCGCCAGTTCTTCCTGATCAGTAATGAAAGGTAGCCAGACGCAACGTACACCGGAAGATCTCAGGGAGCCGATCAAATCTTTCCAACCGGGTCCCACAATCAAGACTGCAAGCTGATCGAACCGTTGATTGAGACCGCTGAGCGCTTCAATGAAAACGTCAATGCCCTTGCGGTCATCATCATTACTGCTGTTCTTGCCAAAGAAGCCGACCACCGGCGCCGCGTCGGGAATCTTCAGGCGTGCGCGAACCACCGCGCGCTCAGCTTCAGCCGGCGGCCTGAAAGTATCCGCGTCGACACCATAGAGCACAACGAATACGCGCGACATGTCGGCCCCTCTCTGTCGCAGGTCTTCCGCCCATTCGCTTGAGCCGACCACGATAGCGTCGCCATCGAGGTTGTGGCTTACCGCGTCCCACTCGGTTACATGGTGATGACTGGTTACGCAGGGAACGAAGCTGCGAAGGCGCGGCAGCCATTGCCGGGATGCATACGGACAGATGAAGTGAACCAGGTCGAAGTTGCGGATCAATTCGGGTCGTTCGAAAAAGATCGCGTCGATTACCGGCCCCGAGGCGATCGTCGCCTCGATCCATGGATTGAAGCGCGCGATCGATTTGGCAATCGTTCCAGTAACCCAATAGGTGGAATCGGGAACCAGTAAAACTTTGAGGCGCTTGCCATTCATAAGGTCTCTGCCGCTTCCCGAAACCGCTCGGGACCGCGTGCGAGCGTGACCACGAAAATGAAATTCTTGTTCGCTTCCATTTGGTGTGGAGGGCTGTTCTACGCTGGCCGCACGGCTCTACGTAGTTTCCTCGCGATCTTTCTACCCAATACCGAGAATTCCCCCCGCTTGATGTAACGAGCCGCAGTCACAAGAGAGGAAGGCGACTTGTCATTCAACTTGAACGCGCTGTTGTTCACCACAAACTCTTGTTGCGCCCATTCCTTCGTCTGTGTTCCTTCAGCAAGTTTGCGAAATACAGCCGTCCGCGGCGCGAAGTCTGCTTCAAGTCTCCACTCCGATTCCGACAAGAGAATTTGTTTCAGGATCTCGCCGGTCCACAACCAGGTGTCATCGATGACCAGCAGACCGTCAATCTTTAGCTTCTCCGCCGTGTAATAGAAATCGATGAAAGGCGCCGGAAACCCATGCCGGCCGTCTATTAAGACGAGATCAAGTGGCTCACATGCCAGCTCGGGCAGGACTCTCTCGGAACTGTCCACATAAAAGGCAATCTCATCGACCGAGACATTTTCCGCGCGACAATAGTCCTTGATGCGTTGGATCTCGTGCTCTGCCGGCGTTATACAAATATGCCGAGCGCCGGCGAGAGCGAAGAGAACGGTACTCACTCCGCATCCTGTCTCAAGCGTGTGGGAAGCGGCATCGATCCGCTGACTAATAAAATCCAGGACCTCTTCGCCGAGGCCCATCTCAACGAATTGACCCTGTCCAGTCCGCTGAACGCGTGGCGGATTTTGCAAGAGGCGGGTGAGATCCATGTCTCGGGACTTTTACGAGTTGATCCTGTCGTGGTAGATCGGCAACTCAGCTATTAATAAACGCGTTCGACCGGCGCCCACGAGCCGTCTTCCAGATAAGTAGAGAGTTCAGGAATCCAGTCATATTCGTCGCGGGGAATGTTGGTCATGCTGACTTGAAACGGGCAAATGTCCCTGACCATTTCAAAGTAGGTGTCACCTCGCCGCTCCGACAGCCAGGCAGTGATCGTGTAGCTGCCCATGTAAAGGCGAAACTTCGGCACCTCGCATCTCAAAATAAACGTTCCCGGCTCTCTGCCAAAATTGGTTTCGGAATCGAAAAGCCAGAAATAGCACGCGTTATAGTGGAAGCTGTTCCGCACGTTAAATGCGAAGCACAAGCTCTCTTGCGGATCGACGATGCGGAGCCCAAATTCAAAGCTGATAGGCTCTCCCCAGTGATGAATACCGGGTTCCTCAGATGTGTGCACGCGCGCCCAGGCGATATGATTGCCGGCCTTTTCTTTCGGCGCCGCGTATTCGCCGAGAGGCGCGTTGCCATTCGTTTCGTTTCCCAGATATAAGGCGACTGCCTGCGCGGTATTGCCATCGAAGCGAGATCGGCCATCTGCCAGCAAAATACATTTGTCAGCGAGCTGGGACATCGCCTGCATGTTATGGCTGACAAACAAGACGGTCCTTCCCTCTCTCGCCACATTGCCCATCTTTCCCAGGCATTTCTTTTGAAACGCAGCGTCGCCGACGGCCAGCACTTCGTCGACCAGGAGGATTTCCGGTTGCAGGTGTGCGGCGACCGCGAACGCCAGGCGCACGTGCATGCCGCTCGAGTAGCGTTTGACCGGCGTGTCGATAAACTTCTCGACTTCGGCAAAGGCAACGATCTCGTCGAACTTCCAATCGATTTCGGCCTTGCGCATTCCCAGGATTGCGCCGTTGAGATAAATATTTTCGCGCCCGGTCAATTCCGGATGAAAACCCGTGCCGACTTCGAGTAAAGAACCGACGCGCCCATGAATCTCGGCGCCACCTTTTGTAGGCTTGGTTATCCGCGAGAGAATCTTCAGCAGTGTACTTTTCCCTGCACCGTTGCGGCCGATGACGCCGACGACTTCGCCCCGTTTTACTTCGAATGAAAGATCGTCGATAGCCCAGATGTATTGCGATTGTGATTCTCTGATTTCGGATTGCGGATTACCATTGCCGTTCGAACTGGAAATAGCCGACCGCAAACGCCGAAAAGGAAAGCCGGCAGCGCCGGTAACGACGTCACGCAGCGCTCGATAGCGTTCCTGTTGGCCGATGCGGTACTGCTTGCTCAGGCCTTCACATTTGATTGCGATTTCACTCATCTAGCAGATGCAGGAAGGACACTGCCACAAAAGCCTACCTGAAAATACCTTGCGCCAGCTTACCTGCGGCTCGACGAACGCGGAGCTGCATTGGCGCAGAAGCGTTCCAGTAAGCCAGATTCGCCGCGGCCGCCCCTGCGTCATTAGCTTTAGCGTAACGCTCGGCCTGCGCTAACGCCATATTCAACACTCTGTGAAGGCCTTGGCGCCGATCAAAGTCCGGATGACGATCCGCGAAAAGCTTATTTAGCAGTTCGACGGCGGGCAGATTCTCCGCCGTTCGGGCTACGCGCGCTGAATGGTTTGTCTCGAAAATCCGATAGCACGAAAGCACTTCGGCCGTTACCACGCCGCCTGCTAAACTAATCGCTCGAGTCCACATTTCACAATCCAGCACATACGGCAAATCAAGAAGAAAAGCTCCATGACTCTCGTAGAACGCGCGGCGCAAAACCACTCCCGGTGCTTGGATCGGGGTTCGGTAAAAGAAGCTGTCGACTACCTGCGCGCCGGCTTCCAATTCTGGCAGACGCTCTGTCACCCCGATAATCACATTCTCATGATCGACAAGAAACGAACGACTGGCGATCAACGCGGCCTTTGGATGACGTTCAGCGACATCGGCGAGGCGCCGGTAGAATTCCGGCAGAACGTAATCATCGCTATGGATAATATGCACCAACTGGCCCCGGCTACGCCGGATACAAGTGTTGAAGTTGGCAGCCATTCCTTCATTCACAGGTTTGCGATAAAACGACACCCTGCCGTTTCCACATTCGCGCACAACCGCTTCAGGGTCATCTTCGGTCGAGCAATCATCCATGACCTCAATCTGCATTTGCTCAGGGCCAGGATCCTGTGCGAGCACGCTGTCCAGCGTCTGTCTGAGATAATGCGCTGAGTTAAACGCGGGAATCATTACCGACCACAGGGGACGCGAGACGCCTTCTCCTACTGGTTCAATGCGGGGCGGGTGCAGTTTGCCGTTGTTCATTTAGGTGCTCGGTTATGGAGGCGTGCGGGCGGCCCGGCTTACGATCTCGCCGGCAGATCCAAATTCCTTCAAATTACATCCGCGAACTCCGCTTCCATGCGGCGGAAATAGTAAAGGCCGCCAATCAGTATCAGAATCACGACCACGACTGAAACTGCCAGCAGCGCGCCCGGCCCGCCACTCTTGCCCAAGAGCGCCCAGCGAAAGCCCTCCACGACTCCGGCCATCGGATTCAAACCATAAAGCGCGCGCCAACGAAGCGGAATCAAAGAGCTCGGATAGGCGACCGGAGTGGCCAGCAACCAAAACTGGATCATGAAGTTGATGGTATAGCGTACGTCGCGGTATTTGACGTTGAGCGCTGAGAGCCAAAGGCCTACGCCGAGCGCAGTGACTACGGCGAGCAAAACGAAGGCGGGGAGCGTGACTACTGCCCAACTCGGGCGGATGCCGTAATAGACCATCATCAACAGGAGGATCACAAACGCAATGGCGAAGTCGATCAGCCCGCCTAACACGGCAGAGATAGGTATGACGAGGCGTGGAAAATAAACTTTTGTAATTAGCCGCTCGTTTGCCACCAAACTGTTGCTCGACTCAGTAAGCGAATGCGCAAATAGTTGCCATGGCAACAGCGCGCAGTACACAAAGACGGGATAAGGAATTCCATCCGAAGGGACGCGCGCCAGGCGGCCAAAGAACAAAGTAAACACAACCATCATGAAGAATGGCTGGATGATCGCCCAGGCTGCGCCGAGCACCGTCTGCTTGTATCGCACCTTAATGTCACGCCAGGTGAGAAAGTAAAGTAACTCACGGTACTCCCACAGTTCCCTAAGCGCGAGCGAACTCAGACCGGTTTCCGGCCTGATAAAGAAAGTCGGAAAGCTGCCGGACGCTATTTCGAACGGAGGCGCCTTAAGTACTGGCGGTAAGCTGGACATTTGTCTGGGTAGCCCCTCGCCCTCACGAACCCGCAACCGAGCTCGCCTCTTCCTTGTCAGCGTCCTGGCTGTAATAGCTCTGGTGGTAATAGCGCTGGTAGTAATAATAATCGTGCGAGCGCACGCTGACATTGTTCAGCACCACACCGAAAATCTTCGCGCCTACGTCGAGCAGCAGTTGACGCGAGCGACGCACCACGCCGCGCGAACTCTTGCCGCCGTGCACGACCAGGAGCACCCCGTCCACTACGGATGCGATCAGCACGCCATCGGTGAACGAACTGATGGGCGGCGAGTCGATCACAATGTGCGTAAACTTGCTGCTGAGGACCGCGATGAGTTTGCGCATTTGCTCTGAACCAAGCAGCTCTGCCGGATTCGGTGGGATCGGTCCGGCCGTCAAGACGTGCAAACCCGAAGCCTCGTCCCTGGCGATCGTCTGCAACATCTTTTCCTCGGTCATCTCGCTCGAAAGAATCGAGCTGAGTCCTTCCCTCTCGGCCAGATCAAAGATTGAACGCAAACGCGGCCGGCGCATGTCCGCGTCGATAATCACCACGCTGCTTCCCGTCTGCGCGAGGCTGATCGCCGTATTGACCGCCGTCGTGGTCTTGCCTTCGCCGGGGAGACTGGACGTAACCAGCAGGGTCCGGGGCGCGCGTCCCGCGGTTGAAAGCAACACCGAGGTGCGCAATTGCCGGTAAGATTCGGCCAGCGGTGAGCGGCCATTCACATTCAAGAGCAATTCGGGATTGCCACCGTTGCTACCGTTACGCTTTTGGATGGACGTGGCCGATGAAAGCAAACGCCGCCGGGTGGTGCCCGCTCCCATCGCCGGGATAACTGCCAGCGCCGGCAGCCGCAGGAACTTTTCGACGTCATCGGTTGAGTGAATTGTGTCGTCGAGGTAATCGAGGAACAGCGCCAGGCCCACTCCGAGCGCCAGGGCGAGGACAAACGCGAGCATCACCGAGCGCATGCGCGCCGGTCCCACCGGAAAGTCAGGCACGATCGCGTAATCAACAATCGAAATATTGTTGGGGCGGCCGGCCAGGACCACATCGTTCTCTTTCGAGCGCTGGAGCAGATTATCGAGCAGTCCCTTGTTCGTCTCGATCTCCTGTTGCAGGATGCGATAGTTGATTGCTGCTTCGTTCTGGGTGACGGTTTCGCCTTTCTGCTGATTGAAAGACTTGCGCAATGCTTCCTCGCGGCTGAGCGACTGGCGATATTTGGTTTCCAGATTGGTCAGCAGCGTGCTGGTGTTACGGGTGCGCATCTCGTTCAAATGCTTTTGCACCTCAGCAATCTGCTGATCGACTTCCTTCACTTCCGGTGCTTCCTCGGTGGCGTCAACCAGCAACTGCGCTCGTTTCTGTTTTAGGTCCGCCAGCTTCTGCTCCGACTCGTTGACGTCCTTGGCGCCGGCTTCGGCGAGCGCACCGGCGGCCCCGGGCGCCTTCGCGGCGTTGTACTCAGCCTCGGCCATCTTGCGATCGTTTTCGGCCTCGAGTAACTGCTTGTTAAGCCCGGCGAGCCGTTCGACTACGGTGTTTTGACTGGCATCGAGAGAAAGAATCTGGTTGCTCTTCGCATAGGCCACCAATTTCTCTTCGTCGGTGCGGATCGTAGCTTGCAACTCGGCGACGCGCTTGGAGAGAAACTCGCTGGTGCTGGTGTTGGTTTCGTTCTTCTTTTCCAGATTGGAACGCACAAAGGCTTCGGCGACAGCGTTGGTGATCTTCGCGGCAATGTCCGGATCGCCGTGGGTGTAACCGATGTCGATTAGCCGGGTCTCTTTGTATATGCCGGCGCGGCTTTCGCGCACTGGCTCGACTCGCAGCCCGCCCTGAAGCGCGCTGACATACGGCGCCAG
>CAAGKR010295591.1_pt1 | contig 25850 bp, 18 predicted proteins | sample 2556971 | NCBI WGS metagenome assembly CAAGKR01 (sample SAMEA5207829, study PRJEB30636) | soil metagenome | biome: forest; feature: boreal; material: soil | place: USA | collected 2011-09 | depth 1 m | reverse complement strand
TTCGCGACGATAATTGTCTTGCTGTTGGCGTCGGCCACCTGTCTCGCCCAGCTGGACACGGCTACGATTCTGGGAACCGTTTCCGATGCAACCGGAGCGGTAATTGTGGGCGCCAAGGTGGTTGTCCAGAACACAGGTACGTCGGCAGTGGTTGAACTGACGACCAACGAGAGCGGGTATTTTATTGCGCCTGTGCTCTCGGTGGGCACCTACCGAGTGACGGTCACGGCTCCAGGGTTCAAGACCCATCGTCAGGAGGGAATCGCCCTCAGCGTGGCGGATCGGCTGAACCTGGCGATTGTCCTCCAGCCCGGTCAGGTCACGGAGGAGGTCAAGGTAGAAGCGGGCGCAGTACTGGTGCAGACCGCCACCTCGGCCCGGGGCGACGTGATCAGCGAGCAACTGACCGAGGACTTGCCTCTCAATGGGCGCTCGGTCACCGATCTCATGCTCTTAGTGCCTGGGATGGTAGCTTCGGCAGCACCGACGATCAACGGCGGCGCTGATGGCAGGTTGTTCCAGCCGGGTTTGAAATACCTCGTGGACGGCGGTGATTCTTCGCAGATCGATTCCGACTTTGCCAGTGGCGGCTATCTTACCAACGCTCGCGTGAATCGGGTCAGTGTGGATTCGGTTGCCGAATTCCGCATGGTGACGGGCACATATTCCGCCGAATACGGACAGTCTACCGGCGCGGTAGTCAACTTCATCACCAAGTCAGGGGCTAACACTTTCCACGGGGGCCTTTTCGAGTTCTTCCGCAACGAAGTCCTCGATTCCCGCCTTTACTTCAATCGGCCACCGGAGAAGAAACCTGCCTTCCGTCTGAATCAGTTCGGTGGCTCGCTGGGCGGGCCGATTGTCCGTGACAAGCTGTTCTTCTTCGGCAACTATGAAGGCGTCCGCCAGCGTTCCGGGTTGGCATTATCCCAGTATGTGTTCACCGATGCGTATCGCGCCACCCTTGCCCCGGCACTTCAGCCCGTGGTGGCGCAGATGCCATCGCCGAATGGGGCGGTTTCCCCTGCCGATGACCGGTTGGCCCTTTTCACGGAAGCAGTCTCGAACTCCCTTCGCGAAGACACTTGGACGGGAAAAATTGATTATCTCGCCAGCCCGAAGGATCGTGTGACATTCGGGTATAACGGGGATAATTCGTTTACCAAGAGCTACTTTGGGGTGTCAGACGGGCAGTTCCGGCCCATTCCTTTCACCAAGCACTTGGTCAAATTGAGCTACACGCGGACCATCTCCAACACACTGCTGAATGAAGCGTCGTTTTCCATCAACCGCTTGTCCTCAGACCCAGCCGGAGCGGGTACCCCGGAGGCGCGGAACTTTCCCCAGACGACGTTTGTGGTCGGCGGTCTCAGTTTCGGGGCCGGTGGTTTGGCCACGGTTGGCCCTTCGACGTTCGACTTGCAGGTGGATAACACCGCTTATCAGATCTACGATTCTGTTTCATGGGTGAAGGGCCGCCACCAGCTCAAGTTTGGGGCCCAGATCGTCCGCAATGAGGACAACAAGGCGGTTTTGCTTCAGCGGTTTGTCCAGTTCCTGGGCATCAGCGGCCCCTTTGGCTTCGAGACCAACACGCCGTTCTTCGTTTATACCCTCGGGTGGCCCCGAGTCGGCATGCGCGGGACCTACTGGGCGTTTTATGTCAACGACGATTTCAAGGTGAGTGGCCGCCTGACCATCAACGCTGGCTTGCGTTATCAGTACGACAGCACTCCCACCGAATCGCATGGCCGCGTCGCCAACTTCAATCCTGCCACCGGGCAACTTGACCCGGAAGGCACTTCCATGCTGAACGCACCCAAGATGAACTTCGGCCCACGCTTGGGGTTCGCCTATTCACTAGACAAGGGCCAGCAAACGGTCCTGCGGGGCGGCTATGGCATCTTTTTTGCCAATCTGAATCCGGCGTTGGCGCAATATATTCCCAGCAACCTCCCCAGCGTAGGGGAGAATGGCTTCGCGCTCTTTCCTCCGGTGGGATTTCCTTTTCCCGACCTCAGCGGCGGGAGCGTCTTGCCGCTGTGGGCCATGAAAAAGGACTGGAGCGGGACCTATACCCAGCAGTGGAACCTGGGTGTGCAACGTGGAATCGGCAAGACGATGGTGTTTGAACTGAGTTACATCGGGAACCGCGCCCTGCATGTCTTGACCGCCGGTAACGGACAGGAGATAAACCCCGTCGATCCCGCAACCGGCTTACGGCCTTACCCGGCCTTTTCCAGCATTCAGATGCAGAACCCCTGCTGCAATGCCAACTACCACGGCTTGCAGGCAAGCTTCAAACGCCAGGCTGCCGGCTTCACCTTTGGAGCGCACTACACCTGGTCGCATGCGTTCGACGAGAACACGCTCACCTTCGCTGCGCAGGCCCAGAACCCGGCTGATCTCACCCGCGGAGAATATGCCACTGCGGACTACGACGTGCGCCACAACTTTGTGTTCTATGGCGACTACCAAATTCCGAAACTGGGCAAACTCCCGGCGTGGCTGGGAGAGGGCTGGTTGCTGCGGGGCATCACCAGCATGCGCTCTGGGCTGCCCGTCACGGTGATCTGCGGTTGTGATCCCACGGGCAACGGGTCTGCGACGGGAAGGCCGGATCTCGTGCCCGGCGTTTCCTTGCGCCCCTCGAACTATTCAATCCCGGACAATCAGGTCAACATCGCTGCCTTCGCCACTCCGGTTGGACATTTCGGCGACGCCCGCCGCAACCTGTTGGCTGGACCGGCAGTCTATAACACGGATTTCGGAGTCTCGAAGATATTTCGCCTGACAGAGAGCCAGCGTTTGGAATTCCGGGCGGAGATGTTCAACATCTTCAATACGCCGCAGTTCGTCAATCCTGAGGCGAACCTCGCGAGTCCAGCCACGTTTGGCCAGACCTTCAGCACGATTACGACCAATGGGGGGTTCGGAACAAACCGGCAGGTGCAGTTTGCGCTAAAGTATTCGTTCTGATTTGAGGGGGTTCTCGATCCGAGGGCTGGAACACCGATCTGACGTTTCAGCCCTGGATGTGCGCAGTTGCTTAGCTTAGTCAGGTGACGTAGCCTTCATGAGCGGTTGAGCTCAGGATCAGGAAGTGTTTGGGGTGAAGAATGAGGCTCAAAGATAAGGTCGCAATTGTAACCGGCGGTGGGTCCGGGATAGGGCATCAATCATGCCTTCAGTTCGCGCGGGAAGGCGCTCGCGTGCTCGTAGTCGACATCCTGGCAGACAAGGCCAAGCAGGTGGCACGCCAGATCACGGAAAAGGGTGGTGCTGCGGAAGCCTTGGTTGAAGACGTCTCCTCTGAAGAAGGTGCAAAGCGGATTGCATCACGGGCGGCGGATCTGTGGAAGCGTATCGACATTTTGGTGAACAACGCTGCTTCGTTCCATCACAAGACCGTTGAGGAGGCGACCGCGGCCGACTGGGAAACCGTGCTGAAGGTCAACGTGCTGGGCACCAGCTTCTGCACCAAGTATGCCGTGCCGTTCATGAAGCAGCAGGGCAGCGGCTCCATCATCAATGTCGCGTCCATCAACGGTCTGGTGGCCATGCCTACGGGCTGGACCAACTACAGCGCAAGCAAAGCGGCCATCGTGAACATGTCCAAGTCGATGGCCTACGACTTTGCGCCGTTTGGAATTCGGGTGAATTGTCTTTGTCCGGGAATGATTCACACCCCGGCGATGGAAGACCTTCTGAAAACCATGAATATGACCCGCAAACAGGCAGAAGACCAATTCCTCGGCCCACGCTGCATGCTCAAACGTTTCGGCGAGGCGCACGAAATCGCTGCCATCATCCTGACGATGGCTTCCGATGAAGCCTCCTACATGACGGGCGCCACGATTGTCGTCGATGGCGGGTACACCAGCTAGGGTTGCGGCTTACTTATGCGGTCAGGTGAATTCATACTTCTGCTTTCGTTGTGCGCTGCCGTCGCGACGGCGCAGGCCCCTCCCTCCCCTCAAATTACGCTCGAGAATTCCGAATTGCGGGTCACTCTTTCCGCGCGAGACGGATCCGTCATCAGCGTTGAGCGTAAGCCCGACGGCCAGTCGTATCTCGGATCCTCCCAGCAAGCTGGATGGTTCAAGGTCCAGCTTCCCTTGCCCCATTGGGAAGGGCACATCGCGGTGGGCAAAGACGCTCCCGCGTTTACCATCTCCAAGCGGACCGCCGACTCAGTCGAGTTTCAGACCACCGAGCTGTCTTCGAAGGAGGGGCGGTACAGGGTCGCATCCCACCTCACGTTCCGGCTCGACAAGGACAATCTCGTCTGCTCCCTACATTTGCGGAACGACTCAACGCAAACCATCGACCGTATTGTTTTCCCCATCGTTGACGTTCCCCCCGATTCGGACGGAGCGGAGGCGCTGGTGATGCCGTATGGTACCGGCTTCGGCGCCTTGCCGTTACGATCTCTGTTCAGCCAGAATGAAATTCAAACCACCCACAATCCTTTCGACACTCTAGATCCACTCGATCTCAAAGCATGGTTCTTCAACGATCCCAAGCTTCCGGTGAAGGGGATCAACTATCCGATGGATCTGCCCACGGCTTGGTTCACCTACGTCGCGGACAAGAGAGGCATCGGATTCGACGTGCGCACCCGCGATTTTCAGTTTCAGAAGCTGACCTTCGAGCGCCGCTTGTTTCGCGACACGGTTTCGCGCGCGGCCAATCGCCTCGACTACGAGTTCTCCTGGAACTGGTATCCACTTGTGCGGCCAGGAAAGTCGTGGCAAAGCCCTGAGGTGTACATCAAGTTCGATGCCGGCGACTGGCACGCCATTGCGAGGCAGCACCGTGATTGGCTGCGGCCCTGGGTCGGGCGTCCCAAGGTCCCGAAAGAGCTGCAGGAATCCATCGGCTGGATCAGCCGGGGCATCCGCTCATTCGACGACATTCCCCAGATTGGTAAGCAAGGTGTTGACGTAGGAGCCCCCTACTTCATCGTCTACGGATGGTCCGACATCGGTCCGGCGGGAATGTCTTACAACAACTATCCGCGCCGCGAATTGGGTGGCATCGAATCACTGCAGCGCAATCTTCTCAAGGCGCGCTCGCTCGGCTCTTATCCGATGGCGTGGTTCAACGGCACAGTCAGCGTCGAGACCAACCTGGGCCATCTTCAAATGGGACATGACTGGACCGCCATCGACCGCTGGGGTGGACAGTTAGAGGATGGCAGATGGTCGTTCTTCGAGCCGTTTCAGATTGCGGTCAATCCCAACAACGACTCGTGGTTTGAGGTCGACCCTAGCTCCGGCGCCCAGCAATACCTTCTTGACACAGCGCGCCGTTTTGTCGAGGACTACCACTTCACCGGCTACGAAATGGACCAGGGGCACAAGAACTTCCTCAGCTACCGCAATCACTCGGAAAACTTTCGTCCCGAAGCCGCATTTTCTCAAGGCTGGTCCGAGTATTTCTCCAAGGCTGAAGAGATCGTGAAGAAGGCCAATCCGGCCGGGATCATCGTGGGAGAGAATCCTTCTGAGCTGATGAACCAATACGTGGACTCCACGTGGATCTTTGAAGGAGGAGCGCTGAATCTGGCTACGTTGACCACGCTGCGTTATAGCTGGCCCTGGCTAAACATGCCTGCGAAAGCGATTCCCACCAATCGCGGACATGCCAACCAATGCTTCATGATGAATTCGTACCTGGATATTTTTGACGATCTGTCGAAGTATCCGGAGTACGCCGAACATCTCAAGCGTCTGCATGGATTGAAGAAGGCGACCTCAAGATATCTGTATCAAGGCGAATTTTCTGATGAAGAGGGTTTCTCGTTCGCTGCGCCACAGGCGGGAGTGATGGCGAAGTCTTACCGAGATCCGGCGGGGAAGTTTACGGCCGTTGTCGTAATCAACACCGGTGACGCGCCCCGGGAAGTCGCGCTGAAGCCGGATTCGGAAATCGCGAAGATGCCAGTCCGTCACTACTATCTGGACGGCCGGGCTGAGAGTGAGACGGCCTCATCGGAATCTCGCCTCAACCTGGGCGCATACGACGTGCAGGTGATTGCTTTCGAATCGCAATAAGGAGAATCAGTTGCGGCCATTCATTCTATTTTCACTGGTGGCTGTGGCGCTGCCGCTGCTAGCTGCGGATGCGCCCGTTGTCCTCGAGAACGATGCTATCCGCGTGGAAATATCTTCCCAGAATGGCTCCCTTACGCGTATTCTGCATAAGCGCACCAACACGGAATTCATCGACAATCAGAAGCGAACCAAGCTCTTTCGGCTCCTGATTCCAAAGCCGGACTACCTCTCCCGTCGCATAAACTCCTGGGACCAGAAACCCGTTTCACTCGAAGTCTCCGGTGGAACGCTGACCATGAAGTTCCAGAATCTGCAAATCTCCCGCCAGAATTACGTCTTTCAAGTCGGTACGGTAGACACGCCCGAGCCGCAGCTCGCCATCGAAGTGACCGTCACCCTCCGCCTGCAGGACGAGCACATTCTGGCTTCGATCGAAGTAACGAACCATAGTCTGGAGGAAATCACCGACGTTACATTCCCGTGGGTGGACGGCCTGATTCGCAGCGCCGACGGGAACCCGCTGCAGGTGGTTTTGCCTTCCCTTTCGCAGCGGATTTTCTCGAACACGACTGAATTCCTCCTCGGCGAGCGCGCTAAGTCTTATCCCGCATTGCTGGCTACCAGTTGGGTGAACTTTGGCACAGCCAGCAAGGGAATCGGCATCGAAGTGCAGGGGCCGCCCGAAACCCAGGATGCCTTCGTGTCGCCGAGTCAGAATGGGCTAGAGGCCAACAGCCCGAGCGCCTGGGCTGCTCCCGACTTTCCGTATATAGCCTGGAATTTCTATCCCCACATCGCCGGTACCGCCACTTGGAAGTCTCCCCAGGTCGTGATCCATGTCCACGCGTCCGACTGGCACGCCATCGCGAGAGAGCACCGCGAGTGGTATCGCCAGCAGAACAAACCCGAGCGGGTCTCAAGTTTTGACGGCACAATCGGCTTTGCAACCTACCGGCTGAAGAAAGACGACAACACCGTTAATTGGACCTATGGCGAACTTCCTAAGCTGGCGGCGGATGCGGGCTTGGCCGGAATTCGTCACGTCGTGATCGACGGTTGGCGGGAACGCGAGGGGCCGGGTAATGAGTCTCCGTTTGCCGAGATTGCGGATCCACACGCCGGCGGAGCGGCCCAACTAAAAGCTGCAAGCGACAAGCTTGCGCAGGAACACGTCAACCTGATCTTCGCCTTCCATCCGACGATTATGAACACCGCCACAGAACGTTATCGGAATGGCGGTCTACGCTGGACGGTAAAGACCCGGCGCGGAGGCAATCAGCTTCCGCCTGCATACACGTTCTATACGTTTGATTATCCCTATCAGGAATACATCGCTCATTACTGGGCTGTGGTTGATCCCATGTCGGCGGCTACCGGCTTGCTCCTGCAGGATGCCGAGCGCTTCAAGAAGGACTACGGATTCCGTAACCTGCTTCTTCGCGGCGTCGGGCTGCAATCCTTTCTCTCCTACAATACGGAGGACTCGGTTCCTCCCCAGAAGGTCTACCAGGCCGGGTACGGACGCTTTCTGGGTGGATTGCGGAAACTGTATCCCGATGGTCTGCTGCTCATGGAAGGATTCAACGATTTGGTGAACCCGTACGGAAACGGCGGCTACACCTGGAGTCAAACGGCCGACGTAGAAATCCTGGCCTACAGTATTCCCTGGACGCCATTTTCCAACGACGTCGAAGCCTTGAATTACGATCAAGCGAATGCCAGTTTCGCGCGCAAGACGCTGGTCAATCTGATTGTGGACGGAGGGGACGGTACTGTTGCCCGATATCCGGACTTTGCCAAGCACCTGAAGGGGCTGGGAAGCCTCAAGGAGGCCACCGTCCCGTACTATGCCCAGGCCGAATTTCGTGACCACGAAGGCTTGAAAAAAGTCGATGCAGATGCTCAGGTTGTCGTTTCCACATTCAGCAATCTCACGAGCAAGCAGCGGGGAGTGGTACTGGCCAATCTCTCTGATCAGAAGAAAAAGGCCTCGCTGGAGGTGGAGCAGGGCTCAGGCAAAGGTCATCTGTTCCGCCTGGCAGGCCAGCGGGAAGAAGTGGATTTGGCAACCCAAGTTTCTGTTGATTTAGGCCCATACGAAGTTGTTGTGCTGGGAATTGACTAAGAACCGATCGATTCAGGGAGGATGCTTGAAGATTACCAAAGTTGACGCATTCATGTTGCGCGTACCCCTTGGCAGGAAAGTCGCCGATTCCTTCAACGCTACCGAGCATGTCGGCATGCCCGGCGTTCGTATTTATACCGATACAGGCCTCGTCGGAACTGGCTTCACGACAACACTCGGCTCGGGCGACGATCTGATTCGAGGCGCCATCGCCACCTACTATGCGCCGGTGCTCATGGGCCGCGATCCGTTCTACGTGAAGCAGCTCTGGCACGAACTCTACTGGTCATCGCTGCACTGGATTGGCCGCCAGGGCATCACCGCCATGGCGATGGCCGCGGTCGATATCGCGCTCTGGGACCTCATGGCGAAGGCCATGGAGCAGCCGTTGTGGCGGGTCCTGGGCGGCGCCAAGGAGAAGAAAATCAAAACCTACAACACCGACGGCGGCTGGCTCAACAAGTCCGTCGACGAAATGGTGGACCACTTGAAGCGCCTGATTGACCAAGGGTGGACCGGCTTGAAGATGAAAGTCGGGAAGCCGAACCCACGAGAGGACCTCGATCGCGTGCGCCGAGTTCGGAAAGCGATCGGTGACGATGTGGATCTAATGGTCGATGTGAATCAGACTTGGGACCTGAACACTGCTATGGTCTGGGGGAAGCGCCTGGAGGAGTTTCAGATTGGCTGGCTCGAAGAGCCCCTGGCCCCTGAGGACATCCGCTCCCACCGAATCCTGGCCAGGGAGCTCAACACTCCGATTGCTCTCGGCGAACACCTTTATACGCGGCAGGCATTCCGCGATTATTTGCTGGCAGAGGCCGTTGAGATCATCCAGGTTGATGTGACCCGCGTGGGGGGGATCACCGAGTGGCTGCAAGTAGCCGACCTGGCGCTCTGCTTCAATTGCCCTGTGATACCTCACACCGCCGACGGTGGGCAGGTTCATCAGCACCTTGTCGCCGCTACCCAGAACTCTCCCATGCAGGAGTGTGTGCCTCTGGGCGGCCGACTGTGGGTGGACCAGGTGGACATTCGCGAGGGCTGGCTCCATTTGCCGGAAACCCCTGGGGCGTCAACCGATTTCATTCCAGAAGTGTTTGAAAAATACCGAGTCGCCTGAGGCCCCCTTGTTCACTCCACAAACGTTTCTTGCAGCGTTGCTGCTAATCGTGGTCTCCATGCTGGGTTGGGGATCGTGGCCCAACCTCCTGAAAGCTCTTCCCGGTTGGCGCCTTGAGTATTTCTATCTCGACTACACCTTCGGCTTCCTGTTGATGGTCTTCCTCCTCGCAGCAACCATGGGCTCGCCGGGGCCCGTCGGCTTAGATTTCCTGGATCGCCTGACAGCGGCTGGTGGACGAGAGGCCGGCTCGGCATTTCTGGGCGGGATCTTGTGGAATGCGGGGAACATTCTCTTGTTGAACGCAATTATGATTGCCGGCTTGGCCGTAGCTTTTCCGGTTGCGTCCGTGCTCGCGGTCGTCCTGGGCGTGGGTATCGGATATTGGGCGCAGCCGGTCGGCAATCCCGCGTGGTTGATCGCCGCCGTCTTAGTGCTGGTAGTAGCCGCGTTCACGAATGCTGCGGCTTACCGCAACGTCGGACAGTCTTCCAGCAGAAATAAATGGAAGGGAATTGTACTGTCGCTGGCCGCCGGCATCCTGGTAGGTATCTTTACTCCCTTCATCGGCCGGGCCATCAGCGGACAACATCCGCTTGATCCCTACAGTGTCACAATTTTCTTCGCCTTGGGAGCATCGGTCGTGACGTTCGTGGGAATGCCCCTGCTGCTTGCGAAGCCCCTGATTGGCGAGCGTGGAAGCCTGAAGGGTTACTTGGATGGAAAACCTGGCTGGCACATTTTCGGCCTCCTGGCCGGAGCGATTTGGTGTACCGGCACAGTTTGCAACTTCGTTTCAGCTGGGGTGGTCGGTGTGGCCATCAGTTGGGGCATCGGTAGCGGAGCTCCGATGGTCGGCGCCTTGTGGGGCATTTTTCTGTGGAAGGAATTCAAGAACGGCGGCAGAAGGGCAAATGTGCTGATCGCCAGCAGCATGGTTCTGTATATTCTAGGTGTGGTCATGGTGGCGACCGCATATCGGCTGCGATAGGTCAAACATTCAGCCGCTGCGAGGGTACGTAGGGGGACAGCATGGCGGGTTGGCAGAAGGGCAAAGGCTGGGGATGGATCTGGGGCGCCGAAGACGAGATTGGCGCTCTCAATGCCATCACTCCAGAAACTGTTCTCGCCGCGATGAAGCTGATCAAACAAGGTCGGATCGCCGATCTGGGCGTGACTGTCGACAGGCGGTCTTTCCGGTGGGCCGGTCATGCGCCCACGGAAGTCCTGGCCTACCGGACCCCGCATGGCGAACGGGTTGTCAAAGACGATGTCCCCGGGGCGAACGATCCCCGTTGGCATAGCACGGCCATTTTCACTTGCGATAACGTCGGAACCCACCTGGACGGCCTAGCCCACATCACCATTGGCACCGGCGGCGAAACCCACTGGTACAACGGATACCGCGAGGACCAGCATGGCGCCGATTTCGGGGTGCTAAAAGCTGGTGCCGACAAATTCCCCCCGATTGTGGCTCGCGGCGTCCTGATCGATGTGGCAGCTTTCAAGGAGGTGGAGGCTCTTCCGGGGCATTACGCCATAAGCCCGGACGAACTTCAGCGGACTCTGGCATGGCAAAAGACCGATCTTCGTACCGGAGATGTCGTGCTCGTTCGCACCGGCACCGGGCGCTTCTGGGGTGAAACTGGCGCCGATCACCAATCAATTGCAGACCATGACACCTCAGGGATTAACATCGAGAGCGCCAAGTGGTTGATCGAGGAGCACGGTGCCATGCTACTAGGCTCCGATACTTCGACGGTCGAAGTCATCCCCTATGAAGAGAGCGTTCACGTGTATTCGCTGGTCGAACAAGGTGTACCTTTAGGGGAATTACACTACCTGGAGCGGCTCTCGCAGGAAAAAGTTTACGAATTTGCCTATGTCGCTACCACAAACAAGATCAAGGGGGCAGCCGCCGGGGTTGCCATGCGCCCCATCGCCATGTATTGATATCGTTTCCTTGTTATGTTCGGGATAGAATCTCCCTGAAGCGGAGTAGGTGGGCTTAAGAATGAAGGCGACTATTGGCAACAAATACCCGGTCAAGTCGGTCGTCAAGACACTGACGATTCTGGAACACCTGGGAAATTCCCCGGGCGGCACCAGTTTGACCGAAATCAGTTCGAAGTTGCGCATCGGCAAGAGCACTGTCCATAGGCTTCTGGCCACTTTAAGGGACCACGATTTCGTCTGGCTCGAACCCCAGTCTTCCCGCTACATCCTGGGAGCGAGGATTCTCCAGCTCAGCGAACAGCTCAACCACCAGAGCATCCTGATCCGGCACGGAGGACCGCTGCTGGCCAAACTGGCCCGCGCCACTGGGGAGACCTGCAATCTCGGAGTGCTCGATAGAAGGTCGGTCTTGTACTTGATTATGAAAGAATCCAAGAACCCTCTGCGCATGAGTGGGCAAGTCGGCAAGCGCTTGCCCGCCCACTGTACCGCTCTGGGGAAAGCCCTGCTCACGGGTCTGACCAAGGACGAGTTGAGCGATCTTTACGGCAAGACGGAGAAGCTGGAGACCTTCACGGCCAACAGCGTTTCCACCGTTCCTGAGCTTTTGCAGCGTGTCGAAAAAGCGCGGCACTCCGGCCTGGTCTTCGACAACGAAGAGATCTATTCCGGTGTGATGTGTCTGGGTACTCCCATCCGCGACCATTCGAACCGGGTGGTCGCTGCCATCAGTGTTTCCTTTCCCAAGACTCGAGTGGATGCGAAAACCATGGAGCACTTTAAGACCCTCCTGCTCGAAGCCGCTGGTGATCTCTCCCGCCAGTTGGGTTTTATAAAGCCGGCCGTGGCGGAGGCGGGGCGTTGAGGCAGCCTCCGGCCGGTCCCCAGCCCACGCCCCTGCGGGGCAACCCTCTAAAGAGCAAGCTGTGTTCCCGGGATTTTGTAGTTGGCACCTTTGTCCAGATCCCCTCTCCGTCCGTGGTCGAATTGCTAGGATTCGCAGGCTTCGACTTTGTGGTGCTGGATTGCGAACACGGGCCCATCGATCGGAAAGAGACCGAGAACCTCATTCGCGCCGCTCTTTCCACCGAGATCAGCGTAGTCGTTCGCCCTCCCGCCTGCGAACCGCTCGCCATTTCCCAGCCGCTGGATTGGGGCGCGGCCGGAGTTCAGGTTCCGCAGATTGCTTCCTCCGAAATGGCAAGGCTCGTGGTCCGCTCCAGCAAATATCACCCGCTGGGGATGCGAGGTCTCCAACCCTATGTCCGCGCCGCCAGCTATCGCTCCTACGGCACCGCGGAGTACCTGGCCAACGCCAACCGGGAGACCTTGATCGTGGCCCAGGTGGAGGGAACAGAGGGCATTGCCAACCTCGAATCCATCCTGCAGGTTGAGGGTTTGGACGTTGCCTTCATTGGCCCGTACGATCTCTCGCAATCGCTCGGCATACCCGCTCAGGTTGCGCATCCACGGGTGCAGGAGGCCATGGCCTCCGCCGTTCGCTTGGCCGCCAAGACCGGTAAACTTATCGGCACCTACTGTGATGATGTGGAGACGGCCATCCGATACCGCAACATCGGAGTCCGCTACCTCACCGTCAGCATCGACTCCTACATCCTTCTTTCCGGCGCCCGCTCCGTGGTCTCCAAGTTGAAACCAGACCAGGCTTCGTTGCCAGCCATAACCTAGATGGCCGGCTAGGGCCCGAGCCCCGCGCTTGCTCGCCGACTCCCCGTACTTCATACGTTTGGCGGAGAGTTGCCCGATTTCCGCTTGACATAGGCGGGCTGGCAATCTATATTGTCTGTTCCAAGGTGCACTACGTAGTTCCATAGTATGGAACTACGGACAAAGAAGTTCGCTTTGGACAGAACCGCGAAAACAAGACCCGTTCGTGTGAGGAAATGATGGCATTCAAGTTCGATTTCCAAGAAGTGCAAGACTTCATGAAGAGCATGAAGATCCCGCCTCGCGATGCTTACGACTTACCAACCTCGTCCAAGCGCTTTCCCGATGGGGCCGTCTATCGCAATGAGATCTCCAGTATCGAGCGGCCCTCCACCATGAAGGCCATGCAGGACGAGGCCCGGAAGTACAAAGTGAAGGTCCACCGCGTTATCGCCGTCACCATGGGAGCAACCTTGCTCACCATGGACGAGCTGAAGGAAATCTCGCGGATGGCGGACGGGGAGGGCACTGAACTGGTCATTCTTCCCGGTCCCCGCGTGATGTGGGACATTGGCAGAATGTCATCCACTCCGGAAGGCGCATATAGCGGTATCCGGGTGCGTGGCTCCGACTACCTCTCCTACACGATTGCTGACATGCTTCGCGCCATGGAAGCCGGCATTCGTGGCTTCCTGGTGTGGGATGAGGGCCTGTTGATGGTCTTGGTGGAAATGCGCCGCCAGGGGAAAATTCCCCGGGACTGCTTTTTCAAGGTTTCCGTCTTTACCGGTCACGCCAATCCCGCCGGCGCAATGCTCATCCAAAATCTTGGGGCGGATACGATCAATCCATTGCCCGACCTCACGCTCCCCATGCTGGGTGCCATCCGTCAAGCGATCGACATTCCCATGGACCTCCACATCTCCATCTTCGATTCGCAGGGCGGCTGGTACCGCGTCTGGGAAGTTCCCGAAATCTGCCGTATCTGCGCTCCTTGCTATCTGAAACAAGAGCCCGGAAGCTCGGTCGCCGACCTCTGCAAGCCTTGGACGAGTGAAACCAGCCTGGCCGATCTGGCACGGCAAAAGGTTCGCAACGTGCAGATCATGGAAGAGCTTATCCAGAGGGTTCATCCGGAATTGCTGTCCTCTGAACTTGGCGACATGGAAGCGGCCCCCGTCTCTATTTCGGGAGGTAAGAAATAGAGCCGCTTAATAGGTCCCTCCCCGTGCCCTGCATGAGGCGCAAAAAGGAGCAGCCATGACAAAGCAATTTCTCGCTGTGCTCTCGTTGTCTATAGCACTCTCTGGACCCTCTCCGCTGCTGGCCCAAGCGGGCCGAGATGGTGGCCGGAGTCCTCTAGACAATCTGTTCATTCTGCAGAACAGCAAGACTGCCCGAATCTCGTCCTACGATAGGACTGGCGGCAACTTCGACTTTCTCATCATCGCGCCCGGGGAAACAAAAACCCTCGCCGACATCCAGGGAACGGGCGTCATCCGCCGCCTTTACCTGGCTCCTTTCGCTCTCGACCGGATGCGTTACCGCAAACTCATGCTCAGAATGTATTGGGACGGACAGAAGGACCCATGCGTCGAAGTTCCTATCGGCGATTTCTTCGGATCAGGACTGGGCACGCTTCGCTACTTCCATTCTGTTGCGATGGATGTGAACCCAGGTTTTCGCGGCTGGGACTTCGATGCCATGGTTTCTTATTTGCCCATGCCGTTTGCCAAGGGAGCGCGCATCACCCTCCAGAATGACGGAGACGTCCCAGGCTTGCTGTTCTGGTACCACATCGACTATGAGCAGTACCTTGACGGCGGATTGCCTCCGAATTCCGGCCGGTTTCACGCGCAATGGCGCCGGGTAGCCAAGACTCCAGTAAAAGCCGGAAGCCCGAAGAACTCACAACTCGGTAATGTGCGCGACCCGAATCTAACCGGGGACGACAATTTTGTCATGCTGGATGCCGAGGGCCACGGAAGCTATGTGGGTTTATACCTCACCATCGACAACATTGCGGGCGGCTGGTACGGCGAGGGAGACGACATGATCTTTGTCGATGGCGCCAAGTGGCCGCCTACCTACTCGGGTACCGGCCATGAAGAGGTTTTTAATTCTGGGGCCTGTCCGGATGGAGAATTCTGGGGGCTTTACACCGGGTTCTATCTCATCGAAAACCTGAATGGATCGTGGGGCGGAAAGAACCAAATGTATCGCTTCTACGTTAATGACCCGGTGCGATTTCAAAAGTCGATCAAAGTCACCATTGAGCACGGGCATAATAACAATTTTGAAAATGACTACACCTCCACCGCCTTCTGGTATCAGGAGGACCCTCACAAAGCCTTCCCCGCAATGCCGGCCGCGAAGGACAGACTGCCTGCTTGGCCGGAGGGGGTTGCCCTGGCCCTAGAGAAAGAGGCCAGCCTCCGGCAGCAAATCGCCAGCCCAATTTCTGGCGGAACGGTTCGGCTCGAGGCCAAGGACAATGCCGAGTGGGAGAAGTTGGAGGCAGCGCGGAACAAGGAATTTCGAGAGTTGCGCTACAGCGACTTTACCCGCGATACAAACGCCATGGAGGAAATCCTGAAGAAGTACCCACAAAACAGCCCTAAGCAACCCTGATCTGCCAAGGAGAGATGGATTATGCGCATCGGATGCAGAATCCCCATTCTGCTTGTCCTGCTGTCTTGTTTGCTTCCCGCGGCCCAGGCAGAGCCGTCCATCTTCATGCCCGCGATGGTGCCCACTCCAGTCCGCCACGCCGCGCACCGGCTTTCGGAGTACACCGGCATTCCGATCGACAACATCGACAACAATGCAAAAGACCGCTTCGTTCGCCTCGAAGTGAACGGCAATGCGAACCCCAAGATCGGCACCCAGGGCTATGGGATTCGTACTTCCAGCCGCGACGTCATCATTAGCGCCAATACAGGCGAGGGCCCCGCTAACGGCGTTTACACTCTGCTGCGCACCCTTATGATCGAGCACGGCAAAGACCCGTTCTCGAAGACCTGGAGCATAGAGGAAGCCCCGCACTTCACCTTCCGCGCGATGGAAGTTGCGCCGTATCGCTTCGGAGGCTCGTACGGATTCGCCGAGTTGAGCCCGGACCGCTGGTCCATCGACGATTGGATGAAGTATCTCGATTTCATGCACCTGTCGAACATGACCACGCTCACCATGGTCTCTTCGCGCATTTATGATCCGGCCTATCCCAATAGCTCGCGCGACAAGTGGAGGTACGAAGTCTGGAAGCAGGTGATGGACTACTGCCACCAGATCGGCCTCAAGTTCGACTGGATGATCGCTCCGAATTCCGTGAGCGAGCAGGCATTCTGGGATAATCCGGACAAGAGGGCCGAGCAGTCTGCCGCCTTCTGGTACGGCACTGGCTTGAGCTGGGAAAAAGGAAAAGACATCATTCTGAAGAACCAGAAATACACGCTGGACTATTTCAAGGGCATGGATGGCCTGGAAATCATCTATAGCGATGGCGGAGGATTTTCCTTCGACGACGATACCGCGAACCCGGCCGAGTATTTTGCCGATGCCACCAGGAGCTACATCAAGCTGATGAAGGACTCAGGCAACGATGCCACCTTCATCTACTGGAACTGGATTCTCGACTTCTGGGCGCAAGTCATGATCCCAGAGCCGGTCCTTCAGAAATATCCGAAATATCGCACCATGCAGGACGATGTTGTTCCCTTACTGCCAAAAAACGTCGCCTGGCTGGACGCGTCGGTATTGACAAACATTCATATTCAGTGGGAGGCGGTTCAAAAGCGTGGCAATCCTCCGCTGCGGGAGAGCCTGCTCATCGGAAAGGAAGCCGGATTCAAGCCATTGATTGATTTCTTCTGGTACATGAATCCGGAATTTTCCATCAACATGTTTCCCCATCCGCTGCTGGGCCGCGGCATGCAGGAGGCAAAATACGCCCGGGACGAAATCGGGGCAGATGGTGTGATGGGCTACCGTCTCGCTCCCCCGTTGAAGTTCGTGGATGATTACACTTTCTTCCGTCTGGCTTCCGACCCTTCCCTGACCCAGGAGCAGATCGTGAATGAGGCTGCGGCTCTGCTCACTACGTCGCCGGAAAACCAGAAGTTGGTGGCCCAGGCTATCAACAGCCTTGAGCACTTCTGGACGACTGGACGTAAGCTGCCGGACCTCGAAGCAGCTGACAAACTGTTACGCCAGGTCTTGCCGAGCGAAAAGTCGCAAGACCTGCAATACTTCAGCAACGGCGTGACCTTCCTCACCTATATTGTGCGCCTGGCCCAGCCGGGAGTGACGCCGGAACAGAAACTGGCCCTCAAGCGTGAGCCTTACTTCACCGTCAGGACCATGTACATCTTTCAGGGGCTGGTAGCGGACATCATTTGGCTCCCCGAAGCCTTGCGCATGTTTTATCAGCGCGTAGATTGGATGGTGGACGAGTACAACTTCTCGTCCTATAACAACAATCCATACCCCGAAGTGGTGGATCGGTCCATTTATCCCAAGGCGACTTCGAAGCCGGTCACCTTGCAGTGGCCTAAGATTGACGAAAAGAAGTAGGGAATATTCATGAGCCAAGTTTTTCAGAACTACATCGGTGGGAAATGGGTGGATTGCCGCTCAAAGAAGACATTCGCGAATGTAAATCCTGCGAATACGGAGGAGATCGTCTGCCACCTCCAGGCCTCCGGGCCGGAAGATGTTGAGGCCGCTTGCGAAGCCGCATCGTCTGCTCTTAAGACCTGGAGCGAATTGCCGGCTCCGCGCCGCGGGGAATATCTGTTTAAGGCTGCGGAACTGCTCGAAAGCCGCCTCGACAAGCTTGGCGAAGACATGACTCGTGAGGAAGGGAAGACCCTGCCGGAGGCCAAGGGCGAGGTCAAGCGTGCCATCAATATCTTTCGCTACTTCGGCGGCGAAGGCGCGCGCCAGTTTTCCTACCAGATCCCGTCCGAGCGCGAGAATGTCTTTTCGTACACGCTGCGCAAGCCGCTAGGCGTGGTCGCACTCATCACGCCGTGGAATTTTCCCAGTGCGATTCCGGCCTGGAAAATGGCGCCCGCGCTGGTGGCGGGCAACACGGTCGTCATCAAGCCTGCGTCCCAGGCCCCGCTCAGCGCGCTTCGTCTCGTCGAAGCTCTCCATGAAGCGGGCATTCCCGCAGGAGTGATTAATTTCGTCTCCGGGAGCGGCTCCGCGGTCGGGGGCCCGCTGCTCGATAACGCAGCTATCCGCGCCATATCCTTTACCGGATCTTGTGAAGTGGGCGCGCAGGTGCACGAGAAGGCCATGCGCAGACGGCTGCGCGTGCAATTGGAGATGGGGGGCAAAAATCCTACGGTCGTGCTTCGCGACGCCGATTTGAACTATGCAGCTGACATCATCGTGAACGGCGCTTTTTTCTCTACCGGTCAGAAGTGCACCGCCACCAGCCGGGCGATCGTCGAGAAGGCAGTTTATGAACCACTGATGGAAAAGCTCATCGCGAAGACGCGAGCCCTCAAGGTCGGAAATGGTCTTGAAGCCGGGGTTCAGATCGGCCCGGCGATAGACGCCGGCCAGCTCGAGACCGACCTGAAATACATAGACATCGCCAAGAAAGAAGGCGCGAAGCTGGTGTGCGGCGGAAACCGCCTGACCGGCGGCGCATACGACAAGGGCTACTTCGTGGAGCCGACGATTTTCACCGAGGTCACTCCCAAGATGCGCATCGCCCAGGAGGAAGTCTTCGGCCCGGTGCTTGCCGTCATGGTCGCAAACGACTTCGAAGATGCCATGCAGCTCGCCAACGGGATTAAGTTCGGGCTTTCGGCGGCAATCGTCTCGCGCGATCTTACCCGCGTTCACCAGTTCATCAACCGGATTGAAGCCGGGCTCATCACGGTGAATCTGCCCTCCGCAGGCGTGGAGTATCAGCTTCCCTTCGGCGGGACTAAGGAATCCAGTTTTGGGATGCGTGAACAGGGACCTTTAGCGCTAGACTTCTACACCGAAAGTCGTACCGTATATCTTAAGTACACGCAGTAAAGGATCGTGTCTAGATGGCTGGCGCAGATTAGTCATGAGGGCAGCGAAAGTCGGGAGGGCACGGGTTCCAACCGTGCCGCCCATGCCCCTAACAAGCTTCTACGGCACGGTTGGAACCCGTGCCCTCCCGATGTTTCGTCGCAATGAATACAGGCCAGGACCTGCATATGGGAACCGTTAACCTGGAAGATGTCGCAATCATAGGCCGCTCGCAGACCGACAACGTCGCCGTCGTTGCCGTCGATTTCCTGGATAAGGGAACTGAGCTTAAACACAACGGCGGATCTATCACCATGAGTGCGCGGGCTCTTCGTGGCCAAAGCTTTGCCATTCAGCCGCTCCGCCGGGGCCAGCCTTATGTCACGTTGGGAGATCCATTCGGTATCGCTTCGCGCCCTATCCAGGCCGGTGATCCGATAGATGATGCCAATCTCGACCGCGAACTGCCCAAGCTTCGCGCGGTGTATCGCGAGAATCCACCCGCGCAAATCGATCCCTCACTGGCCGCGCGGACCTTTGACGCCTACGTCCGGGAAGACGGCAGCGTGGGAACCAGAAACTTCGTTGCAATCGTGACCTCGGGCATGTGCTCCTCCACCGAGGCGCGCGAAATCGCCTTCCGCGCCATGCGGGAGATTTACAGTCGCGAAAAGTATCCCAACGTGGACGCCGTGGTCGCCGTGGTGCAGGAGTCGGGATGCGGCTTGCCGGACGGCGGTGGGGTGGACATCCTGAATCAGCTTCTCGTCAACACATTACGCCATCCCAACCTTGGTGCTGGAATTTACCTCGATCTGGGCTGCGGCAAGACTTGTGTCGAGTGCTCCGTTCCCATTTTTCAGCAGCGCGTCCCTAACTACAACCAGCGCATTGTCAACATGACGGTGCAGGAGTTCGGCGGCAGTCGCAAAACCATCATCAAAGGCTTGGAAGCTGTCGAGGGCCTGCTCGCCTACGCCAACAAGTTTTCACGCCGGCCGGTTCCGCTTTCCCAGCTCACCGTAGGTACGAAGTGCGGCGGATCGGATCGCTGGTCGGGTCTTACCGCCAACGCAGCCGTAGGCGTGGCCGCAGACATGTTCGTCAAGGCGGGCGGCGCCGTGCTGCTGCCCGAAATTCCCGAGCTCCAGGGCGCGGCCATGATCGACCTCGCCCGTCGCGCCCGTACGCCTGATGTCGGCCGCAAGCTCATGGGATCTTTGAAGCGCTATCAGGCATACGTCGAGATGTTCGGCCAGGACTTCCGCGACAATCCCACGCCCGGCAACAAGAAGGGCGGTCTCTACAACATTTATCTGAAGTCAACCGGCGCAAAGGCCAAGGGAGGGACCACGACGGTTGAAGGCCTGCTGGAATACGGGGAGTGGCTGGGCGAGCGCAAAGGACTCTATGTGCTTTACACGCCTGGCTACGATCAGATTTCTACGCCGGCGCTGTTCCTCAGTGGTGCCCAGGTCGCACTCTTCACCACAGGCCGCGGCACCGGCATCGGCAGCGCTCTCGGTCCAGTGGTAAAGATCAGTTCCAACAGCATTACTGGCAAGAACAACGAAGACATCGACATCAATGCTGGAACGATTCTCGATCGCACGGAGACGGTCGAGGAAGTCGGACGTAAGATTTTTGAAGAAACCGTCGCCGTTGCATCTGGCAAGTCGCAGGTGCGCGCGGAAAAGTCCGGCATTCACACTGAATTCAAGGTGTGGGAAAACTTGTGGCCGGCGCTGTGAGCGCGGTACAGCCCCCGAATGAGAATTGGGTCAGCAACAAGATCGCAACTTCAGGCGGTCTTGATCTTGGCCAGTTCCTGTAGCCCGAATTCCTCGATGGAGATCTTCCGCATGCGGAATTTCTGGATCTTGCCGGTTACGGTCATGGGGAAATCGTCGGTGATCTTGAGATAGCGCGGAATTTTGAAGTGCGCAATCTTGCCTTCACAGAAGGCCTTGAGTTCATCCAGAGCGAGAGTGGAACCTGGTTTCAGTTTGACCCAGGCGGCTGAAGTTTCGTCGTATTTTGCGTCAGGCACTCCCACCACTTGTGCAGCGACGATCAGCGGATGGGTGTACAGGAATTCCTCCACCTCGCGCGGATAGATGTTTTCCCCGCCACGAATAATCACGTCCTTGGCGCGTCCGGTGATCTTGAAATAGCCGCGGTCGTCGAGGACCGCCAGATCGCCGGTGTGCAACCAGCCGTCTTCTTCGATCGCAGCGGTGGTGGCTTCGGCGTTCTTGTAGTAGCCCTTCATGACGTGATCGCCGCGGGTGCATAGCTCTCCAGGCGTACCTCGGGGAACGATCTTGCCGGTGACCGGATCGATGATCTTGACCTCGGTATGAGGAAGCGCCTTGCCAACCGTGGTGACCCGCAGCTCCACGGGATCGTCCGCAGTAGTCTGTGTGATGACCGGGGACGCCTCCGTCAATCCATACGCGATCGTCAGTTCGCGGCAATGCATCTCGTTCACCACGCGCTTCATGACTTCTATCGGACACGGAGAGCCAGCCATGATCCCGGTACGTAGCGTGGTCAAATCAAATTGCGAAAAGTTGGGATGCGAAAGTTCTGCGATGAACATGGTGTGCACGCCGTGCAATGCCGTGCAGCGCTCCTCTTGGACCGCATGGAGCGTCAATTCCGCGTCGAACGCTGCCGCAGGCACCACCATCGTGGCTCCGCTCACCACGCAGGCCATGTTCGCTAGGACCATCCCAAAGCAATGGTAAAAAGGCACCGGAATGCAGAGCCGATCCGCATGGGTGAACCGCATGGCGTTGGCGATCAGCAGACCGTTATTGACAATGTTGTGGTGGGAAAGCGTCGCCCCTTTGGGAAAGCCGGTGGTGCCGGACGTATATTGGATGTTCACCGCATCGTCGAATGCCAGTTCCGACTCCCGTTCTCGTAATTGATCGAGTGGAACCCGGTCGCCGCCCTCCATGAAGTCAGACCAAAGCGTCATCCCGGAGACCGCAGAATCTCCCAAGAACACAAAGCTGATGAGATGTGGCAAGCGGGAGGATTGCAGTTTTCCCTGGCCATCATCGCAAATCTGCTGGACCGTGGCTACGTAGTCGATGTCGCGGAAGCCGGAAGCGAGCAGCAGCGTCTGGCACTCCGACTGGCGGAGAACATACTCGAGTTCAAAAGCGCGATTTAGTGGATTGATGTTGACCAGAATGCGCCGACCTTTGCCGTCGCGAACTGGGTGATGATCCACTCGGCCGAGTTGGTCGGCCAGATCCCGACTCGATCACCCTTCTTCACGCCCAGACGCAGGAGCCTCGGGCCGCCTGTTCCACTTCCTCTCTGAACTGCCGGTAGGAGTAGCGACGATTCTGATGTCGCACGATCAGACAATCCTGCTCGGGATACTTCGCTGCCGTATCATCAAGAACCTCGCCGATACACTTGCCGAGCAAGGCGATCTCTGCCGTACCACAAACGTAACTCATTGCATCCGTCGCGCTGGAGTGTGGCATGAAGTGGGGGCCCCGACCCTGAGGGTTGTACCCTATATCACAGCTTGACACAGGCGCTCACGTGATATATTATAAATCTATAATACAGTATTAGATTCTGTAATACAGAACTATCGGTGTCAAGGAAACACCCTAGACTAACAACTTGCATAGGGGAGTGCCGAGCAGAGAGCACTGACTGCCGCGCCAAAGCCCCGCCAGGATCAGCGCCGTGTACGACTCAAAAATTCCACCTGAACACTCCGCGATCCCACTCTGGGGATGCGAAGACTTGTACTGGGAAGATTTCGAAATCGGACATCGGATCCGAACGATCCGCCGAACGATCTCCGAAGGCGAAAGCATGGCGTTCAACACGCTCGTCGTGGACCTCCATCCGTACGTCGCCGACGACATTTTTGCCGTGGAGGAAGGCTTGTTTAAGCGCCGGCTAGTAGCCGGCGCCTTTGTCTTCAGTGCAGGTATCGGTCTCGTGGCGACGAACTGGCTGCAAGCATTTTCTTATGGATACGACAGGCTGCGCTTCATTAAGCCGGTATTCATCGGCGACACGATCTACACCATTCGCACGAACCTTGCTAAGGAGCCCAAGTATCCGGACCGCGGCCTCACGCGAGCCAAGTACGAGGTATTCAAGGGTGAGGGTGAGATTGTGCTCTATTGCGAGCATCTGCAGACAGTCCTATATCGGGATCCGGCAACAGCAAGGGCGGGGCACAAGGAACGTTGACCGTGTCACCTGCCAGCGCTGGAGCCGCCGTTTCGGAACTCGTGCACGCATGAATGGGCATATCACGCTGCTGGGCATGGCCTGGGATCATCCGCGCGCACGCAATCCTCTCAACGCCATCTCAGTTGAGTGGTCGAAAACTTCCGGCGTCGCCGTCGAGTGGGATGCGCGGCCACTGAAAGGCTTTGAGGACCAACCGCTCGAGGAGCTTGCCGCGGCGTACGACCTGGTGCTGATCGATCATCCGTTCGTTGGATTTGCCGCCACCTCAGGTTTGATCACAGCCGTTGACGACTGGGTGGACCCGGCATACCTGGCCGATCAGGCCACTCATAGCGTGGGACCGAGCTATGCGTCGTATACATGGAACGGAAAGCAGTGGGCACTCGCGATCGATGCGGCTTGTCAGGTGAGCGCGGTACGGGATGACTTGTGGACCGCAACGAGACTGGGATCGCTGCCGACCACGTGGGCAGATGTCGCTGATCTCGTCGGCAGATGCCGGGGGGCATCGCATAGGGTTGCGATTGCTCTGAATCCGAATCATGTCTATTGTGCCTTTCTTTCCATCGGGGTGTGCGCAGCCGGCAATGAGTTCTGGCGTGCAGGCGCACACGTTGATCCGGCTGCAGGGCGCGATTCGCTCGAATTCCTCCGCGAGCTTGCGGCCAAAGTGCATCCGACATCCCAACACGATGATCCAATTGCGATATCGAATCGAATGAGCCGTACGGACGAAATCATCTATGTGCCTTTGATGTTCGGCTATTCAAATTACTCCCGGGTGGGATTCGAGCTCCATCCGCTGCGCTTCGCGAATGCGCCACGGGGCAGCAGCGGACGGCATGGGTCCGTCCTGGGTGGCGTGGGCCTCGCGCTCTCGGCGCGAAGTTCTCACCGTTCAGAAGCGGCCGCTCTGGCACGGCGAATAGCTGCGCCGGAGGCACAGTGCGGAATTTACGCCAGTGCCGGTGGTCAGCCCGGACATGCGTCGGCGTGGGACTCTCCGACGGTGAATGCTCAGACCGGCGGATTCTTTCGCGCAACGCGGCTCACCATGGAGCACGCGTTCATGCGCCCGCGCGTAGCTGGGCACCGCCGTTTTCAGCAGCTCGCCGGCGAATTGGTTCATCGATTTGTGTGGGGAAGGGACACCTCCGTCGAATCGTGTTTGGCGGAGTACGGATGTCTGGTTGATACGCTACTTAGCGATTGGGGGCGGGATGGCATTGTGTGACCTTGCGTACAGTTCCATGGAAAGATCGCGGTTTGTATGTGGCGATGAGCGTGGGGGTATCCCCCGCGCACGCGGTTTTACCTGCGAGGGAAGAAGATGACCGATCAACGTGATGATTTGCCCGGGCCACTCGAGGGCATACGGGTCCTGGATTTCACGGCGCTGCTGCAAGGCCCGCTGGCGACGCAAGTCCTCGCTGACTTCGGCGCCGACGTCGTCAAGCTGGAGAAACACGGCGGCGAGTGGATGCGCCAGTGGGGCATCTTTATGGCGCGGACCCACGGTGAGACCGATGCTTTTTTGGCGTTCAACCGTAACAAGCGAAGCGTCGAGATCGACTTGCGTGACCCCGACGACCGGGAACGAGTGCTTGAACTCGTGGACTTGGCGGATGTCGTGGTCGAAAACTTCCGTCCTGGTGCGATGGATCGCCTGGGTCTCGGATACGAGGCGCTACACAAGCGAAATCCCAGCCTTATTTACGCGGCGTCATCCGGTTTTGGCCAGACGGGACCCTACGCGAAGCGGCCCGGACAGGACTATATCGTTCAGGCGCTCACCGGGGCGATGTGGTTGACCGGCAGGCGAGGCGATCCCCCCTTCCTGTTCGGTGTGGCGATAGCGGATCAGTTTTCCGGCTTGTATCTGGCGATCGGAATCCTGGCTGCGCTACAACACCGGAATCGAACCGGCGAGGGGCAGCGCGTCGATGTCGATCTGTTTTCCTGCATGATGGCGATTCAGCAGCAGGAGCTTACCGTTTTCTTCAACCATCATGGGCCAATGGACCGTCCGGAGGAAAATATCGGCCATCCGGGCCTAGCCGCACCGGCCGGGGTGTATCCGACGAGTGATAGCTATTTCTTGCTTTCGATCTGCCCGTGCCCACGGCTCGGCGAGATTCTCGGCGTCGACTGGCTGGCCGAATACGATACGAACGAAAAAATGTTTCAGAGGCGCGATGACATTTATCGTATGCTGTCGGCCCACTTTGCAACGCACCCGACCGATCACTGGGTCGAGCTGCTGTCTCCGCATGATATCTGGTGCGCGCCCGTGAGGCGATACGCTGAGCTGGAACAGGATCCGCAGGTCGCGCACAAGAATCTGATCTGGGAAGTCCCGTATGGAGAAACCGGCCAGACGTTTCGAACTGTCGGATCCCCGTTTACGTTTTCGTCCAGCTCCGTGCGAGTGCGCCGCCCGGCACCAACCGTGGGTCAACACACGGATGCTTTCAAGCAGCGAAACCTCTGGAGGGACTAGCCCAAGCGTAATTTCTTCGTAATGTACGCGCTTAAATTGTCTCGCGGACAAGATGAACATCTTAACGGTTGTGGCGAATGAGAGCTACGAGCTTTTCGTCTCGACTTTGCAGGCGGAAATGGAAGAGGCCTTTGGCAAGGAAGGCGCAGCGCCAAGGCCGGT
>CAAGKR010350185.1_pt1 | contig 25871 bp, 21 predicted proteins | sample 2556971 | NCBI WGS metagenome assembly CAAGKR01 (sample SAMEA5207829, study PRJEB30636) | soil metagenome | biome: forest; feature: boreal; material: soil | place: USA | collected 2011-09 | depth 1 m | reverse complement strand
CCGGTTCGCCTGGGCCAGCTGGCTCTGGTGGTTCAACACCAGGGCGATCACCAGGATCCCGACTGCCGCGACGACGACCGCGCCGCCAATGATCAGCAGGTTGCGGCGGTCGCGCGCCCGCTGGCGTGAGGCCGCCTCCTGCCGTTGCGCCTCCCGCATCGCCTTCAACTCCCGCTGCGTCTTGGACATCGCTACCTATTGTCCCGTAATCGGGATGAGAGAAGCATGAGCCAGGATCAAGGTGGCCGGCCGGCTAGCCCGCGGTCACGACGACCGCGGTCTGATCCGAGGCCCCCGTGATCTGGGCGTTGGCACTGTTCCCGGAGACCACGTTTGGATGCGGACCGAGCGACGCGCCCGCGAGCTTGACCGTGAAGGTGATCACCAGGGTGACCCCGTTGAAGCCGCCGGCGGGGATGGTAAATGGGCCCCACTGCGGGGTCGCGCTGCCGCCCGCGGGCTGAAGGCGCGAGCCGGCTGCCTTCCCATTGATCACGATCCGGCTGGTCGACTGGTAGGTGAACCCCTGAGGCAGGGTGTCGGTCACCGTGACCGCCTGCGCGGCGTCGTTGCTGTCGTTCTCCACGGTGATGACGTACGTGACCGAGCCGTTCTGGGTGGCGTAGGGCCCGGTCGGTGCCACGGTCATCGCGATCGGGATCGTGGTGCCCTTCCCCACCGCCACCGGCGCGGTGTTGCCGATCGTCTGGGCGGGCACGTCCGCACTGGCGGTCACCGCCGCCGTCAGGCTGTAGAGGCCAGGCCGCACCGCCGCCAGGACTCTCGCCTGGAAGGTCACGCGCAAGAGCCCCGGCACCCCATTGCTGGCCCCCGGCACATTCCAGGAGGCCCAGAGCGGCAGCAGGCTGTTCGCCGGGGGATCGACCGACTGGGTCCGGACGCTGTTGCCCTCGTATCCGGTGGTGCTGCCGAAGAGGAAGCCGGGGGGCAGGGCGACCGAGACCGCGACGGCTTTTGCCACCGCCGACCCGACATTCGACACGGACACCACATACGTCGCCATGGCGCCGGTCATCACCTGGGCCGTGGTCGCCGCCGTGGTAATCGTCAGCGACGGGCGGGGCTCCACCACCAGCGCCACGGGGTCACCGAGGTCGAGGGCGACCGGCGTGGCGGTGGTCACCTTGACGTGGTTCTGGTAATCGCCCGGCTTGCTGGCCACCTGGACCTTGAAGCTGAGAACCAGGGCGCTTTCCTGGTTTCCGTTGCCCGCCGGGATCGTCCAGGATCCCCATTGCGGGTTTCCCTGCTGGGCCGGCTCGGTGGTCGAGGTCCGGATGGCGTTGCCCCCGAGGGTGGTGAACTCGTAGTAATGGAACCCGGCGGGTAGCTGGTCCTCGACCGTGAGACCGCGGGCCGGCCCGCTCCCGGTGTTCCTGATCGAGATCGTGATCGCGGCAAAGGCACCGGGGGCGAGGTGCCCCTTGTGATCCGGGCCACTGGCGACATCGGTGCTCTGCGTGATGACAAGCCGTGAGCTCGCGGCGGGGCCGCAGCCCGCCAGGGCCAGCGCGCTCAGCAGCAGAATGCTAAGGACCGCGGACAGGCCGGCGCGATGACCGCGACGTCGGGTGATGTTCGGCGTGCTGTGCTCCATCGGGATTGTTTGCCGGAATCGGGATGCCACAGTCCTGGAGTAAGCGCGAGACTAGGTGCATCGGCAGTCCGACGACATTGTCGAAGGGCCCGCGGATCGCGCGCACGAGGCGCCGACCGTCGCCCTGTATAGCGTAGGAACCGGCTTTATCCTGCGCCTCGCCTCCACGCACGTAGGCGGCGATGGCGCCCCGTGAAAGTTCACACATGGTGACAAGGGTTCGAGAGAACCCCCGCAACGGACGGCGCCGTGAGGGGTCGACCACCACCACCGCCGTGTACACCACGTGGGTGCGCCCGGAGAGCGCCTGGAGGATGCCGCGGGCCTCAGCCTGGTCGCGGGGTTTTCCGAAGGCGCGGCCGTCGAGGGCGACCACGGTGTCCGCGCCGAGCACGACCGCATTCGAAAACCGGGCGGCAACCGCGGCGGCTTTCTGACCCGCGACCCACTGCGCCAGGCGCAGCGGAGAAAGGGGCACCGGTGGGCGTTCCTCCACCTCGGGCTTCACGACCTGGAAGCGCAGACCGGCGTGGGCCAGGATCTCGGCGCGCCGCGGGGAGGAGGATGCCAGCATCAGACGGCGCGCCTGAGGCGGCCGGTTCCCGCCAGGGCTAGACACGCAACATCCGCAAGACGAGCGCGGGGGCCAGGCCGCAGGCCAGCGACAGTGCCGGGGCAAGCCAGGCACGAACCGTCTGGCCGTTCCCGATCTGGGCGGGACGCGCATCGCGGCGGATCAACGGCGCGAGTTTGAGGGCGGCCAGGAAGCCCGCCGCGAGCAGGCCCCAGGGCAGCGACGTTTGCAGTACCGCCGCCACGGCGATCGTGACCGCCGCGAACCGCACCGCCGGTGGCCAGCTCGAGGTGGCGAGCTCCGCGACCCAGCGAAGCGGACCCGCCTTCAGGAGCTCGCGGTCCGTCGACTGGACGCGCACCAGGGCAAGGTCCACGAGCAGGAGGAAGACGGCCAGCGCGCCCAGGCCGAGCGGGTCGTGGGCCGCGACGGCCAGCAGCAGCAGCCCCAACATCAGTTGGTCTTCCACCAGGCGGCTTGCTTGGGAGCCGCCCTGGTACCAGGCGAGCAGCGATCGGCTGACGAGCAACACCGCGCCGGCGGCGGCGACCCACTGGAATCGAACCATCAGCCCGCCCGTGGCGCTGGCCGTGTCCTGGAGGATGGCCACCGAGGTCGCCACCAACACCAGCGAGCGGAGCATGCGAGGGCGGGAGGCCATCGCCATCAGGACGAGGGTGCCCGCCAGCGCGACGACCTGGGCGCGGGCACTCCACGGCTGGGCCACCAGGGCTGAGAACAGGGAGCTCACGGTGAGGAGCAAAAGCGCCAACCAGGCGGTCCGCTCTTCCGATCCCTCGCTGTCCACCGAGGTCGCGACCATCGCGGCCAGGGCGGCCCAGCGCAAGCTGGGGGCCACGGCCAGCACGCTGAGCACCCCCAGCAGGGCCACCCAGGGCCGGCGGAGCGGGGCGACCAGCCCCCCCGCCACGAGCAGCAAGGCGGCCGCCGGCAGCGCCGGGCCATCCAGCGACAGCGCCAGGTCCTGGAGCCCCAGCCGTGGAAGCGTCGTGCCCAGCAGCGCGAACCCGGTAATCCCGGCGGCCGTGATCAAGAGGGCAAGCACCGCCAGCGCGCGAGCCCGGGAGGCCAGCGGCCAACGGGCGCCGATCACCGGAGCGATCGACATCAGGCCGGAGGCGGCCGCCGTCAGCGCCCCGCCGGGCGCGGCGGCAGTGAGGAGCGCGGAGCCGGCGCAGACCAGCAGGACGAGTGCCTGCGTCCGCTCGCGGCGGTCGAGCGGGCTGATCAGCCACGCGGCGCCCAGGGCGGCCAGCAACCAGGGCACCCCCGACAGCAGGGTGGGGTTTTCGCCGATGGGGAACTTGGTGGCGGCAAAGATCGCGACGAGCGCCGTCGCACCCAGCGTGACCGCGCGGCGCGTCAGGGCTTCAAAGCTCAGGCGGCCCGGCGACGGACCCCGTGAGACCAGCAGCGTCGCCAGCAGGGGGCCAAGCAACCAGGCCACGCCGAGCCGCGCCTCCGTGAGCAGGGCGAGCGACCAGGCGGTGGCGGCCAGCATCCCGAGGGTTGCCGCCACGCGGATCCAGCCGTCCCGCAAGTAGGCCGCGACCAGCCCGACGCCAAAGAGCACTACGGGCAACGACAGGATCATGGTCGAAGGACAGCGAGGGCGACGACGGCGATGAAGGCGGTCCACAACGCCCGCGTCGACCATTGAGGCGAGAGGGGAAAGGAGCGCGGGGAGAACGGAGACCGGATGGCGACGCCAAACCGTGCCGGCACGCGCGGCCGGTGGCCCAGGTCAGCTCGCGCCAGCAAGGCGAGCCCGCCAAGCGACAGCGCGGTCGCGAGCAGTGCGGGCCACGGGGTCCCGGCGGCACTGAAGCCAAGCGGGCTCATCAGGAAGGTGCCCGCGGGCACCGGGCGGACGGCTTGCGCGGCCGGGACGACCACCGGACCCAGCAGGAGGGCCGGAAAGGCCGCGAGCAGAACAAGGGACGCCGCCCAGGTGGCTGGGATATCGAGCGAAATCCGATCGATCTTTTCAAGGCGAGACAGCGCGGCGACCGCCGCCAGCGCCCCCACCGCCGCGACCGCGGCCAGCGCGGGGGCAAACCCGTTGGCGATCAGCCCCACGCCGCCGATCCACAGGCCCACGAAGGCGGCGCTGCCGGGCAGCATCGCCAGTGAGAGCAGCGCCAGCGCACCCGCCGGGGAATTGGGGCGCAGCCGCACCGAGCAGAGGCCGGCCAGCGGGATCAGCTGGAGCCAGAGCCAGATGCTGGCGACCAGCAGCAGCGGCGAACTGCTGGCGATCATCGCCAGCGCCACGGCGGCCTGGGCCGGGAGCAGAAGGGCGGCCAGTCGCGCTCCGGATCGCTCCCAGAGGGCCCGGAGGGCGGTCGATGCACCGAACAGGAGCGCCCCACCAAAAATGACCACCTCCAACGGACGGCCGGGCAGCCGGCCGCCCGTCAAGGCAACCAGCCGCACCATCAGGTAGCCGGCCGGTGCGGCCCAGGCGACCGCCGGTTCGAAGGCGACGGGCGCGATCGAGCCCCGGGTCGGCCAGGCCAGGGCTGCCAGGCGCACCAGCACGGGAAGGAGCGCCAGGAGGAAGGCGGCGGGCCCGAAGGTGTCGGACGGTACACCCGAAAAGGCGCTGGTCCCGACCGACTGGATGGCGCTGGCGGCCGCCAGGAGGAGGCCGAGGTCGGCAACCTGGATCGCCAGCCGAAGCGCCCGCCGCCTTGGGGCCCCCTCGTCCAGGGTGCCGCTCCAGGCGAGCGTCAGCAGCTGCAACGCGACGTAGACCAGCAGCAGGTTGTGCGCCATGATCACCGCGAGCACGGCCACGCTCGTCAACAGCCAGGAGACCCACGGATCGCGACGATCCCCCGGCATTCGCAGGCGGGCCAGCATCAGGAGGGCCGCGGTGGCGAGGGTGATGGTGGCAAAGGAGAGGGACAGGGCATCGAGGCGGATCGCCAGGTCGGCATAGGGAAATGTGGTCAGGTAGGGAACGTCAACCCGCTCACCTGGAGCCAGGCGCACGAGCTCGACGAGCGCGATGGCGGCCGCCGCCGTGGTGGCCAGGACGGCGACCCATCCGTTGCCAGGGCGGCGCGGTCGGAGGTGCAGGACCGTGGCCGCCACCAGCAGCGCGAGGAAGGGCAAGAGCGCCTGCACCCCCAACGGCATGCTTAACCCTGGGTAAACGGCGTGCTAGGAAAACGTCCTATCGAGCGATGCGAGGGGTCGGGACGGCTCCCTGCAGGGGGACTTCCTCGGCGCAGTACGGACAGACGCTCCATCCGAGCTTCAGCTGCTTGTTGCACCGTGGGCAGAGTTTACTGAACTGGGTCTTGCAATGCGGGCACAGGACATATTGCGAGTCGATCGGCTCGCCGCAACTCGGACAGGGGCGCAGCTCGCGCACCGGTCCACCCGGTTCCGATAGGGCCTGGGTCTCCAGTTCGAGAGCGCGGCGCTCGGCCATGGTCAACGGCGGGCGGATGATCATGTAAATGAAGAGGCCGAAAATCGGAAGCAGCAGCGAGAGGCCCGTGGCGAAGACGTGAAAGGCCACGCTGTTGGAGCGCTCACGCGCGTCCCGGAAGGCCCAGTAGGAGAGGCTCAACCAGAAGGCCAGCAGGTAAAAGATGACGATGTAGAGGAGCGGTCGCAGCGGCTTCAGATCAGGCAAAGGGCCTCCTACGTTCCAGAATTGATGCCGATTTTACCCTATCCGGTCCCGAGGCCCAAGAGCTGCTGCAGGCGTTCCGCGGTCTCCTGCGCCTGGGCCAGCCGTGCCCGTTCTCGTTGCACCACGCCCGCTGGGGCTTTGCCGGTAAAGTCGGGATTTTCGAGCTTTCCCTTGATCAACTCGATCTCATCCCGTTTCTTTCGGAGCTCCGCGGTCAGCCGTTTCGCCTCGGCCCCACCATCCGCCGGCAGCCCGAGGGTGACCGTGGTCTCCCCCACCACCACCGTGCGCCGGGGGGCACCCGCCGGGAGCCCGCCGTTGAGTTCGAGCTGCGCGAGCGTCGCCAGGTACTGGCGTCCGACGGCGTCGCCCAGCAGGGGTCGGGGCGACTGCACCTCGGCCGGCTGCCGCCGCATCGCCGGGTCGGCGAGGTGGCGGACGTTGCGCACCGCCCGGACCACCGCCAGCAGGTGCGCCATCTCCTCCAGCAGGCGGTGGTCTTCCAGCCGCTCATCGGCCAGCGGCCAGGGGGCAAGGACAACGGTCTCGCCCTCGTGGGGGATCCGTTGCCAGAGCTCCTCGGTGACAAAGGGCATGATCGGATGGAGCAGCCGTAGCGTCGTCTCGAGGACGTGGACGGCAACCGCCCTCGCCGTCGTCGCGGACCCCGTGCCGGCCTGGAGCCGCGGCTTGACCAACTCCAGGTAATCGTCGGCGAACTCGTGCCAGGCGAACTCATAGAGGCCGTCGATCGCCGGGCCGAACTCGAAGCGAGTGAAGGAGGTGGTCACGAGCCGCGTCACGGCGCTCAGGCGGCCGAGGATCCAGGCATCCGCCGGCTCGAGCGTGGCTTCGTCGATCGGGATGGGCAGCGCACCCTCAGGAAGCCCGGCGGTCAGCAAGCGGGTCACGTTCCAGAGCTTGTTGGCGAACAGCTGGTAGGACTTGATCTTCTCTTCCGAGAACCGGATGTCCTGTCCGCTGGTCCCAAAATAGGCGCACCACGCCCGCGTCGCGTCGGCCCCGTAGCGATCGATCACCTCCAGCGGGTCGACGCCGGTGCCCAGCGATTTGCTCATGCGGCGCCCGTCGGGGGCGAGCACGGTGCCGTGGATGATCACGTCGGAGAAGGGCACGACGTCGAGGAAATGCAGGCTGGTGAAGACCATCCGCGCCACCCAGAGGTAGAGGATGTCGCGAGCGGTATCGAGCACCTGGGTCGGATAGAAGCGCGCCAGGTCCGCGGTCTCCTTCGGCCACCCCAGCGTCGCGAAGGGCCACAGGGACGAGGAGAACCAGGTGTCGAGCACGTCGGGATCCTGGGTCAGGGTTCGGTCGCCGCACACCTCGCACGCCGCGGGCTCATCCACGTAGGCGACGACATGCTCGTTGGCGCAGGTCCACACCGGGATCCGATGGCCGAGCCACAATTGCCGGGAGATACACCAGTCGCGGATGTTGCGCATCCAGCGCAGGTACTGCTCCTGCCAGCGGCTGGGATGGAACCGGAGCGTGCCGTCCTCCGCCACCTTGATCGCCGGCACCGCCAGCGGCTTCATCCGCACCCACCACTGCGAGGAAACCAGCGGCTCGATGACTGCGTTGCAGCGGTCGCAGTGGCCGACCGAGTGCCGATAGGGCTCGACCCGTTGCAACGCCCCCTCGGACCGTAGCAGCTCGACGATGCGCGCCCGTGCCTGCGGGACCTTCAAGCCGTCGAGATCCGGCACGTCCGGGATGTTCATCCGGCCGTCCAGGTGGAGGATATTGCGTGTCTCCAGCTTCTGCCGCTCGCCGATCTCATAGTCGGTGGCATCGTGGCCGGGGGTCACCTTGACCGCGCCCGTGCCGAAGCCGATGTCCACCGCCTCGTCCACCACGATCGGCACCAGCCGGTGGACGACGGGGAGCATGACCATCCTGCCGACCAGGTCGCGGTAGCGCGCGTCATGCGGATTCACGGCGACACCGGTGTCCCCCACCATCGTCTCGGGGCGGGCCGTCGCCACCGAGATGACGCCACCTCCCTCGACGGGGTAGTCGAGGTAGTAGAGCTGGTCGTCGGTTTCAATGAAGACCACTTCGAGATCCGAGATGGCACTCTGGTCGCGCGGACACCAGTTCACGATCCGCGGGCCGCGATAGATCAGGCCCTTGCGCCAGAATCGAGTGAAGGCGACGTTGACCGCGGTGACGTAGTCGCGGTCCATGGTGAACCGATTGCGGGACCAGTCGGCGCTGAAGCCGAGACGGCGCATTTGGGCCAGGATGGTGTGGCCGGTGGTCTCGTACCACTGCTGGACCAGCTGATCCCAGGCCTCCCGGCCGATCGCCTCTTTCGAGGAGCCCTTCTTGGCCAGCTGCTTCTCCAACACGTTCTGGGTCGCGATCGCCGCATGATCCGTGCCCGGCACCCAGAGCACGGCATCGCCCAACATCCGATGCCAGCGGACCAGCACATCCTGCAGCGTGTACATCGCGTGGCCCATGTGCAGGTCCCCGGTGATGTTCGGAGGCGGCATCGAAATCGTGAAAGTGTTCCCGGTCAGGCTCTCGCGCGGCGTGAAATACCCGGCCCGCTCCCAGGCCTCATACCATCGCTGCTCGACCGCCTTGGGATCGTAGCGGGTATCCATCAAGGGCATCAGTTTACGGGTCGGGTTCTTCGACCGCGAACCGACTAGTCGTGGTGCCCCGGCGTGTCGGCCTTGGCCGCCGCGGCCTCCTCCAGGCCCGCCGGTTGGGCCGAGTCGGCCGGCGTGACGGCCACCGATTTGGGAAGGAGCGCCTCGGCAATCACCTCGTCCATGGTCTTGACGAACTTGAAGGTGAGCCGCTTGCGCACCTCGGCCGGGATGTCGACGATGTCGGGCCGGTTGTCGTCCGGCAGCAGGATCGTTTTGATGCCCAGTCGGTGGGCGGCCAGCACTTTCTCCTTCAGGCCCCCGATCGGCAGCACGCGGCCCCGGAGCGTGATCTCGCCGGTCAGCGCCACGTCGGACCGGATCGGCCGCTGACACAGCGCGGAGATGATGGCCAGCGCCATCGAGATCCCGGCCGATGGGCCGTCCTTGGGAATCGCCCCCTTGGGAATGTGGATGTGCAGGTCGAGCTTTTCCCGAAAATCGGTGGGGATCCCGAGCGCTTCGGCGTTCGACCTGGCATAGGACAGCGCGGCACGCGCCGACTCCTGCATCACGTCGCCCATCTGCCCGGTCAGGTTGAGGTTCCCCTTGCCCGGCATGGTGATCACCTCGATGGTCAGCAGCACCCCCCCGACCTCGGTCCAGGCGAGCCCGTTGGCGACACCCACCAGGTGCTCCTTGTGCCCTTCGTCCGGCTTGTAGCGCGGCGGCCCCAGCAAGTCCTCGAGGCGGTTCGGGCCCACGGACATGCGGCGGGTCTTCCCTTTGACGACCTCGCGGGCGACCTTCCGGCAGACGGTCGCGATCGATCGCTCGAGGTTCCGGACGCCCGCCTCGCTCGTGTACCGGCTGATGATCTTGGCGATGGCGGGCCGGGTGAACTCGATGTGCTGGTCGCTCAGTCCGTGGTCGGCCAGTTGCCTCGGGATCAGGAATTCCCGCGCGATCACCATCTTTTCCTCCGCGGTGTACCCCGACAGGGTGATGACCTCCATTCGGTCGAGGAGCGGACGCGGGATCGTGTAGAACAGGTTGGCGGTCGTGATGAAGAGGATCTCGGAGAGATCGAACGGGATCTCGAGGTAATGGTCCGAGAAGTGGTTGTTCTGCTCGGGGTCGAGCACCTCCAGCATGGCCGACGACGGATCGCCACGGAAATCGGAGGACATCTTGTCGATCTCGTCGAGCAGGAAGACGGGGTTTCGCGTCCCGGCTTCCCGGAGTGACTTGATGATCCGGCCGGGCATCGACCCCACGTAGGTCCGGCGATGGCCGCGGATCTCCGCCTCGTCCGAAACCCCGCCGAGCGAGACGCGCACGAACTTGCGGCCCAGCGCGCGGGCGATCGACTTGCCGAGGCTGGTTTTCCCAACCCCGGGTGGCCCGATGAAGCAGAGGATCGGGCCCTTCGGGGATTTGGTGAGCTGGCGAACGGCGAGAAACTCGAGGATCCGTTCCTTGATCTTCTGCAGGCCGTGGTGGTCTTCGTCGAGGACGCGCTCGGCGGCACGGAGGTCGGTGACATCGTCGCTGCGCACGTGCCAGGGCAGGCTCACCACGAGATCCAGGTAGTTGTGCAGTACCGAGATCTCCGGGGACCCGGGCGGCATCCGCTCCAGGCGGTCGATGTCCTTCAGCAGCCGCTCCTGCACCGCTTCGGCTAACTCCAACGCGCGAATCTTCTCCCGCAGTTCGTCGAGCTCGCTGAGCTGGGCCTCCTCGCCACCCAGCTCTTCCTGGATGACCCGCATCTGTTCCTTGAGGTAGAACTCCTTCTGGCGGCGGTCGATCTGCTGACGGACCCGCGACCGGATGCTGCGGTCCATGTCCAGGATCTCGATCTCGCGCTGCAGCACGCTGCCCAGCTTTTCCAGCCGGGCATTCATCTGGAACGTCTCCAGCACGTCCTGCTTGTCGGTCACTCCGATGTTGATGTTGGCGGCCACGATGTCAGCCAGCCGGCCGGCGTCGTCCACGCCCCGGACCGTCAGGTTGACCTCCGGGGGAACCTTCTTGTCCAGCTCGACGTAGCGGTCGAACAGGTCGACCAGGCCGCGCATGAGGGCACCCAGCTCCGCGGAGGGCTGGAAGTCCTCGTCGAGACGGGCGACTTCGACGCGGAGGTGCGGGTCGATCTCGATGAACCGTTGAATGACGGCCCGGGACGATCCCTCGATCAGCACCTTGATGGTGTTGTCCGGCAGCTTCAGCATCTGGACGACCTCACCGAGCACCCCCACGCGGAAGAGGTCCTCCTCTTTCGGGTCTTCGCACTCGGCGCGCCGCTGGGTGCACAGGAAGATCTGCTTGCCATTGGCCATGGCGTCCTCGAGCGCATCGATCGACCGCTCCCTGCCGACGTAGAGCGGCACGATCATGTGCGGGAACAGCACGACGTTCTTGAGCGGGAGGAGGGGGAGCTGCAGGGTGGCCGGTCCGCCCGTCACCGGCACGTCAACCGATTCCGCGCCGACGTCAGGCGGTTTGCTCGGGCGCGATCTCCTCGAGCTCTTCTTCCGAGTACATCTCGGGCTCCGTGCTGAAGTTCACTGATTTTTCCGTGATGACGCATCGCTTGACCTCCGGGCGTGACGGAACTTCGAACATGGAGTTCAGCAGGATGTCTTCAATAATGCTCTTCAGTCCGCGAGCCCCGGTGCCCCGCTGGAGTGCCTTTTTGGCGATCGCGATCAGGGCCGGCGGCTCGAACACCAGCTGCACATCATCCAGCGCGAAGAACTTCTGGTACTGCTTGACGAAGGCATTCTTCGGCTCGGTGAGGATCCGGATGATGTCGGCCTCATCAAGGTAGTCGAGCGTGACCGTGATCGGCAGCCGGCCGACGAACTCGGGGATCAGGCCGTACTTCAGCAGGTCCATCGGCTGAAGCTGCTTCAACATCCGGGTTGTCTCCTTGGTCCGGTTCGCGTGGACCTCTGAGCCGAAGCCGATCTGCTTGTGGCCGATCCGATGCTCGATCAGCCGCTCGAGGCCGTCGAAGGCGCCGCCACAGATGAAGAGGATGTTCGTCGTGTTGATCTGGATGAAGTCCTGGTGGGGGTGCTTGCGGCCGCCCTGCGGCGGCACGTTGGCGATGGTGCCCTCGAGGATCTTCAGGAGCGCCTGCTGGACGCCCTCACCGGAGACGTCGCGGGTGATCGATGGATTGTCCGACTTGCGGGCGATCTTGTCGATCTCGTCGATATAGATGATGCCCCGCTCGGCGCGGGCGATATCGAAGTCGGCGGCCTGGATCAGCCGGAGCAGGATGTTCTCGACGTCCTCACCGACGTAGCCGGCCTCGGTCAGCGAGGTGGCATCGGCGATCGAGAAGGGCACATCGATGATCTTGGCCAGGGTCTGGGCCAGCAGCGTCTTGCCGCAGCCGGTCGGGCCGACCAGCAGCACGTTGGACTTCTGCAACTCGACATCGCCCGCCATCTTGCTGTGGGCGATGCGCTTGTAGTGGTTGTAGACCGCGACCGAGAGCACGCGCTTGGCGTGGTCTTGCCCGACGACATACTGGTCGAGCGCGGAGCAGATGGTCTTCGGGTTGGGGATGAGCCCACCCTTCGTCCGCTTCTGCGAGGTGGTCTTGGTGTCTTCCTCGAGGACCTCCTGGCAGAGGTCGATGCACTGGTCGCAGATGTAGACGCCCGGGCCGGCGACCAGCTTGCGAACCTGCGACTGGTCCTTCCCGCAGAAGGAGCAACGAGTATGGCGGCGGCGATCCTCGCGTTCGTTCATCGGGAGGTCTTCGGCCCTTCTCGCTCGGGATCGGCCTTCGGCTCGGGCCGGATCCCGGCGCCGGCCGTGCTCAATTCGAGCCGTCCGTCCTTTGCCACCGACCCATCGGCGTCGCGGCCGGTGCTGACGATGATGTCATCGATGATCCCGTACTGCTTCGCCTCTTCGGCGCTCATGAAGAAGTCACGCTCGGTGTCGCGCTCGATCTTCTCGATCGGCTGCCCGGTGTGCCCGGACAGGAGTTCGTTGAGCGTCTTGCGAATGCGCAGGATCTCCTGCGCGTGGATCTGGATATCCGACGCCTGGCCCTGGAACCCGCCGGAGGGCTGGTGGATCAGGATCCGGGTATTCGGGAGCGCGAATCGCATGCCCTTGGTCCCGCCGGCGAGCAGCACGGTCGCCATGCTGGCGGCCAGGCCCATGCAGACGGTCGAGATGCGGGGACTGACGTAGCGCATCGTGTCGTAGATAGCCAGGCCGGCGGTCACGACGCCTCCCGGGCTGTTGATGTAGATGTTGATGTCCTTGTCGGGATCCTCGGACGCCAGGAAGAGCAGCTGGGCCATCACCACGTTGGCCACCTGGTCGTCGATCGGGGTGCCAATGAAGATGATGCGGTCCTTAAGGAGCCGGGAATAGATGTCGAAGGCGCGCTCGCCCCGGTTGGTCGTTTCGATGACCATGGGAATGAGGGCTTCGGGTCGACGGCTGAGCCGTTCGAAATTCATGAGTGGCTCTCCTGTTTCGCCATTATAGGGTCCAAGTCTTACAATCCAGTCTTCCGCGTACTCACTTTTGAATACGACGGCTGGTCAGCCTTCCTTCTTGCCCGCCCCGCGCCGCTGCCCCTTCGACGCCGGTTCTGCCACCCCCTCGGGTTCTCCCGCCTCCGAAGGTGCCCCAATTGTATCCGAAGAATCCGGGGCGGCCAGGCTTCCGAGATAGTCGATGGTCTTGCGCATCAGCAGCTGATGGCGGAAGTAGGCGCGGACTGGATCCGCGGTGCGAAGATCTCGAGCCCGGCGGCTCGCCTGCTGGTCCTCTGATAGGGCCGCGTTCAGGGCGGCGTCGATGTCGGCGTCGGGCACGGTCAACCCGGCCCGCTCCGCCACGGTCTCGAGCGCCAGCTCGAGTCGAACCTTCTGCACCGCGGCCGGACGCTGCTCCTCGTGGAGGGCATCCACGCTGGTCTTCGTGTACTCGAGGTACTTGTCCATCTTCACGCCCTGCTCCTGCAGGCGCAGCTCCAGCTCGCGCAGCCGGCGATGGATCTCCTGGTCGATCAGGGCTTCGGGGATGTCGACCTCGAGCCGCTGGTCGAGTGCGGTCAAGACGTCGTTTTCGAAGCGCTGTTCATCCGCCGTGGTGGCGGCTTCCTGCAGCTCGACCCGCAGCTCCTCGCGCAGGGCGGCGAGCGTCTCGCCTCGGCCGACCTGCCGGGCCAGCTCGTCGTCGACGGGCGGCCGCCGCCGTTCCTTGATGGACTTGACGGTGAGTCGGAAGATCACGCCCGACCCGGCCAGGTCCTTCTTCGGATAATCCGCCGGGAGCGTGATCGCGATATCGCGGGTCTCCCCCACCGCCTGGCCTTCGATTCCCGCGGCAAGCCCGGGCAGGAGGCGCTCGGCGTCGACTTCCAGTTGCGCGTCACTCTGGCTTTCCCCGACGAGGACGGCGCCCGACTTGAGCAGGTGCAGGTCCACGGTCAGGAAATCCCCGGCGTGGACCGGGCGCTCCACCGCGTGGAGCTCGGCAAAGCGGGCGCGCAGTCGCTCGATCGCCTCGTCGACATCCGGATCGCCGATCTCGGTCTGCGGGCGTGGGACCTGAATGTCGCTGTAGTCCTTGAGCGCAACCTCGGGCTTGACGCTCACGGTGGCGGAGAACCGCATCGGCTTCCCGCGGTCGAACTCCTGGACATCCACTTGCGGATTGTCGATCGGGTCGATGTTGGCTTCCGTGACCGCGGCGCTATACGCGGTGGGCAACAGGATGTCGAGCGCTTCCTGGCGGAGCGCCGGCCAGCCGAGCTCGCGCTCGATCATGGGCCGGGGCGCTTTGCCCGGCCGGAAGCCGGCGATCCGGACCCGAGGAGCGAGCCGCGAGTAGGCCTGGTCAATCGACTTCTTGACCTGGTCCTCGGGCACTTCCACGGTCAGGACCACCTGCGATCCCGCCTTCTTTTCGGTCTCGACCTTCACCGCTGCCACGGGTCAATAACCTACCAGTTCATCGCAACAGGCGACACGGCCACATGGCCAACTGGGGTTGACTGCGGGCGAAGGGACTCGAACCCTTATGGCTTACGCCACACGGTCCTAAGCCGTGCGCCTGTACCAATTCGGCTACGCCCGCGCCGCGAGACAGAATATAGCGGTGCCGATCGAAATCTCCGTGCCGGTGCGCCAGGCGCTGGCGAGCCACACCGGCGTCGTCGCGCTCGAGTCGGCCGTCATCACGCACGGCCTCCCGATGGAGGCCGCGCTCGAGGCGGTGCGGCGCCAATGGGATGCCTGCGTGACGAAAGGGACGGTGCCGGCCGTGATCGCCGTCTATCAGGGCAGCCTGCGGGTGGGCCTTTCCCTCGATGAGTGCGCGGCGTTAGCCAACCGGCCGGACGCGGTCAAGGTGTCACCCTGGAACCTGGCGTCCAGCCTGATCGCTCCCGGATTCGGCGGCACCACGGTGGCCGCGACCATCGTGGCGGCCGCGATGGCCGGCATTCGGATCCTGAGCACCGGCGGGATCGGCGGCGTGCACCCTGGCGACGGCCGGGACGTCTCGAGCGACCTCACCGAGCTCGGCCGCAAACCGGTCTGTGTGGTCTGCGCCGGTCCGAAGTCGACCCTGGACCGCACCGCCACGCTGGAGCGGCTGGAGACCCTGGGCGTGCCGGTGATCGGCTGGCGGTCCGATCGCCTGGCCGGCTTTCTCGCGGAGTCCACGGATTTTCCGTTGGCCACTCGCGTCGATTCGCAAGCGCAACTGGTTTCGTTGCTGCGCGCCCACTGGGAACTCGGCGGCCATGGCGTGGTGGTCAGTCAGCCGCTGACGGGCGAGGCCGCGATTCCGGCCGAGCTTGTCGATGTCGACGACGGCGGTGACGAGCGCGGACCGGGCCGTACCCCGGCGGAGCTGGGCCGGCTGCGCCAGCGACTGGGGTCGCGGATGGTCCGGGCCAACGTGGCGCTCCTGGAGCAGAACGCGAGACTGGCGGCGCAGCTGGCCGCCACCCTGGCGATGCGATGACCGATTCCACCGAGCAGCTTCGGCGGTTGAAGAACACCATCATGGGCGCGGGCCACCGCCTGACCGTGCTGGCGCGCTCCGGCGAGCTCGCGCCGGAGTCGGAAGCTGAGCTGCGGGCGCTTTCGTCCGACCTCGCCGACGTCGTTGGGCGCCTCGAGCGCCTCCTCGCCCGCCTGCGCGCGGAGGGTTGAGGCTAGCCGGACCCCTTGATGAGGCGGCGAAGGCGAGCCGCGGATTCCTCGGCAAGCGTGTCGTTGATGAAGACCCCGGCCCCCGACTCGGAGCCGGCCAGGTACTTCAGCTTGCCCCTGTCGCGCAAGGTCGGATAGAACTCCACATGGAGATGGGCTTGCCGGTATGCCCGCCCATCGGTCGGCTGCTGGTGCATGACCATCATGTAGGGCATCGGCACGTCGAACAGGCGATCGTACGCCTGCGCCACGCGCTGCATCAGGTGGACGAGCGACCTCCGCGCCGCCGGCGCGAGGACCGCCAGGGAGGCGCGGTGCGCCACCGGTGCGACGTGGACTTCATACGGCCAGCGGGCGTAGGCGGGCACGTAGGCGACGAGCCCACGCTCGCGCAACAGCACTCGCCCGCCATCCGCGAGCTCATCCTTGATGAGGCGGCACTGGCCACAGCCGCCCGCCCGCCGCCTGAGCTCGATCAGGGCCACCGGCGGGATGAACGGATAGCCGTAGATCTGGCCGTGCGGATGGTGCAGGGTGACGCCGACCGCTTCGCCACGATTTTCAAAGATGAAGACATACCGGACGTCAGCCCGTTTGGACAGGGCGCGGTAGCGATCCGTCCAGACCTCGACCAGGCGATCGAGGGCATCGCCGGACAGCGTCGCGAAGGATCCGTCGTGCTCGCCGGTGTAGACCACCACCTCGCACACACCCCCACCGGAAGCGCCGACCAGCGCTGGAAACCGGTTCTCGAAGACAGCGGCCTCGAACCGTGCCGCCGGGATTTCCGTGGAGTGCTCGGGGGTGGAGGCATCGAGCGGACAGGCCGCCCGCTCGGGCAGAAAGGTTCGCGATTGCCGCGACGCGGCCACCAGGACCCACTCTCGGCGCAACGGGTTCCACCGTCGCTGGTAGGCGCCCTCCGCCATCCTGGGTGCCTGGTAGCCCGGCGGAGCGGGGGCGAATCGACCGTACAGGTACACCTGGCGCCCATCCGGTTGAACCAGGTCGCTTCGGACCGGACGGGGCATGCCGGTCCATGATAAGGAGAATGCGCCCAGGAGGATTTGAACCCCCGCGCCCGGGTCCGTAGCCCGGTGCTCTATCCAGGCTGAGCTATGGGCGCATTGCGGAACCCTATTGTAGGGGGAAGCTCTCGAGGCGGGTATATCGCGGCGGTCGAACGGAAAGCTCGCTTCGCATCAGGCTGATGGCATCGATCGGAAGGGCCCCAAACGGGACGTCCTGCCAGCGATGCATCCACTCTGCCAGCCTCGGTCGCTCCGCGGCCCGGGGTTCACGGCGCACTCGGCCCAGCGTCAGGTGTGGCGTGTACAGCCGGTTCTCCCGCTCGACGCCCGCGGTCCGGAGCGGGGCCTCGGTCGCACCCTGGATCGCGATCAGCTCCGACAGGCCCGGTCCACCGACCCCGGCCCAGACGACGCTCGGGCGGCTCGGCGCCGGAAAGGCGCCCACGCCCGATATCAGGAGCTCGAAGGCACGGAACGGGATGATCGCCCGGCCGAGGCCGTCAGCGATCTGGCTCACCCTCCCGCTCTCGACCTGGCCCAAAAAATGCAGGGTCAGGTGGATCGCGTCGACCCGGCTCGGTGAGACATAGGGCGCGAGCACGCGGAGCTGGTCGATCGCTTCGGCCAACGCGCGGCGGACTGGCTCGGTGAGCGCGGCGGCGAGAAACAGGCGCCAGCGTGGTGCTGCAGCCTTCCCGGCGTCAGGATCCTCAGACGACATGATGTTCGGGGCTCGAGTGTCCGGTCGCGAAGCGCTCCGGCCTGAAGCTGCCAAGGTCCACCGGCGGCGCCCCGCCCGTCATCCAGCGCGCCAGCCAATCGCCGATCACCGGGCCCATCATGAAGCCGTGGCCGGAAAACCCGGCAGCGACCCACAGGCCGGGGCTCAACGGGCCGACGAGGGGTTGGGCATCGGGCGTGTTCTCGTAGAGACCGGCCCAACCGGTTTTTACCCGCGCCTCGAGCAACGGGGGCCAGCGCTGCGCGGCACGCGGCACGATGCGCTCGAGGACCGACCAGTCGACCACCGCCTGGGACGACTCAGGCTGCTCGGCATCACCCATTCCGAAGAGGAGGCCATCGCCCTCCGGGTGGAAGTAGAAGGAGCTGTGAAAGTCAATCGTCATCGGGGTTGCACGACTGACCGCCGGGAAGGGCTGCGTGGTAAAGACGTGGCGTCTTACGGGGGAAACGGGCAGCCTGAATCCGGCCAGCGCGCCGACCTCCGCTGTCCAGGGCCCGGCGCAGATCACGACCTCGTCCGCCGCGATGCTTTCGTTGGCGGTTTCGACTCCATCGATCGTTCCAGCGTGGCGGCTGACCGCGGTCACGGCGGCATGCTCCAGGATCAGCGCGCCGAGCCGCCGCGCCGAACTCGCGTATCCAGCCGTGACCTCGTTGGGACCGGCCAGCCCGTCGCTCGGACAGAAGGTCGCGCCGCTGAGGTCGTCCCAGCGCAGCCCCGGCACCAGCTCGCCCGCCTGCCGCGGGGTCAGTTCGACGACATCGTCAACCCCGAGGTGGCGCTGGAGGCGGACGGCCTCCGCGAACTGCGCGCGCTCCTCCCCCGTCGTCAGCAGGAAAAGGTATCCGCCCTGGCGAAAGTCCGCTGAGCGGCCCACCTCGTTCTCGAACGCAGCCAGGATGCGCTTCGCCTGCATGCCGATGCGGATGTTGATCTCGGTGGAGAACTGTGCCCGGACCCCACCGGCGCAGGCCCCGGTCGAGCCCTGGCCGATCGCGCCGCGATCGAGGACGATCACCCGCCGGCCCTCCCGTGCCAGGTAAAAGGCAAGGCTGCAGCCGACCACCCCGGCGCCGACGATCACGACGTCCGCGCGCCGGTTCATCTAGCCCTGCCGGCCAGCCCTGGCCATCGCCATGAATTCAAAGATGAATTTCAAGGCCGCCAGGCTGGTCACGTGTCCGGTGTCCAGGGGCGGGGCGACCTCGTCCACGTCCAGTCCCGCCAGGGTGACCCCACGAAGCTGGTACAGGAAGTCCAGGAGCTGGCGGGTGGTCAAACCACCGGCGGACGGGATGCCGGTGCCGGGCGCGTAGGCCGGATCGAGGGAGTCGATGTCCAGGGAGATGTGGAGGGCGTCGGCCCCGATCGCCGCCCGGATGCGTTCGCGTAGGCCGCTGTCGCCCAGCCGGTTGGCCTGCGCACTGGTGATCAGGGTGATCCCCATCTTCTTGATGTACTCGACCTCCTCCCAGTCATAGTCGCGGCAGCCAAGCAAGGTCACCTTGCGCGGGTCGATCTGGCCGAGCTCGAGGCCCCGACGCAGCGCGCAGCCATTCGACCAGCGCGAGTGTCTCGAGATGTCGTTAAGGTCCGGATGCGCGTCGATATAAAGGATGCTCAGCCGGCCGTTGTGCCGCCGTTGCTGCGCCACGAGCGTGGGACTGACCGTCGTGTGATCGCCCCCCAGCACGATCGGAAGCGTGCCGGGTGGCGTCTTCTCGATGGCGGCGGCCACGGCGTCCACGTTGGCGCCCATGTCGCCGTCGACCAGCGGGAGGTTGCCGTCGTCCTGGATGGTGACGTCATCGAATCGCTCGGCCCGTTCCGACACGGGAGCCAGGATCGCCGAGAGGAGGCGGAGGTGCGCCGGGGCTTCGGCCTGCCCCGGCCGGTAGAGCGATCCGGCCTCGATCGGCACGCCCAGGATCCGGAAGTCGGGCTGGTGCCCGGGATCGGCCGCCTTCAGGCCACCCCAGGGCCGAAGACCTCCGGTACTGAACTCGTGGCCACTCATGGCTTAAGAAAGGCGGTGATGGCCTCGACCTGGGCCGCGATCAGCGCCGGCGTCCACCCATGGCCGGCCGCGGGGATGACCCGGATCTCCGCCTGTGGCATCAGGCTGCCCAGGTTCTTGATGGCGTCCACGTCGACGGTGCGGTCATCCGCGGCCACGACCACCAGGGCCGGCTTGCGCCAGGAGCTGAGAAAGGCGCGGTAGTCACGGCCGACGCCGTCGCGGAGCCACTCACGGGCCGCTCCCCCGTCCGCGCGGCGCTGATTCTGGAAGTTCACCTGCGCGTCGTAGGGATCCACCCCCGGTCCCTCGACAAGAAAGCGCTTGTAGAGGTCGGAGACCAGGCGGTTACGCCGAAGCCGGTCGACGCTCCAGAACACGGGCCCCGAGGTGAGGACCGCGACCTGGCGCTTGAACGCCGGACGCAGGGTGGCCGGCGAGTAGATCGGCGTGTGGAGGACCAGCCGGCTGATCCGGTCGGCGAAGCGGGTCGCATACTCGAGCGCGACGGTCGCGCCCAGGCAGATGCCTCCGACGTCATGGGTCCCCAGGCCGAGGCGCTCGGCGAAGGCGTTGAGGAAGGTCGCGTGGGCGGCCACGGTGTGGGGCGGGTCGCCCGCGGGGGTCTCGCCACAGCCGGGAAGATCCGGGATCAGGATTCGGCGGTGCCCCGCGAAGGCCGGGGCCCAGGAATGAAAGTTCTCGAGCGAGCCGATGAAGCCGTGGCACAGGAGCAGCGGATGGCCGGAGCCCTCGTCGAGGTACCGGACCTTCCGCTGCCCAACGTCGATGACATGAATCGTTTCGGCCTGGACCGCGACGGGACTATTCCCCCGTGTCGATCTGGGCCCGCTGGAGCCGGCCGCTGTAATCGACGTAGATCGTCTTCCACTCGGTGAACTCGTCGAGGGCCACGGTGCCGGCCTCGCGATGGCCGTTGCCGGTGTTCTTCACGCCGCCGAAGGGCAGCTGGATCTCGGCGCCGATGGTGGGCGCGTTGACGTAGACGATGCCCGACTGCATCTCGTCCATCGCGTGAAAGGCCTTGCGCAGGTCGTTGGTGTAGATCGACATCGAAAGGCCGTACTGGGTCGAGTTCGCCACGTCGAGGGCCTCCTGCAGCCCGCTCACGGGCATCACGAGCGTCGACGGGCCAAAGATCTCTTCCTGGGCCATCCGCATCTCCTTGCGGCCATCGGCGAAGATCGTCGGCCGGTAGAACCAGCCGTCCGCGCCGGCGAACTCTCCGCCGTGGACCAGGCGGGCATGATCCTTTTTGCCGATCTCGGTGTACTCATGGACCTTCTTGACCGCGGCCTCGTTGATGACCGGCCCCATGTCCGTATCGGGCAACAGGCCGTCCCCGACCTTCATCTTGGCCGCGCGCTCCTGGAGCAGATCCGTGAAGTCCTTCTCGACCTTTTTGTCGACGATCAGTCGGGACGCGGCGGTGCAGCGCTGGCCTGCCGTTCCGAACGCGGCCCAGAGCGCCCCATCGACGGCCAGAGGAACGTCGGCATCGTCCAGGACCACGATGCAGTTCTTTCCGCCTAGCTCGAGACCAAGCCGCTTGAGATTCCGCCCGGCGCTTTCGGCGATCTTCCTGCCGGCCTCGGTCGATCCCGTGAACGAGATCGCCTGTACCCGCGGGTCCTTGACGAGTGGGTCGCCAACCTCGCTGCCGCTCCCGGTGACGAGGTTCAGCACCCCACCCGGGAGGCCGGCTTCCTCCAGGATCTCGACCAGCTTGGTGGCGATGATCGGCGTGTCAGAGGCGGGCTTGAACACGACCGCGTTGCCGGCCATCAGCGCCGGCAGGATCTTCCAGGACGGGATCGCCATCGGGAAGTTCCACGGCGTGATGCAGGCCACCACGCCCAGCGGGGCCCGGACCGTCATGCACCACTTGTTCTTCAGTTCCGATGGGACGGTTTCGCCATGCGGAAGGCGACCGAGGGCGGCGGCATATTTCGCCATGTCGATGGCTTCCTGCACGTCCCCACGCGCTTCCTTGAGCACCTTCCCCATCTCCTGCGTCATCAGCCGGGCCAATTCCTCCTTGCGCTCCTCCAGCAGGAGTCCCGCCTTCAGGACGATCTCCCCGCGGGCCGGCGCCGGCGTGCGCCGCCAGCCCGTGAATGCCTTGTGGGCCGCCTCGATCGCGGCATCGACGTCGGCGGGATTCGAGGCCTGCATCACACCGAGGACCTCCGCCTTGTGAGCCGGGTTCAATGAGGCAAACGTCCGCCCGCTCTTGGATTCAACCCAGCGGCCGCCGATGTAGTTCTTGTAGGTCTTCGCGTCGGTTCGCTGTCCACGCTCGGTCGTCATCGTCTGGCTCACGCTGCCACCTCCTGGAACGCGCCGTTCATGATGTCCCACGCTTCGTCGAGCTCCGCTTGCGAGATATTGAGCGGCGGGATCAGCCGCAGGATGTTGTCGTGCGGCCCGCAACTGAGCAGCACCAACCCCGAATCCAGGCAGACTTTTCGGATCTTTGCCACCAGGTCCTTGTTCGGGGCGCCGTCCTTCTTGATCAGTTCGACGCCGATCATCAGGCCGAGCCCACGCACGTCGCCGATCGCCGGCGTCGTGCCTTGCAGGGCACGGAAGCGGGCCAGGAGGTCGGTTCCCTTGGCGGTAGCCTTGGCGAGAATCTGCTCGCGCTCGAACACCTCGAGCGTCGCCACGCCAGCGGCGCACGACACCGGGTTGCCTCCAAAGGTTGAGCCGTGCGCCGCCGGCTCCCACTGGTCCATCACCCGACTACTGGCCACGATGGCGCTCAGGGGCAATCCCGATGCGATGCTCTTGGCCAGGGTCATGATGTCCGGCACGACCCCGGTGTGCTCACAGGCAAACATCTTTCCGGTCCGGCCGTATCCGGTCTGGACCTCGTCCGCGATGAGCATGATCCCGTGCGCATCGCAGAGCTTTCGCAGACGCGGCATGAACCCCACCGGGGGCACGACGTACCCGCCCTCGCCGAGGACCGGTTCGACGATAAAGGCCGCGATGTTCTTCGGCGGCACGCGGGTATCGAGCATCTCGTCGATGTAATCGAAGACGTACTTGAGGGTGGCCTCATCCCCCGGCCCTGCCGGGTTCCGGTAGGCGTAGGGGTACGGCACGTGGTAGATCCCGGGAAGAAATGGCTCGTACCGCTCGCGGTAATAACTCTTCGAGGCGGTGAGCGAGAGGGCACCATAGGTTCGGCCGTGAAACGCGCCCTGGAAGGCGACGATCGCCGATCGGCCGGTCACGTAGCGGGCAAGCTTGATCGCGCCTTCCACGGCCTCCGCGCCACTGTTGGAGAAAAAGACCTTATCGAGCTTGCCGGGCGCCAGCGCGGCGATCCGCTCGGCGAGGAGGATGCTCGGCTCGTGATGGGCCACGACCGAGATGTGCACCAACTTGTCCAGTTGTGCATGCGCCGCCTTGATCACATCCGGGTGCCCGTGCCCGAGATTCGTGACCGCGATCCCCGAGGCGAAGTCGAGATACCGCTGGCCGTCCACCGTGTAGAGATAGGAGCCGCGAGCGTGGTCGATGACGAGTGGCGTGTACCGGTAGAGCACCTGGGACAGGTGGGCGCGCTCGCGCGCCAACCAATCTTCCTGGCTATCGCCTGTTGTGCGTTCCTTGACGAGTTTCACATTGCCTCCTTGATCCGTCCGTTCCGCCGCGATGGATCGGGTCGGGGTCGGGTGGAGGCTGTCCGTCGGTGGAAGCCCACCAGGCGCAGGTGATTCCCGCGTGGTTCATGGCCGGTTAATACTAGCCGGACCCGGAGGTCATCCGGTCACCCAGGGCAGCCTGGCGCCGTAGCGGAGTACAAGCGGGGCCAGATGCGAGGTCAGGATCGCCGGCCTCACGCCCAGGTAGGCGCGAAGCCAGGGATGCTGTTGCTCCAGGAGGTCGAGCGTAAGGTGGCCGGTCCCGGCGTAGGCGCGATCGGCGGCGAGCTGATCCGGGCTCGCCAGCGTACTGAGAACGCTGTCCCGGCGGACCCCGGCGGCGAAGGCGTCGATCTGGGCCGGGACGATGGCATGGGTCGGGCCCTGGGCGAGCAGGGGGCGTACGGCCCGCTCGGCGTGCTGGGAGGTGATCAAAACGAGCGTGACGACCACCAGGGCACTGAGCAACTGCAGCCCAACCCCCAGGATTCGGTCCGGCCGGCCGAGCCGCGTTCCGCGCACCCGCGCCGCCAGCCGGGACGCGGGGATATTGATCAGGAACGCCAGCAGGATGGTGGCAATGACCACGATGAGGTAGGGCGGCACGTCGAGGTGGGGAAGCAGGACGTCGAGGAGAGCGCCATGGAAGAGCACGATCAGGGCGACCGCCGCCGCGAACGAGAGCTCGGCGAAGACCGGCCGCAGGAACCCCTGGGTCCATCCGATGGCGACGGCGACGAGAGCCACCACCACCAGGATGAGGTCGAGCCCGTTCAGCGGGACGGAACCGCCTTGAGTGTGGTCGCCCGCTGCGGCGCCCGTTGGGCCGCAAGGAAGCCCGAGAACATCACGAGCACGCCGACCGCTTGCCCCACGTAGAAGAGTTCGTAGATGTGGAAGCGGGTCAGCGTGGATGCGCCGGCGACGATCAAGGCGCCCCCGGCGATCAGGACATTGGCCGCGAGCCGCGAGCCTGCGGCCCCTCGCCTCCAGGCGCCGTACGCCGACCAGAGGGCGCCCCCGATCAAGACGAGGCTTCCCGCGATATTGAGCAGCGCCGCGGTCAGCAGCGCGACCACGTTGAAGAGGCCATGCTCCAGGCGGATGGTGTCGACCGATGGGACCTCGTGGGTCTGCAGGAGACCGACCTGCAACCGGGCCCCGATGATCCCGGCGAGCCCGATCCCGGCCAGGATCACGACCAGGAGCAGGGCGGCTCGCCCGAACCGGGGAGCCAGCAGGAAGATCGTGCCCAGCGCCAGGACCCCGACCACCGTGATGCCCCCAAAGTAGTAGTAGAGCCGGTACAGGTCGGGATTCCACCCGCCCGCGGCGCCCAGCACCTCGGTGAAGGCGGCGACCGCGTAGAGCGCCAGGGCCACCGACCACGCGGCCAGGTAGGCCCGCGGCTTGCTTCGGTACTGCACCCACAGCGTGATCGCGAAGGCGGCACTGATCAGGGTCGCAGCCAGGGGATAAAAGATCACGCCACGTATAGTTTATCTGCTGCGGGTCGAGCCGCTCGGAGGCGCGGCGGTCGTGTCGCGCTCGAGCCGCCGCAAGCTGCTGCTTGACTCGATGTCCGGTATTGACGTTAAATAGCCGCAACCACGGTACACAGGAGCCTAGCCCCCGTTTGAGCAGAGTCATCGCAGTTGCCAACCAGAAAGGCGGGGTTGGTAAGACGACGACCGCGGTGAATCTTGGATGCGCACTCGCCGAGCTCGGGAAGCGCGTCCTCTGCATCGACCTCGATCCCCAGGGCCACCTGACGATCAACATGGGGTTCAAGCAGCCGGATCAAATCGAGTTGACCCTCTACCACCTGCTGCTCGACCCGCAGGTCACCCTCGGTCACGTCGTCAAGCACAGCAACCTGGGGGTCGACTTCATCCCGGCGAACATCGAGCTGTCCGGGGCCGAGATCCAGCTGGTGCAGGAGATGGGACGGGAGACGTTCCTCCGGGAGAAGCTGGCGCCGGGCCAGGACGAGTACGACTTCATGGTGATCGACTGCCCTCCGTCCCTGGGCCTGCTCTGCGTCAACGCCCTGGTCGCCGCCGACGAGGTGATCGTCCCACTCCAATGCGAGTACTTCGGGATGAAGGGGATGCAGCTCCTGCAGAACACCATCGAGCGGGTGCGTGGAAAGCTCAATCCGAAGTTGCGGATCAGTGGCATCCTGGCGACCATCCACAAATCCAGGACGCTGCATTCGCAGGAGGTCCTCGAACTGGTTCGGGAGCGCTACGGGGACATCGTTTTCGACGTCGTGATCAAAGACAGCATCCGGTTTGCGGAAACGCCGCTCGCCGGGATGTCGATCCTGCAGTACGCGGGCAGCTCTGCGGGAGCCGCTGCCTACCGGGAGCTGGCCAAGGCGGTGATCAAACGGGAACCAGCCCCCGAGGTGGAGGTAAAGCAGCCCGTTGCCACTCGTGTTTAAGCGGGTCTCCCTGACGGGGTCCGCCGAGCTGTTTCGCGACACCTCACGAGCCCCCGAAATCCTGGCGGAGACCGATCCCGAGCCCGGCGCCGCGATCCATCACCTCCCGGTCATCCAGGATGAGATCCCGACCTACGGCTACAACCTCACCGAAGACCAGGTCCGCGAGCTGATCGACGCCGTACAGAAGATCAAGTACCCGCATACGCTCAAGAACACCACCAAGCTGAGCATGGAGGAGTTCGAGCGCCTCGAGGCGCT
>CAAGKR010409714.1_pt1 | contig 25909 bp, 21 predicted proteins | sample 2556971 | NCBI WGS metagenome assembly CAAGKR01 (sample SAMEA5207829, study PRJEB30636) | soil metagenome | biome: forest; feature: boreal; material: soil | place: USA | collected 2011-09 | depth 1 m | reverse complement strand
TAGTGCACGGCACCGACAGGTACGCCCGTCTCGACCAGCCACTTCAGACGCTCCTCGAATTCCCGGATCAGCGTCATGTGCTCATACATCCAGAGCAGTTTTTCGCGCGCCGGCACAGTTAGGTTTAGCGCCGCGGTTCGGATGGATGAATTTGACTCGGCGTTACCCGGCAATGTCGTCCTCCGCTTGCACAAAAATTTGATAGTGTCCGATCATTCTATCCGACGGCCTGGATTCATGAAGCTTCTGCAAAAGAAGCGGTTCCCTCCAGGGGTTCGGCCAGCCCGCTCTGGACTTAAGTTTTAAGATTCGAAGCTTAGCCGAAGCATGTTCACGCACTGCAATTCTGCGCCTTTTTAGCTTCGGGCGAGTGACGATAGCATTCCAGAATCTCTCCCGCCTTCGTCCAGACTTTGAGCTTGTTCGAAAATCGTAAGGGAGAAGTGAAGGCGAGCATCCACCTGACGGTCCATACTGCGAGATTTCGAAACAGATATAGGGGAATTCCCGCAAAGTAATACTTTGTACCGGAGCGAATTCCGAATTGTCGAATGTTGGCTTCGCCTTTATGAAACCACCACGCCAGAAAAAACCCTTTGTGAACCCGATTCTCTGGCACCGGGTGATACACGATCGCGGACGGTTCGTATCTCAGCCGCTCTCCCGCTGCCAACACTCGAGCACCGAATTCCGTATCCTCGTTGCGAATCTCGCTGCCGGGGCGGGGGCCTAATTCGACAAGAAAATCACCATGTTTCTCGAACACCGATTTTCGGAACGCCATGTTGGTCCCGAATGGAGGTTCGGAAAGTTCACCAGCCTGGTCACCCAAGTCAAACTTGACAAGCGGGCCTGACGCATACCAGGCCTGCGGGGACAGCCACCGGGGAGCGGGGCGAGACCATTCCGGAATTACTCGCCCACCTGAGCCAGCCCATTCGCCATCTTGTAAACGGGCCGTCAGATTCTGAAGCCAGGTCGGCTCGACCCTCACGTCGTCATCCATAAAGGCCAAAACATTGCCGCGAGCCTCGCGAATCCCCGAATTGAGGGCATGGGATTTACCTTGTCGTGGTTCGAACAGGTAGCGAATGCGGGAGGGGTAACGGTTGCAAAAATCTGCAACCACTTCGCGCGTCCGATCATTCGAATTGTTATCCACCACCAGAATCTCCCACTTGACCGATGCTGGGAGCACCAAGGCCGCGGCACTGTTCAGCGCGGTCGCCAAATCCTTGCTCCGGTTATACGTGCATAAGAGGACGGTAATGTCCATTTCTTCTGAATCCTCTCTTTGTCACCTGGCCTCAGCACGCGACTCCCGCGTGTCGAGAATGAGCCGTCTGATGTAAAGGCCAAGACCGCCAGTCCGCAGAAGTAGATACTTCGCCCAAACAGTCATCCACCAGGGGCGAAGTTTGAGCGCCAGCCAGTAGGCTTGCGCCGCTTTCTTGTTTTGGCCGTGCCAGAATTCCTCATCCCCAACAACCATGTGAACACATGCTCGAATATCTTGTTCATCCTTTGAATCTTTCACATGCTGTCGAAGCAGCGCTTCGAAATCCGCTTCGCTCAACCCCGGCATGGCGCGTCCCCGCGGCCCGTACGTTAAGGACCGGGCTGCCATGGTGGCGATGCACTCGTTAAAGCCGCGGCGATGGGGGATCACACCGGCAAGTTCGGCCAGCCGCGCCACCCTCCAAAGGACCGTAAGCTCATCGATTACGCAGAGAGGGTTGCCTCCTTTGTTGAACGCAGAAGTGAGACTCTCTTCATGCATCCTGACAAAAACCAGTGGCTCGGCAAGATATCCTACCTGGTAATGAAGGGCGAGGACGCACCAGATATACCAGTCGTTCGCATGCGGCATCTCGAGCGAAAACATGCCAAACTTCTCGTAGCACTCCTTTCGAACCATCGCCGCTGACAGGACAACACAGTCACCCTGAATCAGCTTCATGAGGAAACTGGGGCCCTCCCAGACCTGGTCTTCCTCCCCACAATCGGTCCAGCCGGCGATGCCAACTTCTTTTGAGCCCTGCACTTCTACTGCACGGCAGAAGACGTAACCGACCTCCGGGTTTCGTTCCATCATGTCGACGTAACGTCCAAGAGCCTCGGGGCTTCGCAGCCAGTCGTCCGGCGAGATCAGCCAAACATACTTGCCCTGCGCCATCGTGATGCCCATATTAAAATTACGAACGTGGCCGAGGTTGGTCTCGTTGCGGAAGTGTTTCACTCTAGGGTCGTTAAAAGACGCGGCAACTTCCGGCGTGTTGTCCGGTGAGCAGTTATCCATGATGAGAATTTCAAAATTGTCGTAGGTCTGCTTAAGGATCGAGTTGACACACTCGGGCAAAAGATGGGCGAGTTTGTAGCAGGGGACCACAAAGCTGACTAGCGGGTTCATATCCCTCCCTTACGGCAAACTGCGTGGCACCCCGCAAAATCCAGTCGAAAACCTCGGCCGTCATGAACTGGAGCACGGTGGGCAGACAAGCGCCCTTGGCGGACAGGGTACCGCGGACACTCAAACGCCAATGAGCTCAGGCCGTAGGATCGGTCCTTGAAAAAAGTATGAAGCATTATTCGCAAGCGTAGGCTATTTTCTTGGAGAAAGTTGTGGAATCAATTTACTGCGCAACCTGTCCCGCTGCCGTCGATTGACAAGCGAGGTTCTTCTTCACAAACACCAAAACCTCGACGGGTTTGAATCGCCCCATTTCAATTCGGATCGGTCCCCGGAAATAAGGGTCTGCGGCGAGTCGTTCAGCAAATTCACGATTAGGCCGGTTATCCAGGTCCTGCCGATCCGTAGCTTGTCCCTCAAAAGTTGGCGCCGTCAGAACAATATCGCTCTGCTCTGCAGAGATCATCAGCTGTTGCCAATCGAGTGGCCCCTGCTCGTAGCGCCACAACCACAACGGTTCGGAGAAGCCATTCTTTTCTGAAGGAGACGCCCCGGCAACGAACCACGGGTATTGGATTTGTGGGGGATTCAAGGGCCTTCCCATTCCCAGGAACGCGATCTTGGGTTTTTCCAGGCCACAACTTTGCGTGATATCACGAAGTGGCTTCCAGTCCCACTGTTCAAAGCGCACCATGATTCGCCAGGGAAGCCCGCCATTGTAAAATCCTGGGTCCACTGGTTGATTGTTCGGGAGCGCAACTGGAGCCACAATCATAAGTACTTGAACGACGGCGAGCATGCCCGAGATTGCCAACGCTGCTCTGGAACGAATCCAGCCCGTCACATCCGATAGGAGGCCCACAGCAATCGCAAACGGGATGAGGGCCGGACAAAGATACCGAAGCAGGTGGTTCGTGCCGGAAAGTTGCAGGGCCACGAGTGGCAAAACCGCACAGCCACAGGTAACTAGCGCCGCTCGATGGAGTGGATCGAGGCTAAGCTCCCGCTTGATGATGAATTTGCGGATCGCCACAATGACAATCAGGCCGATCAGGATGCTGATACCAGGTCCGATCAGGCTGACAACGACTGTGAAAAACCATTTTGCCCATGTCACGAGCGAAGGATCCCCTAAAGAATTCCGGGGCTGTTCTCTTGCGAACTTGGTGTAATTCAAGGCCGGGCCGAGATTCTTGAGCCACCAGGGGGCCGCAACCACAAATGCAAGGGCACCTGCTTTGATAAAAGAATAGAGGGCTGGAATCGTTAGGCGATTGCGACGAAGAAAGAAAAACGTAACAGCTAAAACTGGAACCGCTATCAACACGAAAGAGCTCTTTGATAAAAGTCCGAGACCAATCGCAAGTCCCAACCCGATCCAGTCGCGCGGGTGTTCCGCCCCGTCGCCCCAGTAGAAGGAGACAAAATACAACATCACAGCTGTAGCCAGGAATAAGGGGCCTTCTGTGCTGAAGAAGATGCTGGCCGAGATGACTTCAGGCGACAAACAAAAGACCAGGACGGCAACTGCTCCCGCGGCTGGGCTGGCAATGCGGCGAGTAGTCAAGTAAATGATCCAGCCGCTCACGCCCCAGCTAACCAGAGTCACCAACCTCGCTATGGCAGTGTGGAAACCAAACAGCGCGAGGAACGGGAGAGCTACAAGGAGGTTCGCTGGAGGACGGCGGACGTCTCCGCCAATGAGGATCGAACCCAGCTGCCGCAAGCTCCCGCTATGTAGATTGTGAATGTCTCTCAGGACGTTGTTAAAGTACAAAGCCTCATCCCAATGGATGCCGTAGGGATGATCGAGTATCCAGCGGGTGGCTGCAATCATGATTGGGATCAGCAAAAAGCATGTGAGCAATAGCCATGCTCGGTCTTCCGATCCTGTCTGACCTTGTGTGGGGCTGAGTTTTTTCACTTCAGATGTTGTCCTAAAAGAAATAAGCGTCTCTGCGGCCGGTAGGAACCTGGCAATTGAGGTAAGTCGCGGGTTGTTCTTTTTAAGCCGGAACCAAGGTGTCTTCTTCAACTGATGAACGCCTACAGAATCCTCGAAGAATGTCCCAGTAGACGTCTTTTTGTCCCATCACATAAAACAACATGCCAACATAGGCGGCGAGAAGAACGGTAGACCCTAGTATCAGTCTAAGCGGAGGAGATAGGGATGGGCCACAGAGGTATTGCACTCCAAAGGCAAGCGCTGCGGCTACGATGCCTGAACCTAATGGCCGGCTGACGGTCAGCAAGATATCGCGCAAGGAAATCACTGTGCCATGCACACACCATGCAATATGCGGAATGACCCACAAGGTCATCATCGCTGAGTAGCCTAACGCAACCCCTTTAGGCCCATAAGGCAATCCCATGACGTAGCCACCGATCACTAGAGGGGCGAGGACCGATACAATTTTCAGGTTTCGGCCTACCATTCCGAGCGAGAAAACGAGCCACGCCAAGGGATTAATAAGCGCAAAGATCAAAATCGTTGGAGTCAACAAACGAAAAATTCCGATCACATCTTTCCACTTCGGCCCGAGGACAACGAAAATCAAATCAGGGGCAAAAAGAGCGGCGGCAATGGTGATCGGTATAGTCAGCGCCAAAAGCAGAGAGTAGCCTTTTAGAAAGTAACTCTTGAATCTTTGGGGATCGTCCCGGACTCTTGACAGTCCCGAAAACGCCACCCCCCAGAAGGCTGAATTAAGGTTGTCCGTTGGAAGATTGACTAGCTGATAGGCCCTACCGTAAAGACCCAAAGCATCCGCTCCCCAAAACCGGCCCAGCAGGACCTTTTCGAGGTTGTACGCAAGATAGACGATAACATTCCCTAACGTAATCCCTCCGCCGAAACGGAGCAAGGAATGCAATCCATCCTGCGAGGTTGGCTTTCCTGGGGTCCATCCTGTCGCCAGCCATAGGCAAATGGTGGTAACCAATGGAAGACAGACGGCCGCTGCGACGAGAGCCCAGTAACCAAACCCCGTCGCGGCCATAATGATCCCGACTGCGGTGCTGACAACCAGCGCGATAATGTCAATCGTTGCCAGCGCCGTAAAGCGCATCTGCCGCTCAAGTAGAGCCGTGTGCTGCACTCCGGCTCCATTGAATATGAAGGAACTTCCCAGGATGATGGACACCCAGAAGAGACGGGGCTCGTGATAGAAGGCCGCGACAATAGGGGCCATGCCCATCAAGAGAAAACCCAAGAACCCACCAACCACGATGTTGATCCAAAACAACGCCGAAATCTGTTCCTCGGTAACATGGCCGCGCTGGACAGTAGCCGCGGAGAGCCCAAAATCTCTGAATAGATTCAGCACACCCGTGAATGCAGTGACCATCCCGACCAGCCCGAAGTCCTTGGGGGCAAGCAATCGCGCTAGCACCATTAAGGATCCCATGCGCAGGACCAAACTAGCCCCTTGAGCCAAGGCTTTGGCGATGCCCCCGCGGATCACTTTTTCCTTTAGATCCTTCATCGCAACTCATGCCTCTCCAAAACCGTGGGGCCATTCTCGATGCTCTAATATTACTCATAAATTAACTACATTAATTTAATACACCAGGTTGCGGCAGCAGACAGCCGCGGCGTTGTTCTCCGTTCTAGCAGCAATAAAAATGTCTTTGCACTGTGGTTAAGACACATTGCCAGCTGGGCAGGCTGGGGCAGGACTACTTGCGTGAAGATTGCTGCCGTTAACCGCTGATTTCCAGCGCAGTGAAAGATCCAATTCCCCAGCTTCCAAGAGGCGTTGGATGTGGTTGATCCGAAAATAGCGGCCGCCCTTCACATCTTCAGCGGTCAACCCATTGGCGCGATAGGCATCATAGAGTTCCTGAGCACCTCGGCGGGCAGTCCACTGAGGCCGGAAGCCAGGCAGACCCTGTCGGACTTTGTCGCAGTTGACACGATAGCAGCGCTTATCCGGCCCGCCGCCGGGTGCGTACTCGATGCGACTGCCAGGCACAACTTGAGCGACGATGTCTGCCAGCTCGCTGATGCGGTAGTTTTCTTCCGTCTGGCCAACGTTGAAAATCGCATTATGAACGGCACTCTTGGGAGCCTCGAGCGCACAAAGCATGGCTGCGACGATGTCGCGAATATGCACGATCGGACGCCATGGAGTCCCGTCACTCTTGATAAGAATGCGGCCAGTGGTTAAAGCCGACGCGACGAAGTCATTCAATACCAGATCCAGGCGGAGGCGAGGAGAAACCCCGTAGGCCGTAGCATTCCTCATGTAGGTCGGGGTGAAGCGAGCATCGGCGAGCCGGGCTATGTCGCGCTCCACTAGAACCTTCGACTCACCATAAGAGGTCACGGGGTTGAGCGCCGCAGTCTCGTCAAGGAATCCATCGCCAGCCGCACCATAAGTGCTGCAAGAAGAGGAAAACACAAAGCGTTTTACGCCCGCTTGTTTGGCTAATTCAGCCAGCCGGACAGAGGCCTTGTGGTTGATGTCTAAAGTAAGATTCGGATCAAGGTTGCCCAGAGGATCATTGGATAGGGCCGCCAGATGTACGACCGCATCAAAACCTTCGAGATCTGAGGTTGTCAAATCTCGGATGTCTTTGCGGACCTCGGGGATCCTAAAGGCTCCGTCCCCGAACTCACAACCATCAAACAGGTCGGTGTCGAGGCCAACAACTTCATGGCCAGGGGAGCTCAACATGGGTGCAGCAACAGCGCCGATATAGCCTTTGTGACCAGTAAGAAGTATCTTCATCAGAATTCAGCTCCTGTTCAAAACAGAATGGGTCAAGACCGTCGAGTTGCGACTGATGTTTCCTTAGGCAACTTAGGTGAGTGCAATTTCAGGAACGACCTCGGCGAGCGAGCGCGATGTCCGCCGTCGAACCCTCACGTGGGGAATTTCCTGCACCGTCATCCTCGGAAACAGCCGATAACAGACCGCTTTGGCACAAAAGGTCAGCTGCATCGCTGATCGCCGCGAAAGGAATATTGGAACGCTCCGCAATGTCCAGCAGCGAATGCTCTCCATCGGAAAGATTTAAAACCCAGAGGCGCGCGTTCAATTCCACTCCGATCGCCTCGCCACCCATAGATCGGTAGAGATTTCGCCTTCCCAGCTGAGGTTCGCAGTAAGGGTTAAGGTTGCGGTACCGCCGATTGCTCTCCAGCACATCAAAAATCGCAGCGCAAATACGGAGCGATTCAGCGAGATGAACCGGATGGATGAACTCAAGGTTGTCCGCAGAAGTGTGGTACTCCGGAAAGCTCCCCCACACGCTCCGCATCAGGCAACCAACAGGAAGGTTGAATCCCGGAGAGCAATACTGCCGTTCATCGTAACCGTATGGCGAGAATTCCAAAAACTCCGGGGATTCACAGCTGTAGGTGAGAACATGCATCGCAGCGCGGTCAATCTCCGCATTCCCCCGGCGGCTCTTCTTGTAGTGGAAGCGGCCCGCATCTCCAATGCACGTCAAGACTAAACCGTGACAGATCCGTTCCGCAACCGCCTGATTTCGCGCGAGCCATGCAATCGCTCCGATTGTGCCTGGAATGAACAAGAATCGGTAGGAGTAGAATAGATCTCGCCCGGACAGAAACTTTGCCAGGTGGGTAGCAACAGTGAGCCCAGACAGATTGTCATTCGCCAACGAAGGATGACATGCATGACAGGAAATCAGAACCTCTTCGGTCGAGCGCCCAGGCAAGTAGCACTCACCATAAGTCAGATGCCCAGCTTCGAGGGTCGAGTCGATAGACACTTCATACTTGCCCTCTTTCAGCGCCAGCATCTGGTTGTGCGAAAGACAAAAGCCCCAGTCTTCCTTGTAGTAAGACGTTCTGTAAGGGATCCAGTCGGGCTTCTCCGGGATAGTGAACAAATGTGGCCTGAGCTCGGCCAACGGTATGGTCGCGCGCACCGGAGCGCTGTAATTCAAGACGTGCAGATTGCACTTCTGGAAGTCCACAACCCGCCTTCCGCTCGCGTTCTTGATAAATGCATCTCGGATGTTCCACTCTTTAGGCACGGTCCAATCAAACACAGGTGTACCTGTGGGCACTTCCGTCGTCTGCAGTGGAATCCGGTCCTTTATCATGGCCAGAGTCCGCCGAAGTCCTTGTCCGGTGATACTCCGGCAAATAGGGTAAAGCTCCAGCGCGAATCGGTGCAATTCTTCGCCAAGTGTCGCGGGATCTCTCTGATCGAAATCTTTCAGCAGGCTCATCACGTTGTCTTAAAGTCCGGGTACGTCCTATCTCGTTCGGAAATCACTTCCACTCTCTCCGGCCATCCAATTCGAAATGCTGGATCGTCCCAGCGTACTCCTCGGGCCGACTCTGCGTTCCAGAATTCCGACATCTGATAACTTACTTCGCTCTCGTCCTCCAGAGTCAGGAAACCGTGCGCGCATCCCTCCGGCACATAAATCATGTTTCGCTCTTCAGCCGCCAGTACCACGCCGATCCAATCTTTGAAGGTTGGCGACTGGGGGCGTAGATCGAGAACTACGTCGTATGTTGCCCCTCTACTACAGCGAACCAGTTTAGTTTCCGCGTGGGGCGCTGCTTGATAATGCATGCCCCGCAATGTTCCCTTTCGCTTGTTGAATGAGATGCTGCACTGCACCAACCTACCGTTGAGTCCGTGAGCTTCGAACTCCTGTTGACACCACGTGCGCGCGAAGAATCCGCGCTCGTCAGGTTTGGACTCAATGTGGATCTCGAAAACTCCAGGTAGCTTGGTTTCATGCAATATCATACCGGAAGGCTACCTTCTCGAGGGCCCACTGTGCACAACCTTCGGCTGGGCTTTCACCACTGAGACCTTATTCATGGATGCCGCATGGCGTCTCAGGTGAAGCTCCCTCTGGCAATTCATTGGGCACGCTGCGTATCTGCCAGTTCGTAGACTAACTTGCCGTCGACGTTCTTCGCGTAGGCCAGTACCGAACGCTCCGCTCCGTCACCTTCAATGCGCCATGCGCAGCCATCTTGCACTACAGACATCTTGCTTCGAGCTCTCCACCATGCATCGATCTCCGACGGAAGGGCGCTCCAGATGCGCGTCTTTGACCGCAAGTCTTGCAAATGACCCAGCAGTTCTTTGTAAACGGAAAGTGTATCGTTGTCCATGATGTAGTCAGGATGAACGATGAAACTCATCAGACCGTTTTTGCTGAGGATCAGTTCGATCTGGGATTTCCACAAATCAATAGAACGACCATTCAGAACGTGGAACAAGGTGTAGTCTTGAATCGTAGTTACTGGGAGCTCGAGGACTTCCCCGATGAAAAATGGCATAACCGTACAACATCCGCCATGTTGGGGGTCCAGATGCGCGACATTCGGAATCGACATATCGAAAGCAAACTCAAGAGCGTCGTACCATTCAGGCTTTCGGTAAAGTACCGCAGCCCGGAAACCTTTCGCATCGAACTCACGCCCGTAACGATTGATGATCTTGGCTCTTCGCAGGAACTCTTCTTTGCTATCAAAAAGCCGGCCGTCGTGGTTCAAGTCCTGGATTGCAATTTCAAATCCACGGTTTCGCATTGACCCCAGCAATCCCTGAGAAACCTCGTACCGTTCCTCAGGAACAATCCCAAAACTCGCTTTGATTCCAAAGGAATCATCGACGTTCATCAGCTCTGCGCAATGGTCCCTTCCAGCCGCGGTTTCTACGTCATGTGTCATTGTCAGGCAACCGCTGGCGCCATCAGGCCAAAACCATACGAAGGGAAGCTTTTCCACTCCTCTGGCTTGCATCGATAGCAATAGGACTGTTTCGCAGATGTTTTCAACCGTCGTATCTACGGGCCAATGGGGAAAGCGTCGTGATTTCCAATTACGGGCATGAAATTTCTGAACCTGCTTCCGCAGTGACAGATTTGTGAGCGGCCGCAATTGATAGTAAAGTTTCTTGAAAAATCTCTTAAAGCGACTCTCCATTCCCGGGCTGTTTACATAGCGTTCCAGGCAAAGATTGTCGATAATTTCGGTTGGATCGAATGGCAGGCGAAGCTTCGAATACTCTGTTGTGACATCCTTGATTGCATCGTATTGAGCAGACTCAGGTTGGGGTGCTCGCGTGCCAGAGCAGGAACGGCCGTAGCAAATTGCGCCCGGGCCGAACTTAAAATAGCCAGCGTCGGAGGACAATTGTCCGCTGAGGACCAGATCGAAAAACTTATCGGGGCAGCGAAACCGATCATGCAAAGCCTGACTCAGCATGTCAAATCTGACGCCTCTGATTCAATCGAGGACACCGCATCTGCTATACTTGTTTGATACTCCAAGTGCAATTCTACCACTGACCTTGCCGGCACTTTAGCGCCAATGTTTCTGTCTACTTCAGACCAGCTTTCCGGCGGAAGTAACTTGTCCAATCTGAGTTCCAAAATAGGTGGCCGTATTGCGGTATATTTGTGAATTGGAGCAACGTGCCAATGATCAGCCCAGATGCTTGTACAAAACTCTCCCGGCCGCAGAAGAAACAGCTTTTGGCAGGAAGGAGATAAATTGCCTGAGAGCCCGCAAATCGAGGAGGGCGGCCACGCCCAGCTTTGGAGATTTCGTATAGCGATAGTAGGTCAACAACTTTCGACAGGTTCCCAACCTGTCCTTGAAAGTGATTAAGCCGTCGTTGTTCAAGTCCGTCCGGCCAAAATCGATCCTCTCGGCCCCCGACGCTTTACTTTCCTCGACGAGCCTCCAAAATAGAAACGGCATAGCACCAAGATTGTGAAACTTCTCGTCGGAACAACCGTACTTGTAAACCACGGACGATTGATGCCGTAGGGTAAGCATCGCCGCGATGGGAATTCCGTTTTTCCGAGCAAGCCTAATCTGAAGCTCGTCCCCCATGCATTCCAGCAAGTTCTTAAACCACGCTCTCGGCTGTGGGAGCAACTGGTGGCGCCTCCTGGTGCTCAGCAGCAGCCGATAGAATCCGTCCATAAGCGGTTCAGAGCGACCTGTTTCATAGGAGAGATGTTCCCGTTCCGCCCTCTCGACTTTCCTTCGGAAAGAATTATGGTGCAATCCTTGAAAAATCTGATCCAAACTCGGCCCTAGATCCAACTCGTGAAACCAGTACGAACAACTCGGCTGCAAATCACTGTCCCTGGGGTATGGCGTCGATAGTGGACGAAGCTCCACATACTTCCACTGTTGAATGTCACATGCCTCTCGCAACCAGTTCATGAACTCAGCGGCTTCATCGCATTTGTGCAGTAAAGGCTCGCAGTGATCCGAAAACGGCAACGATACCAAGCGAGTGCCTGTGATCCAGCTCGAGACTCGACACACCACAATCCCGTTTTTGAGTGGTTCGCCAAAAGGCGCGCTCGTCAGTACGTACGGTTCATAGCCATAAGTGCGAACCAAGGCTTCCAACCAGCCTCGGTGATGGAATACCGATGCGCTGGGATGGCGAGCAACCAATTCATCCCAACGGCTGTCCATCAATGGGTCTAGGACGTAAATTTTCACTTTTTTCTGTCCGGGGACGCTTCAAGCGGGCCCTTGGGCCGATGCCAACCTAGTCTGCTGCAGGCCTAGAAATGGGTGAATGGGCGGGTTCGCCCCACTCGGGATCCGTCATTTAAATGTGAGCTAGGTTCGTCAGAACGGGGACATAATGCGTGAATTCAAGATCGAGCGCGAAAGTCAAAAACAAGGCAACACTGGGCCAACTGCACAGTAATCCCTCTGGTGCCTCTAGACAGGCTACCGCCATTGATGCCGTAGCCGCATCTGCCATAACTGTCGCAATCAACCGACCACTCTTGTTGCCGAAGGGTATCTCTTAGCTATTGAAAATAGGAGAGTTAGATCGAGCAGACATGCGCTCGAAGGGTACCGCTTTGGGGTGATTTCATCATTTTAGGCTGGTTGAGGGAAAAATCTTACCACCAATTGCGAGCAGTTTTCCCCATTCAACGGCGGAGAGCCGGTTTACTCAAAATCCGCCAGCGGTGGTCCACAGGCCGGTTTGAAAAGAGACGGTTTCGAGTGTTCAGCCTGCATTTAGCGCGTATTTGTCATTTCGCAGAAAAAACTGCCATCTGCGGCGTACGCAGCGACAATTGGTAGTCTTCCAGAAGCTCTTTCATGAAATTAGGCGTAAACCTTCTTTCCTTATCGGGATCCTTCTGGTCGGAACTAAGGCTCGTCCGCAAATCGAGCTCGTTAAGATCCTCCTCGTCTGAATGCAACGCAATCTGAACGCTCTGAAAATGATGCGTCCTGAGCAGCTGAAGGACATCGTCCTCATGTATGCGGCCAGTCCTGAGCTGATCCCGCACCGAAAAAGGTTCGTATTCGAACGGTTTGCCAGCTTCGTAACATAGAAGAAGACTTTCGCAGAGTGCTGGTCCTGGGCGCGACTTCACAAATTCCACCGCGGAGTTAAATTCCTTTTCCTGAGCAGGCAGAAGCCGCATCTGTTGGCGGTCGCGGCGAAGCTGCCCAGGAACGAATATCATTATGCTGATAAAAAATATTCCAAATATCAACGCCGAGGTCGCATTCAAAGTACCACTCCGCAATTCGACGAGCGCAGAAGTAATATCGGACAGTGCGAGGCCGCAAACGATCACTGTGGCCGCAAAGGCGTTGAAGAAAATATTCAAATCAACACCGTATCCACCGGCCAGCAGAAATGCCAACCCATGGCTGAACACAAAGACGGCCACGAATACCAAACGCGAACGGAAAGCACGAAGGGACCAAGCAGTTGCGATCACAATCAGGGTCTGAAATTTTCCCACATAGTGATAGAACTGGCTCCAGGCAATCATGTAGGAATAGGCACGCCCGCCGCCGCCACCACCCATCATATGAAGTGGAAAATAACGCCCGTCAACCAATATCGTTGCGGCCGTAAGTAAACCGGCAGATAGCAGCATAGCGCCGGCCCAGGTCAAGAATGCCCTACCTGACCTGAACAGCGAATCGATCGCTACTGCGGCAGGAAACGCGAGTAAGTTATGTTTCGTGAATCCCCCGAGGCAGAATAGGATCGCCGAGACAAACAAAAGACGTTTGGAATCTGGATTGCGTACATAGAAATACAGGCCCGCGGTCGACAACGCTTCTCCCAGCAACTGAGGGTCATACATCCCTACGCGGTCCGCCCTGAGGAGCGCAATCCCGATTTCATAGAGCAGAAACGAAAAGACAGCTGCCGAGCCCGAGCCTCCTCCCCGTTTCACGATTAGGCCCACAAAAACTCCGGCCGCAAGCAGCGAAATGAGCGAGACGCAACGGCCAAGCGTAGTAAAGGTACTTGTGGTTCCTAACCAACCGACTAAATGAAATGAAATCGGAGGATAAGCCGTCGCGGTTCCAAAACCCCTTGGAGGCGTGGCGTACAGGGGGATTCCTTTCGCGACCATTTCCGCCCGGTACGCATTCCAGCCCTCATTGTAATTAACTTCTACATTCCTGAACGTGCGCTTAAGGGGAAGCCAGAAAAGTGCAAGCATAGTGACAAACATGAGACAGATCACGACTGTCGATAGCCATGAGTCAGGCGCAGACTCGCCGAAAAGCAAGCCTCGCGTTTTCGGCGCATTAGTGTCTTGATGTTGCTCTCCCGCGGTGTTCATGGTCGATGGCGATTCCGAGAGCGAAGCATTCATCCTGCTGACCTTCCCTTTTTTCAATTCCGTGCGTTTGGATCCACGGATCTATAACTCAGATTTTTCAGGCTCACGGTGAACTTGATTTTCGTGATTCGGGGGCGTTTGGAGCTGCCTTCGCAGGGTAGACAGCAGCTTGGAGGAAGCTAATGACCCGGAACCTACTCTTTCTCTAAAACAAGAAAGCGGTGGTGGGCCCAATACTTTTTAATCCAGTCGGGAGACTGTTCCATAAAACCATACTTCAAGATGTCTTTCCCCATCTCAGGAGACCGGCCCTTAAAATAATCCAGGATGCAAAGCCCCGCGGATTTGCCATCCTCCATTGACTTCGCCATTCTGCTTAACCCAACCATCCTGAGCATATTTTCCTTCTTCATGGCGATGTCGGGCCACGGAGGAACGTCAAAGTATCCGGTCTTCACTAGCCGCCAACCGCGTGGCGCAAGACAGGAAAGAATCCAATCGGTGTTGATATGATTCAGCTCATACTCGTTGGCATCATGAGGTCGCAGAACCCAACAGACATTCTGCTTATTGGGAATACACAAAAAGAGTGCTTTCCTCGAGACTCGAGCAAGCTCCGCCAAGTACTTTCCCCCGTCTTTGACATGCCAAAGGGCGGCAAAGTTCCACGCCATATCAAAAGAGCCGTCGGCAAAAGGGAGTACGGCAGTCGTAGGAGGCTGGCAGAAGAATTCAGCTTCGAGACCAGTGTCGCTCCACACCTTCTGTATGGCTTCCAGTCGTGTAGAAGATTGGTCGACAACTGTAACTTTGGCTCCCTGCGAAGCCCACCAGAGACTATTGATCCCCGACACGCCCGTCATTCCGAAAGAAGGGGCCTCCAGCACCGTGTGGATGTCATAGCGGTCTTTCAGCCAGCTAAAATAGTTGTGCAGGATGAAGCGCTCGTAGGTTGTGCCCAACCCTTCATCCGGTTTCCGAAAATAGTCTTCCCAGCAATTTGTGATTGTTATCGTTGCGGTCTTAGTCACTAGCACTCACCTCGGAGCTATTGCAGGTTTCTTGCAAACATCGAGCATCTGCCCTGCTAGGAGCGAAGCTTTTATCGCGAAACTCCTCAAGCAGCAGCCAACTCACGGGAGCTCATTGGCAATAAAGGTTTCCACATTTTCTTTAAATTTGAACTGAAACGCATTCACGAACTTACTGGAATCAACGACCCTGTCTTTGGTCAGGGAGACCAGGCGCCGTCGGTTGAGTGGTTCCGGCTTGCCCAAGAATCCGAAAAGTCGTTCAGCAATGGAGGTTCCGAAATACATCAAGAAATAAGGAACCTGCATGGTTCCGCCACTGCCGAATTTCTTTCGCACCAACTCAACCAAGCGGTTGTAGGAGTAGCTGCCTTCACAAACAAGGTAAACCTCATAGTTCCCCTGAATCCTATCCCTGTTTTGAATGACAGCATTTGTAGAGCCGACGACATCTCGAAGATGGATTAACGGAAGACTCCCAATCCTGCCGCGCACCACGGGGAGAGCACCTTTTCGAATGAGCCGGATGATCTGCATGAAGGCAGCATCCGCGAGGCCATAAATCTGCGGATAGCGCAGTATCACGGTCTTAAATTTGTACTTGTTCGTGACTTCCTTCAGAAAGGATTCGCTGTCGAGTTTCCCTCGCTCCAGGGCCAGGACCGGGTTGCAGGCGGTCCCTTCGTTGTACAAGATCCGATCACCGGCAGCTTCCGGCAGGCCCATGGCTGCCAGGCTGCTGAAGTATACAAACAGGGAAAGCGCGCCTAGCTTGTTGCTGTTTTCCAGGATGTGAATCAGGTTCTTTGTCGTCCTAGAGTTGGTATCAAAACTCTGCACTTTTCGGTTCGCGGTTAATGGCCCACCGCCTGCCAGATCGACGACGATATCCAAACGGCCCACGGAGCTTTTCAGTTGTTGCTTCAACTTTTCGAGATCGGTTTTGTCCAGCAAATCCCCTTCTAGGACCGTAACCCGATGGAGATATTCGGGTGCGAGAGCGTTTGCAAGTTTCATCGCGTCGCGGACCAGCGCGTGGACCTTATATCCTTCGTCCAACAGCTTTTTCGTCAGATCTGCGCCACAAAACCCGCTGGCACCGGTCACCAGTACGTTCATGTTTCTCCTTTGTTTTGAGTTTAAACTTTGTTAAGAAATCGGCCCGTTCAGCGCAATCTCAAAGAAGTTAAGTATTTCGGCCAAAAGCTTGCAGCTCTAAAATACCCGCTGCTGATTCATATCAAGTCGTAGAAGTTACAACTTGAGGTGCTGGCCTTGGAGACCATGTCGTGGCGAATCCTGCCAAATTGCCGGCCAGCCCAGCCAATACCATGACCATGGTCATGTGCACGAGGCTGTCGCGACCAAGAAAATACATTCCCGCTCCTTGGCAAACGAGAACGCCAACCAGGATGTAAGTAAACGACAGCCGATTCAGCGAGAGAGCGTAATTCAACCAGATGTTCAATCCAGCATAGAGACTCGCGGCCAGATTAGCCATTCCGAGGACAATGCCTGGATTTGTGTAAGCGGCGGTGAATATCGTCCGCACCAAAAAGCTGGGAAAGAGAAAATAGATGGTTGTCAGGGCAAAGCCCGGCAGCAGCGTCGCGGCCAAAGCAAGCAGGAGGATCGGGCGAGGATCACGCCCGCTGGCCCTGCGCATCGTGGCCTTGGGCAAGAGAACAATGCCCAGCGCCAAGGGTACGAACAAACTCATCTTAGCAAGTGTAACAACCGGCCCGTAATCTCCAGCTAAGTTCGGGCTATAGAAGTGCTTTACGAACAGCGCATCCATGTTGGCCATCACCGCAAAAGCGGCGAGTCCTAGAAGTGTGTGTGAGGAGTAATGCCAGCTTACTTCGCGTGCCACGATCCCGCTGTGGTCTTGGAAATGAGGACGTAACAACCACAGAGGGAGAACAAGGACCACTGCCATTGCAAGAGGCAAGGCGATGATGGCTCCTGCGGCTTGGAATCCTACCCAGATGAGCCCGGCGGCAAAGAGCAATCGCAGGAGTGATTGAACGACCTGCACCGCTCCGAAGCCTACAAAGGATTGGAGACCCTGAAGCGCGCCGTCGGTGACGGTCCGAACAAAGAACAAAAGTACTACAGGGCTGGCCGCCCACAGAGGCCAGGCATTGGGTAAACGCAATGTCCTCGCCAATGCCGGGCTGAGCATGGCCATCACAGCAGTTGCGAGTAGCCCCCACTTCCAGCCCCAACGCCACGCACTTTGCACAAATGCTCCAACGCCTCGCGATGAATCGCGCTTTGCGCTGAGTTCCGCCGTGTAGAACGCTACGACATTCCGAATGGCGTTGGTGAGCTGAGCCAAAACTTGCATTACCGCCGCGACGGCGATAAAGATTCCGTACTCGATTGGCACAAGCCAGCGTCCAGCCAGAACGCTGACGGCGTAGTCGAGTCCTCCAGCCAGAACCATGGCAACAGCCATGACCAGACTGTGCCGTACTCCCATCGAACGGAGAAACGAGAACGCTCGCGCCATCGCGTTACCCCTCTCAACACTCAACGAGATGTTAGCGGGGTTCTGGGCTGCACATTCGCCGGTATCGGGGGTTTGCTCGGGCGGCATTGCCGGGAGAACTGTGGACACGCTCATCCTTCCTTCGATTGCTCGTAACTCATAACAGGCCGGTAAACACAACCGCAACGGCGTCCTTGTGGACACCCTGGCAACGGGAGCCGGGGAGCTTCGTCGGGATGGTAGACCTTATTCGCGGGAAGTTGCCGCGCTGCATCACAACAGTTTTGCGCTGGCTGAATAGCTACGCCCGCGATGGAACCCTTAGCCCTCATCCCGAGGCGATAAGCCGCGAGAGTTTTTTCGGCATAATCCGGATTCTTTTCCATCTCGTGGTGGAACTTGTCCAACCAATCAAAAGCCATAGGTTTCATCCTCGAAAACTGTCGTTTCCTGGGTGTCGCTGGAGCGGCAGCCGACTTGAGCTGCCCAGGTCCACTAGCAAAGATCAGTTCCTCTCGCGCAATGCCTCGGGGCGTAAATCTGCCAGCGCCGGAATACCGTGCTTGACGTGAGAGCAGAAAGCAATCCGCAACTTCCTTGCCGGCAATGCTGAGGCGTATCTCTTTGAAATCGCAGTGATCAAGGTGCAGGTCGGCTAGCTTGCTGACTCTTGTCCTTCTGGGCTACGATGTCCCCACCACCCCATGAAACTAAGTGTAATCTCACCGACGTATAACGAGGCAGAGAACGTCGGCCTGCTGATTGCCGAACTCGAGAAGATTATGGAGGGCGCCGATTACGAGATTTTGATCAGCGATGACAATTCTCCGGACTTGACTTGGGCCCGGGTGGAAGAAATCGGACGCCGCAACCCGCGAGTGCGAGTTCTGCGCCGAACCTCAAATCGAGGGCTCGGGCCTAGCGTGGTGGATGGTTTCACTTCCGCAACCGGCGAGGCCGTTGCGTGCATCGACTCCGACCTGCAGCACGACCCTTCGATACTTCCGCAAATGCTCAAGGAGTTGATGAACGGCTCTGACCTGGTAGTAGCCACCAGGTATATGCCCGGTGGCGGTACCACTAACTGGGGAATGATTCGCCGCCTGGGATCCTGGGGCTGCACCAAGCTGGCGCAGTGGCTACTCGGCGTGAAGTTGCGCGATCCTATGTCCGGCTACTTCATGATGCGCCGTGATGATTTCCTGAAGATCCGCGACCTCCTGAACGTGCGGGGTTTCAAGATTCTGCTAGAGATCGCCGCCCACATGCACTCTCGCAAACTGAGCGAAGTTCCATACACCTTTGGTCCGCGAGCTCAGGGTGAGTCTAAGCTTTCCAATAGGATTGTTTTCGCCTACCTGTTGCAGCTTTGGCGGCTGTACCGCCAAGTTCGCAAACCTGGACTAGAATCGGGTGCCGGTTGAGCTTATGTCCCTGCAGTGACCTTGCGAGCTTCGCTGTGAACTGAAACTCCCAATTGTGGGCCAGCGCCGGGTCGTAATACCTTCGCGCCCACGCGCGCAAGTGTCGGAATGTCGTGCAGCATGTTGGTGTACATGGCGTTGGCCAGCGGGCAGTGACATTCTTTGGCGGCGATGCTTCGGCGCACTTTCTTGATTTTTTCGCCGAACCAGATCTCCTTGAAATCGTATTGATGGTCGCGCAGATTCCCGAGATCGTCGGCTCGCACGCAACAGGGCCAGACGGTACCGTCGGCATAGATCTGCGCGCTCACCCATCCGGCATAGCAGTCGATGACCTGGTCTTTCTCCTCGAGAATACGCTTGACCAGCTTGTAGTACTCCACTCGAATCGCCTCGGTGATCTTGGCCATGCCGGTGAACTGTTTGCTTTCGACGTAGGCAATGAGCCGATCGATGGCCTTTGAGTAAGCAGCCGGGCCGGGCGTGATAGGCAGGCCAACTGTATCCAATTCCACGCGGGGTTCAGCAATTTCGGTGATGAATTGATCGGCACCCGAATTGTCGGCGTAGGCTATCAATTCGTCCAGGTGCCCGACGCTGAACACCGAAACCACGGAGTGGATGCCCACAGTCAAGTTCTTAAGAGACTTCCGCAACGAAAGGAGTTGTTTCAGGCGTTCTTCGAACTTGACGAAATTCCCCGGAATCCCCCGGATGGAGTCGTGCTTCGCGCCAATCCCGTCCAGCGAAAGGTTGATAATCAATTGGCTCTTAGGGCAGGACTTGGCGATCTGCTCCACGCGCTCCGGGATGTTAGGGAGAATAGCATTGGTAGGAATGTTGATTACGCCGGGGGAGCAGTGTCTATAGGCCAGTTGCGCCAGCTCAACCACGTGCGGATACATCAGGGGTTCTCCCCCGCTGATCGTAAACCAATACGGAGCGTTCCCGAGCGACGCCAGAACTTTGTCCCATTCGTCGATGGTCAGTTCGTTCTCTCGCTTCATCCAGATGTTGCAGGTCAGGCAACGCGAATTGCATTTCGGTGAAGGAGAAAGTGTGAGATTCAACGGCAGCAACTGGGGCCAGCCAAACTTGCGGTAAAGTTTGAACAGAGGAATCCGCGCTAATATGCCCGCGCCGGAGTTCATATCTTGGGGCTTCCCTTTGAGTTGGCAACCATCTTGAGTTGTTTGGTAGTCGTGGCGATCTCCCATATCTGATGATCACGCCGTTTCTTGTAGTCGCGCAAACCAAGCAGGCGGCCGTACGCCTCAAGCCCAACTACCGCCCAAGTCCAGAAGAAAGGCCGGGGACGCCAATCGAGGTTGCGAAGCAAGAGCACCAGGATCTTGCGGGCGTTCATCGTGCTTACGGTATAACCCAAGGTATCACGCACTGCCAGGTGGCCGGCGTAGATCCGTCGCCGCTGACGCAAAAAGTCGGCCAGCGTTTCCGGGCCCTGGTTATAGACGACCGCCGCAGGAACGTACTGGACCCGATAACCCTGACCACGGACTACCGGCTCAATGCTAGCTTCGTCCACCGCTGTGTGGTAGGGAATGCGCTCGAAGATCTTACGGAATGCGATCATCTCCCCAGACTTGAAACTGGTCAGATTAATCACGTGATGCAGGCCCCACAGCATGTGGGCGGCAAAGCCCATAAATCGCTCGGGATCGTTGACCGGGACAGGCCGCGAAGTGGTCATCCCTACTTCAGGGTCAGCGAAAGGGGCCACCAGTCGTTCAAGGGCATCGGCTTCGGGAAGCAGATCGGCGCTGCAAAGGACTATGATTCTTTCCTTGGCCTGAGGCAAATACTCGTTGATGGCAGACGCCTTGCCCGCCCGCTTTTCCTGCACCAGCAAGCGGATGCGCATGTCGCGCTTTATCCAATCCAGTACAATCGCCTCGGTGTTGTCGTTGCAACCGCTGGCCACCACCACGATCTCGGTCAGCTTGACACTCTTCAACTCTTGTGAAACCAGTGCCTCGAGCAGCCGCCCGATATTGGCTTCCTCGTTGTGGGCCATGATCCCCATTGAGCATGCGACAGGCATTGGTGGAGCCTCCTCGGCGGTCAGTCAAAGGTCCGACAACAATTCGCGCTCGTCTTGTATGCTGCCGTCAACCCGGCAGCAACAGGGAACATCGGCGCGAGGACTCACTTCTCTGGGGCCCTAGTGTCAAGCAGCCAGGCGAACGTTTTCGGCGGAAAATTCTCCAGAATCAGACCTGGAAAACACGGAGCAGGTATCAGCTGATGGAATGGGTCCGCCGAATTCGCCATCCATCATCAATTGGTGTGCTACCTTTGTCGCAACGGGGACACTACACATTCATTGCGATACCGTGCGCGGGAGACCAGTATGGTGGAACTCTGGGACGGGTTGCCAAGCATTGCTGCCGTCCGTCAAACAAGCTACCGCCAATGATGCGAGAGGCGCACTCAGGAGGAATATCGCAATCAGGGTACCAGACTTTGGGGTAAGCGGAGATAATGTCCTAGGTAGATTATTGCTTATGTGCTGAAAATAAAAGACTTAAACGAGTTGAAAAGATGGCCCGTCAGGAGTACTTCCCGGGCGTCTGCCTGCACCAAACTGGTTACGGAAAAATCTTACCACCATTTACGAACCGGTTTCCCTGAGGGCGAGCCGGGGGTATCTCGCTGAAGTGCTCGGGGCTTCACAATTTGGCAACAGCCCTTGAAGCGGACATTCGAAGCAAGCCGCCATATACACTCATGGTCATTTGGCCCACCACGGCCCAGGAATACCGTTCCGTCGCGTAATCTCGTATTTTCTTTCGCCGCCTGCTCAAATCGGTATATAAGTCGCTGGCGAAGTAGACTTCAATGGCCCTCGCCAAGTCAACGGGATCTTCAGGCCTGAATACAAACCCCGTCTTGCCCTCGACGATCTCATCTTTTAGGGAACCGACGTCGGCTGCGAGAACGGGCAGCCCGAAACTGTATCCTAGGCACAAGACGCCGCTCTGATAGATGTGCCTGTAGGGCAACACGAGAACGTCCGCCGCTTTGAAATAGACCTCAGTCTCGTCATCTGGAATGAAGTCCGCCCTGAGCAGTACTCGCCCCCTCTGCACGCCCTCACGGATCGCTTCCCGAATGGCGGTCCAGTATCCCTCGCACCCCTTCTCCGGCCCGCCGGCGATGATCAACCGATAATTGTCGGTCCGGGCCAGTATCTGTCGGAATGCAGTGATTAGGTATTCAAGACCCTTATAAGGTGTGATTCTACCGAAAAACAGAATCGTCTTTTCACCATCCCGGATGCCCAGTAGTTGCTTTGCCTCGCCCGGAGTGAGACCAGTGTTCGGAACAGCATTGTTGATCCCTAACGGAATAACGGTGACCCGCGTCGCTTGCACGCCAAACTCCTCGATGAGCTCATGCTTCATCTTTTCCGTATGAACGAAGATATGGTCGGCAAGCCGATATTGGATTCGCAGCGTAAGACGATTGAAAGCGGTATCGTTACGATCACGTTTAGCCGCGTTCACATTGTGTACTGTTAGAATAATTATTTTTCCTATGCACTTGTAATAATACATGAGCAGCGTTCGATCGAGGATCTGGAACTTGTTGTTCCATAGGAGGTGAAAGATTCTCGGCTTGGCTGTTGCCGCATAACGAATCAGCTTGGCATAGTACCCCGAAACCCTGAGCACTTTACTCAGCAAGCTGGCATCCGGGCGCTGATTGCCTCTCAGATTAAGAAAGTTCAGAAGGGGATTGTTGTGGAATTCAGGACAGTCGAGGTCATCGCTGCCTATCAGGTCCAGTGCTGCTCCCTTTGAGATCAGCTCTGTTGCCAAACCGAATGCGTAGGGCTTGTCACCACCGCCGGTAAGCAGGCTCACAGCAATTTCATGTGTCACGTCGGAGTTCACTGAATTAGGCACCCCACCAGCGCTTTGCTGGTCCTTATCGAGATCTCTTCCCATTTGTTATTTTGGTGAGTTGCGTGAGGATCTCTCGCCACTTCCGATTTCGGTGAGGGCCATATCGAAGCGCCATCAGCCAGCGTTTCCGCAGCCATTCGTCACTTGGTCGATTCACGGTTCTCCAGCCGGTGAAACGGCTTTTCTCCGAACAATAGGAATGGTGAAGTCGGTGGAATCGCAGACCACTGGCGCTCCACCGCAGCTTCAACCATGTCGGTCGTGATCAGATCCATACAATTCGGGACAAAGTCACATGTGGGCTTGTAGCAAACGAGACAGTCCATCTGAGGCACCACCTTCTCGCCCAGCCCGTACATTTCGATTTCGGCAGAACTGGTGGGCCCGAACAACACGACCGTTCGCCGGCCCAAGGCCATCGACAGGTGCATCGCCAGGGTATCTCCGGCGACAACCAAACTGCACGCCGCCACAATTGCGGCGAAGTGCCGCACCGGGTTGCCGCAGCCGCTATCAATCAAAGGCACTCGAGAGCGCGACATGAGCCGTTGATGGCGTTCACGTTCCTCAGGCCCTCCGAGAAGCACAAACTGCACGTTGTGCCGCTTTGCCAAGCGCTCTACAAGTTCGAGGTAGCCTTCCTCGCGCCACTGCTTTAGCTCCCACCGGTGTCCGGCTCCGGTATTGAGGCCGATGATCGGACGCGAGAAATCGACACCCAGCCGCTGCAGATGCATGCGGCCGCGCGACCGTTCTTCCTCGCTCAGTTCCAACACATAGCGGTGTGGCGCTCCGGAGAGGCCTATGATCTCCAGCATGAGGTCCTGGTAAGTTCTTGTACCTTGGCGCTTAAGATCGTCGAAGATGCCGATTTCCAGCCATCGCCGCGCGGCAACATTTGTAGGTTGCACAAAACCTTTTTCGTCAAGAAGGAACCCATCCTTCTGCTTTGCATTTGCCATGCTGGCCAGAGCTGAACTGGCTTTGCCAGCGTCAAGGTTGATCACGCGATCGAAGGTCCGTACCTGCAATTGCGCCAGCGCGTCCTCCCCGTAAATAAGAATCTCGGTGATATAGGGGTTTCGTTCGAGCAGAGGACGTGACTCCCGCCTGGTGATCCACGTGATTGCGGCTCCGGGGTGTGCTTCGGCCAGCACGGGAAGCAACGCAGTAGTCCGCAGCACGTCGCCCATGGCGTCGAGCTTGATGATCAGAAGGCGATGTTCAATCCGCTGGTAGTGGTCGCAAGTGCAAAGAACACCGCTTGCCTTGTGCCATATGCAGGGGCGATCGCCGAGGAAGAACCTGCAATCGAACGCGATCTCCCGCGTCTCGTCGCCAGGCCGCACGTCACCAGGATTTTCCAAATTCTGTTTCATGCCTCCGCCAGCCTCCCTTCCACAAGCTCGCAAATCGTGTGGCCGATCGTGATGTGCATTTCCTGAATTCGCGCCGTCGATTTGGAGGGAACGCAGAGACAAAGGTCGCACGCCGTTCGCATCTGGCCACCCGATTCACCCGTCATCCCGATGACAACGACTTTGCTTTGGCGAGCCGCCTCAATGGCTCGCAGGATGTTCCGGCTGTTGCCGCTGGTGGAGATCGCCAGGAGCACGTCGCCCGGTCGGGCATGGGCGGAGAGCTCGCGGGCAAACACCTGCTCAAATCCGTAGTCGTTTCCAATCGCGGTAAGAGCCGATATGTTGGCATGCAGCGCGATGGCCCTGAAGGGTCGCCGCTCGCGCAGAAAGCGGCCCGTAAGTTCCGCAGCGATGTGCTGCGCATCGGCCGCTGATCCCCCATTCCCTGCGATGAGTAGCTGCCCGCCGGCCGCTAGAGAAGAGTGAATGATATCAACAGCAGTCAAAACGTTGGGGGCGAGTTGGGGAAGAGCCTTGGCAACTTCCAAGTGTTCGTCCCAGATAGCCTTGATCTTATCTATTTGTTCGGTCGGAATCGCCACGTTCATACTCCCTTGTCCTGATCCGTTTGTGCGTCGCGCGTACCGTTGATGCTGCGGCTAACAGCCGCTTCAGGAGTCTCAAGACCATACATTGCCTTGTCCCACCGTCTGATCAAGTGTGCCTTGAGCTGTGGAAGCACCATCTGGGTCATTTTCGCAGTTTTCCAGCCGAACACCGGTTTCATCCAGGCATATTTCCAGCGCAAGCGTGGTACCTCCATGCAACCCTGAAGTTGCGTAGCCAGACTCTGCAACTCCGCGACAATATCCGGTCGTTCCGGATAGAAATTGACATACCAAGTCTGCAGGTATGCCAGACAAGCCTTTCGGACACGTTCGCTCTCTTCAAGCGAACGGAGATACTGAATGTGCAATTTCATTGAAAGGAGCAGCGCGTCTTTCTTCTTGTCTGAGGTGCCAACGTAGCTCCAGCGGTTTGACGAAGTAATTCTATAGAATACTCTTGCCTCCGGTACGAAACGGGTGCCTTCGGATGCCAGAAGCACACGGCAAAAATATTCGCCGTCGTCATCACTAATGAGCCGTGTGTCCCAGGGTCCGGCGGCTTCGGTCAGTTCCCGGCTCGTCAGCCAGGTTGCTGTTTGCATATGCAGATTCTCGCCCATCTTCCTTACCAGCCAGTCGACGGGAGAAAGGTTTTGCCACAGTGAGGTTGCGGTGAAGCGCGCGCGGCTGGTCCGATAGTTGAAACTGCCCCACGCCGAGGAGAGAAGTATTCGCCTGCCGTCAACTTCCCGCAGGGCCGCAAGCTGGCGCTCGATCTTGTCCGGAGCCAGAAGATCATCCGCATCCAGCCACTGGATATAGTCCCCTTGACTGAGCTGCAAAGCATGGTTGCGGGCCGCCGCAGCGCTCTGGTTCTTTGTGGGCACGACCGCAACCTCTTTCGAGGCAAATCTCCGCGCCACTGCTGCTGTCCGATCGCTGGAACCATCGTCCACGACGATGATCTCCTTGCGTTGCCATGTTTGTGCAACCGCAGATCGGATCGTATCGGCGATCCACTCCTCGGCGTTATACGCGGGGATCAGAATTGAGACCAAAG
>CAAGKR010406962.1_pt1 | contig 25971 bp, 18 predicted proteins | sample 2556971 | NCBI WGS metagenome assembly CAAGKR01 (sample SAMEA5207829, study PRJEB30636) | soil metagenome | biome: forest; feature: boreal; material: soil | place: USA | collected 2011-09 | depth 1 m | reverse complement strand
CCTTCGGCGCCAACCCGATCCGGCTCAAGCCGTACGGCCTCGCAGAGAAGACGGAGGCGATCAACCGCGCCGGGGTCCGGCTGGCGCGGGAGGCGGCGGGGGACGAGGTCTTCGTCGCGGGCTCGGTCGGTCCGTGCACCGAGTCCCGGCAGCGGATGCCCGACGCGTTCGCCGCGGAGGTCGAGGCGGCGTTCCGGGCGCAGATGGGGGCCCTCGCAACGGAGGGGGTGGACCTGTTCCTCCTCGAGAGCTTCTCCAACCTGAACGAGCTCCAGCTCGCCGCACGGGTGGCGAAGGAGTTCGGCAAACCGGTCCTCGCCTCCTTCGTCCTGAACGACCGGGGCGAGACGGCGCTGGGGACGCGGGCGGAGACGATGGCATCGGCCCTTTCCGGCGACGGCAACGTCGACATCGTGGGGATCAACTGCGGCACGGGCCCTTCCGGCGCCTTCGACGCGCTCCAGGCGATCCTCCCGCACACCGGGAAACCGGTGGTCGTCATGCCGAACGCGGGGATGCCCAGGGAGATCAACGGGCGCGTGATGTACCTGACGAGCCCGGAATACTTCACCGAGTACGCAAAGAAGTACATCGAGCTGGGGGTCCGGGGCGTGGGAGGGTGCTGCGGGACGACGCCGGCGCACATCCGGATGGCGGCGCGCGCCGTGAAGCCGCTGCGCGTCGGGAAGCGGCGCGTGGAGGTGAAACCGCTCCTCCGGCAAGAGTCGCTGGTCTACGCGGTCCCGACCGAGCGGAAGTCCCGTCTCGCGGCGAAGATGTGCGCGGGGGAGAAGGTGACGTCGGTGGAGCTCGTCCCGCCGAAATCGAGCGACATGACGGCGCTGCTCGAAAGGGCACGGATGTGCGCGGAGGCCGGCGTCGACGCGATCAACATCCCCGACGGCCCCCGGGCGAGCGCGCGAGTCTCCCCGATGATCTCCGCCCTCACGATCCTCCGGGAGGTCGGGATCGAGCCGATCCTCCACTACTGCTGCCGCGACCGGAACCTGATCGGGATGCAGTCCGACCTGCTGGGGGGATACGCCGCGAAGCTTGCGAACTTCCTCATCATCACCGGGGACCCGCCGAAGCTGGGGGAGTACCCCGACGTGACCGGCGTCTTCGACGTGGACGCGATCGGGCTGGTGCAGGTGGCGGCCAACCTGAACCGCGGGCTGGACATCGGCGGCAACCCGATCGATCCGCCCACGGGCCTGTTCATCGGGGTGGGCGCCAACCCGTGCGCGGTGGACCTGGAGCGCGAGATCGAGCGGTACTTCCGGAAGATCGACGCGGGGGCGGAGTTCGCCATCACCCAGCCGGTGTTCGATCCCGAGGCGCTGCTGCGGTTCCTCGACCGCGTGGAGACGTACCGGCGGAAGATCCCCGTGCTCGCGGGGGTGTGGCCGCTCCTCAGCTTCAAGAACGCCGAGTTCATGAACAACGAGGTCCCCGGCGTGGTCGTGCCGAAGGCGATCCTCGAGCGGATGTCGCGGTGCCGGACCAGGGAGGACGGACGAAAGGCGGGGATCGAGATCGCCCGCGGGATCGTCGAGAGGATCTCGGACCGCGTGAACGGCTTCCAGGTGAGCGCCCCGATGGGGCACGTCGAGACGGCGCTGGCGGTTCTCGGAAAATCGTCCTGATCCTTTTCTCCCCTTCTGTTGACAATTTCCTACCGCGCCGAAGTACACTGGCAACCTATGGACGAGACCGGACTGAAATTCTCCGAAGATCACATCTGGGTCCTCGAGATGGGACCCACCGTCCGCATCGGCGTTTCCGACTACGGGCAGGAGCAGCTGGGGGAGATCCTCTCCGCGGCGCTGTGCGAGGTCGGGAAGTTCCTGGAGCCCGGAGACACGTTCGGAGAGGTGGAATCCCAGAAAACCGTGATCGAACTTCCCTCCCCCGTCACGGGAACGGTGCGGGCCGTCAACGAGGCGATCCGGGACGACCCCTCCGTAATCAACGTCGACCCGTACGGCAAGGGGTGGATCGTCGATGTCGAGATCGAGGAGCCCGAGGAGCTCGAGCGGCTGATGAGCGGCGAAGAGTACGAGACGTTTGTGGAGGAGTAGCCCGACAAGGAAAGGAAAGGGCATCGAATGGACGAACGGGAGCCGGGGACGGAAACCCCGGGGAAACGCCGCAAGGAAGCCCTCCTCGACAAGATCGGGATGCACGTCCCGGAGGGAAAGCACGACCGGCTGCACATCCAGCCCCGGTTCTTCAAGTTCCTCGGGTTCCTCGGGGTCCTGTTCCTCATCTTCTCGGTGGGGATGTTCGAGTTTTCCACCAGCCCCTACTTCTGCGCGAGCTGCCACATCATGAAGCCGTACTACCAGGCGTGGAAGACGTCCAAGCATAACCACGTGCCGTGCGTCGACTGCCACTACCCGCCGGACGTGCGGGACAAGATGATCCTGAAGTTCCAGGCCCTCTCCCAGGTCGCCAAGTACGTGACCCGGACGTACAGTTCGAAGCCGTACGCGGAGATCAGCGACGAGTCGTGCCTGCGCAAGGGGTGCCACGAGACCCGGCTACTCCAGGGCACCGTGACCTTCAAGCGGGGGATCAAGTTCGACCACAAACCCCACCTGACCGACATGAAGCGCGGAAAGAAGCTGCGGTGCACCAGCTGCCACAGCCAGATCGTGGTCGGGAACCACATGGAGGTGACCGAGAGCACCTGCTTCCTGTGCCACTTCCGCGGCGCGGTGGTGGGCCGCGAGATGAACCCAATCGGCGGCTGCGGCGACAAGTGCCACAAGGCCCCGGAGAAGGACATCAAGTTCGGAACCATGACGTTCAACCACAAGGACTTCGTCGGGTCGCGGCACGTCGCGTGCCAGAACTGCCACCTCGACGCGATCCAGGGGACCGGCGAGGCGAAGAAGGAACGGTGCTTCCAGTGCCACAACGACGAGAAGCGCCTCTCGCGGTTCAACGACATCGATTTCATGCACAAGCAGCACGTGACGGACAAAAAGGTCGACTGCATGCATTGCCACGAGCCGATCAAGCACGCCGTGAAGACGAGCATGGAGCCGCTCCATTTCGACTGCAGCGTCTGCCATGAGCGCAAGCACAACATCCAGAAGCAGATCTACCAGGGGATCGGCGCGCGCGGCGTGCCGAACCGGCCCAGCCCGATGTTCACGATGAACGTCGACTGCCCCGCGTGCCACTACGTCCGCAAGATGGGGCCGGAAGCCGTCCAATTCCTCGGCCAGACGTACCGGGCCGGCGAGGACGGGTGCATCAAGTGCCACGGGGAGGATTTCCGCGGCATCCTCGATGAATGGCACAAGACGATCAAGGACGCGCTGGCCGATGCGAAGCCCGCCGTCGACAAGGCGCGCATCCTGGCGAGGGCGAGCGGCAATTCGAAGGCGGTCCGGCTGGCGAAGGACGCGGAGTACAACTTCCTGTTCATCCAGTACGGCCACGGCGTCCACAACGTGGAGTACGCGGTGGACGTGCTCGCGAAGGCGAAGACCGACGCCGAGGCGGCGCTGGCGGCGAGCAAGAAGTAACCCGGCCTCCCCCCGACACCTAAAAAAAACGCCCCATGGGGTTCCCCACGGGGCGTTTTTTTAACCGGCCTGGTTACTTTTTGCGCTTGGCCGCCAGCACCTTGTCGAGGTCGGCCTGCGCCGCCCGGAGCATCTCCCTGCTGAGCTTGTGGTTGTGCACACCGCGGCCGGCGGAGACCGCCTGGTAGTTCGCGTCCGCCTGACGGACCAGCGTCTCCTCCTTCGAGACGTCCCTTCCCGACTTCTTCGCGCGGGCGACGTACTCCTTCGCCTCCTCGAGCGCGACGGCGATGGTGTTCTCCTGCTTCGTGATCTCCTGCTTCCAGTCGAGGAGCATCTTCCCGTACTTCGCGTCGTGGCACCCCTCGCACTTCGCCTTGACGGTCAGCACCGTCTGCGTTCCCTTTTTCAGTTCGTGGCACTCGGTGCATTTCGTTTTACCGGCCGCCATCACGTCCGGCGCCGCGGTTGCGCCGTACGCCTTCACCTTCCCCTCATAGAGGGCTTTCTGCGCCTTGTGGCAATGCCCGCAGTCGATGTCCTTGCTCTCGTGGTGACACTTCATGCACTCGGACTTCGTCACGATGCGCATCTTGTGCTTCTCGGGGGAGTGGCACTTCGCGCACTCGATCCCCACGTCCTTCACGTGGAGCGCGTGCGGGAACGACAGTTCCATCTCCTTGAAGAACACCTTGTCCGCAGGCATCACGCGGGCGTGGCACAGGGTGGCGCAGTACGCCGACGGCGAGGCGAGGATCGCCGGTTTCGGCGGCCCGCCCGTCACCCCCGCCATCCGGAAGGCCACGGTCACCTGTTCGAATCCGACCCGGACGATCTTGAGGGCGTATTCGATGTTGTGGGAGCCGCGCCCCGCGCGCAGGAACGCGACGTTCGCCTGCGCGTCCGCGACGAGCGCCCGGGCGCCGGCAAGTTTCGGATTGGAAGTGGCCCCGCTCCCGACGGCCGCCTTCCCGGCCGCCACGATCCGCTCCAGGTCGGCCACCAGGACCCGGGATTCCCGGACCCAGTCGTCGAGCATCATGTCGTACCGCTTTCCGTGACACGCGACGCAACTCTGCCGCTCCGCCGCGAGCTTGCTCTCGCCCGGGAACGCCACGCCGGACTCCTTCACCTCCACGGACCGGGTGTGGCAGCCGTTGCACGAAACCTGGGCCGAGAACATCCGTGACGGGGTGTCGGGGACGCCCTTCGCCCCCGCCCCCATGTACATCTCCTTCTGGTAGTTGTGCAGCCGCTTGTGGCAACCGTCGCACTGGACCTCGAACGTCTTCACCAGCTCGACTTGGCCGTGCCGGACCCTCTCGTGGCACTTGAAGCACTGGATCGCGTTGTAGGTGACATGCGTGCGATGGATCGCCAGCACGTCGCCCTTCTTCTCGAGCCTCCCGACGTGGCAGTCGTAGCAATGGACGTCCTGGACCTTCCCGTCTCCCTCGGACACCCGGATGTGGCACTGCCTGCACGGCACGCCGAGCTTCAGGTACGACTCGTGGGAAAACATGAAGCCGCTGTGCTCCACGACCTTCGTTGGCGTCCCGTGGCACCCCGGGCAGCCGCCCAGGGCCTGCCCCGCGCCGATCCCCTTGAAGTGGCACAGGAAGCAGACGCCGGTGTCGACCTGGGTGTGCGACCCCTTGACGATGTGCTCCCCCTGGACGATCGCGTAGTGGCAGCTCGTGCAGCGCAGCTTCTCGCCGCGCTTCAGCTTCGTCATGTGATCCTGGTGGTCGAAGGTGATGTTCCCCATCTTCGCCTTCCCCTTTTCGATCCGCCCCTCGTGGCATCCGTTCACCAGGCACGCGGCGTCCTTCACGTCGGCGCGCGGCCGCGGGTTGTAGAGCCCCGTCCAATACTTGAGGGTGGTCACCGTGATGAAGACGGGCGAAAAGGAGTGGCACTTGATGCACGACACGCCCGCGTGGGCGGAGGCCTTCCACTGGTCGACGTAAGGGTCCATGTAGTGGCACGCCCGGCAGGAGCCGGGGAAGTACGCCGACACGAAGAAGGCCCCGTTGAAGACGACCAGGAGTCCGACGACGACCGCGACGGCCAGCACGATCGGCCTGTGGTTCCGAACCGTCGATTTCCACCACTCCCTGAGTTTCTCCGTCATCGGTTAGTGACCTCCGCCGACTCCCTGGCGCGCCGCGCCACGATTTCGTCCAACTCGAGGGGGTGCTCTTCCCTCATCTCATGCTCGGACATCCGGCCGTGCCACCACAGCAGCGTCCCTGGAAACCGGTCGGGGTTGAAGTGGACGTTGTAGAAGTGCCAGATGACGATCGCGAGGGTCGCCAGCATCGCCTCGTCGCTGTGCATCTCGTGCGCCACGTCGAGGGCGTACTTCGGGAGGAACCGCAGGACGTCCGTCTCGAACCACAGGAACAGCCCCGACCCGATCATGATGATGCAGCCCCAGTAGACCGCCCAGTAGTCGAACTTCTCGATGTAGCTGAACCGCCCGAAGCGCGGCTTCTCGGGGACCTTGCCGAGGAAGTGCCGGATGTTGTGGACGATGTCCTTCGCGTCGCCAGGCTTCGGGAGGAGGAGAACGAAGTCGCGCCGCCCGTCCCGCGTGAAGATCGTGTAGAGGAAGTGGTGGACCATGAAGTAGATCAGCATCCCCGCGCCGATGCGGTGGACAACGGTGGAGTACTGGATCCCGCCCCAGAAGTTGATGACGAAGCGCGAGAGGATGAAGTTGGGGAACTTCAGCGGCATCCCGGTGATGATGAGGAGGATGACCGAGGAGAACATCACCATGTGCTGGAAGCGGAAGTTCCGGTTGAACCGGAGGAACGTTTCCCCTTCCCCGTGCTTCCCCTTCTTTCGGGCCTCCTTCGCGAGATGGGCCGCGTCCCTCCGGTCCGAGGCGGTCCGGGTGCGAAGATCCCGCTCGATCTCTTCCCGCACGCGCAGGCGGATCTTCTCCTTCATCCCCTCGGCCTGCTCCGGCGGAAGACCGGCAAGCTGCTCGTTCAGGGCCGCCTCGATCTCCCTTCCGACGGGGTCTCTGGTTGCGTCCTTCCGGTCGTCCTCAGGCATTCTCGTCACTCCCCGATCGTTCTTGGTCTATTGTCGGGCGGAACAAAGCTAGCGGGGGGCTTCCACTCCGCTTTCTGTTCCGCCCTACTGGTCGCGGTCATCGTTCACCGCGCAGGCGCCGCGTTCTTCCGTACATGTCGAGGAAGATGTGCGCGACGAGGGCGAGCATGGTGCCGATGGTGAGCCACTTGAAGAACGTCGCCGTCCAGTAGATGATCCCCGACTCCTTCTTCTTCGCGTCGACGTGGATCTTCCCCACCGCGAAGTTCGGGTTCGCGCCCGGGTGGCACTTCCCGCACGTCTTCGGCACGTTCTTCGGGTTCACCATGGAGAGCGGATCGTCCGGCGGCCGGATGTCGTGCACCCCGTGGCATGAGGAGCAGTTTGCCACCGTGCGGGAGCCGAACTGGTTCGCCACGCCGTGGAACGACTCCTTGTAGGTGGCCACCTGCTCCGTCTCGATGCCGAACTTCCCCATGATCCTGATGGAGGAGTGGCACTTGGAGCACTGCTCCGACACGTGGGTCGAGTAGATGGTCGACTTGGGGTCGTTGCGGGCGTAGATCCGGTGCTCCCCGTGGCACCCTGTGCAGGAAGGCACTTCCACGATCCCCTTGGCGAGCGCCGACCCGTGAATCGACCCCTTGAACTGGGCGTAGATCTCCATGTGGCACTTGCCGCACGTCTCGGCGACGTTCCCCCGGGCGACCCTCGACCCGGGATCCTTCGCCTTGAGGATCGCGTGGCTGCCGTGGCAATCCTGGCACAGCGGCGCCTTCGTGTTCCCCTGGGCGATCGCCTTGCCGTGGGCCGAGTCGAAGTACGCGAGGACATTGTCGGACTGGGGCGCCCCCTCGTGGTTCCCCTTGAAGTGGCAGTGGGTGCAGGTAACCCGCTTGGGGCGCTCCTGGTGGGGGATCTCGCTCACGTCGAAGTGGCAATCCGTGCATACCTTCTTCTCGTGCACCGACCCCGCCAGCGTGTCCCCGGTGACGAAGAGGTCCCGGATCTGTCCGTCCACCAGCAGCTTGCGGAACTCGGGCTTTCCGTGGCACAGGGTGCACTTCTCCAGCGAGATCAAAGCGGAGGCGTCCCGCGCGAACCCGGGGAGGAAGGCCCCCCCGAGGAAGACCAGGACCGCCGTGAGCGCGAACTTCCTCATAAGAGCCCTTCCCCTTTGAGCTTTTCGTATTCCAGCGGATGCTCCTCGCGCATCCACTCCGCGGACACCTTCCCGGTGATCCACGACGGGTTCATCGGGAAGACGGAGGGGTGCAGATGGACGTTGTAGAGATGCCAGAGGAAGAGGACCGCGAAGGCGAGGAGCCCCTGGTAGCCGTGGATGATGATCGCGAGGTCGAGGACGACCTTCGGAAAGAAGACCATGGAGAACCCCTCCGCCCACAGCATGATGCCGGTGAGCGAGATGAGGACGATCCCCGCCGACGCGCCCCAGTACTGGAACTTCTCCTTGTACCCGTACTTCCCGAAGCGCGGGTACTCCTTCGCCGTCCCGAGGTTGTACCGGAGCGACTGAAAGAAATCGTCGATGTCCTGCCTGCGGATGAAGAGCTGGCGCAGCTCCGGCTTCCCTTCCCGGGAGAGGAGCATGTAGAAGACGTGGTACACGAGGTTCGCCATCAGCAGGACGGCGGCGACCCGGTGCACGATCCCCCGGTTCTGGACGCCCCCCTCGAACCGGATGATCCACTGGGCCAGGGAGTTCTCGTGGTACATCAGGGCGAATCCGGTGACCGCGAGCACCGTGAGCAGCACCGTCAGGAGGAGATGCTGCACGCGGAAGCGAAGCGACATCCGGATCACTTTCCCGGCCGCGAGGTCTGCGTGGCTCATGATTGCCTCTCCTTCCCGCCCGGCTTTTTTTCTTTCCTTCGGTTCCAGCGGCCGTACAGCTCCAGGCCGACGTGCAGGGCGAACAGAATCACCAGGGCGGCGATGAAGATCGTGTAGAAGATCCGGACGGCGAACACCCCCATCGCCTTCTTCGCGGAAACCTCCACGTGGACGTCGCCCTTCGCGAAGTTGGGCCCCGCGTTGGGATGGCACTTCCCGCACGTCTTCGGGAGATTCGCCTTGTTGACCGTGGAGGCCGGGTCGGCCGACGGCAGGATGTCGTGCACTCCGTGGCAGGAGGAGCAGTTGGCGGCTTTCGTCATCCCGTACTCGACGGCGATCCCGTGGAACGAATCCATGTAGGAGGAGAGCCGCTTCTTGGGGAGGGCGTACCGCGTGGAGATCCCCTCCTTATCGTGGCAGCCCGAGCACGTCTTCGGGATGTTCCGGGGACTCACCGACGAGGACGGATCCCCGACCTTGGTGATCGTGTGCTCTCCGTGGCAATCCGTGCACACAGGCGATTCGGCGATCCCCGCTCGCATCCCTTTCCCGTGGACGCTCTTGTCGTACTGCTCGAGGATCCCGGGGTGGCACTTCCCGCACAGCGTGGGGATGTTTTGGCGGTGGGTGGCCGACCGGGGCTGATCCCCCGGCAGGATCGAGTGGTTGCCGTGGCAGTCGACGCAGACCGCGCTGCCGATCAGCCCCGACTTCTTCGACGCCATCCCGTGGACGCTCTGCTCGTACGCCGCCATCACCTTCTGGTCCGGCAGGTTGTATTTCTGCTCGATCACCCGGTCCATGTGGCACCGCAGGCAGGTGGCCACGATGTTCAGCCGGAAGGTCCGCGACGCGGGATCCTTCGGCTTCCGGATATCGTGCCTGCCGTGGCAGCCGTCGCACCCCGGGACGTCCGTGACCCCCTTCGCGTGCAGCTTCCCGTGGGAACTGCCGGCGTACGACTTCTCCGCATCCCCGTGGCACTTGCCGCAGGAGACCTTCTTCAGCTTCTCGTGCGGGGCTTTCGCATCGGCGTGGCAGGTGACGCACGAGCTCCCCCCGTGGACCGAGGAACGGTACACCTGCAGGTCGACGTAGAGCGACACCGCCTGCCCGTTAGGCAGCGTCTTCTCGATCGTCTTGTCCCCGTGGCAATCCATGCATTCTCCGACGCCAAGGGTAGCGGCGCCGGCGGGGACCGTCAGGAACAGCGCAGCGGCGGCCACGGCCGCGGCCAGGAAGGGACGCATCATCCTCTTCACTCCTCCTCCGGTGCAATCCGGGTGGCGTCGGGCGGCGGGATCTCTCCGCGACGCTCGTACGCTTCGATCTCCTCGAGCTCGATGGCGTGCTCGTGCTCCATGTCGTGCCGCGAAAGCTTCCCGTCGATCCAGGTGAAGGACATGGGGGCGAAGTCCGGGTTGACGATCACGTAGTAGAGATGCCAGACGAAGATGGCCAGGGTGGCCAGGATCGCCTCGTAGTAGTGGATCAGCGTGGCGACGTCCATCCCCCACATCGGGAGGTGCTTCAGCGCCTCGTTCTGGAACCAGAGAAGGAGGCCGGTGACGACCATCACGATCGTCCCCCACACGAGTGCGAGGTACTCCGCCTTCTCCACGTAGCTGAACCGGTCGACCTCCGGTTTGTGGTCGGCGAATCCGAGGTAGTACCGAATCGTCCCCACGACGTCTTCGGCGTCCTTCCAGCAGGGAAGCATCCGCACCAGCTGGCCGCGCCCCCTCGCGGTGAAGACCGCGTAGAAGAGGTGGTAGACGGCGGTGGCGATCATCAGGACGGCGGCGGTACGGTGGCCCCAGCCGCGCAGGAAGGCGCTGGTCTGGTCCGCGACCAGCGGAAGGGACCACTTGAACTTCAGCGCGAACCCCGTGACCACCAGGGCGAAGAAGGTCGTGAAGGTGAGGGTGTGCTGCACCCGTTCGGAGCGGCTCAGCCGCTCGTAGCCGGGGTGCTCCCACTCCCGCCGGCGCCGGTAGAGCGCCTGCATCTTGCGGAAGTAGTCGAAGCCGTTGTGGACGATCATCCCGCCGATCACCACGACGATCAGCCAGATGTAGATCCGCTCCACCCAGGACTTGATTTTTCCGCCCGTGCCGCCGGGGCCCACGTGGATGTTCCCGCTGGCGAAGTTCGCCGTGGCGCCGGGGTGGCATTTGCCGCAGGTGACGGGGAGGTTCTTCTGGTGGATCGTGGAGCGGGGATCGGAGGACGGGAAGATTTCATGCACGCCGTGGCAGGAGGAGCAGTTCGCCACGGTCTTGTCGCCCAGGCGCGCGGAGAGGCCGTGGTAGCTCTGCTCGTACCCGCGCACCTTGTCCACCGACAACCCGTACCGCGCCGCCAGTTTCTCGGCGGCGTGGCAGGCGGCGCACGTCTTCCCGGAGACGGCGCCGAAGGAGACCTGGGAGTTCGGATCGGCGGCCTGGCGGATGTCGTGCTCCCCGTGGCAGTCGGCGCAGTTGGGCGCGTCGGGGACCCCGCGGGCCAGCGACGTCCCGTGCACGCTCTCCCGGTAGATGATGAAGACGCCGTAGTGGCACTTCCCGCAGGTCGCGGGGAGATTCCGCTTGTTGATGGAGGATGCGGGGTCCGTGCGCTCCAGCATGTCGTGGGCGCCGTGGCAGTCGGCGCACGTGGCGGACTGGTTCAGCCCCTTCTCCATGATGGCCTGGTGGTGGATCCCCTGGTCGTACATCCGGGAGGCCCCCGGGATGCCGACGTTCCGCTTCGCGGTGACCTCCGGGTTCGCGTGGCACCGGGCGCAGGTGGCGGCGAGGTTGCGGTAGTAGATCGGAGAGGTGGAGAGGGTCCGTTTCGGCACCGCATGGGCGCCGTGGCAATCCGCGCACGTCGGACCGTTGACGACGAGCTTTCGGTCGGCGGCGACCACGTGCCGGCTCTTCGAGTAGACGGCGGCCACCTCGGAGTGACACCCGGAGCAGTCCACCCTCTTCAACCGGGCGGGGTGCGGCAACGCCTTGATTTTCGCGTGGCAGTCGGTGCAGGAGAGGTCCGCGTGCACGGATATCTTGTACGGCCCGGGGTCGACGTGGAGCGACATGCCGGGAAACTTCCCGAAGGGGCTATCGGGGCGCGTCGCCCCTCCCGGCGTCACGTTGGAGGCCTTTTCCGCCGGGGACCAGCCGAGGATCGCCGGGTCGCCGTGGCAGTCGAGGCACTGCCCGTTGTCCAGCGCGGAGGCGGAGCCGGCAAAAAGCGGAAGGATCGTCAAGGCGAGGATCGCCGTGAAGAAGGACCGGAGCGTACGCCTGCGTGGAATCGCCATCGCATCCACCCCTTGTTCGAAGTCGCGGATCCAAGAGTCGCGGGGAGTCATCGTGCACGTTGTCGACTGTATACATACCGCATCGATCCTGACGGAATCAAGGGAAAAATGCCGCCGGCGAGCGCGCGGCTTGTGTCGGGTACCCGGGCGGTGCGTAGGGCTAAGTGCTTCAATTCATCAATACGGTAACGGTTCGAGAAGACAGCACGGAAGGCGCACGCAACGGGAGGGTCCGGCGGAGTCGCCGCAGGAGGGGGGCGCAGTAAGGTAAAGCGCAGCCGTGCAGGTTCACCGCACGGCGAGCCACGAACGGAGTCCCCCCTCCGAGGCGGCGCAGCCGGACCTGCGTTGCCCTCCTTGCGTCGCGCGGAATCGCGGCGGCGCAAGAACACACCGTTTTATTTCGACAGAACGGTCATCAGAACCGGTGGTTAGCGGAAAATGTTTTTTTGCCTCGCTTTTCCTTGACAGCCTGGGTCCGGCACCATATCTTGTAGTCGTTGCGCAACCAAACCACAAGATAGGCTATCCTGACCCGATACCACCGACTATGAAACGGAGCGAATCGATGGACCTGAACGTCCCCGCAACCCTGACGTCACCCGCGTCGGCTGGCCTGAACGACGGCCCCGCGCACCCCGCCGGCAAGACCCTTCACGACCATCCGCCACAGGCGTGGGCCGAGGCCCTCCTGCGGAAATACGGCCCCATGCCGGTCTCGGAGAACGCCCGAACGGTGCTGGAGCGCCGCTACCTCAAGAAGGGGATGAAGGAGGACCCGCTGGAAACCCCCGAGGAGATGGCGTGCCGCGTGGCGTACAACATCGCGCTGGCGGAAGGCCGCTACTACGGCGCCCTCCCCGAGGTGGTGCTCCGGTGGGCCGAGGCGTTCTACGCGATGATGCTCCGGCTCGACTTCCTCCCCAACTCCCCCACGCTGATGAACGCGGGCCGCGAGCTTCAGCAGCTGTCGGCGTGCTTCGTGCTCCCGGTGGAGGACTCGATGGAGTCGATCTTCGAGGCAGTCAAGAACACCGCCCTCATCCACAAGAGCGGCGGGGGGACCGGCTTCTCCTTCTCCCGCCTGCGCCCGCACGCCGACGTCGTCCGCTCGACGAAGGGAGTCTCCTCCGGCCCGATCTCCTTCATGACCGTGTTCGACGCGGCCACCGAGACGATCAAGCAGGGAGGGACGCGGCGCGGCGCCAACATGGGAATCCTGCGGGTCGACCACCCGGACATCCTTGACTTCATCACCTGCAAGAGCCAGACGAACCGGCTCAACAACTTCAACATCTCGGTCTCGCTCACCGAGGAGTTCATGAAGGCGGTCGAGAACGGCGAGGAGTACAGCCTGGTCAACCCTCACTCCCGGGAGGTCACCGGGCGCCTCGCGGCCCGCGAGGTCTTCGAGCGGATCGTCGACTCCTCCTGGAAGAACGGCGAACCGGGGATGATCTTCATCGACCGGATCAACCGGGACAACCCCACGCCGCGGATCGGCGCGATCGAGAGCACGAACCCGTGCGTCACCGGCGACACGTTCGTAATGACGAAAGAAGGACCACGGCAGGTCAAGGAACTACTCGACAGAAGAGTGGACATCGTAGTCGACGGGCGGGTGTTTTCAAGCGCGGATCGGGGCTTCTTTCCCACCGGAAAGAAACCGGTCTTCCGCCTGACGACGAGGGAGGGACACTCTTTACGTCTCACCGGTGATCACCCGGTCCTCAAAGCGGCATCCGTCTTCCGGTACAACGTCGTGAAAGAGTGGACCCCTGCGTCCTCCCTGTGCCCTGGAGACAGGATCGTCGTCCACAATCATCGCGAGTTGCTCGCGTGGGGCGGCCCCTACGGCAAAGCGGAAGGATATCTCCTCGGCCTCCTTGTCGGCGACGGCACGCTGAAACGGGACAAGGCCGTGATTTCCGCATGGGTTCCCGACCAGGTCGTCAACGGGGAGTCCCATGTCCCGGAAGGCCCTCGTGGCGTCATGGCTGCCGCACTGGCATGCGCTGTAAGCCTGCCTCACAGGAGCGACTTTAACGGTTGGCAGGAGATCCCGGGCCGCAACGAATACCGGCTTAGCCTTGCGGTCGTGAAGGAGATCGCAGGGCGGTTGGGGATGGAACCCGGGCATAAGGTCATCACGCCCGAGGCGGAAAAGTGCTCTTCCGACTTTTACAGAGGCTTTCTCGGGGGGCTGTTCGATGCCGACGGTTCCGTCCAAGGCAGCCAGGAGAAAGGAGTCAGCATCCGGCTTGCCCAAAGCGACCTCGACCTTCTGGAAACCGTCCAGCGCATGCTGCTCCGCATGGGGATCGCAAGCACTCTTTACAGGAACCGGCGCCCTGCCGGTGAAACGTCCCTGCCGGACGGCCACGGCGGCTCCGCCGATTACAGGACAAAGGCCCAGCACGAGCTCGCGATCAGCAAGGACAATGTCCAACGATTCGCCGAACGGATCGGTTTCATGGATACAGACAAACAGGCGCGGCTCGGTATGCTGCTGAATACCTATATCCGGCGGTACAACCGGGAGCGGTTTCTGGCGACCGTGGAATCTTTGACCGCCGAAGGGACGGAAGAAGTGTTCGACATCCAGGTGCCCGGCGTCAACGCCTTCGATGCCAATGGCTTTTTCGTGCACAATTGCGGAGAGCAGCCACTGCTGCCGTACGAATCGTGCAATCTGGGCTCCATCAACCTGGCGAACATGCTCGCAACGCAGGACGGGCACGCGCGGATCGACTACGACAAGCTGAAGACCACGGTGCACACGGCGGTCCGGTTCCTCGACGACGTGATCGACATGAACAACTATCCCCTCGCCGAGATCCGGCACATGACCGTCGGGAACCGGAAGATCGGCCTCGGCGTGATGGGATTCGCCGACATGCTGATCGCGCTGGGGATCCCGTACGACTCCGACGAGGCGCTGGCGGTGGCCCAGGAGCTGATGAGCTTCGTCCAGGAAGAGTCGGGTGGCGCCTCCTGCAACCTCGCCCGCGAGCGCGGCCCCTTTCCGAACTACGACGTCAGCGTCTTCCCGGAGCGGGGCGGGGCGCCGCGGCGCAACGCCACCACGACGACGATCGCCCCCACGGGGACGATCAGCATCATCGCGGGCGTCTCCAGCGGGATCGAGCCGATCTTCGCCCTCTCCTACATCCGTAACGTCATGGACAACGACCATCTCGTGGAGGTCCACCCCCTCTTCGACGCCGAGATGCGGCGCCGGGGGCTCTACTCCGTCGAGCAGATGACCGCGCTCTCGAAGGTGGGAACGCTCCGGCACATGGACGGGATCCCCGAGGACGTCGCCCGGGTCTACGTCACGGCGCACGACATCTCCCCCGAGGCGCACCTGCGGATGCAGGCGGCCTTCCAGAAGTACACCGAAAACGCGGTGTCCAAGACGGTGAACTTCTCGACCGACGCCACGCGCGACGATATCCGGAAGGTGTTCGTCCTCGCCTACCGCCTCGGCTGCAAGGGCGTCACCGTCTACCGGGACAAGAGCCGCGACGAGCAGGTCCTGAACATCGGCGGGGTGAACGCGAAGGCGAGAGCGCAGGAGCAGGAGCTGACGCCGGTCCCCGGGGCCGAGCCATTCGTCACCCCCCGCCCGCGGCCCGACACCCTGATCGGCGTCACGAAGGAGATCAAGACCAGCTGCGGAAAGCTCTACGTCACGATCAACCGGGACGAGAAGGGGATCTTCGAGGTGTTCAACCAGATGGGGAAGGCCGGCGGCTGCGCCGCGTCGCAGTCGGAGGCGATCGGGCGCCTCGCCTCCCTCGCGCTGCGATCCGGCGTGCAGCCAGGGATGATCGTCAAGCAACTGAAGGGGATCTCCTGCCACCTCCCCTCCTGGGGCGGCAACGGCGGGAAGATCCTCTCCTGCGCCGATGCCGTGTCGAAGGCGATCGAGTGGTACCTCGAAAACTTCGAGGCGATGTTCCCCGGCTTCCCGAAGCCCGTCACCGAGGCCGCGCAGCCCGCGGGGAAGAAGGCGTCCCTTCCCGACGGCGAGGAGGAGATCGCCCGCGGCGCCTGCCCCGACTGCGGCAGCCAGGTCGAGCGCCAGGAGGGGTGCCTCAAGTGCCGCTCCTGCGGCTTCAGCGAGTGCTGACGAAAGGGATCTTTGTCACCTTCGAGGGGATCGAGGGGTCCGGCAAGACGACGCAGATCCGGCGGCTCTCCGCGCACCTCGCCGCGAAAAAATCCTCGCACATCGTCACCCGGGAGCCGGGCGGCACACCCTTTTCGGACGAGATCCGCGGACTCGTGCTCGTCCCCCGTGAGGAAACCGTCTTCCCCGAGGCCGAGCTTCTTCTCTACGAGGCGGCGCGGGCCCAGCATGTCCGCGGGCTCATCCTTCCGGCGCTTCTGTCCGGCCAAGCCGTCCTGTGCGACCGCTTCTGCGACGCGACGACGGCGTACCAGGCGCACGCGCGCGGGCTCGACGCTTCGCTGGTGGAGCGGCTGAACCGTTTCGCCGCGGGGGGGCTCGTCGCCGACCTGACGCTTCTGTTCGACCTGCCCCCCGAGGAGGGATTCGCTCGCATCAAGGGGCGCGGCGGCGCGCGGGACCGGCTGGAGCGGGAATCCCTCGACTTCCACCGTGCCGTGCGCGAGGGGTACCTCCGCCTCGCCGGGCGGGACCCCGGCCGGGTCGTCCGGATCGACGCCGCCGTCCCGGAAGAAGAGGTGTTCCGAAGCGTCCTCCGGGCGGTGGCGCAGCGGTTCGGATGGTAGAGCCCCTCTCCGCGGTCATCGGCCAGGAACGGGCCGTCGCCCTCCTGCGCCGGTACATCGGCGCGGGGGCGGTCCCCCAGGGGCTTCTCTTCTCCGGCGAGGAAGGGGTGGGGAAGGAGAAGGCCGCCCGGGCGTTCGCCGCCGCCCTTCTCTGCCGGAAGCCCGGGACGGACGGGGCGTGCGGATCGTGTCCCGACTGCCGGCTGCTCGCGTCCGGCGCCCATCCCAACTTCCTTTTCATCGCGCCGGAAACGCAGTTCCTCCGGATCGACGAAATCCGCGCGCTGCGGGAGGAGCTCTCCCTCAAGGCGTTCTCCGACCGCCCTCGCGTCGCGATCCTTTGCCCCGCCGACCGGATGACGCCGCAGGCAGCCAACGCCCTGCTAAAAACGCTCGAGGAGCCGCCGACCGGCGCGCACCTGATCCTCGTCGCCCATAGGACCTCGGTCCTGATGCCCACGATCGTCTCCCGGTGCCAGAGAATCCCCTTCTTCCCGCTCGCCACCGGTGCGGTGGCGGAGATCCTGTCCCGCCACCCCGACGTGGGCGGGGAGCATCCCCGTCCCGTGATCGTGCTGGCCGCCAAGGTCTCCGGGGGCAGCCCGGGGCGTGCCCTCTCGCTCCTGCCCGAGCTCGAGGAGGAGCGGGAGGCGTGGCTCGCGCTCTTCACGAAGCTCTCCCCGGCGGCGGCGGTGAAACTCGCGGAGAGATGGAAGGGAGAGGGGGACACCCCGGGACGCCTGGCTGCCCCCCTCTCGCTGGTCCGGGATCTGTCCCTCTTATCTTCCGGGGGCGGAGCAGATATAATGAACGAGGATTTGCGGGAGCCCCTCGCGTCCGCGGCCGTCCACCCCCCCGCAAACGGGTGGGACGCGGCGTTCCGGGAGCTCCTGTCGATCTCCCGCATGCCTCCACAGCCCCAGAAGCGGCTGATGCTGGAGGCGTTTTTCTTCGGATTGCACGGGAAGGGATGAGCTCAGGGAATGGACATCGCCGGTATCCGCCTTCGTGGCGTCTGCAAGACCTTTCACTTCGACTGCACGGGGGTCGCCCTGCTGCGGGGCGACTACGCCGTCGTGCAGACGGAGCGGGGAGCGTCGCTGGGCGAGGTGATCCGCCGGATCGACGACCACACGCCGAAGGGAGATAAGCCCCCCTTCGGCAAGGTCCTCCGGGTGGCCTCGGCGGAGGATATGCGCGCGCACCAGGAGAACGTCCGCCGGGAGGCCGAGGCGGAAGCGTTCTGCGCCGTCCGCATCGTGGAGCGGGGGCTCCCGATGAAACTGGTGCGGACCGAGTACCTCCTCGACCGCAGCAAGGCGGTCTTCTACTTCACGGCGGACGGCCGGATCGACTTCCGGGAACTGGTCAAGGACCTGGCCCACGAACTTCGCACGCGCATCGAGATGCGCCAGATCGGGGTGCGCGACGAGGCGCGCGCGGTCGGCGGGGTCGGCCCGTGCGGAAAGGAGCTTTGCTGCGCGACCTTCCTGCGCGACTTCGAGCCGATCACGGTCAAGATGGCGAAGGACCAGAAGCTGTCGCTCAACCCGGCGAAGCTCTCCGGGGTCTGCGGACGGCTGATGTGCTGCCTGATCTACGAGCACGATTCGTACGCCCGCAAAAAGGGGTGCGGAACCTGCGCCGCCCCCAAGGCGCCTCCGCCCGAGCCGACCCCGGCGGCGCAGCCCGACGACGCCGAGGAGATGACCGCCCGACTGACCGACGACGAGGAGGGCACGCCGTGAAGGAGACGTTCTACATCACAACCCCGATCTACTACGTCAACGACGTCCCCCACATCGGGCACGCCTACACGACGATCGCCTGCGACGCCCTCGCCCGCTGGCACCGGATGCTGGGGAAGCGGGTCTTCTTCCTCACGGGAACGGACGAGCACGGGGAGAAAGTTCAAAAGACCGCGGCGGCGAAAGGCCTCTCCCCCCGCAAGCTCGCCGACCAGGTCGTGACCAACTTCCAGGGCCTCACTCCGGCCCTGACGATCAGCAACACCGGCTTCATCCGCACCACGGAGCCGCGGCACTACGCCTCCGTGCAGGACCTCTTCCGCAAGTCGCTCGCCAACGGCGACATCTATCTGGGCGAGTACGAGGGGTGGTACTGCGTCCCCGACGAGGCGTACTGGACGAAGCTCCAGCTTGCGGACGGGAATTGCCCGACGTGCGGCCGCCCCGTGGAGAAGCGTAAGGAGCCTTCCTACTTTTTCCGCCTGTCGAAGTACCAGGAGCCGCTCCTCGACTACTACCGGAAACACCCGGCCTTCATCCGGCCGGAGAGCCGCCGCAACGAGGTGGTCGCCTTCGTCGAGGGGGGCCTGAACGACCTGTCCGTCTCCCGCACCTCGCTCTCCTGGGGGATCCCGGTGCCCGAGGCGCCGGGGCACGTGATCTACGTCTGGTACGACGCCCTCACCAACTACATCACCGGGCTGGGATACCCTTCGCCGACAGCGGAGTTCGGGACGTTCTGGCCCGCCGACATCCACATGGTGGGGAAGGACATCCTCCGGTTCCACGCCGTCTACTGGCCCGCGTTCCTCATGTCCGCCGGGATCGCGCCGCCGCTCGGGGTGTTCGCCCACGGATGGTGGACCGTCGAGGGGAGGAAGATGAGCAAGTCGCTGGGGAACGTCGTCGACCCGTACGAGATGGTCCGGAAATACGGGGCGGACGCGTTCCGTTACTTTCTGCTGCGCGAGGTCTCCTTCGGGCTGGACGGCGACTTCTCGGAGAAGGAGCTGATCAAGCGCGCCAACTCGGAACTCGCCGACAAGCTGGGCAACCTGCTGAACCGGTCGCTCGGGATGCTCGGGAAATATTTCGCAGGCGTCGTTCCCGCGCCGGGGCCTTCCGAACCCGAGGACGCGGTCCTGTCGGCCTGCGGGCGCGAGAGCGTGCCGGCCGTGGCCGCGGCGATGGACGAGGTGGCGTTCCACAAGGCGCTCGCGGCGATCATCGAGCTCGTGACGAAGGGGAACGAATACGTGCAGTCGATGCAGCCGTGGGCGCTGGCGAAGGACCCGGGAAAGCGCGTCCGGCTGGGGACGGTTCTCTACAACGCCCTCGAGGCGTCCCGGGTAGCCGCGCTGCTGATGGCCCCGTTCACCCCGACCGCGGCGCAGAAGCTGTGGGAAGCCCTCGTGCCCGGGGGCGGACCCCTGGAAAACGCGCGGATCGACCGGGACGGCGCGTGGGGCGGGCTCGCGGCGGGCGTCACCCTCCCGAAGGCGTGCATCGTCTTCCCGAAAATCGAAGTTTGAGCCGTCCGTAGGCTCCCGGCCCCACCGGATGTTCTTCGACACCCACGCGCACCTCGATCTTTCGCCGCTGTCCGACGCGGAGGAGGCGGTGGTGCGCCGGGCGCGCGACGCGGGGGTCACCCGGATCGCCACGGTCGGCATCGACCCGGAGAGCGGCGAGCGGGCCGTATCGATCGCCCACCGGCACACGGGGGTCTACGCCGTCGTCGGCCTGCACCCGCACGACGCGGGGCGGCTCTCCGACACGCTCCTCGCACGCCTCGAGGCGCTCTCCCGGTGCGACAAGGTGGTGGCGATCGGGGAAACGGGGCTCGATTTCTACCGCGACCGCGCCCCGCGGGACATCCAGCGCGCCGCCTTCCGCGAACAGATCCGCCTGGCCCGCCGACGCGGCCTCCCCGTGGTCATCCACGATCGGGACGCGCACGACGAGGTGCTGTCGATCCTTTCGGAGGAAAACGCCGCGGAAGTGGGCGGCATCATCCACTGCTTCTCCGGGGACCTCGCGATGGCGCGCAGGGCGCTCGCGATGAACTTCCTCGTTTCCATCCCCGGGGCCATCACCTACAAGGGGTCGGAGAAGCAGGTGGAGGCGGTGCGGGGGCTGCCGCTGGATCGCCTGCTGATCGAGACGGACTGCCCCTTCCTCGCGCCGGTCCCGCACCGCGGGAAGACGAACGAGCCGTCGTATGTGCCGTTGGTGGCGGCGAAGGTCGCGGCGATCAAGGGGGTCACCGTCGAGGACGTGGCGCGGACGACCACGATCAACGCCCTGCGCCTCTTCCGCATCCCCGTCGAGGAGGAGGTCCGGATCACCTACCGGATCCGCGACTCCCTCTACCTGAACATCACGAACCGGTGCACGAACGCCTGCACCTTCTGCCCGAAGCGGCACGACTACCACGTGAAGGGGCACCTGCTGAAATTGCCAGGGGAGCCGACCGCCGCGGAGACGCTCGCCGAGGTCGGGGACCCGACGACGTTCGACGAGATCGTCTTCTGCGGCTTCGGGGAGCCGCTGCTGCGCCTGGACGAGGTGAAGGAGATCGCGGCGGAACTGAAGCGGCGCGGGGCGCGGGTGCGGGTCAACACGGACGGGCTGGGAAATCTCGTCCATGGCCGGAACATCCTGCCGGAGCTCGCGGGGCTGGTGGACGCCCTCTCCGTTTCCCTGAACGCGCCGGACGCGCAGACGTACGCCCGGATCTGCCCGAACCGGTACGGGGCGGCATCGTTCGCCGCCCTGCTCGACTTCCTCCGGGAGGCCCCGAAGCACGTCCCGTCGGTGACCGCGACCGCCGTCGCCCTGCCCGGCCTGAACCCCGAGGCGGTCCGCCGGCTCGCCGAGTCGATCCCCGGCGTCTCTTTCCGCCTGCGCACCTACGACGACCTCGGGTAAAGGCGCCCGCCGTATGCGTCGCTTCTCCGCAGGGGGCGTCCCCGGCCATTGATCCTAGTAAATTATTATTGTGCTTCGGTGCTCGCGGGGGGGGACCCCCCTGCGTCGTGCGCTCGCCTGCAGGGGCGGTTACCGCAGAATCGCGCGCAGGGTCGAGGCGAAGCGGTCCAGGATGTCGTCGAGGGCTTCGCGGGTAACCGCCTGGGGGAGGAACAGGTAGACCACGTTCCCCATCGGGCGCAGGAAGAGCCCGCGGCGCAGCCCCTCGCGGCGGATATCACGGAACAGCGGCGCGGTCCCCGGCAGCGGCTCCTTCGTTTCCTTGTCCCGAACCAGCTCGAGCGCCGCCACCATCCCGATCCCGCGCACATCCCCCACCAGTGGCAGTTCGGCGAGTTCCCGCACCCCTTCCGCAAGGCGGGGGGCGAGGCGCGCCACGCGGTCGACGAGTTCGTCTTCCTCGAACAGGTCGAGGGAGGCGAGCGCGGCGGCGCAGCCGACCGGGTTCGCCGTGTACGTGTGGCCGTGGTAGAACGTCTTCCCGCTGTCCGGGCCTCCGAGAAAGGAGTTGTACACCTCCGCGGTGGTGAGCGTCGCGGCCAGGGGCATCGTGCCGCCGGTCAATCCCTTCGAAAGGCAGAGGAAATCGGGTGAGACGCCGGCCTGCTCGCAGGCGAACATCGTCCCCGTGCGCCCGAACCCCGTCGCCACCTCGTCGAGGATGAGGTGGGCGCCGTGCTCCCGCGCGAGGGCCGCTGCCCGGGACAGGTATTCCGGCGGATAGACGATCATCCCGCCCGCGCCCAGTAGCAGCGGCTCGAGGATCACCGCCGCGATCGTTTCGCCGCCTTCCCGCAGCGCGTCGCCGAGGGCGTCGACGCACGCGACCCCGCACTCGGGGTACGTCTTCCCCACGGGGCACCGGTAGCAGTACGGCGCGGGAACCCGGCGGGCGGGGAACAGGATCGGCCGGAACGCGCGCAGGAACGCTTCCACACCGCTGACGCTCATGCACCCGGTCGTGTCCCCGTGGTACCCGTGATCGAGGCAGACAAACCCGGTCCGCTCCTCCCGCCCGAGATTGCGCCAGCACTGCAGCGACATCTTGAGCGCCACCTCCACCGCCGTGGAGCCGTTGTCCGAGAAGAAGACGCGTGAAAGCCCCTCCGGGGCGATCGCGGCGAGCCGCGAGGCCAGGCGCACCGCGGGCTCGTGGGTGACGCCGGCGAACAGGACGTGATCCAGCCGCTCCATCTGCCGCGTCACCGCCTCCCGGATCCGCGGGTGCCCGTGCCCGTGGACGACGCACCACCAGCTCGAGATCGCGTCGTAGTACCGGTTCCCTTCCGCGTCGAAGAGGAAGAGCCCTTCCGCGCGGTCGATCAGCATCGGCGGTTCCGTCGCAAGGGTGCTCATCTGGGTATACGGATGCCAGTTGTGCCGCAGGTCCTTCCGGAGCCAGCTTTTTCGGTCCATCAGGTCGCCCTCCACCGTTCGAGAAACGCCCGCCCCACGGGGGCGAACGCCTCCGCGCCGCGGGCCGGGTCGGACAGGAAGGGAACCTCGCCCAGGACGGGCGCCCGTGTGATCTCCGCCACGATCCGCGGGTTGTCGGCGAGCACCTCCGCCCGCGTCCCGTCCCCTTGACCCTGAAGGCGGTTGAAGACGATCCCGGTCAGAGGGACCCCGCGGCGGCGCACCGCCTCCACGGTCAGCAGCGCGTCGTTCACGCAGCCGAGCCGGTTCCCCGCCACCACGAGGACGGGAAGGCCGATCCGCGCGACGAGGTCGCCGGTCAACAGCTCCTCCGATAACGGAACGAGGAAGCCGCCCGCCCCCTCGACCAGCACGGCGTCGTGAGTCTCCGCGAGACGGCGGTACGCCGCCTCGATCACGGCCGGATCCACCCGCCGCCCCTCGCGCGCCGCCGCAAGATGCGGGGAGGCGGCGAGGGAGAACCGGTACGGGCACCGGTCCGCCAGCGGCGGTTCCGGCGCGGGGCCGGGGTCTCCCATCAGGCGGCGGTGGACATCGATGTCCGACGGACCGTCCGTCACTCCCGTCTCGACCCACTTCTGCGTCGTCACGCGCATCCCCCGCGTCCGGAGGAAGCCGGCCAGCAGGCCGCACACCACCGTCTTCCCGACGCCGGTGCCGGTACCGGTGACGAAGACCCCCTTCACCCGGTCCCCCCTTCCGGGATCACGCCCCGGCAAAGGAAGACCTGGTACGTCGCCCTGATCCCGCCGTCCCGTTCCCGGTACGCCTCCTCGATCCGCGCGAGCTTCCCCGGGCTCCACGACTCCCGCGCACCACCCCCGCGCGTCCCCGTGTACCGGATGCTCCGCAACAGGTCCGCCAGGGTCGGAAATTCCTGATGGTACCGCCGCTCGGCAACGTCCCACCGCCGGAACACGGCCGAAAGTGCGTCGGAGATCTCTTCGCGGGAGTGGAACGCGGCGGCGGCGACCCGCGCCCCGTCGTGCGCCCCCCGCCGGAGCGCCCCGGCGAGCAAGGCGGCGTCCAGCTCCGCATACGTCTCTGGGCCGAAGAAGGAGAAGGTGAGCAGCCCGCCGCCCGAGAGGAGGGACGCCATCCGCGCCAGCGTCCGGGGAAGGGAGAGAAACCATTGGAAGGCGGCGTTGGAGGTGACGAGGTCGAAGCTCCCCGTGGCGATCTCCTCCGCGTCGGCCACGGCGAAGCGGGCCCGCGGATCGCCGATCCCCCGCTTCGCGACGCGCACCATCGCCTCCGAGATATCCACCCCGAACACGGACGCGCCGTGGAAGGCGTCGAGGAGCATCCGCGTATAGAGCCCCGTCCCGCAGCCCGGCTCCAGTATTTTGAAGGCTGGCCCCCCTTTGGGGGCGGGCTCGAGAATGTTCCCGCGCCGCGCCGGGACGAGCGACGCCTCGGTGTACGCCAGCAGATCGACGGCGGAGAGCCGCTGCGCGTGCGCGTGCGCCTCGTACCGGGCTGCGCCGGCCGAGAAGCGGCGCAGGACGGCGGGGTCAACCATCGGCGACCACCGCACGAAACCCGTCCGCGAGGAAGGCGGCGTGCGCCGCCCCCGGCAGCGGGTGAAACGTCGCGTTCCCGCCCTCCCGGGCCACGCCTTCCGCCTCGGCGAACGGCGCGATCACGTCCTTCTCCCCGTGGACGATCGCGACGGGGCACGCCGGAAGCGTCTCGCCGGAGAGCCTCGCGCTCGCCAGGTACGAAAGCCCCTCGCGCAGCGCGACGCCGTCCATCTCCCGCAGGTACGCCGCCTGCAGCCCAGCGCGGAACCGGCGGTACGCGGGCATCTGCGACGGGTAGAAGCATTGCGCGTAGAACCCCGAGAGACAGCCGGCCGGGTCGGCCGAGAGCGATCGCAGGACCGCTGCCACGTCGCCTTCCGGGTACTCCCGCCGGATCCCTACGAGCACGACCCGCCGCACCCGGTCCGGGTATTCCCGCGCGAACTCCGCCGCGAGGAACCCGCCGAGCGACCACCCGACGACCGTCACGGGGCCGCGCGCCGCGCGGTCGAGGAACGACGCAAGCCGCGCGGTGAACCGATCCGGCCGGAGCGGCCCGGTCGTCACCGCGGTTACGCCGGGGAGCACTCCTTCGAAGATCCGCCCGTCCGTCGCCCACCCCGGCAGCAGGACCATCGACGGATCGCCCTCCCCGCCGGCAACAATGAACTCCTCGCCGTTCGGTTTCATGGCTTACGGACGGAGCCAATGGCGCAGCGGGGGGTCTCACGCGGCACCGAGGGCCTCCACGACGGCGGCGATCTGCCGGTCGGTGTGCGCGGCGGTCAGGGAGAAGCGGAGGCGGGCCGACCCTTCGGGGACCGTGGGCGGGCGCACCGGCAGCGCGAGGAACCCCTCGGCCGCGAGCGATTTCGAGAGGGAGACGGCGAGGGCGCTCTCCCCCACGACGACGGGGACGATCTGGCTCTCCCCGCCGACAGTCCACCCCTTCCCGCGAAGCGCGCCCCGGAACACACCGGCCCGGCGCAGAAGCTCCTCCCCGCGCGTCTCCCCCGACAGGCAGAGCCGGAGGGCGGCGAGGTCGGCGGCGATCACCGGGGGAGGAAGCGCGGTGGAATAGATAAAGCTGCGGGCAGTATTGACCAGGTAGTCGATCACCGTCCGCGACGCCGCGAGATACGCCCCGAACCCGCCCAGCGCCTTGCTGAAGGTCCCCATCACGAGGTCCACCTGCCCTGCGAGCCCCTCCGCCTCGACGCACCCGCGCCCCTGCGGCCCGAACACGCCCGTGGCGTGGGCTTCGTCCACCATCAAGAGGCAACGGTGCCGTCGGCAGGCGGCGAGGAGCGCGGCGAGGGGAGCCAGGTCCCCGTCCATGCTGAAGACGCTCTCCGTCATCACCAGCGCCCGTTCGAACGCCCCGCGGTGCTTCACGAGCATCCGGTCCAGGTGCTCCGGGTCGTTGTGCCGAAAGCGCAGGAGCTTCGCGCGCGACAGGAGCGCGCCGTCCAGCTGGCTGGCGTGGCAGAGCTGGTCGGCGAAGACGGCGTCCCGGCGCCCGAACAGGGCGGGGACGATCCCCGTGTTCGCCTGGTAGCCGGAGTTGAAGACCAGGGCCGCCTCGCTCCCCTTGAACACCGCCACGCTGTCCTCGAGTTCGTGGTGGATCTCGAGGTCCCCGCTCATCAGGCGGGACGCGCCGGACCCGACGCCGTAGCGGTCGAGCGCCTCCCGGGCCGCCGCGACCAGCGCAGGGTGGGACGACAGCCCGAGGTAGTCGT
>CAAGKR010130995.1_pt1 | contig 26011 bp, 20 predicted proteins | sample 2556971 | NCBI WGS metagenome assembly CAAGKR01 (sample SAMEA5207829, study PRJEB30636) | soil metagenome | biome: forest; feature: boreal; material: soil | place: USA | collected 2011-09 | depth 1 m | reverse complement strand
CGTGCTTCGACTTGAAGCGTGGGTAGGCCGCCCGCTTCGCGAAGAAGTTGCGGTAGGCCGTTTGCAGGTGCCGGAGACATTGCTGGAGGGGCACGCAGGACACCTCGTTCAGCCAGAGGCAGCCCGGTTCCTTCTTCCATCCCGTCAGGGCGGCGCTCGTCTGGGCATAGTTTACCGAGATTTTATGCTCGGCGTAACTGTCCTTACGCAGCTGAAGCGCACGGTTGTAGACAAAGCGGACGCAGCCGAAAGTCTTCCCGAGCAAGCGCCTCTCGCGAGCGCTCGGGTAGCAACGGAAGGTCCACCTCATTTTCACGGAAGAAGCGTTTCCTTTTCCAAAACCCTAAATCCAAGCACCAAATCTACCGGGATTCCCCCGAGCCCTGAAGGGCTGGGTTTCCTCCCGAATTCATGATGAATGCCGATACGACACCGGTCAGGGCGTATCTGGCGGGACTCCAGGATTCCATCTGCCTGGCGCTCGAGGCGGAGGATGGGGTCGGAAAATTCAGCAGCGACAAGTGGGACGGGGCCGAGGGAGGCGGGGGCCTGAGCCGTATCCTTTCTGACGGATCCGTTTTCGAGAAGGCCGGGGTGGCCTTTTCCGACGTGAACGGTGCGACACTGCCGCCGTCGGCCACGGCGAGGAGACCGGAGATAGCCGGCAAACCCTGGAACGCCATGGGAGTCTCGGTCATTGTCCACCCGAAGAATCCCTACGTGCCGACGTGCCATGCGAATGTCCGGTTCTTCTCAGCGGGCGCGGACGGCACGCCGTCGGTTTGGTGGTTTGGCGGCGGGTGGGACCTGACGCCCAGCTACGGATTCGAGGAGGACGCCGTCCAGTGGCACCGCGCCGCCAGGGACGCCGTCAAACGTTTCGGCGAAGCGCTTCATCCCCGCTTCAAGAAGTCCTGCGACGACTATTTCCACCTGAAGCACCGCGGCGAGCAAAGGGGCGTCGGGGGCCTCTTCTTCGACGACTTCTCCGAGCTCGGTTTCGAGCGAAGCTTTGAGCTCATGAGGAGCGTGGGGGACGCCTTCGTGGGGGCATACCGCGCCATAGTCGCCCGCAGGAAGGCGGAGTCCTTCGGCGAGCGCGAGAGGGAGCACCAGCTCAGGCGCAGGGGCCGCTACGTCGAGTTCAACCTCCTCCAGGACAGGGGCACTCTCTTTGGCCTCCAGAGCGGCGGCCGCACCGAGTCGATCCTGATGAGCCTTCCGCCGCTTGTGCGCTGGGACTACGGCGCGTTGCCGCAGCCGGGCTCGCCCGAGGCTCGCCTCCTCGACTATTTCCTCAAGCCCCGCGACTGGCTGGCAGACGCCAAATGAATTCCCGACAAAGATTCCTTTCAGCGTGCGCCTGCGAGCCCCTGGAGCGGCCGCCCGTCTGGATCATGCGCCAGGCGGGGCGCTACCTCCCGGAATACCGAGAGCTGAAGGCAAAGCACGGGTTTCTCAAGATGGTGCGCACGCCTGAGCTGGCCGCCGAGGTTTCGATGCAGCCGATGCGCCGGTTCGCGTTCGACGCGGCCATCCTGTTTTCGGACATCCTGGTCATTCCCGAGGCGCTCGGCCAGGGCTATACGTTCAGGGACGAGGGCGGGATCGCCATGGAGCACACGCTCGAGAACAGGTCGATGATCGAGGCGCTTGCTCCGGACAGCGCCGTCCCCGAGAGGCTTTCCTATGTCGCGGACGCGCTTGCGCTCCTGAAGAAGGAGCTCGCCGGCTCCAAGGCCCTTCTCGGGTTCGGCGGATCGCCGTGGACCCTGGCAACCTACATGGTCGAGGGGGGAAGCTCGGAGGATTTCGCGCGGGTGAAGACGTTATTCTACGGGGACCGCGCGACCTTCGATCTTCTCCTAGCCAAACTCACCGCATCACTCATCGCGTATTTTAAGATGCAGATTGGCGCGGGCGCCGACGCCATCCAGATCTTCGACTCGTGGGGCGGCGTGATCGCGGGGCCCGACTATGAGGCTGCGTCGCTCAAATGGATCCGCGCGATCGTCGCCGCGATGCCGGAGGGCTTCCCCATCATCATATACGGCAAGGGGACGGGCCCGCACCTGATTGACCAGGCCTTCACCGGCGCCCGCGTGCTGAGCATCGACGGGTCCAATGACCTCGCGAGCGTGCGCCGGAGCCTGCCCGAAAATGTCGCGGTGCAGGGAAACCTGGATCCCGTGATCATGAACACCACGCCGGAGATCGTGCGAACCGAGACAAGGCGCATCCTCGAGTCGGTGCGCGGGAGCTCGGGCCACATCTTCAACCTTGGCCATGGGATCCTTCCGCAGGCCAAGATCGCATGCGTCGAGGCCCTCGTCGACGCCGTCACCACCTGGAAGTGAACCACCGATGACAGTCGCGGTCCTGGGCGGCGGAGTGACGGGCCTGACCGCGGCGTGGAAGCTCCGGCAAGGAGGCCACGAGGTGCGCCTCCTGGAGTCGTCGGCAAGGCTCGGCGGGTCGGTCCGCACGGAAACATCCGGGGGATGGCTCGTTGAGGCCGGCCCGAACGCGCTGCAGGAGTCGCCTGAGGTGAGATCGCTGGTCGGCGAGCTCGGCCTCGCGGACCAGCGGATCGTAGCCGAGCCCGGCGCGGGCAACCGTTACATTGTCCGGAAGGGCGAGCTGGTGGAGCTTCCCACACCCTCCGACGTCGCCGGGCTGATCGCGACCCCCCTGCTCTCGTTCGGCTCGAAGCTGAAAGTGACGAGCGAGCTCGCCCGCTCGCCCCGCAACCGCACCGAGGATGTCAGCGTTGCGGATCTCGTCAGGGACCATTTTGGAAGCGAGATCCTTGAGAGGTTTGTCCAGCCGCTGATCGGGGGCATCTACGCCGGCGACGCGGAGCGTCTTTCGGCGCAGTACGCCTTTCCAAAGGTCTGGGAAGCGGAGCAAATCTCAGGTTCTCTCGTGCGCGCCGGTCTTGAGGCTTCCAAGAAGCGCAAGGCTCTCGGGCTTCCCCCTTCCCCGCTCGTCTCTTTCCGCGACGGGCTTCAGGCGCTGCCGGAAGCGCTTTCGGACCGTATGGGGGCGCAGTCGATCCTTTTGAACACTGAGGCGGTGGCCATCAGTCCCGGCTCAGGAGGGGGGTGGCGCGTCACCTGGAAGGGGGAAAAGGCTGAGGGTTCGGGGCAGTTCGACAGCGTTGTCGCAGCGTTGCCGGCATGGGCACTTGCCCGGTTGAAGATCGGAGCAGCGGGCAAGCGCCCGCTCTCGGGGCTGGACGACATCGAGCATCCGCCGGTCGCCTCGATCTTTCTCGGATTCGCCCGCGGCCAGGTCCGGCATCCGCTCAACGGGTTCGGCGCTCTCGTGCCCGCCTCCGAGAATCGCTCGGTCCTCGGAGTCATTTTTTCCTCAAGCCTGTTTCCCGGTCGCGCTCCGGAGGGGCATGTCGCCCTCACGGCATTCGCGGGAGGCGCGCTTCAACCTGACATTGCGCTCCTGCCCAAGAAGGAACTCATCGCGCGGGTCCTGGGCGACCTCCGGGACCTCCTCGGCGCCAAGGGCGAGCCGGTCTTCGCGCGGCACACCCTCTGGAAACGGGCGATACCGCAGTACGAGCTGGGGTATGGGCGCCACCTCGAAGCCTTTGCAGAATGCGAACGAAACCATCCGGGCGTCTTCATAGGAGGAAACTCCCGCTGCGGCATTTCGCTGCCTGACTGCATCTTGGCGGGGGCCGCCCTCGCCAAGCGAGTGTCTTGACTCGGGGGGGGTCGCCTTTACCCTCCCGGACCCATTTTTTTTCCAATTGGTGAAGGACCTCAAAGACACGTTGCAGCTGCCCAGGACTGATTTCCCCATGAGGGCGGCCCTCGCTCAGCGCGAGCCCGCGCGGGTCGCGCACTGGGAACGGACGGGCCTTTACGAATCGATCCAGCGCAAACGCGCCGGAGCGCGCACATTCGTGCTGCACGACGGTCCGCCGTTCGCGAACGGCGACGTCCATATCGGCACGGCGCTCAACAAGACCCTGAAGGACGTGACGGTGCGCTATAAGGCGATGAGGGGATTCCGCGCCCCCTATGTGCCGGGCTGGGACTGCCATGGGCTTCCGATCGAGCAAAAGGTCACCCGCGACCTCCGTGAGTCCAACAGGCAGGTGTCGACGCCCGAGCTCAGGCAGCTTTGCGACGCCTTTTCAGAGTCCTGGATCGCCAAGCAAAAGGAGCAATTTAAGCGCCTAGGAGTCCTCGGCGACTGGGCCAACGAGTACAGGACAAAGGCACCGGCGTTTGAGGCGGACATCCTGAGGGTCTTCGCGTCGTTCGTTGAAAAGGGCTTGGTCTACCGGAGCAAGAAACCGGTTTACTGGTCCATACCCTTCGAGACCGCGCTCGCCGAGGCGGAGATCGAGTATAAGGAACATTCGTCGCCCTCGATCTGGGTGAGGTTCAAGGTGCCGGCAGCCGAAGCGGAACGCTTCGGCCTCCCGTCCGACAAGCCCCTGAGCATCGTCATCTGGACGACGACGCCGTGGACGATCCCCGCCAACCTGGCGATCGCACTCAATCCCGACGTCGAGTATGCCGTGGCGGACCTGGGCGAGGAGCGGATCGTGGTCGCCGCGGCGCTGCTCGCGCAGGTCTCCGAGGCCGCTGGGCTCAAGTCGGCGCCGACCATCGTGAAATCCGTGCAGGGGCGGACGCTGGAGAAGCTCGCCACGCGGCATCCTTTCATCGACCGCCCTTCGCCCGTCGTCCTCGCCGACTACGTCACCGTCGAAAGCGGAACCGGGGCCGTCCACACCGCGCCCGGCCACGGCGCCGAGGACTACCAGACGGGCCTCAGGTACGGACTGGAAATCTATTGTCCCGTTTCTGACAACGGAACCTACGTGGACGACGGCCGCATACCGGCCGAGCTCGTCGGAGTCACGACCCTAGAAAGCGTCGAGGACCTTGAGAAGAAGAAGACGTCGCCGGCCAACATCGGGGTGCTCAGGCTGCTCGACTCGACCGGGACTCTCTTTGCCAAAAAGAAGTTCACCCACAGCTACCCCCACTGTTGGCGTTCCAAGACCCCCATAATTTTCAGGGCGGTCGACCAATGGTTCGTCGCCCTCGACAAGGCCGGGACCAGGGCGACAGCGCTCGACGAGATCTCCAAGATCGCCGGATCGGGAGGCTGGATCCCGGCGTGGGGAGAGGCTCGCATAAAGGGCGCCGTCGAGTCGCGCCCGGACTGGTGCATCAGCCGCCAGCGCTCGTGGGGCGTCCCGATTCCGGCTTTCTACGGCGCTGACAAGCAGCCGTTCCTTGACGCCGGCGTGATCCGCTCGGTCGCTGACAAAGTGGAGAAGCGCGGGACCAACTTGTGGTATGAATCCACCCCCTCGCAGATACTCGAGGGAGTTTCGCTTCCCGGGGGCTGGCCCGAGCCTTCAGCACTCTCCTGCGGCAGGGACACGCTCGATGTGTGGCTCGATTCAGGATCGTCGCACGCCGCCGTTCTCAGGCGCGGCCAGGGCGGCACTTCGTGGCCGGCGGACCTCTATCTTGAGGGCAGTGACCAGCACCGGGGCTGGTTCCAGTCCTCCCTTTGGACCTCGGTCGTCGCCTACGGGTCGGCGCCTTACCGGGCCGTCCTCACCCACGGGTTCATCGTCGACGAGGAGCAGAAGAAGATATCAAAGAGCTCTTCTTACCAGAAGCCTCAGACGAGCGATGCCTATATCGCCGAGCACGGCGCGGACGTGATCCGCCTTTGGATCGCCTCGCAGGACTTTCGCGACGACATCCCCATTTCAAAGGAGATACTCTCCCACGTCGGGGAAACCTACCGGCTCATCCGGAATACCTTCCGTTTCCAGCTGGCTAACCTGTTTGACTTTGACGCCTCCCGCGACGGGTTGGCCCACGAGGGCATGGACGCGCTCGACCGGTGGGCGCTGCACCAGGCGGCCGAACTTTCACGCGCCTGCGGCGCCGCCTTCGATGCCTACGAGTTTCACCGAGTCTACCAGCTCTGCAACCAGTTCTGCTCGGTCACGCTGTCGGCGACCTACCACGATATCCTGAAAGACCGGCTGTACACGCTTGGAACCTCGAATCCCCTCCGAAGGTCCTCGCAGACCGCAATTCACAGCATCTTCCAGCTTCTGGTCCGGGTGCTTGCGCCGGTGATTCCCTTCACGACGGACGAGGCCTGGTCATTCGCTGGCGGGGGGGCCGAGTTCGGGTACGGGTCGGTCCACCTGCAGGACTGGCCCGCGGCCCCGGAATCGTGGACGCTCGGGCAGGCCGGAGCGGACTTTGCGTCACTTCTGAAGATGCGGGCTAAGGTCAACGAGGCCATTGAGCCCCTGCGGGCGGCCGGGCGCATCGGCAAGTCCCTCGATGCCGCAGTGACCCTCGTCATCCCCGCAGCCGAGCCGATGAGGGAGCTGTTCTCCAGGAACCTCGCCGCCATGCCGGAGATTTTCATCGTTTCCGATGTAAAGATCGAGCCCACGGCAGAACCCAGCGACCCATTGGCTGTCAAAGTGCGCCCATGTTCGGAGCTTGGACACGTGCGTTGTCCGCGGTGCTGGCGGTGGGTGCCAAACCTCGTACAGTCACCGCTTGCCGACGTCTGCGATCGGTGCGCCGAGGCCCTCAAGCCGTCCCCTTAGCCCAGTTTCAATCCCCCAAGACTCCCCATGGATAAGACAAAAAAAACCAAACCGTCCAAAAAGAAATTGCCACGGACTGACACGAAAAAGGCGCTCCCACCCAAGGCCGCCCCACCCGCGCCACCCGTCACTGGCAAACGTCCGACCATGGAAAAACCATCCAAGAAAACCGCTCTTCGCGACAGCATCCTAGCCCGCAAGGCATCGACCAAGCCGATTGCCTTCAGCCTGGACGAAGTCCGCGCCATCGCGAAAACGGTGACCGCGAAGGCCGAATCAACCGCCAAAGCTGCAAAGATTGCAGTCAAGCCCTCCGCGGCCGCCATGGCCGCGGCACTTGAAAAGCCTGTCAAGCCCAACCACATCAAGGCCGCGTCACTTGCCGACATCCTTGGGTTCAACCCCAAGAGGACAAAGGCCGCTGAAGTGATCGAGGAGCGCAACGTGCCTGAGAAGTACAAGCGCTACCACAAGCTGCTGATCGACCTCCGCACCCGCCTCACCGAGGGCATTGAGCGCCATTCCGAGGAGACGCTCAAGCGCTCTGCGAAGGACGACGCCGGCGACCTGTCCTCGTATGGGCAGCACATGGCCGACGCGGGCACCGACACGTTCGATCGCGACTTCGCGCTCAGCCTCGTCTCGAACGAGCAGGAGGCGCTTTCCGAGATTGAGGCCGCCATCAAGCGAATCCGCGACAACACCTACGGAATCTGCGAAATCACGGCAAAGCCCATTTCAAAGGAGCGGCTGCTCGCCGTCCCGTTCACCCGCTACTCCGCCGAGGCGCAGAAGCAGATTGAGCGCAACCGGCACCATTCGCGCACGCAGGCTGGTCTCTTCGGCGAGGGCGAGGAAGGCGGCGCGATTCCCCAGGAGGACGGCGCTGAGGAATGAGTCAGTCGGTCGACCCGGGGGTGTCGGTCGCGTGGCGCTTCCTCAAGTACAGGAGACTGCTTATCATCTCCGCCACGGTCTTCGCGGCGGACCAGGGCACCAAGGCCTGGATTGCCGCACACCTGCCGTTCAACACGTACGGGGAGGAGGGCGGCGCCATCACTGTCATCCGCGGGTTCTTCTATATTGTCCATGTGGGCAACACTGGCGCCGCGTGGAGCATGTTCTCGGGGCGCAGCATTGTCCTGGCCGCCCTGGCGGCCGCGACCCTGGTCGCGATCTTTCTCGGCCGCAAGGCGCTCGGCCTCGCCGCCGTGCACACGCAGGCGTGCTTTGGCCTCATGTGCGGCGGGATCGCTGGAAACCTGCTCGACCGGCTGACACGCCGCCACGTCGTCGATTTCCTGGATTTCCACTTCGGCACGTACGTCTACCCGACGTTCAACGTCGCCGACTCGGCCATCTGCGTGGGCGTGGCGCTCTACGTCCTGTCCTCGATGGGGACCCCGCGGCCACCCGAGAAGGGCCTTACTCCACGTTAGCCATCTGCTCGCGGATCCGCTCCAGCTCGTTCTTGAGCTCGATCACGCTTTTCGCGATCGCCAGGTCATTCGCCTTGCTGCCGATCGTGTTGGCCTCGCGCCCCATCTCCTGGAGGATGAAGTCGGCCTTGCGCCCAATTTCATCCTTGGATCCCAGGAGCACCGAAAGCTGGTCGATGTGGCTCCGGAAGCGTGTGATCTCCTCGGTGACGTCGCAGCGGTCGGCGAAGAGGGCAATCTCGCGAAGGACCCGCTCGTCCTCGACGTTGAGGTCGAGCCCGGCCTCGCGGAGGCGCTTCAGGAGCTGGACGCGGTAGGACGGCGCGACAGCCGGAGCCCGCGCCGCGACCGCGTCCACGTGCCCGCGACAAACGGCAATGCGCTCGTTGAAGTCGAAAAGGAGGGCCTCGCCCTCCTTTACGCGCATCGCCGCGAACCCGCCGAGCGCCTCTCCGAGCGCCGAGAGGACCCCGGGACGGGAGTTGTCGGCCGACGGCTTCTCGACCGAGACCCTCTGCGCGCTTGCCATCTGCCAAAGCAGCTCGGCCGTGGGCTCGAATCGAATCTGCCTCGTATCGGCGAACGAGGCCAGGCGGTCGAGCGCGGCGCCGACCGCCGCATCATTCCACGAAAGTTCATCGCGCCCGCCCGCCGCCGTGTACTCTACACCGACGTGGACCTTGCCCCGGGTGGCGACTCGCCGGACGGCTTCGCCAATCTCGGCCTCGAGGCTGTCCCAGTCAGGGGGGAGCTTGATCGAAAGATCGAGGCTGCGCCGATTGACCGAGCTCACCTGCACTGTGAGCGTCCCGCCAGCAAGGGACGCGACCGCGCGGCCATATCCGGTCATGCTTCTCATTTTTCGGTTCCCAACAGCTTCGCGACCTCCTGGACATCCTTGTCGCCGCGGCCGCTCAGATTGATGATGATGATCTTGTCAGAGCCGAGCGCGCGGGCCCGCTTGAACCCGTGCGCGAGGGCGTGGGAGCTCTCGAGCGCCGGTATGATCCCCTCCATCCGGGAGCAGAGCTGGAAAGCGTCGAGAACCTCGTCGTCCGTCGCATATGTATAGTCAATCCGCCCCAGATCGCGGTACTGTGCGTGCTCCGGCCCGACCGCGGCGTAGTCGAGGCCAGCCGACACCGAATGGGTAAGAGCTATCTGGCCGTCGGGGTCCTGGAGTATGAAGGTCTTGCATCCCTGCAGAACGCCGAGTTTTCCGCCGACAAAACGGGCCGCGTGCTCGCCCGTGCGGATGCCCCTTCCTCCGGCCTCGACGCCAGTCATCCGGACTCCGGGTTCCTCAAGGAACTCAAAGAAAAGCCCGATGGCGTTGCTGCCGCCGCCCACGCAGGCGACGAGCTCGTCGGGTAGCCGGCCCTCGCGGGCAAGGATCTGCGCCTTGGCCTCAACGCCGATCACCCTGTGGAAATCGCGGACCATCTCCGGATAGGGCCTGGCCCCGTAGGCCGTGCCCAGGATGTAATGCGTCGTCCGCACGTTCGTCACCCAGTCGCGCATGGCCTCGTTGATGGCCTCCTTGAGCGTCCTCTGGCCCGCCCCGACGCTCCGCACGTCCGCGCCCATCAGCCGCATCCTGAAGACGTTCAATGCCTGCCTCGCCATGTCGACGGCGCCCATGTACACGACGCATTCAAGGCCGAACTTCGCGCAAACCGAGGCCGTGGCCACGCCGTGCTGGCCCGCTCCCGTCTCCGCGATGACGCGCTTCTTGCCCATTCGAACCGCGAGGAGCGCCTGCCCTATGGCGTTGTTGATCTTGTGGGCGCCCGTGTGGAGCAGGTCCTCGCGCTTGAGATAGATCCTTGCGCCGCCGAAGTGGCGGGTCAGGCGCCCGGCGAAATACAGGGGCGTCGGGCGGCCGGCAAATTCAGCGAGGTGCTGCCGAAGCTCCGCCTGAAACTCGGGATCCTCCCGGGCCGCCGAGTAAACGGACTGCAGCTCCTCTAGGGCCGCCATTAGCGTCTCGGGAACGAAGATCCCGCCGTAGGGGCCGAAATGCCCGGACGGGTCTGGGAGCGAGAAGCGGTCGATCGTCGGTGCGCCTTTGGGTGGCATGCTCCTCCTACCCTTGGATCGGGGAAGCAGCGTGGCAAGACGCCTTGCGCAGGCTTCTTTACTTGTACTCTCCCCGATTCCCGCCAATTTCGGTGCGCGCCATCCCAGTAACTGGCGCCCGCGCAACCCCTCCCGCGCGGGATTACACAGAACCCCTCCCCGCCGATGAAATCGAAGCTCGTTGCAGCCATTCTTCTCGCCTCAGCCTCGGCATTTGCCGCCGAAACGACCCCATTGGGCCTTCAGCTATGGAGCCTCCGCGCACAACTGCTGCCAAGCCTCCCCTCCGGCTTGGCCGAGGTAAAGACACTCGGATTCACCGAGGTCGAGACCGCCGGCACCTACGGACACACGGCGAAGGAGTTCAAGTCCTTGGCCGACGCCAATGGCCTGAAGATCGTCGGCGCCCACATCCCCTACGAGCGCATGCAGTCCGACCTTCCCGGCGTGATCGCCGAGGCGAAGATACTCGGGGTCTCCTACGTCATCGTCGCCTGGGTCCCCCACAAGACGGAATTTGACGTCGAGCAGGCCCGGGCTGCGGTCGCAAATTTCAACGCATGGGGAGCCGCGCTCAAGGCCGAGGGAATGGGATTTGGATTTCACACGCACGGCTATGAGTTCAAGCCGCTCGCCGACGGGACATCCGCCTTCGACGTGATGCTGAACGAGACGAAGCCCGACCTGGTGTTCTGCGAAATGGACGTGTTCTGGGTTGTCCAAGCCGGCCTCGACCCGGTAAAGCTGCTCCAGAAATATCCGGGGCGCTTCAAGGCTTTTCACATTAAGGACATGAGAAAGGGCGCACCGACAGGCCTGTACGAAGGCCATGCGCCCGCCTCGGACAACGTGGTCGTCGGCGCCGGAATAATGGACTGGCCCGCGATTGTCGAGCAGGGCCGGAAATCCGGCGTCCAATATTATTTCATCGAGGACGAGACGTCTGACCCGGTTGCGAACATCCCGCCAAGCATCACCTATCTTGAGACGCTTGGCTTGAAACCCTGAACCCCACCCATGAACGCAAAACGTCTTTTTCTCGCCAGTAGGATCGCCCTCATCGTCACGGCCATGAGCTTCGCGATCAGGGGTAACGCCGCTGGCGCGTGGGCGAGCCAGTTTCACCTCACGTATGAGCAGGTGGGATGGGTCACTGGAACCGCGTTTTGGGGATTCACGCTCGCGATGCTGTTCGGCGGCCCCCTCTGCGATGCCATCGGTCTCGGCCGGATCGTGGCCATCGCCTTCGTCGGCCACCTGGTCGGCATCCTCCTTACCATCTATGCATGGAATTACGTGAGCCTATACGTGGGCACGCTCATCTTTGGCGTGGCGAATGGGTCCGTCGAGGCTGCGTGCAACCCCCTGATTGCGGCGCTTTATCCCAACGACAAGACCACAAAGCTGAATCATTTCCACGTCTGGTTTCCCGGTGGAATCGTGATTGGCGGCGTCCTCTCCTACTTCATGCTTAACCACGGATTCGGTTGGAAACCTCAGTTCGCCACCATGCTCGTTCCGCTCGTAATCTATGGAGCGATGTTCATCGGGCAGTCGTTCCCCAAGACGGAGCGGGTGCAACTGGGAATCTCCTGGGGATCGATGTTCAAGGCATGCCTGAACCCCCTGTTTATACTGATGGTCATTTGCATGCTGATGACGGCGTCCACCGAGCTCGGTATCAACCAATGGATCCCGACCATTCTGGGAAACCTCGGTATCTCGAGCATCCTCGTACTTGTCTGGATTAATGGCGTCATGGCGATCGGCCGGCAGTGCGCGGGTTCCTTCGTGCATCGGCTTTCCCCTCTCGGGATGCTGGTTTGCAGCGCGGCGCTGAGCGCCGTGGGCCTTTATGCCATGAGCAAGTCGTCGGGCAACATGGTCTATGTCGTCGCGACGGTGTTCGCAATGGGCGTTACCTTCTTCTGGCCCACCATGCTGGGCTACGTTAATGAGCGATTCCCGAGCACGGGTGCGCTTGGGCTGGCGATCATGGGGGGCGCCGGCATGCTGGCGACGAACTTTGCGCTCCCAGTGATTGGCAAGTTCTACGACGAGGGAATCGCGATCCGCATCCCTGCCGGCCAGAGCACGGCTTCATTGGCTGCGGCCTCGGATCCATCTCTCTGGATGAGGATCCAAGCGGACGCTGGCCTTCATACACTGCAAAAGATCGCTGTGCTGCCCTGCATCCTCTTCGTCATCTTCACCATCCTTCTCCTGACCCGTCCAAAGGGCCCAGCGAAGGTCACGCAGGCTGCTGCGGACGTCTGAGAACGGGCCGGCTCACATGGCCGCCATCGACCGGCCGGCCTGCCAGCCGGTTGTCCAAGCCGACTGGAAATTGTAGCCGCCTGTAATTCCGTCGATGTCCAGCACCTCGCCGGCGAGGTGCAGGCCCGGGCAAATGCGGCTTTCCATGGTCGTCATGTCGACCTCGGCCACGCTGATCCCGCCGCAGGTCACAAACTCCTCCTTGTTCATGCTTTTTCCCGAGACCGCGAACTCCGAAGCCGTTACCTGAAGGGCGAGTGAGCGCAGGGCGCCGTTAGAGACGCCCGCCCACGCCGCATCCGCCGCTATAGGCGCGGAGGCAACAAGGCGTTCCCACAGGCGCGCGGGTATTCCGAACGGGTTTGCCGTGGATACCTGGCGCTTCGGATGGGAGGACCGGTCCTGCTCGAGCGCCGATCTAGCCTGGTCCGTCGTGCGCGCCTGCGCCCAGTTGACTGTGAGTGTGAAGCGGTAACCCGCGTCGTGGAGCTCGCGGGCACCCCACGCCGACAGCCGAAGGATCGCCGGGCCGCTCAGGCCCCAGTGGGTGACAAGGACAGGGCCCACTTCGCTGAGGCGGGACCCCACCGAGGCGGGCGCCAGCGCAGCGACACCCTCAAGGCCCTTCAACCTCGCGTCGTCGACATGGAACGTGAAAAGCGAGGGCACCGTGGGGATGATCGTGTGGCCGAGTGACTCGGCTATCGGGAGACCGGCGGACCCCTTGGTCCCGCCGGTTGCGATGAGCACGCGGTCCGCGAGGATTCTCTCGCCCGTGGTGAGGACGGCCGCGAGACGCTTTCCCTCACCCCCATCGGTTCTCGTAAGCGCCTTTATCCCAGAGCAAGTAAAAAGCCTGGCGCCCGCCCTCGCGGCCGCCTGCGTCAGGCAGTCAACGATCGTCGCCGAGCAGTCGGTGACCGGAAACATCCGGCCGTCCTTCTCGGTCTTCAGCTCGACGCCCCGCTCCTTGAACCATGCGACAGTGTCGGCCGGCCCGAACCTGTGAAACGGTCCGATGAGTTCCCTCGACCCGCGCGGGAAGCAGGCGGCCATCTCCCGTGCGTCAAAGCAGGCGTGGGTGACATTGCACCTGCCGCCGCCAGAGATGCGCACCTTGGCCAACGGATGGGCGGTGGCCTCATGGAGCGTCACCTCCGCCCTGGGGTCGGCCTCGGCGCACGCAATGGCTGCGAAGAACCCGGCTGCCCCACCGCCCGCCACCAGGATCCTCCTGCGCTCGCCCATGGGTGCGCCGGGCATCTGCGGTCAGGCCCGTTTGACCGTCACGAGCGTGAGGTCGTCCCGCTGGCCCGCGTCGCCGGAAAACCTGCGCACGCTTTCAAGGACTCCGTCGTTGATCTCTCGCGCCGAGCGCATGTGCAGAGTGCGCACCACGTCACGCAAGCGGGCACTTGAGAATTCCTTCTCTTCCTCGTTCGGAGCCTCCGTGACGCCGTCCGTGTAGAGAACGAGGGTGTCGCCCGAGTCGAAGGGCTCGATCTTGTCCTCGATGGCTGACGCGAAAAGCTCGTCGGGCACCAGGCCGACCGGCATCCCCTCGGAGCGCACAAGGTGGGTCAGGTAGTTTCCGGTGGCGGGATCCTTGCGCGCGAAGAGCGGCAGCTCGTGGCCCCCGCGCGCGAAAGTCACGCTGTTCGTCGCGATGTCGATGACCGCAAAGAGGACCGTGACGTACAGGTCCCCGTGAATGTCGGCGCCCATGGTCCGGTTGAGCTCGACCAGGGCCTGCGCCGGCGAGACGTGCCTCGCCGCGATCTGGCGGAGATTCGTCCGGCAGACGGCCATGTAGAGGGACGCAGCGATGCCCTTGCCCGAGACATCGGCGACCGCGACGCCCAGCCGGGTCGGTGAGATGGCAAATATGTCAAAGAGGTCGCCGCCCACCCTCTGGGCCGGCGCGTACCGGGCGTCCAGGTCAAGCCCCGCAAACACGGTGGACTGCGAGGGGAGCAGCATCTGCTGTATGCCGCTGGCGATCGAAAGGTCGAGGTCGAGCTGCTTGCGCTCGATCTGGAGGTTGAGCGACTCCGAGTTGTGGAGGGCAAGCGCCGCCTGCTCGGCCAGCGAAAGCATGAGGGTGCATTCCATTTCGGTGAAAAGCCGGTTGTCCACGGGATTCGCGACAACAAGGACCCCGAAGAAGCGCTCGCGGAACCTCATCGGGACAGCGATGACCGATCGGACGACGAGGTTCGGGTCGTCATGCTTCACGATCCGGGGATCATTGATGGCATCGGCGATCAGCTCGCCCCGCCCGGTCTCGGCAACGCGGCCCGCGATTCCCTCACCCACCGGGAACTCCTCGGACCTGAGGACCTGCTCGATGAACTTGGCGCGGGTCGTGAGCTTTCCCTTCACGTGGTCGGGCAGCGGCCTGTGGGGCGGAAAGAGGCCCTCGATCGCCACCCCCCGCATCGTGTTGGACGCCGTCCGCTCGAAGATGCATGCGCTCAGCGCACCCGTGCACAGAATGGACGCGTGGACGATCCGCTGGTGGAGCTCCTGCCGTGAAAGCCCCTCCCCGAGCGCCTCCGCCATGAGGTGCATGAAGTCGAGGGCGCGCTGCCGGTCCTGCACGGCCTGCGTCCTCTGCTCTTCGCGCTCGTCCGACTCCCCCCTCAGCCGGTACAGGGCGAGGAGGAGGGCGGCCACGACCAGCAAAAGGAACGTGAAGAGGAAATAGATCATGGATGGACCCCCGGGCGGGCGTTCACCCGGACCCCGATAGAACAGGAGACTTCAGCCCTGCTCAACGCGGTTCTTCATGAAAACGAGCACATCCTGGAACTTCCCGCGGTTGGACTCGTCGGCCGACACAAGATTCTCGTGCGCCTCCAGGACAAGGCGGGCGTTCTCGAGCTCGCCCCGGGCGCCAGGCTGCAGGGGCGTGTTGCACGCGTCCGCCAAGGCCCCGGCCTCGCTCGAGTCGATCGTCAGCAGCTTGTGAAGCCCGAGGTTGCGTATGAGCTCGAGGTTGCGCTGGCCCATGCGCGTCAGGACGAGGCTGCCTTTCGGCGTGCACTTTCGAAGCTCGAGGGCGAACCCGGCAAGGACGCCGAGGAACGTGCTGTCCATGCTCGTGCAGCGCAGGAAATCGATGACGAAACGGTTCTTCCCCGACTTCAGCATCTGATTTACAAAGTCCCGCAGCGACGCGCTGTTCAGGAAACTGGCCCTGCCCTCGATGCGGATCACAACAGGATCCGAATAGGCATCGACGAGATAAACGGGCTTTGCCGTTTCGGAAATCACTTATTTGACAGGATTTGGCGCAGGACGTACGGGAGGATCCCGCCGTGCTGATAGTAGTCGATCTCGATGGGGGTATCTATCCGGCAACGTACCGGAACGTCGAGGGTTTCGCCGCCCTTTCGGGTGACATGAAGAGTCAGGTCCTGCTGGGGCTTGAGCGACTGGCCGAGGCCGAGGACGTCATAGGTCTCCGAGCCGTCGAGCTTCAGCGTCGCGGCGGTCGTCCCATCCTTGAACTGGAGCGGGAGCACGCCCATCCCCACCAGGTTGCTCCTGTGGATGCGCTCGAAGCTTTGGGCCACGACGGCCCTCACACCAAGGAGGTTCGTCCCCTTCGCCGCCCAGTCGCGCGAGGAACCCGTGCCGTACTCCTGGCCGGCGATGATCACGAGCGGGGTGCCGCGCCTCTTGTACTCCGCGGCGGCGTCAAAGATGGAAAGCTTCGTGCCCTCGGGCTGGAGCAGCGTGTTGCCGCCCTCCTCGCCGCCCAGCATCAGGTTCTTGATCCGCACGTTGGCGAACGTGCCGCGTGTCATGACGCGGTCGTTGCCCCGCCTTGATCCGTAGCTGTTGAAGTCCTCGAACGAGACGCCGCTGTCCGTGAGGAATTTGCCGGCGGGGGACGCCTTCTTGATGGAGCCCGCAGGCGATATGTGGTCCGTCGTCACGGAGTCCCCGAATACGCCAAGGGCCCTGGCGCCCTTCAGCTCGGCGATGGTGCCGGGCTGCATTGAGAATCCTGCGAAGAAAGGGGGCTCCTGGATGTAGGTCGACTTCGGATCGAACGCGTAGGTGTCGCCGGTGGACGACGGAATCTCGTTCCACTTCGGATTCTGCGAGGTGAAATCGGAATAGAGCTTCTTGTACACCTCGGGCCTGAGCGCCGATTGCATCAGGTCCCTAACCTCGGCGAGCGTCGGCCAGATGTCGGCGAGGAAGACGTCCCTGCCGTCGCTGCCCTTCCCAAGCGGCTCCGTGGACATGTCGATGTCCACTCGCCCCGCGAGGGCGAACGCGACGACAAGCGGAGGAGACATGAGGAAATTGGCCTTGATGCTCTGATGGACGCGGGCCTCGAAGTTCCGGTTCCCAGAAAGAACGGACGCCGCCACCAAGTCATTCTTCGCGATCGCCTCCTCGATCGATGCCGAAAGCGGACCGGAATTCCCAATGCATGTGGTGCATCCGTAGCCCACCGTCTGGAACCCGAGCGTGTCGAGGAAGGGCTGGAGCTTTGTCCGGGTCAGGTAGTCAGTCACGACCCTCGAGCCGGGGGCGAGCGATGACTTGACGGTAGGACCCACCTTGAGCCCGCGCTCGACGGCCTTCTTCGCCAAAAGCCCGGCGGCCAGCATGACGGAGGGATTGGAGGTGTTGGTGCAGCTGGTGATTGCGGCGATGAGAACGCTGCCGTGGCCAACCTTTCCCGACCCGTGACCGTTCATGGAGACCTCGACTCCGGCGGTCCCAAAATCCTCCGCCTTCTTGCCGAATCCGCTCTCGGCTACGGGCCTCGAGAACGAGCCCACAAACTCCTGCTTGAGCTTGGGAAGCTCGATCCTGTCCTGCGGCCGCTTCGGGCCCGCGACGCTCGGGACCACCGTGGCGATGTCGAGTTCGATGTCCTGCGAATAGTCGATGTCGCCCTTTTTGGGGATGCCCCAAAGGCCCTGAGCCCGGTAGTAGGCCTCATACTCCGCCACATGCTCGGGGCTGCGGCCCGTCGCCAGGAGATAGCCCGTGCATTCGGCGTCGATCGGGAAGAAACCCATGGTCGCCCCGTATTCCGGCGCCATGTTGCCGATCGTCGCGCGGTCCACTACTGGGAGCGCGGCGGCACCGGGGCCGTAGAACTCCACAAACTTGCCGACGACCTTGGCCTTCCTGAGGAGCTGCGTGACGGTGAGCGCCAGGTCCGTCGCCGTGACGCCCTCGCGAAGCGAGCCCGTCAGGTGGACCCCCACGACGTCGGGCGTCAGGAAGTAGACGGGCTGGCCCAGCATGCCGGCCTCGGCCTCAATCCCGCCGACGCCCCAGCCGACGATGCCAAGGCCGTTGATCATCGTGGTGTGCGAATCGGTGCCGACGAGAGTGTCGGGATAATGGACACCGCTCGCGTCCTTGAGCAGGCCCTTCGCGAGGAACTCCAGGTTCACCTGGTGGACGATCCCGATCCCCGGCGGCACGACCTTGAACGTCTCGAAGGCCTGCATGCCCCACTTGAGAAACTGGTATCGCTCGCGGTTGCGCGTGAATTCGATCTCGAGGTTCTTGGCCAGCGCCTCGGCGCTCCCCGAAAAGTCAACCTGGACCGAGTGGTCCACCACGAGGTCGACCGGCACCAACGGCTCGATCATCTTCGGGCTCTTGCCCACCCTGACGACAGCGGAGCGCATGGCCGCGAGGTCGACCAGAAGCGGCACTCCCGTGAAATCCTGAAGGACGATGCGCGCGACCACGAAGGGAATCTCCTCGGTTCGCTCGCACTTGGCCTTCCAGGCGGCGAGCATCCTCACTGCATGCTCGGTGACGCGCTTGCCGTCGCAGTTGCGGACGAGCGACTCCAAGACCAGCCGGATCGAGACGGGCAGTCTGGACACGTCGAGGCCCGCCTTCGCCATTGCGGGAAGCGAGTGAAACGCGTGTGCAGTCCCATTCGCATGGAACGTCTGCAGTGTCTTGAAGGGGTTGCGCGGCTCGCTCATCGGTTGGCTGTCAGGGTTGTTTGGCAATCGCAGCCTTGACGGCCGCAAAGTTTGGCAGGTCCTTCGGCGTCGCGGTCTGCTCGGCGTATTTCACGACACCGTCCTTGCCGATGACGAACGCCGCGCGGGCGCTCGTGTCGCCAATGCCGGCGAGACCAGGGAAAATGACGCCGTAGGCGGCCGAGATCTTCTTGTCGAGGTCGCTCAGGAGGGTCACCCCTATCTTGCTCTGCTTCGCCCAGGCCTCCTGGGCAAAGGGGCTGTCGACGCTGATCCCATAGACCTCGGCATCGAGCCCAGCGTAGTCTCCGAGGCCTGCGCTCACTTCGCACATCTCCTGTGTGCAGACGCCCGTGAAGGCCAACGGGAAGAAAAGAATGAGCGTCTGCTTCTTCCCGAAGTTGTCGCTCAGCTTCACATCCTTCAGCCCGTCGGCGGTTTTCGTCTTGAGCGTGAAATCCGGCGCCTTGGTTCCTGGGGCAATGGGCATGTCTTTATGGGTTCTTCTAAAGGGATTAAGGCGTGAATCGCGTCCCGGTCCAACAACGCGGGCGAAAGAACAGCTTGGGTCAGGCCACCCAACTCCGCAAATCGTTTTTTGCAAACACTTGCATTACCGTCACAAAATCCCTTGCCGCCGGAGGCATAGGAGGGCTTTTTGAGGGGCCCCATGGCGATCATTGAAGACCTGAAGTGGCGCGGCCTGTATGCCGACTGCACAGATGTGGAGGCTCTCGCCAGGCGCCTGGCGGCTGGCCCGGCCACCCTGTACTGCGGGTTCGACCCGACCGGTGACTCCCTCCACGTCGGTCACCTGGTCGGCCAGCTAAGTCTGCGCCGGTTCCAGCTCCAGGGTCATCACCCGATCGCCCTGGCCGGCGGCGCGACGGGCATGATTGGCGACCCGTCCGGCAAGTCGGCTGAGCGCAACCTGCTCTCCCGCGAGCAGCTTGACCAGAACCTCGTCAGCATCATGGGCCAGCTTTCGCGCATCCTGGACTTCGAAACGAAGGTGAACCCGGCGCGCATGGTCGACAATGCGTCGTGGACCCGCGGCATCGGCTACCTGGATTTTCTGCGGGACGTGGGGAAGCATTTTTCCGTCAACGTGATGGTCGCCAAGGACAGCGTGCGCTCCCGCATGGAGGGCGACGGAGGCATAAGCTACACCGAGTTCAGCTACATGCTGCTCCAGGCGCATGACTTCTACCATCTGCGCAAGGAGCTTAGCTGCGAGCTGCAGATCGGCGGGTCGGACCAGTGGGGCAACATAACCGCAGGAACCGACCTCATCCGAAAGAAACTGGCCGCAAGCTCCTGGGGATTGACCTTCCCCCTCATCACGAAGGCCGACGGGACGAAATTCGGAAAGACCGAGGACGGGGCCGTCTGGCTCGATCCAAAAAAGACGAGCCCGTACAAGTTCTACCAATTTTTCATCAACACCGACGACAGCATGGTCCCCGCCTACCTTAGGAAATTCACGTTGCTTGACCAGGCTGAGATCGAGGCCCTTGAGACCAAACACGCCGCAAACTCGGCCGCGCGCGAGGCCCACCGTGCCCTGGCACGCGAGGTCACCTCGATCGTCCACGGCCCCAGCGCACGGGACGATGCGGTCAAGGCGAGCGAGATCATGTTTGGCGGAACCCTCGACGGCATCACGGAGGCCCTGTTCAGGGACGTCGCCGGCGAGATCCCGACGAGGGCCATCGAGAAATCGAAGCTCGAGGGCGGCGGCAGCGCCCTCGTCGAGCTGCTCGTGCACAGCAGCCTCAGCCCGTCGAAGGGGCAGGCCCGCAAGGATATCGAGGGCGGGGGAATCTACCTCAACAACGTCAGGGTCGCCGACTCGGGACGCGCCGTGACGCTGGGCGACCTGCACTTCGGCCGCTACATACTCCTTCGCAAGGGCAAGCGCAGCTATTCGCTCCTCGAGGTGTCCTAGAAGAACATCGCCTCGCTGAGGGCGTTCTCCTGCGCAAGGAGCGCAACCGTCGCCGGCATCACCGTGCGCCCCGTGCCAAAATCGGCGTCAAAGATCGCATGTCCCGACGCAACGTCCGCCTTCCAGCTGAACGACTTGCCGCCGTCGTAGGCGAAGCTGAGCGCCAGTGACCCCGGCGAACCCTCGGGACCGGTGACCTTCGCCGAGGCTGCAACGCCGCCCGCCGCCCCTATCCGGTCCTTGATCCAAGCAAGAAGGATGCGGGCCTCAGCGCCCACGTCTGCACCGTGCCCCAGCGTGATCGAGGCAAGACCGCTTGCGAGGGCCGCGACCGGATAGCGGCTCAGGAACTGGCCTATCGACTGGCGCACGGGGAGCAGCCTGGCAAAGGCGAGGTCCCGGACGTTCTCCGGCCGAGGCCACGCGTAGCCGAGCGCATCCGCCGGGGCCGTGGCGCTGTCAATGAGCACCCTTCTGGCCGTCGTCAGGAGATAGCGGTAGTCGGCGAGCTTGGCCGCCTCGCTGAACCGGTGGGCCCAGTAGTAAAGGGGAAGGTCCGTTGAAAGGCAGACTGACACCTGGTTTTCAATGCTCGCACGCGCCCAGCGCGGGTAGCTCAGCATGACAAATTCGCAGCAGCGCGTGTCTCCCGGGGATTTGCCGAGCGTGCATTCGCCGTAGACCTTGGCGCGCATCTCCGTGACACCCGCATCGTCGTAAAGCGGGCAGAGGACGACGACGCGGCTGGGGTAGCGCCTCGAGAACCTGACGGCCGTCTCAAACTGGCGGACGGCGTCGGCCGCGTCCGTGTTCAGCCCGAGGTGCAGCACGAAATTGACCTGGATCGCCTTGGCATGCTCGCTGGGAGGCGCCGGCCTTCCCGCGGAGGCGGTCCCTTCCCACATCTGCGCCAGCCCCTTGGAAATGGAGCCGACGGGAGCCTCGATGCCGGGAAGCGCCTCGAAAATGCCTGGCATGGGCCGTGATCTTGGCCGCCTCAGGGCTGACGCCAGACGCGGCCCCGGGAGGCCAGGAGCTTGTCGGCCCCCTCCGGGCCCCAAGAGCCCGCCTCATAGGACTCGATTCCCTTGCGCCCCTGCGAATGCCAGTATTCCAGAACGGGAGTGTAGAGCGCCCACGAAGTCTCAGCCTCGTCGCCGCGTATGAACAGGGTGCCGTCCCCGATCATCGCGTCCAGGACGAGACGCTCATAGGCCTCGGGCGTGTTCGACCCAAATGTCGTGGCGTAACGGAAGCTCATTTTCACCGGCTGCGTGCGTGTATCGAGGCCGGGTATCTTCGCATTCAATATGAGGCTGAGCCCCTCGTCGGGCTGGATCTGGAACGAGAGCGTGTTGGCGGCCAGATTAAACCCCTCCTTCTGCGGGAAAATCGTGCCAGGCGCGCACTTGAACTGGATAGCAATCTCGGAAACCCGCCGCGGCATCCGCTTGCCCGAGCGCAGGTAGAAGGGAACGCCCTGCCACCGCCAGTTGTTGATCGACAGGCGCAGCGCGGCGTAGGTCTCCGTCGAGGAGTCCGACGCGATCCCCTTCTCCTCGAGGTAACCGGGCACCTTCTTTCCGCCGATCATCCCGGCGCCGTACTGGGCGCGGGCCATGTCCCTGTCGGGCCCGAGGTTGACGGGCTCGATCGCCTTCAGCAGCTTGACCTTCTCATTGCGCAGGGCCTCGGCCTCGAACGACCCCGGAGGCTCCATGGCGGTGAGTGCAAGAAGCTGGGTCGTGTGGTTCTGGATCATGTCGCGCAGGCCCCCGCTTTCCTCATAATAGCCCGCCCGCGAGCCGACACCCTGGTCCTCCGCAACCGTGATCTGCACGCTGTCGATGTAGTTGCGGTTCCAGATCGGCTCGAAGATCGAGTTCGCGAACCGCTGCACGAGCAGGTCCTGCACCGTCTCCTTGCCCAGGTAGTGGTCAATCCGATACACCTGGTTCTCGTCGAAGACCAACCTGAGCTCCCCGTTCAGGGCGCGGGCCGAATCGAGGTCGGTTCCAAAGGGTTTCTCTATGATCACCTTCGAATGGTGCGGCTTGCCGAGGTACCGGCCGCCCAGGCCGCTCGCGCCAAGGTTCTGGATGATGGGGAAGAAAACCGAAGGCGGCGTCGAGATGTAGAAGAGCGACTGGACCTCGCTGCCGACCCCCTTCTCGATGTCCTTTATGTGGGCGGCGAGCCGGTCGAAGCCGGCCTTTTCGTCATATCCTCCCGAGACGTAGGTCGTGTTCGATGCGACGCGCTTCCAGACCTCGGCATCCAGCTCCCTGCGGGAGAACTCCTTCACGGCCGCGGCGGCCATCGCGCAAAACTCGTCGTCGGGGATCGGCTTGCGCCCATATCCCACGAGGTGGAAGTCGGCGGGCAGGAGGTTGTCGAAGCTCAGGTTGTAGATCGCCGGGATGAGCTTGCGAGCCGTCAGGTCGCCGGACGCCCCGAAGATGACGACGACCGTCGGCGGGGCCCCCCGGTGCTTGCTCAGGCCCTGAAGAAATGGGTGTCGTTCCGAGTCGGGCATGGGAGTGGGTGATTTTTTGGCAAGTGCGAGTCTAAGCAAGGGAAATGGTGCCGTCGCACCAAGTCCAAGCCGTTTTCCGTTGCGGGTTTGTTTCACCGATGGCATTCCCCTAGACCCAATCCGGTATGGAATCCCCCTCCATCGCAAACGCCCTCAGGCGCTCTTTGCTGATCAAGATCATCTCCAAGCCCGCGCCCAGCAGGGAGGACGTCGCGTCCGTGATCGAGCTCACGGCATCGAAGGTGGTGGAGGCCCTTCAGGCCCAGTCGATGACGCTCTACCTTGTCGAGGGCAACGACATCGTCTTCAAGCAGATCTACTACTCGCCGTCGCTCTGGGGCGACGACAAGAAGAAGGAGGCGAAGTTCAAGGAGATGCAGGCGAAGCTGCTGCAGCTGAAGATCCCGGTCGGGACAGGGATCGTCGGCAAGGTCATCCAGTCGGGCGAGCCGGTCTTCTACCGCAACTCGGAGAGCCAGGCGCCCATGATGGCGTCGATGGCCAAGACGACGGGGTTCGAGGTGAGATCGATGCTCACGGTCCCGCTGAAGACGAACATCACGGTCGGGGCGATCCAGACCCTCAACAAGGAATTCTCGGCGCGCACGAATGGGGAGTTCACGGAGGAGGACCTCAAGCTGCTGACCGAGGTCGCCGAGTATTCCTCGGCGATCATCCACAGGATGATCGACCCGAAGTTCCAGCTTGGGGCGGACGACATGGCGCGATTCGTCTCACGGCTCACCGACCTTCCGCTCGTCATAGAGATGGGAGAACTCGAAATCGACGAGAAGCTGGTTCAGACGATCGGAGACGCGATCATCCGGCGAGAGGGCATATTCCCGTACAAGAGGCTGGGTCCCGGGTCGGTCGCTGTCGTCATGACAAACCCCCTCGACTACGCAAAGCGCGAGGCTTTTGCGCAGGCGACGGACCTCAGCATTGATGACGTCAAGGTTACCTCCGGGACGCTCTTCGAAACTTTGGTGACGACGTACTTCAAGGGCTCGAAGGCGGCCACGGAAGAGGACGTCGACATCGGCTCCGTCACCAAGGTGATCAGCGACGCCTACGAGCTGGACGCCGAGACCGGCGAGATGAAAGCCGGCGACCTCGAGAGCGAGGAATCCGCGCCCATCATCCAGCTCGCGAACCGCATCATCGAGGACGCCTACATCTGCGGGGCGTCCGACATCCACATCGAGCCGATGGAGAAGGACCTCCTTGTCCGGTACCGGATCGACGGCCTCTGCCAGGAGAAGCTGCGCCTGCCCAAGCAGGTCGCAACCGCGCTTGTCACGAGGCTCAAGATCATGTGCAACCTCGATATTTCCGAGAGGCGGCTTCCGCAGGATGGGCGAATCGTCTTCAAGAAGTTTACCAAGAAGAACATCGACATCGACCTGCGGGTGGCGACGGGCCCGATGAACTTCGGGGAGAAGGTCGTGATGCGCATCCTGGACAAGCAGAAGTCAACGCTTCCGCTCACCGCGCTCGGGTTTTCGGACGAGAACCTGGAGAAGTACCGGCAGTGCATCCGCCAGCCCTACGGCATGATCCTTCACTGCGGACCGACGGGCTCCGGGAAGTCGATGACGCTTTACTCGGCGCTGGCCGAGGTGAACACGCCAGACATGAACATCCAGACGGCCGAGGACCCGATCGAGTACACCCTTCCCGGCCTGAACCAGATGCAGATGAACCGGCAGATCGGGCTCACGTTCGCCCGCGCGCTGCGCTGCTACCTGCGCATGGACCCTGACGTTATTCTCGTCGGTGAAATCCGGGACGAGGAGACCGCGGCCATCGCCTCGGAGGCGGCGCTCACCGGCCATCTCCTCGTCTCAACGCTCCACACGAATGACGCCCCTTCAACGGTCACGCGCCTCACGGAGATGGGGATCGAACCCTTCAACATTTCCGCGTCGCTCGTGTGCGTATGCGCCCAGCGCCTCTTGCGCCGTGTGTGCAAGAACTGCAAGATGCCGTACGAGCCGACAGGCCGCGAGAAGGGGATCATGGAGAAGGCGCTCGGCTGGAGCGGCCAGATATTCAAGGCCAACCCCCAGGGATGCCCGGTCTGCAACGGCCAGGGCTACAAGGGCCGTGTCGGCATCCATGAGCTCATGGTGAACTGCGAGGAGCTGACGGAGGCCATCAACAAGGAGGTCGAGATCGCGCAGCTGAAGCGCATCGCCATGACGACCGGCATGAAGACCCTCCACCAGGACTCCATGCTCAAGGTGAAAATGGGGCTGACGACAGTTGAGGAATCTCTGGCGAACGTCCCGCCGGACCTGATCCTCTAACCCCGGCACGGCGCACCTGATGCCTGACGCCCTGCCCTACAAGATCGCCGTCCTTGTCTTCCTCGAGAACGGCGCGGGCGACCACTTACTGCTGCTGCGGGCCAAGCCGCCAAACCTGGGCGTCTGGAGCCCGATCGGCGGCAAGCTCGAGATGGCCACGGGAGAGTCGCCCTTCGAGTGCGCAGTGCGCGAGACCCGCGAAGAGACCGGCCTCGAGATTGGGAACCCCGACCTCCACCTGTTCTCGGTGATTGCCGAGAAAGCTTATGAGGGCGAGACGCATTGGCTCATGTTCCTTTTCAGGTGCCTTCGTCCCCTGCCAGACCTGCCAGCCGACATTTCGGAAGGCAGGTTCGGCTTCTTTTCCCGCAAGGAAATCGACGCCCTGCCGATACCCGAGACCGACCGCACGGCGCTCTGGCCCACCTATGACGCGCACCGCCATCGGTTTGTTGCGTTGAAGGCCGACTGCCGGCCCGGCAAGCCGGTCCGCGTCGAGATTGAGGAGATCACACCGCATCCCGGCTGAAAACCGCGCTTGATTTCCAAGCGGTCCGGCCGGAAACTGATCCTTTCCACTCATCGTGAGCAAGAAATCCAGCGCCACCGCCGAAGCACGAAGCGAACCAGGTACCGGCAACCCGGACCTCTCGGGTGCCCCTGTCAACGCCTCCCTGTCGGTTGAGCAGAAGGTGGGCCTCTACCGCCTGATGGTGCGGATCCGCCGGTTCGAGGAGCGGAGCCTTCGGGCCTACCAGGCGAAGAAGATCGGCGGGGTCCTTCACCTCTACATCGGCCAGGAGGCGGTGGG
>CAAGKR010305891.1_pt1 | contig 26048 bp, 28 predicted proteins | sample 2556971 | NCBI WGS metagenome assembly CAAGKR01 (sample SAMEA5207829, study PRJEB30636) | soil metagenome | biome: forest; feature: boreal; material: soil | place: USA | collected 2011-09 | depth 1 m | reverse complement strand
CTCACGGGCGCCCGTGGCTCCGGCTCCGGCTTTATCTCCAAGCAGCTCACGCCTGGCGGAGCGCCGCTCGGCGAGAGTCCCGTTCAACGCCAAATACAGCCAGCTGGTGAAGTCAAGAAGAATGGTCGTCTTGCGTCGACTCTCTGCCCCGATCCGAATTGCGGTGGGTTTCTCACGCCGAAGACGAACGGGAACGGCGGGCTCAAAGATGTCTGCGACAAGTGCCACCGGACTGTGACGCCGGCACTCGCGTGACAGCACGCGCGGAGCAGGTCACGAAACACGTGCAGCTGGTTCTCGACGAGCGCGAGAGCTTTATGCTGAGCGCGTTTTACATGATCGGCCTCTCCTATAGCGCCGGCGACGAGCCCGCGGCGCGGGGCATCGCGCGCGAGATCGTGAAGATCCTCCGCGGTCCAAAAGCACGTGTAGCCGCGTTCAGCCTCGCTGAGAAAATGAAGAAAGCAACCTGCGCGTCGACGAGCGACGACATCGAGCGAATGGCGCTCGATCCATGACCAACCTGGCGCGCCAGATCGACCTCTGGTCTACCTCGAGTGCGAGAAAGCACTCGGGGCAGATCGAGTTACTAAAACCGATCGCGCAGGAGCTCGCGCGAAAGGCCACGCATCACGGTGTCACGATCGCCGACGTCCGGATCATCGCGATCCAGCGCGGATTGCTCTCCGGCGCCGAGGGCGGTCGCGAGCTGTCCTATCTCGGCGCCGTAATGCGAGCAGCAAAACTCTCGGCCACCGATCGCACGCGCAGATCTCATATCGATAAGAGTCACGGCAACCGGCACACGGTCTGGATCGATCCAGGAGCGTGCGCGTGACCAACGCCCTCCTGCAGGATCCGGATAACGCGAAAGCGTATCAGACCCTTTGTGATAACCCACGCGGATCGACCCGCGCATGGGCGGACAAAGCTGGCTGGACGCATTCAAAGATGGTTCGATTCCTCGATGCGCTTAAGCGCGCAGGGATCGCAGAGATCACTAAACTCAGCCGCGGTTCACTGTTTCGCACTGTTCCGAAACGTTCCGAAACGTTCCGGCCTGCTGATCTAGGTAGTAAGAGCGAAAGCGATAAAGTACCTAGATACGGCGACTCGCCTGCTGGAACGGAACAGCCCGCGCCGATCGCAGACGCGCCCGAGGCTCGCATCATCGCGATGCTCAACTCCGCGCTGTCGAACAGATGGAATATCTCGATCTCATACGACCACCGCGGCTCGATCGCTGCTGCGCAGAAGATCTTAAGGGCCGTGCCCGTCGACCGCGCGGTTGCGCTGATCTGGGAAGCAGGCATGGCGTTCACGCCGGATAAGACCGGCGGCGATCTCCCGAGGTCACTCGGGCACCCGTTCTTCGTGAAGTACGTGATCAACGAATACCGGCGCGCACAACGGGATCTAGAGCGCGGTCAGCTGTCGATGGTATTCGTGGAGCGTGTCGAGCATAGACCGGTCTACGGTGCGCGCAAAGAGACTTCCTCTTCCCCCACTCCCGAATTGCCGCGAGCTCAGCCCGAAACGATTGACAACGTCGCGCAGGATTGGCGCGCGATCGCGAATTCTCCCACACCACCGAGGCGCGCATGAACTCCCCCCTCTTCTGGTCAGCGTTCGTAGCATTTGCGGTGTGTTTCGCCCTGGGTATCGCCTACGAGTGGGCCCGCGGCAAGCGCTGCTCTCTCTGCTACCGCGAGTTCGGCGTCTGGCGCCGGCGATACAAAGGCAACGGACTGTGGCGCTGGATCTGGCTGTGCCGGAAGCACCGCGATGAGTGGGATTCCAAATACGCATTCAAGGGGAGCTTCACATGAGTGACCGCGATCGCGACCTGTTGCTCCGCCTCGAGGATCTCGAATGCCAGGTCTGTACAAAACAATACTCCAGGCGATGGCGCTGTTGCCGGCGAGCTCGAGGTGGCATTCGCCGGCGATTCCATCAGCTCTTGGCAGAGATCCGCTGACCATTCACTCGAGGACCTGCATTCGCTGCGGAGCTACGCCGACATTCATCGGCGTCTGCGCAGTCTGTTGGCATCTTGTGTCACCGGAACTGCGCGATTATGCCTCGCATTGCTTCTCGGTCTTCGGTGGCGATCACCACGCCACGAAAGCTGCAATGCGGCGAGTCATAAAAACGCTCAACGAATCACCTATACCGCCGGCGCGAGCGGACAATCGCGCATTCAACCTTCCAGGAGGATCGATGCAGGGAACCACCGGAACTACAGGAATCACCGAGAACATTCACACCGAACGGCTCGGTGTCGGGCCGTTCAAGTACGACGAGCTCGAGCTCATCGCGAAAAACGCAGTGAACGAGCTCGGACTCAACAAATGGGATGTCATCCCGATCGCCGCGCAGCGGGGCTTCCTCGATCAGGCGATCCTGGTCCTGATGAACAGGCATCCGACCGGCAAGATGGCCGACAGCACGAGCGGCTATTCGAAGGTGGACATCGAGTTCAGGAAGCTCGTGCTCTCGGCTCTCAAGAATAGTCCCAACTGGGACGACGACGCATTCGTGCGCGGCTGGACCACTCAGAACGCTCGAGGCAAGGAGAACCTCGGCGCGCAAGGCGAAGCTCGATCGAACGCTTAGGCGTTCGCCTCAGATCCCCGTTCGCCGTCACGGGGCGGGGATCCAGAGGGGCCGTAACTTACGATGGCGCAATGGGGTAGGCATATATACAGTAGCGCATGCCAGCCTCACGCCGGTCGCCTCACTTCGCTCTTCCAGGAGAGCGGCTCCGCTGCCCCAATGGGCATGAGCTGGGCGACGCCTGGCCCGCCGGCGACAGTCCCATGCTCACACAGCGATGCGACTTTAAGAAGCCTCCTGGCAACGCCGGCACGTGCAACGCGTGCGTCTATTGGATACTCCTGCCAGGCGGGTTCAGAATCGCGCTCGAGGTGACGAGCGCTGAAGCTCATGAGATGGAACGCCGGCGAATGACTATCGAGCAGCTGCTCGAATACCTCGGACTTCGCTGGCGCCAATCGGCGGCATAACCGCTATACTGTAGGGACAATTAAGCAGCGCGGCCAACCCCGCGCCGCTGCGCTTTATAACCGCGGCGATATGACTCTCGGATCTCGAGGGACATATCGCCTTTTTGCATTTCTGGAGGTCTCATGGGAATCCGCGGACGATTTGCAGGTCTGCTCGGACTCGCTGCAGCATTCGCCGGCTTCGCCGTTTCGAGCGTTCCGCAAGCGATCACCGCGGCGCCTAGCGCGAAAGCGACATCGTCGCCCTCGTCGACCAAAGGCTCGAGCCAATCAGTTCAAGCGCGATCCGGTGCCGAGCAGCGCGCACAGAAGAGAGTATTCGGATCTGGATACTCGAACAGATACAGCGGCGGGGTGATTCCGCCTTTCCACAAAGTGAAGGGGAAAACTGTCGCAGTACTTCGGCCAGGCTATTGATCTCAGTGCTGCCGCGCCGCGTTTGGTTCGAGTTCGCAGCTGACGACAAAGGCAATCCGCTTCCGAAGTATTGCCCCGCTGGCCACCGCTTTCATGATCCGCTGGTGTGGACGTCCGCGGGCCTCGCTTGCCATCACAAGGGCAGGAGCGGCGAGAGCGACTGCAGCCACGTGGTGCTCTTAGTCGGTGGAGACTTGAAGGACATACGCGGTCGGCCGCGGAATCTCCTGACCATGTGCACACGGGAAGAGATGCGCGAAATGGAATGCAAGCGCATGAACCTGGACCAAATGCTCGAGTATCTCGGGCTCGATCGGGGGATGGCCGCATGATCGTCGCAGATAGTCCGTTCTGGTTGCTCGACGTGCGTGTCAGGGAGGGCGAAGCGACCTCGATGGTTTGCCTCTTCGTCTATCACTGGCAGTTCCTGATTCCAGACGTGATCGAAGACGCCTCCGCGATCGCGCAAGCGGACGGCGCGCCGTGATTCAGATTCGCTGCGACATCGAGGCGTTCAAATCGATCTATACGAACGCCGAGAAAGAACAGATCCCATTTGCTGCCTCGCTCGCACTCAACAACACCGCAAAGGGCGCGCAATCGTTCGTGTGCGAAGGCGAGAGAGCGAACTTCGTAATTCGGCGTGATTGGGTGCTCACCGAGAGCGTCAAAATCACGCACTTCTCCACCAAGCATGAGGATCCCATGTACACGCGGATCCAGGTGGGCGACAAAGCCGACTTCATGAACAAGTTCGAAGGAGGCGGCACGAAGACGTCGCGCAGCGGCGGCAATATCGCTGTGCCGATTATGGCCAGACCTGGCAAGGCCGGTCTCGTTCCTGAATCTCTCCGGCCGAGGAACCTTCACCTGCTGCCATACGGCAGAAGCATCCGCGGTGATCAGCGGACGTTTATCATGGACGTGCAAGGTGGAAGGAAGGGAATCTTCCAGCGCACCGGACCGGGCAAGCGCGATTACATCCTTCTCTATTGGCTCACGCCCAGCGTGCCGATACCCGCGAATCTCCATTTCGAAGAGAGAGTGATCCAGGCAGTTGAGAAACTCTGGGCGCAGGAGTTCGAGCGCGCGTTCGAGCAGGCGATGGACACGGCGAGATGATACATTCCTCAGCGCTGGACGGTTCGCTTCGAATATCTCGCCGCTTGTGGTTAGGGCGATACCTCTTGGCGGCCGTCCATGCTCGTTTTGCGCCATGACGGCTGAGCAAACGCCGACACCGCCTCCATGCGATGATTGCGGGGGCACCCTGTATCGCCTCGCGCTCAACAAGATCACCCAGGATCTGATACGCGTGCCATGCGCGTGCAACGTGAAGGATCTGCCGCTCAAGCTGGTATATCAGCGCGAGCGATCGGACTGCCTGGTTGCTGCAGTGGCCACCGCGATCGGCAAGCCATACCAGGACATCCGCTTCGCATATGATCTCACGCACGACTTCTCTGATGAAGGCATGCATATGAACGCAGCTGCCTCCATACTCGATCGCTACGGTTACGCTGTGCAGTGGCGATATGCCACGGATCCGCGCTTGAACTATGCTCCGCGCAATCCATGGCCGCCGGCACCATGGGCTGACGTCACGATCTGCGACGTGCGCACACTCTCTGAGCACTGTGATCACGCGGTCGTGCTGCTGCGTGACGGCCGTGTACTCGACCCCTATTGGGGTGTGCTCCAGGGCCTGCACCGCTTCACCAAGGTGAACAGTATGATGGCTGTGTACGCAGTGAACGTAGAGAAGGCCGCATGAGTGCGCGCGTTGAGTGCGGCAGCGCCGCCCCAACAAACTTTCGGGTCCTTCCGGCCCCTTCCCACAAGGGTCACGCGCCAGTTCGCAATTTCGCTAGTTCCAGCGTTTTCAAATCGGCATTTCCCTTCCGCCTCTCGTGATTCGTGTCGCGTTCCAAGTCGATTTCACAGAAGGAGCTCGCTGAGCGGCTCGGCATCACCACCAGGCATGTTCGAAACCTCGTCTTCGAGGGAATGCCGAAGGATGGCGAAGGTCCGAAGGCGACTCACCCGTGGCCGGAATCACGCGACTGGTACAACGGGTACCTGCGCGCCCAGGAGCGGAAGAAAGAGCCCGAGGATGATCTCAAGGATCTCCGAAAGCGAAAGTTCATCGCCGAAGTACGGATGGCCGAGATCGAGGTGGCGGAGTCGGACGGTCGGCTGATCGCGTTCGAGATTCACGAGCTCCGCATCGGTGCCATCTGCGATCGCCTCCGCGGTGTCTTGATGACGGTGCCTTCGAAGTTCCTATCCCGGATCCAGGTGACGCGCACCGACCTCGAGGCGAACGCCGTGGGCGAGCAGATCCGTGACGAGCTGCTGCGCGCGCTTCAGGGTACGGCCGCTGACGTCGACGATGAAGATCCCGAGCTGCCGGCCGACACTGAGGAAGAGGCGTGACGTCCAAGCTCGCGGCGATCGAGCGAAAGATTCTCTACGAGCGTTTGAAGCCGCCGCCACGGCTCACCGTGTCTCAGTGGGCCGATCGCTACCGCGTGCTCTCTCCGGAGGCATCGTTCCGCGCCGGCCAGTATTCCTCCGACGATGCGCCATACCAGAAGGAGTTCATGGACATCTGCGGAGATCCGCGTTGTCCGCACGTCGTCGGCATGTGGGCCTCGCAGCTTGGGAAGACGGAGACTCTCAACAACGTGGCCGGCTACTATATGGATCAGGACCCGTCGCCGATCCTGATGCTGCAGCCGACAAAGGAGATGGCTGAAGCCTGGTCGAAGGACCGTCTCGCGCCGATGATTCGCGACAGCCCGCGCCTAAAGGGCAAGGTTAGGGACGCGAAATCGCGCGACTCCGGCAACACGATCCTGCACAAGACATTCGCCGGCGGTCACCTCACGATCGTTGGATCCAACTCGGCCGCGGGACTCGCCTCGAGGCCGATCCGAGTACTCCTTCGCGACGAGATCGATCGATACGCCGCGTCGGCCGGCGCCGAAGGAGATCCGCGTGCGATCTCCGAGTCACGCACGTCGACTTTCCCGAACAAGAAGATCATCGACGTCTCTTCTCCCACGGTTGAAGATGGTCCGATCGGGAAAGCGTACAAGGCGAGCGATCAGAGAGAGTACTTCGTTCCCTGCCCTCACTGCGGCCATGAGCAGAAGCTCGAGTTCGGTGGAAAGGATACGACGTGGGGAATTAAATGGGACGAGGGAAAGCCGGAGACCGCGCACTACGTCTGTCGCGCGTGCGCCGCGGTGATCGAGGAGTCGGACAAGATGCTCATGCTCAAGCGCGGCCGCTGGATCGCGCAGAATCCGGAGTCATCGATTCCAGGATTCAGGATCTCGGCTCTCTACTCTCCCTTCTTCCGATGGAGCGAGCTCGTCGCGCGATTCCTCCGGGACAAAGAGGATCCGCTCAAGCTGCAGAGTTTCATCAACACGATTCTCTGCGAATTCTGGGTGGAGGGCGGCGAACAGGTCGACGAAGGAGTACTCGAGGAGCACAAGAGTCCGTTCCCCCGCGGCAACGATCCGGATGAACCGCAAATGATCGTACCACACGGCGTCGGCGTCTTGACGCGCTCGGTCGACGTTCAGGGCGATCGCCTCGAGACCTGTGTGTGGGGATTCGGCAAGCGAGAGGAGGCGTGGCGCGTCGACTTCGAGCTCATACCAGGAGACCCGGCAACGAAGGAGCCCTGGGACGAACTACATAGGATCATTTCGCGACCATATGTGCACGAATCGGGAGCGATCGTCAACGTGCAGACAACGTTCATCGACGCCGGCGGACACCACGCGCAGCAGGTTTACGACTTCGCGAGGAAGCACGCGCGGCAGAGAGTCTACGCGATCAAGGGATCCTCGCTCCAGGAAGGCGTTCCGTTCGTCTCGCCGCCCAAGCGCCACAAGTCAGCTCGGATCGTGACCTACCAGGTCGGCAGCTACACCGGGAAGGAAGCGCTCATGAAGCGGCTCCTAAAGGTAAAACAGCCCGGTCCCTTCTATATACATCTTCCGAGCGACATCGATCAGGCGCACGTCGAGCAGTTCCTGAACGAGAAGTTGATGCGGAAGATCGTGAACGGCCGGCCGCGCGGGATCTGGGTCCGGACCGGGCCGAACGAGCAGATCGATCTATTCGTCTACGCGCTCGCTGCGCTGCATTCGCTCGGCCCGATCGTGATCGACAAGCTCGAGGCGAGAGCCAAGGAGCTCTCGGAATGGAAGCGCCCAGATGCGAAAGCAACGGAAGTGGATCCGCTCGCGCTCCTAAAACGGCGAGGAAAGCGGAACTGGGTCGACGGCTGGAAGGATTAACCGTGACTTGCGCGACTCGGCACATGTCATATACTGAATAGCCTGTAGCACAATCCAAAGCACCGCTCACAACGGCTCTCAATCCCTTCGGGGATCGAGGGCCGTTTTCGTTTCCAGGAACCGAATGACGCCACCGGTCCCAACGTCCGAGCCGGACATCCTCTACGCAGGTGACACCTGGGCGTGGACCAAGACGCTCTCCAATTATCCGCCCTCGGACGGGTGGACTTTGGGCTATGCGATTCGCGGCCAGTCAGTGCTCGCGAACATCAAGGTCGTGGTCACTGTCGTCGGCCCCACGTACAGCGTAAAGGTCCTCCCTGCCGACACGACTCCGCTCTTGGCCGGCGCCTATCAATGGCAGTCCTTCGTCGACGGATCGGGCGCCCACGCCGGCGAGCATTACACGGTCCAAGCGGGTGTCTTCACGGTACTTCCCTCCATGTCGGCGGTTGCGGACAGCTCGGCCGTCACGCACGCCGAGAGGACGCTCGCTTTGATCGAGGCGAAGATCGAAGGCCGGATCCTGGCGGATCACGAGAGCTATTCGATCAACGGTCGGTCGATCATGAAGATCCCGACCAAAGAACTGATCCGCATGCGCGCGATCTACCAGTCGAAGGTCTTTCGCCTTCGGAATCCGGGCCAGCTGGGCCCCTTGGTTCTCGCCCAGATGCAAAACCCTGACGGCACGGTAGGGACGAGTGAGCCAGTCGTTCTGCCCGTCTGGTACCGGTCATTCAACGGCTGATGAACCGCGCCCTTTCTATCCTCAAAACGGTGCGCGCCCGCGTCCGCGCGGGAGCGGGGACTCTCCGTCCGTTCGCCGCGGAGATCGCGATTTCTCTCGCCGCCCTGTCTGGCTGGGCTCTTCTCACCGCCAGTCTCGCGAGTCTCCTGCCGCACGCAGGATCTCATGCGCTCTGGCTCGCCTCGACGGGGCTTCTCCTCGTTTCGCTCTGCGGCTGGAAGTTCCTCCGGAAGATGGCCACCGACGGACTCTATGCGCTGACACGGAAGCACAATGGCTAATCCGTTCGCTGTAGTCGTCCATCAGATGAAGCTCCCGGCCAAGAGAGCGTTCGCGCAGGGCGCGATCGTCGATCGACTCTCGACCGACTGGCGTCTCTCATCCGCGTCCGGCAATCAGGAGATCCGGGCCGACATCCGGGAGCTCAGGCGCCGCGCTCGAGCTCTCTTCCGGGACGACGCATACGTCACGGCCGCTGTTCGCGAGTTCGTCCAGAACATCGTCGGCGAGCAGGGCATCCGCCCGCATCCCAGAAACACCGGCGCCGACGGGAAGCCCGCCGAGAAAGCCAACAAGGCCTTAGTCGATGCGTTCAAGCTCTGGGGCCGAAAGAAAACAACGAGCACCGACAAGCGGCTCTCATGGGTCGCAATGCAGGACCGGATCGTCGAGAGCTGGGTGATCGACGGCGAAGCGTTCATCCGAAAGCACAAAGGGTTCAGGAACGCATTCGGGTTCGCGCTTGAGCTGATCGATCCGGATCTCCTGGACGAGCAGATGAACAAAGAAGCGGACTCCCGCGGAAACGCGATCGTGATGGGAGTGGAGATCGACGCCTGGAGCGCGCCCGTTGCTTACCACTTCTGGTCTCACCACCCCGCGGAAGTCGGCCGCAGAGAACGGCTGCGCATCCCGGCCGAGGAGATCATTCACCTCTTCAAGCAGAAGAGGCCCAAGCAGGTCCGCGGCGTCTCGCTCTTAACGCCGATCATCTTCCGGCTGAAAATGCTCGGCGCCTATGAGGATGCCGAAGTGACGGGTGCCAGGATCAGCTCGAGCAAGATGGGCTTCTTCCAGACGAACCCGGAATACCTCGACTCCTTCGAGGGGCCGGTGGCGAACGAGAAGATCATCATGGACGTCGCTCCGGGTTCGTTCGAGCAGCTCCCGCCCGGAATGGAATTCAAGCCGTGGGATCCGCAGCACCCGGGTACAAACGTCGCTGGATTCGTCAAGACGATCCTGCGCTCGATCGCAGTTGGTCTGGGCATGGCATATACCACGCTCGCCGGCGATCTAGAGGGAACGAACTACTCCTCTATCCGAGCGGGGCTCCTATCCGAGCGCGACTTCTGGCGCCGGCTCCAGGGGTGGATCTCTGACGAGGTCCACAGCGACGTATTCGCCGAGTGGCTCGACATGGCGATCCTGACACCGATTCTTTCGCTCCCGTCCAAGCTCGCCGAGCGCTGGCTCGACATCGAATGGAAAGGCCGCGGCTGGAAGTGGGTCGATCCCTACAACGACGCGCGCTCCAACGAAATGATGCTCTCGCTCGGGTTGACGAGCCGTCAGCAGCTCTGCGCTGAAATGGGTCGTGACTTCGAGGACCTGATCGATGACCTGAAGCGCGAGAACGAGATCGCCGACGCCGCCGGCGTCTACATCGGCGGAATCGCGGCGAAGAAGGACACGCCGCAACCAGAGGATGGCACAGGCCCCTCGGGAGCGGATGCGACAGACAACGCAACGCAGAAGGCAATGGATGATGCCGACGCCGATCGGCGCGAACTCCGCATGCTGCACGCGGTCTCCTCGAGCTCACGCGCGCCGACCGTCAACCTGGCACCCACGGAAGTGAAGGTCGAGGCAGCTCCGGTCACGATTCACAACTCGGTCACGATTCCGCCAAGCGAAGGCAGGACGGTGAGTCGGAAGATCATGCACATCGAGGATCCCGAGACCAAGAAGCACTTGGGTTACGAGATCATCGAAACCACAACCAAGGACGAGGCAGCATAAAATGGCTTCCTTCACATACAACGAAGGCGCGAACCAGCTCGAATCGGGCGGCAGCGTCACTTTCACGGCCGACACGATCGAAGTGATCCTGACCAAGTCGACCTACTCACCCAACAAGGACGACACGAACTCGGTCTACGCCGCGGCGGAGATCTCGGGCGTGTCTGGCTACGTCGGTGGCTACGCCGGCGCCGGCCGCAAAGTCCTCGGCACGAAGACGAAGACCAAGGACACGGCTCTCGATCGCATCGTCTACGCCGCCGCGAACCCGTCCGCCTGGACACTCGGGACGGGCGACACGGTAGGCGGCTGCATCATCGGGAAGAAAGGCTCCGCCGACGACACGACCGCGGTCCCCCTCTTCTTCGGCGACATCATCCCGGACATTCCGACCAACGGCTCGCCGTTCACCCTGACGTTCGATGCCGCAGGCATCGGATACACGCAGCAGTAAGTGTCCGCATTAACCACGCAGAGCACGACTCTCGCCACCGTCCCGTCCGCCACCCAAATCGCGGCAGATCAGGTCGGAACGGCGAACGCCCCCGCTGCGGGCGATCGCATTCAGTACGTGAAACATGATGTGGGTGTCGCTGGATCGTCGGACCCGGTAACGAGAGCGAATCCGCTTCCCGTTATCACGGGGCCGATTCTTCTCTCTCTCCAGGCAGCGAATTCTTTCCGTATACCGGGTAGAGCCGGCACGACCGGCCAGAAGATCCTTTCGCTCCACAACGCGACGGGCTCGACCATTGTCGTGAGAATTACAAAGGTGGTCGTCGATCTGGTGCAGACAGTCGTTAAGGCCGTGACGGTGCTCCCGCCAGTCATCCGGATGTGGAAGGTGACGGTGCTCCCGAGTAACGGGACGGCGATGGCCAAAGTCTCGAAAGACTCAGGACTCTCAGCGTCGAGCGCCTCAGTCACGGTCCTCCAAGATGCTTCTGCTGATGGCACCAACTCGACCACCGCGCTCACCGCTACGCTTCCCGCCGGCACAATCATCACGCAGGAGTTTGCGCCCCGACTCATAACGGCGGCCGGCTACGAGATGTTTGACCGGACGGAGTTCCTGAGCGATGGGGAGATCGCTGTGCTTCGGGCACTAGAAGGCGTCGTGATCTTCCTCGACTACACGCTCGCAACGCAGAACCCGACGACCGATATGTGGGTTGCTGGCATCAAGTGGACTGAGGCTGCGACCTAGTCGGTGTCTCTCCTTCTCTTATTTGAAGCTGCTAGCGCCGCTGCGGCTCAGTTCGCCACCGTCCTGGCCGCCATATCGACATGGGTCAACCCCGCGCCGGTGGTCGCGCTCGGAAACGTAAACGCCACTCCATCGGCCGCTGTTTCGACATGGGTCAATCCGAATCCGACGATCATTCTCGGAAATGTCAACGGAGCGCCGGCCCCAGCAACATGGAGCTGGACGGTTCCGAATCCGACGGTTGCGCTCGGCAATGTCACCGCGTCTCCTGCCGCCGTTGTCGAGACCTGGGTCGCTCCCGCGCCGGCCGCTCAACTGGGAAACGTCACCGCTTCGCCCGCAGCTGCTGTATCGACGTGGACGGTTCCGAATCCGGCAGTCGCCCTCGGCAATGTCGCCGCAAGTCCTCTAGTCTCCGTATCGACCTGGGTCAATCCAGATCCTCAGTTCACGGCGGTAGGCCAGACGGCCGCGCCAGCGTCAGCCGTGCGCACGTGGGTCAATCCGGATCCATCGGTCGTCCTGGGGCCCGTCACGGCGTCTCCTGCTCCCGCGGTTCGCGACTGGCTAAACCCCGATCCAACCTTCCAAGCTCCTTCGGTCGTCATCACTGGGGGCGGCGGAGACTTTCAGTGGCGCCCGCGGCCGAAGAAGGCAGAAGCGCCACAACCCCCACAGACTGCCAAGCCCACGGCGGCGGTCTTCAAATGGGTTGTGCCGCAGGTAACAGTCACTCTGGGCGAAGTTCGTGCGCGGCCGGTCGCCGCACGCCGGGAGTCCGTCGCTCTGCCGGTTCGAGCAACGATCGGCCGGGATCCTATGGAAGCGCTCCTCTTTCTCCTGTCTGATTGAAAAAAGGTCGCCGTAGGAAATAGCCGCCCGTCGTTGTAGACTGAATTTGTAAGGCACCACCAAAACTCAAAGCACCGCCCACAGCGGCTCTCACTCCCTCACGGGGATCGAGAGCCGCTTTTCGTTTTCCCGGATCCACGAGGCTCCCGATGGCGAAGGAATCAAAGAAGACTCTCCAGTGCGTTAAGGGCTATCGCGAGATGTCGTTCGCGATCGACCGCGAGAAGCTGACCGCCTTAGCCAAGCGAAGCGCATCTGGCGGAGTCGCCGAAGAGCGGATCCCGATCGCGATCTCGAGCGAGACGCCGGTCCGGCGCTTCGCTTGGTGGGAAGGCGAGTTCTACGACGAGATCCTCGAGCACACGAAGGACGCGGTCGATCTCTCCTACGCGAGAGACGGGCTTCCCTTCCTCGATTGCCACGACACCGGCCAACAGGAAGGAATCGTCGAGGATATCGCGGTCGACGCTGACGGCGTGATGCGCGGCATGGTGCGTTTCAGCCAGAGACAAACCGCGCAGGACTTGAAGCGCGACATGCTCGACGGGATCCGGAAGAAGATCTCGGTCGGCTACCGCATCGTCGAGAGCGAGACCAGGGAAGTCGAAGGCGACAATTCCGTCGACGAAGTCCGCATTACCCGCTGGATGCCGATGGAGGCTTCGAGCGTACCGATTCCCGCCGATTACTCGGTGGGCGTGGGCAGAAGCGCGGGGGACGCGCTGCCCGAGAACGTCGAGGCCGCGATCGCGGTCGTTCGACAGCACTTCCCCCACCTCACAACCACGGCCCCGAAGGCCAAGGAGCGTACTGCGATGTCAGCAGCTAACGTGGCCCCCGAGAACGGGGCCAAGAACACAGAGCACGTGAGTGTCGTCGAGCGTGATGCGGCCTTGAAGGCCGATCGCGAACGGACACAGCAGATCGTGCAGCTCGCCCGGAAGCACAGCGTCGACGACGCGAAAACCACGAAGTGGATCAGCGAAGGCCGTTCCTTGGAGAACGTCGCCGCCGAGATCCTGGTCGAGATGACCGAACGTGGCGACCTCCGCGCACAGACTGGGAAGCCCCAGGTCGAGCTGAGCGATGCCGAGCGGAAGAGCTATTCCTTCGCCCGCGCAATCCTCGCCTCCGCGGATCAGAAGGAAGGAACCCGCTCAACCGGTGGATCCTTCGAGCTCGATATTCACCAGGAGCTCGAGAAGAAAGTCCCCAAGGGTGCGCGCACCTTCGGCGGAATCCTGGTTCCCACCTTCACGAGCACCGAGAGTGCGCGTGAGATCATGCGCCAGCAGAACGGCTGGGGCACCCGCGCCGGTTTGGATTCTGTGACCGGCACCAAGGGTCAAGAGCTCAAGTTCACCGTCGCCGGTGATTTCCTCTCGCTCCTCCGGAACAAGATGGCCCTGATGGACGCCGGTGTTACCATCCTGGCTGGACTTCAGGGACCGGTTGCATTCCCAGCTCAGAACGGTGCAGCTACCGCGACCTGGGTCGGTGAAAACCCGGGAGCTGATGTCGCCGACTCGAACCTGACGCTGACTCAGATCGCGCTCAATCCGAAGTCGATCCAGGCTTCGACCTCCTACTCACGTCAGCTGCTCGCTCAGGCTGTCGTCGACGTCGACGGGCTTGTGAGAGACGATCTTGCCCGCGTCAACGCGATCGAGCTCGATCGCGCTGGCATCAACGGCTCGGGCGCCGGTGCAATTCCGCTCGGAATTCTCGGGCAGTCCGGCATCGGCTCGGTCGCCGGTGGTACCAACGGTCTGACGCCGACCTACTTCAACATGGTCGACCTGGAGACTCAGGTCACGGCAGCGAATGCCGACCAGTGGGCGCTCTCCTACCTGGCGCACCCGGTCAGCCGCGGCTCGCTCAAGAAAGCGACCGTGCTGGCCAACACCGTTGGTGTCCCCGTCTGGCAGAAAGGCGATGGCCCGTGCTGCGGAGTCGGCGCCGTGCAAGGCATAAGTGCCCGCGTCCCGGGCGAAGTCAACGGCTACCAAGCGTGGGCATCGGCCCAGGTCCCCAACAACCTCACGAAGGGAACGTCGGCGGGGATCTGCCTGGCGATCATCTTCGGCGCCTTCAGCCAGTTCGTGATCGGCGACTGGGGAATGATGGAGTTGATTGTCGATCCCTATCGCTTGAAGAAGCAGGGAATGATCGAAGTCACGTCGTTCGGTATGTACGGCATGGCTCTTAAGTACGCGGCTGCACTGGCCGCGATGAAGGACGCCCTCGCGTAAGCGACGGGTCAGGGAGGCAGGGTCGAATCTGGCCCTGTTTCCACTGAGCTCCCCATTCCCCTGGTTAATCCGATGAGAGCAGAGAAGATCAATATCCAGCTGAGCGAACGCGAAGAGCGAGAGTACAATCTTGGCTCCGCGATCTTAATCGCAGCTGAAGGCAGAGACCGGAAAGGTCTCGTGTTCGACATCTCGGACGAGATCGCTTCCAGATCTCCGCAGGACAACGGCGGAATCTTTGTCCCGCACACGCTCTCCATGCGTGCGGGCCTGGACACCGCGACCGCAACCAAGGGAGGGGAGCTCAAGTTCACGAAGGGCTACACGTTCATTGAAGCACTGAGAAACCGCTCACGCGTTTTCAAAGCCGGCGCGACGGTTCTCGATAACCTGGTCGCCGATGCGAGCATTCCGAAGCAGGTCGCGCTCGACACAGCGACATGGCCTGGTCAGAACCCGCTCGCCGACGTCGCTGACTCGAACGTGACGTTCGCAAGCGTCGGCCTCTCACCCAAGCCCCTGATCGTCACGACCAGCTACTCGAGACAGCTGCTCGCTCAGTCGGTCGATTCGGCCGACGTCGACGTCTTGGTCCGGGGCGACCTGGCCAAGCTGCACGGAACTGAAATCGATCGAGTCTCGCTGAACGGCACGGGCGGAAACCAGCCGACCGGTCTCGTGAGACGCGGAGATCTCGGATCGCAGGTGATCGCGTTCGGCGCCAACGGTGCCCAGCCCACGTGGCCATTCATGGCGTCGTTCGAGCAGGCCGCGGCTGTCGCCAATGGTGACGCCGACGAGCCCACAGGTGCCTTCATAATCACGCCTGAGATCCGGAACACCTGCCGAACGAAGGATCGCACCGCGAGCACCACGGGCTGGTTCATCATGCCGGACGACAACACGATCGCCGGCTATCCCGTTTACGCGACCAATCAGCTGCCCAAGACGCTCACGAAGGGCGCTTCGGGCGCAGTCTGTCACGCGATCACGTTCGGCTTCTGGTCTGATCTCCTGATCGGACTCTGGGGCGGATTCGAGATCGTGCCTGATCAGTTCCGCTTGAAGAAGCAGGGAATGATCGAGCTCACAACCCACCAGTTGATCGACACCAGCGTGCGCCATGTCGGCGCCTTCGCGGTGAGCCTCGACGCACTCGTGTAAACGGAGAAATAATGTCAGACGTTAAAGAGACGGTCCCGGTCACGGTCGTCCTCGGCTTCCAGATCACGCGAGTGAGTGAAGCCGAAGGGGCGCTCGAGACCACCACATACGAGCCCGGCCAGGAAGTCGAGCTCGAGGTAGAGATCGCGCGCGAGGAAGAGCAGAGAAATCGCGTGAGAATCATCAAGCCCGAGCCCGCGCTCGTTGCGCCGGCAACTGCACCCGACGTCGCACCCGACGTCGCACCCCTTCCCCAGGTGACATCATGAGCTCGCACCAGCATCAGATCGTAAACCTTCGCGGTGAGAAGATCTCGGGAACGGTGAAGGTGCGCCTCCGGCCCGGGATCGGGATCCAGGGCGTTGCCGGCGAGCACCTGGAAGGCGGTCCCCACGACGTCCCGGTTGCGATCGCACAACAGCTCTTCGACTCGAACCGCGCGGATCCAGTGTTCGCCGACGAGGTATCGAAGCCGGAGACTCGGGATCCAGTAGCCGAGAACCGCGATCAGGATTCTCGGAGACGCAGGTAGCAAATGGCGTTCGGCGACTCGGATCTTCCGACCTTCTTCGCTGACTTCGGCGTGAACCTCACTTTCAACGGGGTCACGGTGAAGGTGCTGGACGACAGCTACGACTCGAGGGACTCCGGTTCCTCGAGCTTCGTCGACGTCGTCGATCGTCTCACGATGATCCAGTTGCCGTACAACTCGTTCTCCCCGATGCCAAAGCGCGGCGACACGGTGACGCTCGTGGCGACGTCCATGAAAGTGCGGGACGTCATCGCGGAAAAGGATGGCGGAGTCACGCAGCTCTTCCTGGTCACGCCATGATCATCGAGGGCTCGAGGATGATCGAGGTCGCCCTCAAGGACGGCGCGCTCGGAGCCAACGCTCAGATCGACGCGCTCGTCCTGGACACCGCGGTCGGCGCCGGGTCAGCCGACGCACGGCCGGCTCACATCGCCGCGATTCGAAATGCCGTCGACACGGATCCGACTGTGAAGGAAGCGGATGCGACCTTCCCGTTGGTGGTGATCAACGTCATGCAGCCCGCTATCGCCCCCGGCCAGATCTGGAGCGGGATCCGGGACAGCGAGGTGGATTTCATTATCGCGCTCGTCCTCGAATCGGGCGACGTCGCCCAGAATCTTCGGAATACCGACTACACGCTGCGAGCTCTGGTTCGCGCGATCGCGCGTGGGCTCCTCGCACCAGGAAAGCGTGACACCGTCGGCACGCGGAACGGCTTCGCAATCTCCAAATCATCGAAGCTGCGCTACGGCCCGACCCATCAACCCGATTACGGCGGCGTCATGACCGGCGCCGTGCAATTCACCATGACAATGAGAGACCTCGCGCCATGACCGACAAAACAAATAAACCAGACTGGCCCGCGGATCCACGCGGCGGGCTTTTCATCGACTTCGGTGACGGCCGCGGTCGCATTCACGAAAGCGAGCTATCGGGTGCCCAACGCGAAGCAGCGGGCCTTCCGATCCTCGCACCGCAACCAAACACCGGCGAAGAGCCAGTCATAACCGAGTCGAACAATGTCTGACCGCGCTACACTACTCGGCGTACTACTGGCCAAGCCAGAGACGACCGATGGAACTGACGCCGTACCCGTAGTCGCGAGCGACGCGATCCAGGTCCTGGAGCCGCTCGAGCCGAACGGTTCGTTCGCGTTCAAGCATGCGCGCGACAAAATGGTCGACGGCCCCTCTCTTCAGGCTGCTCCGCCCTTGAACCCCAAGGGCCGGATGTCCACCTGGCAGAACACGCTTCACTTGCGCGGCACCCGGCTGACGACTGCATACTCGGCCGCCAACCTTCCGGACATCCACCCGTACATGATCGCCGCTGGCTACGCCGCGACGATCGTCGTGACGGGCGGCACGGAATCGGTGACGTACAAGCCGGCTGCAACCGGACTGCTCGGGTCGACCGAGTACTACTACGTCGACGGAAAGCTGTACAAGATCCTGGGCGCCAAGGCGGACGTCGATTTCTCGATGGATGCCGGCGGACCACTGGTCGCGACCTTGAAGCGGACGGGGCTTTACCAGCCCGCGACCGACGTCGCCGTTCCAACGATCGTTTCCACGAGCTACGGCACCGCGGTGCCGCCCGTGGGCGATTCGATAGCCTTGACGATCGGGGGCTTCGCCGCCGGCGTCATCCGGACCTTCAAGATGGGAACCGGCAACAAGATCGCGCAGCGTGGGAATTTGAATGCGGCCGGCGCTCTCTCGACCCACAGGATCCGCGAGCGGAAGTTCACCTGGGAGATCGTGCTCGAGGACGAGCTCGTCGCAACGAAGGACTTCGAAAACCTGGAGCTCACGAACGCCGTCAACGCGCTCGGCTTCCAGCTGAACGCGACCCAGTACAACAAGCTCACGTGGGCGGCTCCGAACGCGCGCATTGAATCGGTCGCCAAGTCGGACGACAACGGCACGCAGCTGATCAAGCTGTCGGGCGGTCTCTACGACTCCGTTCCCGCGGCGAACGACGCCGTCTCCTTCCTTCTCAACTAGAAATGTTCACATCGCCATTTCTCGCTGACGAAGCGAAACTGCCGCTCGACAAGGCCGGATTTGCCGGCGTTGTCGCGGTGGTTCGCCCGATCGACGTCATCGACGCGTCCACGTGGCGCGATGCCTTCCCAACGGACAACGTGAGAAACGCCGCGTCGACCGAGCTCGTGCGCCAGCAGTTGATCCGGATCGAGAACTTTGCTCTGCGCGCATCGGACGGCAGCACGGTTCCCTACGATCACTCGAACGTCAAGCACTTTCGATCGATCCCGTTAACCATGCGGACCGCGATCTACGTCGGGCTCATGGAGAACGTGAGTGTCTCGGGGGACCAAGAAGTAAAATCCGACTCGCCGTCCGACTCGGGCGGCACGAGCGGTACGGAAAGCTCCCCTGCGGAAGCTGCAGCGAGCGAACCCGCGACGAGCTGACCTGCGGGTTGAAGGGGCACGAGCGGGAGCCAAAGAAAGTCCCGACATACAAGATCGAGATGGGCTGGTCGAAGAGAGCGATCCAGACGACCACCTGCCCGTGGAGCGTCGCGTTGGCCGATCGGCGGGTGAATGGCTGGCTCACCGCTTATGGGCTCGTCGAACGTTGGGGAGAATGGCCGCCGGGCCGGCGTGACCCGCAGCTGATGGAAGCATTGCTCGTGATCGCCGGCGAGCACAATCGCATTGATGCCGACCGGCTAGAAGCCGCGAGATCCAAGGGGAAATAAATGGCACAGGTACAGGTCGATCTAATCGCTGATGCAAAAGAGGTCTCCCGCGAAATCAACAAAACGATCCGCGAGGTCTCTCTGCTCGGTCAGGCGATCGACACGTCGAACGAGATAGCGGTCCGCACTTGGAAGAACGCGGCCGACTCGGCCAAGGAATATCTCGCCGTCGCCGGCGCCACGACCGAGCAGCAGCTGAAGCTCGAGGTTGCGATGCGGCGGACCGAGGACCGCATAGCCTCCCATGCCACAGCGACCGCGACGAGCACTCGGAACATGGGATTCTTCTCGTCACTCGTCGCTGAGGCGAGTGGACATCTCGGAGAGCACTCGCTCGCGATCGGCCGCGTCGAGCGCAATCTCGCGAGCTTTGCCGAGAAAGGCCTGGGCGTCAACTCGACTCTGGGACTCATGGTCACGAGTCTCGGAAAGTTTGCGATCGGAAGCGTAGAGATCACGGCGGTTCTCATGGGGATCGATGCCGTTGTCGCGATCTATAACCACTTCACGAGTGCGACGCGCGAGGCCACGAAAGCTCAGGACGACCTCATAAAGAAGTTCGAGGAGGGCGAGAGGATGAAGCTGGGCGGCGGCGTCGAAGGCCTGACCGCGACGGCGCTCGACGACAAGATAGCCAAGCTGAAAAAGGAACGGGCCGCGCTCGAGGCAGCGGTCGCCGCTGGTTCCGCGCCAGCAACAGGCTTGGCAAGCGGGGCGGTCAACCCTTTCGGCTCGGGAGCGGTCGGCACGGAAATAGGCGCCGTCTTCGCCAAGCACAATCTTGAGGCAAACAAGGAAGCACTCAAAAAGAAGAACGAGGATCTCACTGGAGCGATTGCGGCGCGCGACGCTATCTGGGACAAGGGTGCCCAAACGCAGGACAGGGCCTTCACGTCCGATCTCTCGGCACTTATCGCTCACAATCACGCGACGGCCGCCGAGCGACAGACAGCACTCGCGCTCATGAAGGCCGACCAGGAGGCTTTGGGGAAACTCTCGCCTTCCGACGTAACCGGCCGCGCTGGACTGGCGGCCGAAATCGACAAGCTCCATAGCGCGCTCTTCCCGAAAGAAAAAGGGGAGAGCGGGCTACAGGGCGCCGAGCTCGCGCAACTGCACGATGCGGTCAGAATTGGCCAGGCTGCGATCGCCGCTCTCGACAAGCGAATGAAAGACGACGAAAAGACGCGGGACGATCTGGGCCAGCGCGACGTCAAGCTTCTCGAGACGAAAGCGTCCGCGATGGATGTCGCTTCTCCCGCCGGCGCGCTCTCGCAGCTCGCCGTGATCCAGGGGAAGCACGATCTCCGGATGAAGGAGATCGAGAACACGATAGAGGACAACGATCTCAAGCTCCGGGCGCAGAAGCAGGCGGACGACCAGGAGCTGGCGGAGCTCCAGGAGCTCAATCGAAAAATTGCCGCGGAGAACGCGAAGCACAACGCAACCGGTGTGAAAGGTGAGGAGACCGATGCGAAGAGGCGCGAGCAGATCGTCAAGCAGAGATCGGCCGTTATCTACGCCGCCGAAATGGGCGCAGCTAACGCGATCATCCAGGGCAAGAAGGATATCGGGAAACAGCTCCTGCGGGCCGCGCTCGAGCCCGAGATAAGACTGATGGAAGGACTCGCCGCTAAACAGTTCGCGCTGGCGGCGGGCGATTTGGCCGACATGAACTGGGCCGGAGCCGCCCACCACTTGGAAGCCGGGGCCGTGTTCGCAGCTGAGGGAGCGGTGATCGCCGGCATCGCAGGCGGTGGCGGATCTGGCGGTGGTGGCGGAGGAGGTGGAGGAGGTGGAGGTGCGGGCAGCGCCGGCGCGCAACTCGGGGCGGCTGGCAATGGCGCATCGCAGCAGACGCTCAAGATCGAGATCGTCTCAGTGCAGAAGGACCAGTCGGGCAGAGAAGTAGCGCGCACGAGCCAGATGATCCAGCGGCTCACTGATCTCAACATGCCGATCAGGGTGACGCTGTGAGCAATAAGCCACTTCTTCTTTCCGACAACCTCTTCGAGAACGTGCTGCTCCATCCGACGTTCGTTCTGGGAAATTCCGGCTCGGACGACGTCGCGGGCTCGGAGAAGTTCCGGGTGGCCGACAATCTCCGCGACATGACGTCGTGGACGAGAGCCGGAGTGAACAGCATCACGCAACTCTTTGTCGACTGCCTCGCGCCGGTCGCGCCCAACATCATCATCGTTGACCGCGGACACAACCTGGCCGGCGTCGCCGTCACTTACCAGGGATCGACCGTCGGCACTGAAGCTGGGTTCGAAGCAGCGTCGACAAACATTTTCGCTGCGACCATTCCCGCGACGCCGGGAGGCCTGGGCTCAGACGCGAACGGCTGCCTCACGCCGGATGGCGTCTGGTGGAAGACATTCACCGGCCAGTCGTTCAGGGCGCAGGGTCTTTACATCCCGGCCCTGAGTGCCGGCATCGCCCCGATCATCAAGGGGATCTACCTCGGCACCTACTATCGCTTTCCTGAGTTCCTGAACGCGCCCGCGGCCTTGGACTACGGGACGAACATCAAGTACATGAGGAACGACCTGTCGAGAGGCGGACTCCGGAGCAAGTCCCGCCCGCTCAACTTCGACAAGCTGCCCTTGAACGTCCATCTGGATTCGGGCGACTACTCAGGGTTCGACGTCGAAGTGAGACGGCTCTTGAGGTACGGACAGCCGTGGTGGTTCTGCCTGGATGATTCGGACGCCCCGGGCTCGGGTCTCATGCGCCTTTTCCAGACATCTCAGGACACGGACTTCAATCCGCAGGTTAATCCGGTCCACAGGGAGATCCAGCTCTTGCTCGAGGAAGTTCTGCCCTCGCTCTACGCATGACAGCCCTGGCCGAACAGCCGACTTCAGGACCGCTCGCCTCGATCATCAAAGCCACGCAGAGACTCAATCCCTGCATGGAGATCGACGTCGACGTGCTAGCCGTTACGCGGGCAGCGGTCTCCTCGACGCCGGCGGACTGGGCGGCCGGCGTGCTCACGAGCACCGCGCCCGACAATACCGGCCTGCTCCGACTGAGCCCGCCCACGGGCGTCTCGCTCTTTTCGCAGCTGAACGCGGTCACGGTCAATCACTTCCTCCAAGACTCGTCCAACGGGATCGAGGAATACGCGCTCGACTTCTTCCCCGCCCCGGGCATTACGCAGGGCGTCAGCTTCACCCTTTCGTCCTTGGATCTTTACATCGGGGGCGCTCAGGACCTGAAAGGCTTCTACCGGATCACGGTCGGCTATTACGACGAGAACTGGACGCTTCGCCTGATGGGAGATCCCGTGGATATCCTCTCGGGCCACGTCTCAGCCCTGGTCGGTAACGGCGGCGTTTACACGATCGACTTCATCGCTCGCGGCCACCGGTACACGTTCCCGAGCGGAATGCAGAACACGACGACGGGCTCGGGCTACGACGGGACCAACTTGAGAACCGCGAACGTAGACAACAAGAACGTTTCGCATCTGCTGAATATCCCTCGAGGGCTCTCGATCTCGATCCGGCCCTCAGGTGCTCACGCGACGTCCGCATTCATCGGATGCGTGGCGAACGGGACCGCGGCGCGGTTCGACACCACGACCTTCTGGCGCCACGCGACGGCCCGAGAGTGCGGGCCATACAACCCCGTCAATCAGCCATACTCGGGCGCCACGACCGATCACAATCCTGATAACTATCTCGTCACGGGTGCGGTTCCTGGCTACGGCGCCAAGGTGGTCACCAACGGCTCGTGGGGAATTGCGCGCAGGATTCCCACCGCGCAGCGAGCGCAGAATGTGTTCTACACCTGGGAGCAGCCGTATCACAATTTGAAGATCGTCGGCTATCCCTCTACGGGAACAGCGGTCAACGTGCTCGACATGGGAGCAACACCAACGAACCCGGTGGAGCTCCGCCTCGACGACATCCAGCAGAACGGAACCTCGCTCGCGTATGTCTTGAAAGGCTCGAACATTTCAGCCGCGGGTGCCTGGACCGCGATTGCAGCCAACACCGACGGAAGTGTCTTGACCGGTGCAGATCTCTACCGCTGGTATCAGCTGACGACGACCTTCACCCCCGGACCCACCGGCGCGACCAAGTACGCATCGCCGGCGTTGCAGGCGTGGAGCATGGTCGAGCGGATTGCTCTTTCGACTTACCGATATTTGAAAGACGTGGACTCGACGACGGTAGCCGATCCGGTGACGGCACAGTCCTCGATCGGCGAGCTCAAGGTGCCGGTGATGAATGGAGGCAGGCAAGACTTCCGAGATCTGGCCGCTCAGCTGGGATCCGCCTACGCCCCGTCATCGCTCGAGGCGCACGTCTACGCAAGAAACACCCGATCGGGCACGAGATATTTCTTGAATCTCTATCGGCTCGAGAACCGAGATCCTCAGTTCGGCGTCGAGGAGATGACGTTCGTTTCGGGTATGGATCGGCTCACCCCCATGATCCCCTCGCCGACCGAGACGTTCCGGTATCCCGCTGGGTCAGGCCAGGTCGCGATTACGAACGTGACGAACGTCGGAGCGGTCTACACGATCACAGTAGCCGGAACCCCGTTCACGATCGCGGCCCTGGTCAATTTCAGAATGCACAGCGTCACCGGAGTTTCGGCGAATCAGGACTTTACGATTCTTTCGAATCCGACGACCAGCCAGTTCACGGTCAATGTCGCGAGCGGGCCTATTCCCGCGATCGGAGACACGTTCGAAATCCATTCAGATCAGACGACCCGGGTAGCAGCTCCCTATGTCACCCAGGACTTCGCTGCGGTTTATGCGGACCTTCTCGGAGTGAAGGCAGCGGTCCCTGCACGGTACCGCGGGAGGCTACCGGCGACTACGGGGCGCACGGGCTCTTTCACGATTCCGGCCGGCGGGGTCAAGGCGCTCGACATTCTACAGGATGTAGCTCTCCATTGCGGCGGCTTCCCTGCGTGGGATAAAGGGCGCATTGAATACGTCGACTTCTACGGGCCCAAAGACTCGGTGATGACGTGGGGTGACAGAGAAATCGTCACGCTCGAAACTCCGGTGGGCGCGGACCGGCGGATGCCTTCAGTCAAAGTCAAGTACGGCTATCAGCAGGATACCCAGGCATTCACAAACGAAGCGACCTACGACGACAACGACACGTTGCTCGGCTGGGGACGATCAAACCTGTTCGACGTGTTCGAGCTGCCGGATGATTTTTGCAAATGGAACGATCTTGCCGAAGCGAAATTCATGGCCGACACGCTTCAAAAGGCGTGGAAGTCGGGCGTGCGCCTCTGGAAAGTAAAGACAGTGTTGTGTTATCCCTGGCTCGCACAGGGCGCTGCAGTCACGATAATGACGGATCAGTACACTGACAGGCGGCTCTCGTTCTCAGCTGACAGCCTAACCGATTTGGGAGTACCCATAGCCGGAAGAACGTCATCCATCGCCGTCATCGTCGGAAAGAATCTCTGGGGCAACGAGTTCGTTGTCGGCGTGCGCGGTTTGGATCAGATCACGTCCGCGGCCGTAGCCAGAACGGGATCCGTCGCCGGTAACGCGACCATTCCGCAGGCGCCGTCGCCTTACATCACGTTCGACGTGAACGGTCAGGCGATCGTGAATTCCGTCGGCAGTTCTGTTACGACGAAACAGATCTGGGTGGTGAGAACCGATCGCGCGCCGACCGCGGCCGAGACTCGAGCGGGAACGACGGTGAATGCGCAATCGATCACCAACACGCTGAGCGGCACATTCGTCACGCCCGGGCATCTCGTCTACGTCGGCGTCCTGGCCTACAACGCCAACGGTGACGAGTCGGCGCTTGCCTCGATCGCCGCGCAGCGCCAGGGCGGCGCCTGGGACGGCCCCAGATACACAGGCTCGGCCACGGGACAGACCACAGAGGAAGGTCACCGCGGGGGCAGCGGCGGCATTCCCGTGCCCGGCGGACCGATCCACGCGCTTCCGCTCTACGACGCCACAGGCTCGACTCCCTTGATCGACACGGTCAGCCGGCGTTTCCAGACGGCGCTCGGAGGCCCAACGGGCATCGGTGGCGACATCATCGAGCGTGGCGGCAACAAGGGCGACCAGGCGATCGACTCAGGCATCTCCGTCGTCGCTGGCGCTATCGACTTCGTTCGCACGTTCGTCAACAAGCACTTGGGCAACATCCCCGACGACGGCACATCGGACCGGCGCGCCGCGACCTTGAACCAGAAGACGGGCGGCGACAGAGGCTTTGGCGCGATCGATTCCGGAACCTCGATTGTGGCAGGGGCGATCGACCTTACCCGCTCATTCCTGAATAAGCACCTCGGGAATATCCCGGACGATGGATCGAGCGATCGCCGAGCTGCCACGCTCAATCAGAAAACAGGAGGCGATAGGGGATTTGCAGCGGTCGATAGCGGCAATGTAGCAATAACGACCGCAGTTGATCTCTCCCGCGCCTATACGGGGAAGCACCTCGGGAATATCCCGGACGATGGATCGAGCGACCGCAGGGCGGTCACCCTGGTGCAGAAGAACGCTGCCACGCGCGCGGATACGGCCTTGGACGGTAGCTCAAAGCTCCAGACTGGAGTGACGACCGCTGCAACGGCGGCCGACGGTAATGTGGGGATTGAGAGCCAGAGAACGGCGACCGCGAAAGGAGCTCGAGCTGCTGGCGCCGGCGCAGGAGGTATCGTCGAGGAAGAACTCCAGAGAGCCGGATTCGGCGGGCTCCCCACCCCATCGGGCCGAGTGAATTCGCTGCCACAATATGACTCGAGCGGCGGCGTGCCGTTGATAGACACGG
>CAAGKR010540529.1_pt1 | contig 26097 bp, 28 predicted proteins | sample 2556971 | NCBI WGS metagenome assembly CAAGKR01 (sample SAMEA5207829, study PRJEB30636) | soil metagenome | biome: forest; feature: boreal; material: soil | place: USA | collected 2011-09 | depth 1 m | reverse complement strand
TCAGGGGGGAGCTGGCGCAACGGCCGGGGCGATCGGTGCCTGCCCGGGAGCTCCGCAGACGAACTTCAAATATTCTGCCAAGGGGGATTCGAATCCCTACTTCACGTCGAGCGTGGGCGCGCGCACCGCGAGCCAGTTTCTCATCTTCAGCGGATACACGGGTCCGGCGCCGAGCGGGTACGATGGAGGAACCAACACCCCGGATGCCGGAACCGACGCGGCCACCGCAAATATCATCTATCTCCAGGCCTTCGATGCAGTGACCGGCACGAAGACGGGTCCGGCAGCGCCACTGTTCCAGGCCGCCGGCGGAGCCTCCTTCTACGTCTACGATGTTTCGATCGCGCCCACCGGAGAAATCGTGCTGCTCCATGCCAGCAACCAACTTCAGGGTGACTGGCGCGACACCCTCTATGCCTCCTTCTTCAGCCCGACCAGCTCCGGCGCAGGAATCCAGCTGGTGCGGACCGTGCAGGTGGAAAGTGCTCCGCTTGGGAATGTGCACGCGATCTGGTCGGTGGGGAGCCAAGCGTTTGTGTTGTCGTGGAAGTACCTAACGACAGATTGGTTCGTGGCGGTCAAGAAGTTCAATCTCGACGGTACCCATGCCGGTGGTGACACGAGCGTGGTTCCAACGCCGGCCGGCAGTCAGAATGACCCAAACACCCAAGAAGGCTCTACCGGTTCGTCCGGCAATTTGCTCGGCGTTGCGTCCATCGACCCCAGCACGGGGCTTCCGATTCTCACGGTTCTCGACAGCGACGGCAACCAGGTCGGTGGCTTCACCGAGCTCAGCACGACGCTCACGGTGGACTCCTGGATAACCGTGGCCGGCACCTCCAGTGGTTTCGTCACCTTCTTCACCAGTGGCGGCGATACCGGATACGAAATCTTCGCGCCGACATCGGGAGACGGCGGCGTGCCGGGGACCCCGGTCCCGGTGGTGGACGGGGGTGAAGCGGGCCTGACGGCGCCGACCGGCAGCTCTAGCTTCTCGTTCCCCAGCACGGCAAGCTTCGCGCACGCAATTAACGACGATACAGGAGGGGCCGGTGGCGTCGGCGTGGTCTTGCTGGATGTGGACGGCGCCGACTTCTTCTACGTGAACGCCGATGGTGTGCAGCACCAGGTGATCGACGGACTGATCAGCGCTGCGGCGGGATCCCAGGTCTCCATAACGAACTACCACGGCAGCTTCGGGATATCCCTCTTCCCCAGCAGCCCCACGGACAACTCGACTCAGATCGTCGGGTCGACCTGTAAGCCCAACTGAGCCGGCGCGGGAGCGCCGTCCAGAGCCAACCCTAGCCCCTACCCCCTAGCCCTTCAGCGGGCGGATCTCTTTCACCAGCAGTGGTGCGTCCCCGCCCCACAAGCATTTCCCGCCCCGCCGCAAATCGAATCGCCAGCCGTGGGCGGTGCAGGTGAGCACGCCGCGTTCGAGGGTCGCGTACTCGAGATCGCGTCCCCGATGGGGACAGAACCTCTGACAGACGTACTCCATCTGCTCGTCCTGAACGGTGATGAGGGCAGGGTCCAGACGACGCACCAGATCGAACAGGGCGGCATCGTGGCGATAGTCGAGATGATTCATCAGGGCGGCGCAGTCCCGATCGGGATCCCGGTGCACGCCCACCTGGCGGCCCATCAAGAGATCGTGCCAGGTCAGCTTTTCTTGCAGCACCAGGCTCATCCAGGCGCTCTCCAGCGTCAGAACGTAGCCCGCGCGCTCGTCGGATTCGGTCAGATAGCGGAAGGGCTTCTTCCGAAAGTCGACCCACAGGGAGGGCCCGTCGCTGACGCGGACCTCCAGCAAGATCCCCATCTGCCAGGTCATGTCCTCGAACTGGAAAAAATCGCGCAGATAGGCACGCAGATCCTTGACCTCGACGGGCGTAGCCTGCGCCCGCAGTCCTGCGAGATGGCCTTCTCGCAGGGGTTCCCGGAGGCGACGGTACTCCTCGAGATAGTGCCGTTTGTCCCGATAGGGCCGATGACCCTCGAACCGCCAGTCGGCACCCTCCTGTACGGCGCCGTCTCCGGGATACAGGATCCGCAGTCGCTCCGCGACCCCCGGCTCCTCGATGGTCGCCTTCGCCAAGAGGACGTCGACATCGAAGAAAATACTGCCGCCGAAGTTCAGCTCGAATCCCCGGTCGTCGAGGAAGCAAGGGGGTCCACCCGAAGGGACCACGTGGCGCGCCCCGACCTCGGTGGCGGCCGTGAAGAAGCGCCGCGAGATCAGAGCCACTTGTTCGTCGACGCGCGCCTTCATCTGGTCCGGCGAGAAATCGTAGACCGCCGGAAAATACGAGGCGCCCGAGAACTGGACGAAGTGCACCAGCGGCTTTCGGACGGCCAGTTGCGCCAGCCCAGCGCCGTCGAGGTGGCAATCGTTTTGGTCGATGATAACGACGCCCTCCACCTCGACAACCAGCGTGGCGCTCAAGATGTGCTTGGTCGAGGACGTCACCAGAAAAAGCCGGCCGCCGCCCCCCAGATCGAGCGGCTGCCAGTCGGCAAGCTGCACCACGTCGTCGAACCCGAGACGCCGGACCTGGTCCAACAATGTCTGAGAGGGAAACGCCGGAATGACTACGCGCACCGTTTTTGGAAACGCACGCAACGTCTCCACGTCGAAGTGATCCGGACGGGGACTGCTGATGACAAGGGTCGGCGTGTCGTGGAGATCTCCCGCCACGAGGTGACCGTTGTCGGGGAACTGATGCCAGCCCGCCAGGTAGGCACCGTGGTTGGACAACCAGGGATCGCAAACCACGCGCGCCGAGCCGAGACGGATGTCCAGACCCGAATGACCGAGGAGCCTGATCGTGGATTTCATGCGAACCGATCGCCTCCGGCGATCGGCGGAACGCCACCAAATCGGTCCCTCCGTGGGGGCCGCGACCTGCTAAAAATGCAGCCACCATGACGAGAATGATCGTGGCGCCGGTGACGCTCGAGGGCCCGCGCCTCCGCCTGGAGCCGCTCGCCGAAGCGCATCACGCGGCATTTTGCGCCGTCGGTCTGGACCAGGATCTCTGGCACTGGATCCCCGCACCGGTACGGACGCCCGACGAGATGGCGGCGTACATCGCGCACGCGCTCGCGGAGCAAGCCCACGGCAGGGCGTTGCCGTTCGCAGTCATCGAGAAGTCCAGCGGTCGCGTGATCGGCAGCACGCGCTTCGGGAACATCGATCTCGACCACCATCGCGTCGAGATCGGGTGGACCTGGCTGGCCCGGCCCTACCAGCGCACGGCGGCGAACACGGAGGCGAAGTACTTGCTGCTGCGGCACGCTTTCGAAACCCTGGCGTGCATCCGGGTCGAGCTCAAGACGGATTCGCTGAACCAACCCTCGCGCGCCGCCATTCAACGTATCGGCGCGCGTGAAGAAGGAATTCTCCGAAATCATATGATCACCGCCAGCGGGAGGATCCGACATACCGCCACCTACAGCATCGTCGATTCGGAGTGGCTTGAGGTGAAGACGGACCTCGAACGAAAACTCGGCACTTGAACGCCCCGCACCCCCGTCACGATTTCACGAACCGAAGGGGAATTCCCATCACATTCGAACCGGCGGGAAGGTTGCAGCCCACGACCGTATTCGCGCCCACGAAACAGTCGTCGCCGATGTCCACGCTCCCCACGATGGCTGCCCCGGGACCGATCTCGACGCGACTCCCGATGGACGGAAAGCGCAAGGTCTTGTGCCGTATCAGTCCAATCGTAACCGAGTGTTGAATTACGACGTCATCGCCAATCTCACGGGCTCCAATGTGAACGCAGCCGTGATGTCCCAAACGAAACCGGCGCCCGATCTTCATATTGTAAGGCAGATCTATTCCCCAGAGCGCGATCACGCCGCGATAAACGGTTCGATAGGCGAGCGTGAGCGGAACCCGCAGCCATTTCTGGCGGACGGACATCCTCCAATTGCCAACCCGGTGTACCGCAACCGCCCAGAAACCAGATGAGAGCGGATCTCCGCCGTAGGTCCGAAAGTCCTCCGCCAGAAGCGAGATCAGATCGATGTCGGGCGGATTGCCATTCACGTCACCGGTCGGAAGCGGGGCATCCGGAAGCGGGGGACGTGGGGTGCTCACTTCGGCATGATCCTGGCAGGGACCCCGAATACCGTCGCCCCCGGCGGGACGGATTGAAGAACCACGCTGTTCGCCCCGACCATCGCCCCCCGTCCCAACGTTATGCCGCCCAGAACGCAGGCGCCCGATCCGATGTCGGCCCCGTCTTCGATCACCGGCAGCTGCTCGGACTGGGCGCTCTCCTTGATGCGCACCGATCCCATCGTCGTGTCGTGTCGGATCTGGACATCGTTTCCGATCGAACGCGCGTTCAGAAAAATCGATCCGTTGTGCCAGATTCGGACCCTTCGTCCGAGACGCGTGGTTCGGGGCAGATTTATGCCCCAGATCCAATCGACTGCGGTGAACATTAGCTTGTGCGTCGCCTCGGCCGGGCGCCGAAGCAGAGGCGACCCAATCTGACCGAGCCGCGCACCAAATCGGTGAACCGCCACTGCCCAAAACCCCGGCTCGACGAGACGGCGATCATAGGTCGCGAAGTCCTCGGCCAGAACCTCCCTCAGCGAAAGGTCATCTGCCGCCCGTTCGTCCGTCTGGGAAGCGGTGGGGATCGTCACGCGGATCTTTGGCTTAGAAGGCTACCATGGCCGGCGCTTCATCCTGCCCCGAGGGGCGTCACCGCGACGTCTCGGAAAATGCCTGCCCGAGCCGCACGAGATCGCCAAACGTCGAGATCTCTCCCAAATTGATCCCGAGTCGCTCCGACTCCTCCGCCAGGTCGACGTTGAACTCTTCACCGAGCCGGAGCATGAGCGACACCAGGGAGAACGAGTCCAGTCCGATCTCGTCGCGCAGGGAGAGCTCGGCGCGCAAGGGGCGTTCGGCCGGGGCATTGAGCGCGTATTCGAGAACGAGGCTGGTGATCTTGGATTCGACGGATTCGACTAAAACAGCCGTGCTCTGTTCACCCACAAGAACCTACCTTTCCCTTCATGCATTCCAAGCACATCACGGAAAGCGCTATTTATGGCCTAAAACACCAGTATGATTGCTTACGATCACGAACGGACAGCTCCGGTCAGATGTACGTCGATTTCGAGATTTATTCCAGGTACTTTTTGGCTCCAAAATTCGAAATTACCCACTAATAATCACACGATTTTGACGTTGCTGCTATTGACGTAAAAATGCCGACTGCAGTAGTCTTCGCGCATGGGATCAATGGGTCAGGAATTTGGGATCAGGCGGGTGTACGATGCGACGCAGAAAAAGGCCGCCGGCGTTTCGTTGCGGCTGAGCGATCGCGAGGTCGAGCTTGGCGGCAAAGAGTTCGACCTCTACGAGAAGGTCGCCGAGCAGGTCCCGAGCATTCGCTCGCAGAAGGAAGTAGCGGCTGAGCTCGGAATGGACGAAGGCCGGCTTGGCCGGCTGGTCACCGCGCTGCAAAGCGCCGGTCTCGTCTACCGAGCGGACGCCGTTCCGGCGGAGCTGACCGGCGTCGAGTTCCACAAGCTGTTCAACAAGATCCTGCCGAGCTGGCTCGACGAGGCGTTCTCGCACCCATTCTGGGAGCGGATGACTACCGGCAAGGGATCGCGCCGGATGTATTCCGGCTGGCTGATCGAGCTCTACCACTATACGCGCAACGCCAATCGGCACATGCCGCTGTCGTGCGCATACGCGCACGAGAAGGCGATCAAGAACATGCGCGCCAAGCACTACGCGGAGGAGTGGAACCACTACCACTACTTCCTGAAGGCGCTCAAGGCGCTCGGCTTCTCCGAAGAGAGCGTGACCAAGTCGGTGCCGCTCCCCATGTCTTTGGCGCTCTCGAACTTCATGCGCCAGGCCGCGCGCGAAGATGTGCTCGCGTACTCGATCTGCTCGGCGGTGCTCGAAGGAACGACCGTCGATCGCGGCGCCTACAACCCCTACTACGAGACCTGCGTTAAGCTTTATGACCTTCCGCAGGAGTCCATCGCGCCGATCTACGCCCACCTCGATCTCGACGTGCAGTATCAGCACTCGGATCTCTTCCTGGACATTCTGAGCAAGGTCGACTCGATTCCGGCGGCACGGGCGGGGCGTATTCTCGACTACGGCCACCAGCTGATCGAGCACATCTGGCTCTGGACCGACAGCATCGAGAAATACTATGGAGTGGAGTCGAATCCGATGCCGCGCCCGGCGTTCAGCAACCTGCTGGACTAGCGGGCAAGGCTAGCGGAAAAGCAGTGCCCGGGGAAAGAGGGCTAGGGGAAAGAGGAAGGGAAGTCCGATGCAAACGCAGCAACTGCCTGTCCTGAAGCGCACGGCAAGGGTCGTGCATGGCAAAAACGACAAGGTCGCCATCCAGTACCTGGGTCAGGAAGTGACCCTGGAAGGTGCAGCCGCGAAGCTCTTCGACAAGATGCTTCCGTACCTCGATGGCAACACGGGAATCGGGGGAATCGCGGAGCGAATCTCCGAGTCGCCGCGCCGGCTCCAATCCCTCACCCAGCAGCTCGGGCAGACCGGCGTTCTCGCGTTCAAAGACGCAGCCGACAGCGGCGAGCGAATCACCGGCGAGCAGTTCTACGAGATCCACCGGGCCTACGTGAACAACTGGCTGCAGCCGATCTACGATCACCCCTTCTGGGACAAGGTCGTAACCGGCAAGGCGACGCGCGCGCAGGTCCTGGGGTTTGCTTTCGAGAAATACCACTACATCGAAGGCGCCTTCGAGCACATGGGGATCGCAGCCGCGAACGCGACGCCGGAGATGATGCCCCACCTCGCGCGACACTTCATCGAGGAGTACAACCACGGCGACATCTACCGGAAGGGGCTGCAGAGCCTGTTCCCGAACGACCTCATCCTGCGCGCCCAGCCCCTCCCCAGCACCCGGGCGCTGGTCAACTTCCTGAGCGAGTCGGCGGGCCGCAATTCGTTCGGGTACTACGCGGGGAACGAGCTCCTGCAGATGACCGAGAACACCGGCGAAGAGAAGGACTCGAGTTCGATCAACGACTTTTACGATGCGATGAGGAAGCACTATCCGTACACGGACAAGGTGATCGACTCGTTCATCGCCCACACCAACGCCGACCAGAAGCTCGGGCACGAGAACGTCTTCCTCGAGATGTGCCAGAGCATTCCGCCGCTAACGCGCGCCGAGGTGGACGATGCGCTGAACATCGTTCGTTCGATGGCTGAGCACCTTTACCTGTTCATGGACGGCATCGACACGTTCTACGCTCGATTCCCGACGATTCCGCGCGCTCCCTGCGACCTGCTGTCCGAGTAGGCCTCGGGCTTGCCTCCCGGATTGCTCAACTACGGAGAGGCCGAGTTCCGACGAATTCGCGAGCTCGCCGGAGGTCCGTTCGAGGTGCCCGAGGACCTGCGCCGGGTTCTAGACGGGATCGGCTATCTCGAAGACTGGCGTAACGCGTACCGCGTCCAGTCGGTCAAGGCCTCGCTCCACAGCGACAAGATCACGTGCATCGACTCCGCCATCTTGGCCTACGGTCTCCTTGAGCTGCTGTTTGGCGACGTCAAACGTCGACTGCTCGCCATCCATCGTCGGGATCCCGTTTCGGGAGAAGAGGTCGGTCACTGCGTCGCGCTTCACTGGAACGATGAGGGGAAGGTGGGATCGTTCGCCAAGTCCAACTATCCTGGGCTCGGTCACCGCGATGCGATCTTCGACGACGAGATGGCGATCGCCGCCAGCTATGCGGAGACTTACCTCAAGATGGGGTTCCAGCCGCTCTACTTCGGTGTGACGACCCTGGAAGAGGCGGCACCCGACATCGACTGGCGTTACTCGCCCGACGAGCTCAACATCCTCTCGGAGCGGATCCAGGAACACTACGAGTACTCCTTCATGCTCGCGACATGACCTCGCCCGACTCGACCCCCGGCGCGATCCCCCGCTTTTCGGATGTGTCGGAGCTGCTGACGGCGCTCCGGCGCATCCCGGCCCATCGCCCGGCGCTGACCTTCTACAAGGGCAAGACACTGGCGGGGCGCCTCGACTATGGCGGGCTCTGTGCCCGGGTGGACGGGTTCACCTGGCGCCTGCGCGACGATCTGGGGATCCGGCGGGGCGACTGTGTCGCCGTGCTGTCGCCGAATCGGCTCGAGGTCCCGGCCCTGCTTCTAGCGGCCATGCGCCTCGGTGCGGCGGTGGTTCCCCTCAACCCGACGACGCAGCCGGCGGACTGGGACTACATCCTCGCGCACTCGGAAGCCCGCTTGATCTTCGGCGGTCGGGAGCTTCTGGCGCGACTGGTCCAGCGCCCGGAGACGGTGTGCGCGTTCGAGGACGAACCCGAGGCTCTGCCCGCGCCCGCCGAGGCCGCCCCGCCGGACGCCGGTTCGCGGGCGGGCTCATTGGCCGAGACCATGGCGATCGTGCTCTACACCTCGGGCACCACTGGAAATCCCAAGGGTGTCGCGCTGGGACAGCGGAGCCTGCTCGCCAACGCCTGGAGCATGGCGGTGAACTTTGGATTCCGCTACGAGACGCAGTTCGCGGTGCTGCCCCTCTACCACGCGCACGCGCTGGGGTTCGGCCTGATGACGACCCTGACCACGGGGGGACACTTGGTCTTCACCGATCGTTTCGATCCGTTCGCGTGGGCGGAGGTCATGCGGGCCGAGTCGGTCACCTTGACCAGCGTGGTGCCGACGCTTCTGGCGCCGCTGCTCCAGATCGGCGTCCGCCGCGAGCGCGTGCCCACGCTGCGCGCGGTCCTGGTCTCGTCGGCCCCGCTGTCGGCGACGCTGGCGCGGGCGTTCGAGGCCAAGACGGCGATTCCGCTGGTGCAGGGGTGGGGTCTGTCGGAGTACACGAACTTCGCATGCTGCCTGCCCCTCGATTTGCCCGAGGACGAGCGGCGGCGGCGGCTTTACGGCGACGAGCTCACCTCGATCGGAAGTCCCTTGTCCGGCACCGAAGTGAAGGTGGTCGGTCCGGGCGGGGAGACCGTATCGGCCGGACAGCGCGGCGAACTCCAGGTGCGGGGTCACAGCACCATGCTGGCCTACTTCCGGGACGCCGACGCCACGGCGGCGGCACTCGCGGAAGACGGATGGCTGCGTACGGGCGACGAGGGCTTCTTTCGCCTCTCGGTCAGCAGACCGGACTTTTTCATCACCGGGCGGATCAAGGAGACCATCATCCGCGATGGCGACAAGCTGAGCCCGCTCGCGATCGAGCGGCGGATCCTGGCCGACCTACCCGAGATGGAAGGCCGTCTGGTCGTGCTCGGGTTCCCGCACGAGGTGCATGGCGAAGAGATCGGCGTCTACATCGAAGGCGAGGAGCTCGGCGATGAGCTCTCCGGCCGGCTCACCAAGGTGGCGAACGACATGCCTGCCGATTCGCGCCCGAAGGTGATCCTGCACGGCGCGGCGCCGATTCCCCGCACGCACACCGGGAAGATTCAGCGACGAAAGTTGCACGCGACGTTCGCCCCGTTCAGCAACTGCCGCGGCGCGCTCAAGATCGCGCGCGTCTAGCGCTAGCGACGAAATCGACGGCGCTCGCTCAGCGTTCCAGGACCAGGCGGTAACGGACCTGGTTTTGCCGAAGTCGCGTCACGGCGGCGTTCGCCTCGACCATGGGCATCCGCTCAATCTGTGGGACAACCCCGTGGCGGGTCACGAAGCGCAACATCTCGCGAATGACGGCGCGACCGCCGATGTCACTCCCGGTGATGGAGCGCTGGCCGGTGATCAAGAGCGACGGCGGGAATTGAATGATCATCCCAGGAGGAATACCCAGCAGGCACAGGGTTCCGTTCGCCCTCAACGTCTGAAGATAGGTCGTCCAATCCAGGCGGGCGGACACCGTCGACAGGATCAGATCGAACCGTCCGAAGTGCTTGCGGATGTCCCTCGCGTCGGTGGAAGAGGCAAAATCGTGCGCCCCCATGGCCAGGGCCTCGGCCTTCTTCTCGGGCGAGGTCGAGAAGGCCGTGATCTCGGCACCGAGTGCCCGCAGCATCCGGATCGCCATGTGTCCGAGGCCGCCAATCCCGATGACCGCCACGCTGCTGGTGGCGCCGATTCCATACCGGCGCATCGGCGCGTAGACCGTGACCCCCCCACACAATAGCGGAGCCGCCAGGGCGCTATCGAGGTCGGGCGGAAGCGCAAACGCGAAGCGCCCGTCGATCCGGATCCGGTTCGCCAGCCCGCCGTGATGTCCCATGCAAGTTGCCTGCTGGCGGGCACAGAGATTCTCTTCGCCACCGAGGCAGAGATCGCACTCGAGGCAAGCGCTCCGCTGCCAGCCGACGCCCACCCGCTGTCCCAGCTCCAGATGCTTGACGGCGCCGCCCAGCGCGCCGACGGTGCCGACGATCTCGTGACCGGGGACCTGGGGATACTTGCTGCGCGACCAGCTGTCGTCGATGAGGTGAAGGTCGCTGTGACAAAGGCCGCAGTGTGAGATCTCGATCTCGACGTCGCTCGGACCGAGCTCCTCCGGTTCGTACGAAAAATCCTCGAGGGGGGCGCCCTTCGCGAGCGCGGCCTGAGCCCGGATGACCGCCATCTATGCGGCCCGCGAGGTCAGGTACCGCTGTTTTAGATGATCGGTGATCACCGTCGAGACGTAGTCCTGCGCCCACCGCGCGGTGAAAGTGTGGTCGGTCCCCTTGACGTCCGTTCGGTGGAAGCCGGGAACCGACGCCAGCGCGCGCATCTGTCGGCCGTAATTTGCATCGACGTAGTCGACGCCCGGATCGTGCTCGGTCACCACCAGGTAGGTGTCCACGCCCCGCTCCGCCATGATACGCAGGCACTTCGGAACGTCGTTTTCGAGCGGCTTACCGGAGGAAGCGGGACCGCCGTCGTCGTTGCGCGCACCACCGAGGGCTCTGCTGACGGCGTTGCTGACGGCCCGCTTGAGCTGATCCGCGACCTTGGGAGCGACAATGCGGGCCGCTCGCGCGACGTCTGCGTCACCGCGGAGAAGCTTCTTCAACGAATCAGTCTGCAAGAGCGATCCCTGGTACGCCCGCGCTTGCTGATAGGAGTCGACCATGGTGAGATCGTTCACGCAGAAGGTCCGCGGGTTGATCATGATCGCGCCCGCGACCCGTGGGTTCCGGAATCCGATCTCGAAGGTGATGTCGCCACCAGAGCAGAGGCCGGTGAGGATGAACTTGTCGACCTTGATGCTGTCGGAAAGAAAATCCATCGCTGCCTGAACGTCCTCGCCGCGGTCCCGCGGGTAGGTCAGGTTCTCCTGCGCACCCGTCCCGACCGGGCTGTCTCCGATTCCGGAGAGATCGATGCGAAGCACGGAAAACCCGAGGGCCGCCCAACGTCGCGCCATCGAGACGTAATGCCGGTGGGCGCCAATGCGGTGAATGGCCCCTGCGTTGAGCATGATGATCGCCGGAAGGTCGGAGCGCTTTCCGGCGGGCGGCGGACTGGTCAGGATGCCAAACAGGTTGCGCTGGCCGCCGAAGGTCACCACTCGCTCCCGCAGGCTTTGAGCCTCCGCGGCCAGCTCGTGTAGGGGTGCGCCGGACGGAGGGACGATCGGAGGACGATCTTGCAGCGGAACGTCTTCAGCGAGCCAACCGGTGACCGCCTCGATGATGCCCCGGGGCACCTCCGAATCCTGAGGCCTCGTGATCAGGAACTTCTGACCCGGCATGTGCCGGATCGTCACCAGACTGCCCAGGCTCGTCAGGTGGGTCCCAAGCGCAGTCGCTGACGACAGGTTGGCGGTGTCGACGATCAGGGTTCGCCGAGCGGGCGAGCGCTTGATCGCGAACAGATCCACGGCTGCCAGAGAGTCGACCGTCTGCTTCGTGAGCAGAAAGCCTAAAGCCTCCTGTCCATCCGGTGAGGGGGGTCCCCCGGAGAAGCTCGCCGGCTCGAGCATCGTGTGCATCCTGTGCGCCTTCGTCGCCTCGGCGACGTATGCGCTTCCGGATTCGTGTGCGCCCCACAGCACGAGCGCCTCGACGCCTCCCAGATCTTCGGCCGCCAGCGTCGCCAGCGTCCCACCAAGCTTCAACCCAACCAGGGCCAACGCCGCCACGCAGCTGCGCGACCGTAGCTCGGCCGCTGCCCGAGCTACGTCCGCGCGCCAGGTGGCGACGCGATCCGGATCGCGCTCGTCGCCTGCGGAGTCCCCGGCGCCGTCGAAGTCGAAGCGAAGGACGGCAAACCCGGCACCCGCCAGAGTCTCAGCCAGATGGCGAAACGCGCGATGCGCCCGTATCAGGTCGTCTCCGACCGGATTGCAAAGCACAACCCCAAGCTGGCGAACGCCTGATCCGGAAGGCGGATGGTAGAAGCCGAAGAGAGGTCTGTCGGAAGCCCCGAAATAGATCGGCTGCTTTCCGATTGGCGGCTGACCCATCCCTACCTTTTTGAATGCTCGCCCCGCGCTGTCAAGCCCGGCGCGAGGGTTCGCCGGTGGCTACTCTGCCAGCACGCCGCGGGGGCGAACGGGCACTTCCAGCTTCCGAATCTCGATCTTAAACTCAGCGCCGTCCTGGCTCGCGGCCGGAACGGGAAGTCCATCGGACTGGGTGGTGCTCGTCTCACTGCCGTCGGTCGTCTTGTCCTTGTTCGCTTCCATGTGTCGTTTTCTCCCCGGTGCGTTGTTGCTGAACCCCTTGTTCATCTACCATTGCCTGACTCAGGCTGTCAATCGCACGGCCAGAGCCTTCAGACTGAATTTAACGCCATTCCCGCCTCCATATTCCTCTCACCCAAAATCCAGCCGGACTTATATATTACTGGAGCTTTCGCTGGAGTGAAAGGTGTAATCTGCGACGCTTCGGCAACGCCAAGATTTGGAACGGGATTTCGGTCAACTCAGCCGATCGCGAGCTCGGCGAGTGGCGATTTGTGGAAGGCCGCGGCGGCGACCCGGGCCAAAGGAAGCTCGAGCGCATCGGCCAGAGCGGCAGCGCTCGCCTCGATGATGTTCTGCGAAACCCCGATGGTGCTCCATCGCTCTTCGCCGCGGGCCGACTCGATGAGGACGCGCGTCTTGGCGCGCGTCGCGGCATCGGGATCGAGAATGCGCACTTTGTAGTCGGCCAGACGAACGTCGCGCACGAGCGGGAAATGGGAGTTTAGGGCTTTGTGAAAAGCACCGTCGAGCGCGTGTACCGGTCCCGTCCCTTCAGAGACCGTATGCACGACCTCGTCGCCAACCCTGAGCTTGACCGTCGCCTCCGCGAACATCGAGTTGCCGCGACGGCGTTCGGAGATCACCACCACGTCGAGAACCTCGAACGGCGCAACGTATCCCGGTTGACCGCGGCGAATGAGCAGCTCGAACGAGCCCTCGGCCGCTTCGAATTGAAAGCCCTGGCTCTCGAGCTCCTTGATGTGTCCCAGCACTGCCCGTTCGTTCCCCTGCACCTCGACACCGAGCTCGCCGGCGCGCATGCGGACGTTGCCACGACCCGACAGCTCCGAGACCACGATGTGCCGGCGGTTGCCGACCCGCTCCGGGACGATGTGCTCGTAGCTTGCCGGGATCTTCTCGACCGCGGCCACGTGCATTCCCCCTTTATGGGCGAACGCCGAGTGGCCGACGTAAGGCGCGTGCGCCCGCGGACGGATGTTGGCGATCTCGCTCACCGCGCGCGAAAGCTCGGTGAGACGCGCGAGATTCTCGTCGGGGACGCAGCGCCGGCCCATCTTGAGCTGTAGGCCCGCGATGACCGAGATCAGATTGGCGTTGCCACACCGTTCGCCCCAGCCGTTCATCGTTCCCTGGACTTGCTCGCATCCGGCCTCGATCCCGGCGAATGCGTTTGCCACGGCGACGTCACAGTCGTTGTGGGTGTGGATGCCGAGCTTGGTGGGGATGGACTGGCGGACGGTCCCGACCACCTCGGTGATGAACCCCGGCAAGCTGCCGCCGTTCGTGTCGCACATCGTGACCCAGTCCGCGCCCGCGGAGGCAGCGGCCTTCACGGTCGCGAGCGCGTACTCCCGATCCGCGCGAAAGCCGTCGAAGAAGTGCTCGCAGTCGTACACGACTTCCCGACCTTGCCGTTTGAGGAAGGCGACACTGTCCGCAATCATCGCCAGATTCTCGTCCAGCGTCGTGCCAACGATCTTGGTGACGTGCAACGTCCAGGTCTTGCCGACCACGGCCACGGCCGGTGTCTCCGCGGCCACCATGGCCCGCAAGATCGGATCGGTTTCCGCACGCCCACCCGCCTTGCGCGTCATCCCGAACGCCGTCAGCTTCGCGTGACGAAAGGTGACCGACTTGGCGCGCTCGAAGAACTCCACGTCCTTGGGGTTCGACCCCGGGTACCCCCCTTCGATGAAATGAATGCCGAAGCCGTCGAGCAGTCGCGCGATCTTGAGCTTGTCCTCGACGGACAGCGAGAGACCCTCGCTCTGTGTGCCATCCCGCAGGGTGCTGTCGAAGAGTTGGACATTCAACATGATGGATCTCCGAGGTGAGCGTCCAGACTAGGCGACTGCCTACTCGATCTCCAGCGATAACTGGCTGCGCCCCGTCGAGGCTAGAACGCGCCGTTCAGACCGTAAAATGACGGTAAATCACGGCGGCAGCGCGCTTTTGGGTATGGCCGAGAGCAATGGGTTTTCCTGATCGCGCCCCGAAACATTCGCGGTTTTGACCTGCCAGTCGATGGCCAGCGCCGGATCGTCCCAACGTACGCCGCGCTCGTCGCTGTTGTCGTAGTACTCGTCGACGAGGTAGGTCATGAAAGAATCGACCAGCGCGCAGAATCCGTGCGCAACGCCCTTGGGAATGTAGAGGCCAAACGGATGGTCCTCGCCGAGATCCAGCATCTCCGTTCGGCCGCGGGTCGGCGACGACAACCGCAGATCGAAGAGCGCCGCCCGCACCCGACCCGAAGGGACCAACCAGAAGTCGGCCTGTTTGAGGTGATAGTGCATGCCCCGCAGCACACCGGCCTTGGAGAACGAAACGTTGCCCTGCACCATCTCGCGAACGCCCGGAATCCAAGACTTCCGGAAGCTCTCGAAGAAGTAGCCGCGATCGTCGGAAAAGGCCCGCAGAGGGACGATGTACACGCCCTCGATTCGCTCGGAGGGTCTGGCCGCGTTGGGTGAGCTCATTGCTACATCCTACCCTCTACCCTTTCAATTGATCGAACTTCGCATCAGCGTTCCCCGTCCGGAAGTAGCTGCCCCAGCGTGCACCCTAGACACCATGCGCCCAGGCTACCAGATTCTGCCCACCTGGTACCGTGGCAACCCGCCGAAAACGGGCTAGAGTGCCAAGCCGATGAGTGAGTCATCCGGAAAAAAGGTGCGCAAGGCGGTGGTGCCGGTCGCGGGGCTCGGAACGCGGTTTCTTCCGGCGACGAAGGCGGTCCCCAAGGAGATGTTGCCGCTCGTCGACGTGCCGAGCATCCAGATCATCGTCGAGGAGTGCGTCGCGGCCGGAATCGAGGACGTCATCTTCATCACCGCGCGCGGTAAATCGGCCATCGAGGATCACTTCGATCGCGCGCCCGAGCTGGAAGCGCTGCTCGCGCGTCGCGGGAAGAAGGACGACCTTTTGGCCGTGCGCCGCCTGACGGAGCTGGCCCGCTTCGTGTCGGTGCGGCAGGGCGAAGCGCGGGGCCTCGGGCACGCGGTCCTCTGCGCGCGCGCGGCCGTGGGCGACGAACCATTCGCCGTCCTGCTCGGAGACGATCTTCTCGAAGCCGAGGTACCTGGAATTCGCCAGCTCATCGACGTCCACGAGCGCACCGGTACCGGCGTCGTCGGTCTCAAAGAAGTTCCCGCCGGACAGGAACATCTGTACGGAATCGTCGACGGCGACCGAACGGGTCCCCGCGAGCTGCGAATCCGGAAGCTTGTAGAAAAGCCGGCGCTCGGAACAGCGCCCTCGCGACTGGCGATCATCGGACGTTACGTGTTGCCACCCGAGATCTTCGATATTTTGGCAGCAACGCCGCCCGGCCGCGGCGACGAGATCCAGCTCACCGATGGACTAGCAACCTTGTGCGAGCGCAAGGGTCTGTTCGGCCTGGAGGTGGAAGGACGTCGCTTCGACGTCGGCGATCGGGCGGGCTACGTGTTGGCGCTTGTGCACTATGCGCTCCGCCGCGACGATATTCGCGACGAAGTGCGCGTCGGGTTGGAAAAGCTCCTCCAGACGTCAACGCCGGCGGGCGCTGTTCGTTGACTTTGAATTTCTCCGCGCGGAAACTCGCGCGCTCATGAAGCTGTTGGTAACGGGGGGCGCGGGCTTCATCGGCTCGTCTTACGTTCGGCTGGCGCGGCGCAAGCGGCCGGGCGAGTTGGTGGTCAACGTCGACGCCCTGACCTATGCCGGCAACCTCGAAAATCTCGCCGACCTCGAGGGTGACTCGAAGCATCTCTTCGTGCGCGCGGACATTCGTGAAGGCGCGAAGATGCTGGACCTGCTGCGGACGCACGCGATCGACGCGATCGTGAACTTCGCCGCCGAGAGTCACGTCGATCGCAGCATCATTTCCGCCGAGCCGTTCCTCGACACCAATGTGGCGGGGACGCTGCGCCTTCTGGAGGCGGCGCGCGCGACAGGCGTCCGGCGCTTTCTCCAGGTGTCGACGGACGAGGTCTACGGCTCCCTCGGGCCGAGCGGCGCTTTCGAGGAGACGACGCCCCTTTCACCACGCAGCCCCTACTCGGCCAGCAAGGCCGCCGCCGACCACTTCGTGATGGCGTTTCACCACACACACGGCATGGACACGGTCCTCACCCGCTGCTCGAACAACTACGGCCCGTTTCAATTCCCCGAAAAACTGATCCCGCTCATGATCCTGAATGCGCTCGAAGGCAAGCCACTGCCCGTTTACGGGGACGGCCTCCACGTGCGAGACTGGATCCACGTGGAAGACCACTGCGACGCCGTGGATCTGGTGCTCGAACGCGGCGGCGCCGGCGAGGTCTACAACGTCGGTGCGGAAAACGAGCGCCCGAACATGGACGTGGTGCGAACGATTCTACGGCTGACCGGCCGCGACGAGTCGCTGGTTCGCCACGTCCCCGACCGGCCGGGACACGACCGCCGCTACGCCATGAACGCGCGCAAGATTCGCGAGCAGCTCGGCTGGCGGCCGCGCCACGCCTTCGACGAGGGGCTCGCCGAGACGGTGGCCTGGTATCGCGCGAACCCCGCCTGGGCCGATCGCATCCGCAGCGGTGCCTACCGCGACTACTACGAACAGCAGTACGCCGCGAGGTTGGCAAGCGCGGAACGCTGACAGCTCCCCACCCCCCGCTGCGGTTGAAGAGCCAATTATTTCTTGATAGGCAAGAAGATGTGTCTAAGCTAGAATCAACCTCGCCGGCCTCATGGAAAAGAGCCCTCTGGGTCGAGCAGCTCAAAGCGATTGAATTGAGTCGTTGCATTCGCCCTCAAGGCGGCGATCGGTCTCCGTCCCAGCCTTGAGGCCGAACAGCATCGTGGCGAAGCCGGGTATCACCCCGACGAGGGTGGCGGACACGAGGGGATCGAACGGGGCTCCATTCCGACCGCCGCCCGGCTGGTCAATACGACGCCCTAGTCGACGCGCGGGAGCGACCCATGAAGAGAATCGAAGCGATAATCAAGCCGCACAAACTGGACGAGGTCAAAGATCAGCTTCGCCGCGTCGGCGTGGCGGGGATGACCGTCTGCGAGGTCAAGGGGTTCGGTCGAACGGGCGGCAAGAGGGAGGTCTACCGCGGCTCAGCCTACATCGTAGACTTCGTGCTGAAGGTGCGGATCGAAATCGTCGTCGAGGACACCCTGGCTAGCGGGGTCGTCGAGGCGATCCTCGCGGGCGCACGCACGGGAAAAATCGGCGACGGCAAGATCTTCGTGACGCCCGTCGACGAGGTGATCCGAATCCGTACCGGCGAGCGCGGCGGAGACGCGGTCTAACCCCAGCTTCGCCCGTGCGAAGGGGCGGCCCTCGCCCAGCGGCCGCCGGCCGAATCTCACAAGCGTCCCGCGGGTGCCGATGGTCTACCACCAGACGTTCGCCTACGTCCAGTCGCGCAGGCCGTAACCCCTCGGGCCGGCCGGCGTAAAAGAGGCACGGAGGAGACATGTTCACGACAGTCGTCACGACCACGCTCGACCGTCTGCGCAAGACCGCAGACAAGATTTCCTTCATGGGACCAACGCTGGCCCGGTTGACCGTCGGTCTCGTGTTCATAGGAACCGGCTGGGGAAAGCTGCACTCCATTCCAGACGTCACCGAGTTCTTCAGCAGTCTGCACATCCCGGCGCCTGGGTTCAACGCCCGCCTGACCGCCGCCACCGAGTTCTTCGGGGGATTGGCCGTGCTGCTCGGGCTCGGAACGCGTCTGGTCTCGCTCCCGCTCGCTCTCACGATGGTGATAGCAATCCTCACCGCCAAGCGCGACGACATCACCGGCCTCACCGCGCTTGTCGGCTTCGAGGAGTGGAGCTACCTGGTCTTCTTCATCTGGCTCGCGCTGGCGGGCGCTGGTCCCCTCTCGATCGACCGCCTCATCGGGCGGCGCGTCGCAAGCGCCCCCAAGCTCGCCTGAGTGTCCGCGCCAGACTCGGGAATCGGAGGTTGAAGAAAGTGGGGTCCCGGACTATTCAAGGGATGGTTTGGGGCTCATGGATCCTGAGGCGGTCGAGGCGGCCGACGTGATGGCGCGGTACTGCCGCGGCGAGACCGCCGCCTTTCAGCGTCTCTACGCGCTGCTCGCGCCCCGGATTCTCGCCTATCTGAACGGTTTGCTCGGCGACAAGGCGGCGGCAGAGGACACGCTCCAGGTGACGTTTCTGAAGGTACACGAAGCGCGATCGACGTACGTCCTCGGCGCGAACCCCATCCCCTGGATGTACACCATCGCCCACCGCACCTGTCTGGACGAAATCCGTCGGCGCAAGCGCAGCCGCGTGCGCCTGACCCAGGACGGTAAGCTGCAAGCGGAGCCCGCGGCTCACCTCACCGGAGTATCTGTCGACGCGCACCACGACGAAACCGAAAGGCCCGATCCGGCCACGACGGCCGGCGCGATCGCGGCGCTCGATCGGCTCCCCGAGAATCAACGGATGGCACTCATTCTCACCAAGGTCCACGGCCGGTCGACGGCCGAAGCCGCCATGATTACCGGTACCACGCCGGGAGCCATCAAGCAGCGCGCCCATCGCGCCTACGTCACGCTGAGGCAGGTGCTCGGGAAAGCCGGATCCCCGAAGGGGAAATTGTCATGACGGTCAAGGACTTCGACCGTGTGATCGGCCCGCCGGGCAGCTTCGACGAGCCACCCCCGCCTTCTGCCGACCTGCTCAAGACAGTGGCCGGGATGCACCCGGTCCGCACGCGAACACGATTCGGCGCGTTCGCGCTGGTCGCGCTCGGCGGGCTCCTCTGGGCCGTGATCGCGCTCGGTCATCTTCCACTCCGGCAGGATCTCTATGCGCTGCCGACCTGGTGGGTGATCGCGGCGGCGGCGTTGTGGGGCGTGTCTTTCGCGCTGTCGCTGGAGGCGGCGCTCGTTCCGCGCCGCGGAGACGTGCTCCCCGCGCCGGGACGCGCGGCGCGCATCAGTGGAATCGCGATGGCGGCGCTGCTCGTGTTCGCGCTGGTCGCGACTGCCCAGGCCCCGGGCCTCAGCGTGCGTCCAGAGGACCTGCATTGGTCGCTGTTTCGGTCGTGCGTTCACTGCATAGGCATCGTCTTCGAGATCTCGGCGGTGTTCCTGCTGGTCGGTCTCCTCGCGCTCCGGCGCCTGGTGCCCATGGGGGGGGCTCGAATCGGAATGGCGCTCGGCGCGGCCGGCGGCGCGATGGGAGGATTGGTTCTCACCTTCATCTGCCCGATTGCCGGCACCGCACACGTGGTGCTCGCGCACGTGGGTGGAATGGTTCTCGCGGCAGCGGCCGGCGCACTGTTCCTTTGGGGCGTCGCCCGGCGCTGAGCGGGCGCGCTCGAGTTCCGCCTCGGGCAGCGCGGGTAGCGGCAGCGCGCGGCTGATGGTCGGAGCGCCGCAGCACACGCTCGGCAACGGGCGCACCCAGGCCGGAGCCGCCTACATGTTTCTCGGGAAATTCAGCGCGAAGCTTTCCGCTTTTGGATCAGCTCTTCGGTGCCCCGGCCATGGACCAGCTCGGAACCGCGGTTGGCCGGCGGCAGCTCAACCGCTCAACCCCGACGACATGATCGGCGATCTGGTCGCGGCTGCCCCGTACGCAACCGGCGCCGCCCCGCAGACGGGCGTGGTGTACGTGCGCTTCGGCCGGTAGAGATTCTGCTGGTGCCGGAGACGAGACTTGAACTCGTAAGCCCTTGCGAGCGGCGGATTTTGAGTGCGAGCACGCTGTCGCCGCGTGTTCCGTCGGAGGCGACAACGCCGCGCCGAATGCGGGGTTACGCTGAGGCTTCTCGCCATTGGTCGCGACCCAGGCACCGCGAAAGCACGGCGATTTGTAGCACCCGTGTAGCAAGCGCTGGGGCGATATCGGTGACCGAGCTGCCTCAGAAAATGACCAGGTGCTAGACTATTAGCATGGCGCGCGCAGTCACCGTCCGTGGGCACCTGTCGGACGCCCGGCACATCGAGCTCGACCAGCCCGTGGATACGCCGCAGGGTCCGGTCGAGGTCGTCCTGCGTCCAGTGGCGGAGGAGCAGAAGGACAGTGCCTCGATCGTCGGGCTGTTCGCTGACGAGCCGGAACTGATGGACGGAGTCTCGGACAGCGCCATGGCCGCCCGAGAACGCGACTCCCTGCGGACGCGTGGTGCGTAGGGCGCTCCTCGACACAGACATCTTCTCCGAGGTCGCCAAGGGGAAGAACGAGATCGTTCGCCACCGTGCACTGACCTACATGTCGACGGTCGGGCCGCTGGCCATCTCGACAGTGACGGTGGTGGAAGTCGTCAAAGGGTTTCGCAAGGTCGGGCGCGAGCAAGAGATCGATCGCTTCCTGGCCAGCCTCCCAAAGCTCGAAGTCTTCGCGCTCGATACTGTCGCCGCGGAGCATGCCGGCCGGATCTACGCCGACCTGGAACGCGTAGGACAGCCGATCGGGCGCGCCGATCCCATGATCGCTGGTATCGCGCTCGCCCGCGGGCTCGTTCTGGTCACCGGGAATCGTGGCCACTACGAGCGGATCATCCGGGCAGGTCATCCGATCGAGATCGAGGACTGGCGCGTTTCGGAAGCACCGTAGTCACGCTACACCGGCGGCGAGGTTTCCGGCCGGCCTGGTCGGCGCCTAACTCGCGCCCTGAACTGGACCGCAAGTGAAAGCCGCGTGTTCTCTCCGCTTTCGTGGGAAGCGACAAATCCGCAGAAACCAGCCACGATCGGCCGAGATCGGGGGGTTGCGGGTAGCTCCGAAAGACCACCATGGCACGCCGGGTTACTGCACCCGTACCGCAACCGGGCCCATCGGCCGGGGCAGTCCACCGTTGCCCGATACGGAACGCGGCCAATCGAGCGCGGCGAGATCGAGCGATGTCGGCGCAGTCGGCCGACGCCGGCTAGATACGCTGTAAGAATGCTTCAGCGACCGAACAGCTTTTCACGATCGACACTTGGTAGCGACGACCGATTCATCCGGGCGCCATGGCTCGGGAAGATCGGCGGCCCGTGTGTCCAAGCGCGACTGCCGTCATCCGTCCCAACTTCGATCACGAAGACGCCGTCGCTTTCGTAGACGTTCTGGCCCACGATCGCGTTGGACGTCGTATTTGAACTGGATCGCTTCCGGCTCGACGATCGCGTTGGCCTGGACTTTTGCGCCAGGGCGGGTGAGCAGCGCCAGCAGGCCGTCACTGAGCGGCGGCGTAGAGATGTCGCGTCGGGGCGGGCGTTCAATCACCGCAATGGGCCCCTGTGGCTGACGGTGTTCGAACGGCTTCCACCCCAGCGAGGCCGCCAGCCCCGCGAGTGCGAGCAGGGTCATTCCGGTGAATTGCCCCCGCAGCCACCGACGAGGCCATCGGCGACGCGTCCCTCCGCCGCCCGCAGAAACCCGCGTGCCTTCTCCTTCGACGCCACACGGCCCGCACCATCTTCTGACGCCCGTTCTCCTGGTACTTCACGTACCACTTCGGGTTCGCCTTCGTGCCCCGGTTGATGATCGAGCCCATCGCTTCGCCCTCCGGTTGTCGCTTGGTACGCGACAATACCACCGTTGTAGCAGGCGTGTAGCAGACGGGGTTTCCGGGGCGCCCGAGCGGGGCGAGCCATCCCAGATTCATCAATGATTCTGCTGGTGCCGGAGACGAGACTTGAACTCGTAAGCCCTTGCGAGCGGCGGATTTTGAGTCCGCTGCGTATACCGTTTCGCCACTCCGGCTTGTGAATGATATAGCGTGCTTACCGTGTCTCCTGCGTACCTCCCTTCTGCTGCGTAACCCCAGCGTAACCAACTGCCCCCGATCCGGCCTCGCTGGCCGCCTGCGTGACCACCAGCGGCAGCGGGAGAATCTTCCCCGTCGCCGCGCTCAAGTCAACCGCGACGCGCGCGAGATCCGCCTGGCCGAAGAGATCGGTTCGCAGGTGGGCGTAGCGCTCGGTCACCACCACCAAAGAGTGCCCCAGCACCTCGCGCAGCTTCTCGATGCTGCCCCCTGCCATGACCCATTGGCTCGCGAACGTGTGCCGGGTCGCCTGGTACCAGCTCACCGCCGGCATCTTCAGCGCCTCCAGCGTGGCATTGAGGTTGACCCCCATGGTGTGCGCGTCGCACCGCTTGCCGCCCTTGCGCAGCGTGGGCACCACCTGACCCACGCCCCCGGTCGCAACCTTCCACGTCGTCAACAGCGGGTGCAGAGCGTCCATGATCGGGACCACGCGGCTGTCGTCGTCCTTGAGCGGGCCACCGGTCGACTCGCGAACGTGGATCCGCCGGGTGTCGAGATCGACGTTCTCCCACCGCAAGGCCAGGATCTCCCCTGTGCGCAGCCCACCCAGCGCGCCGATCGCGAACGCGACGTTCAAGGGCTCGGGCAGGGCCAGGAACACGCGCCGGATCTCCTCGGTGGTCTGCAGGAATGGCGTGGTGCGGGGATCGTGTGCCGGGCGAATCAGGCGCCGGGTGGCGCGGGGAAGCAGCTTGACGGGGTTCCGGGCCGCGATGCCGCGCTCCACGAGATCGCTGTAGAAAGTCGACAGCAACCGGATCAACAGCCGCGCCGTCGATGAGCTCAGCTTCTCGCCCAGCTTGGCCTCGATGATCTTGCGCAGCAGCGCGGGATCCACGTCGTCGGGGCGCAACTTGGCCCAGCCATGGCTTGAGGTGCCGATGCCAGCGGCCCTTGTCGTCACCCGCGCTCCGGTGGGTTTTCCTTGCGACGGGCCAGCCAATCGACGGCCAGGTCGGCAAGCGTCGGCGCCGACTTGGGATCCACCTTGAGCCCCACCTGCTCGCGCGTGAGGTTGGCCAGGATGGTGCCCAGCACCTCCTCGGCCAGCTCCCACGTTGCGTAACCGTGCGCGTATCGGGTCTGCGAGCCCTCGCGCCACTTGATCCAGAAGTTCCCCGGGCCGCGCTGGTACATGCACCCTAGGCCGTGTGCGCGGCGCCGGCGCCGCCGGGCCATTACGCCGCAGCCTTCCTGCCGGAGCGCGGGACACCGACGGCCACCGGTGCCTTCCGGCGAGTACGCGCGACGCCGAGGGTATCGAGAACGCTCTTGGGCGCCTTGTCGATCACCGCGAGGAGCACGCGCGCCGGTCCCTCCGGCCGCCGCCGTCCCTGTTCCCAGTTGCGCACGGTCCCGACGCTCACGCCGAACGCCGCGGCGAATTCCCCCTGCGACAGCCCCAGGTTTGCCCTGACCGTGCCCACGTCGACCTGCGGCACGTACACGCGGTGCAGTCGCCCCTTGGTCTTGTCGCCCTTGGCGTACTCGATGGCGGCGCGCAGCCCGGCCGCGATCGAATCAAATGCTTTCTTTCCCATGATGGATCTTTCCTACCCGCGCTTGAGGATTTGCACCAGGCGGGCCAGCGCGTTCCGCTCCGCCTTGCTCAGGTTCGCCTTCTCGTTTTTCGCAAAGATGTCCAGAACGAACACCGGCATCACATCGCTGTGGAAATAGTAAACGACCCGCGCGCCGCCACTCTTGCCGTCTATCGGCCGATTGGGTGCCACGCGCAGTCAGTCCGGGCCGCTGTTATCGCTCACCGGAATCGGCACGGCGGTTCCGCGGGCGGCGGCCGCCAGGCGCGCAACCTCCACGTGGCCCACGCCGTGGAGGCGCGACATGTCGACCCGCACGGTGGCGCCGATCTTCACCGTGGGTACCCTGCCCGCTTTGACCCAGCGGCGCATCGTGGGAAGGCTCACCTGGAACGCCCGCGCGGCGTCCGGGACCGAAAGAAGGGGGAAGCGCGGCCCGGATGGCGGCCAGATCGGCCCGCGTGGCATCGTTGGCGCGCTCCAGCGCAGCAAGACGGGCGGGGGTCTCGCCGAGCGCGGCGAAGAGGGCCGCCAGTCCGTTGGCATCGGTGGTCATCTCGGACTCGCCTGGGTTCTCGCAACAGGCGGCGCCGTCGTTGCCCTGGCCGTCATGTGCCGTAGTTCCCTCACGAGGGTCACTCGGGCAAAAGATCGACCGGTTGCTGCCTTCCCGTCTCCGTCGTGGCCCGCAAGAACAGCTCGGCCTCCTGATCTTCCCATAGCCGCACGCCCCCGATGGCTGCCGCGAAGGCTTCCTCCAACGGCAATTACGCGGATGCTCGCTCCCGCGGCGCCTCGCTCCCGCTCGCCGCCTTCCTCGCTCGATCCGCGTAATTGCCTATGTCTTCCGTCAACCGCCGGCCGCTAGATTACCCCGAAGCGCCCCCCTGTCCCTCGCCAACCGGTCATCCGGGCGCCGGGCGGAGGCCGATCCAGGATCGGCCTCCGTCCCTCCCGTCCGGCGCCCGAATGACCGGTTGGCGAAGGACAGCCTCGGTGCCTTTCGCTTCTCACCGGCCCACACCGTCCCACCGGGCGCCGTGCTGTCACTTGGCGGTCGAAGAAAGGTTTCTCGTTCGCGGCCCAGGTTCATGGGCAGATGCCAGTCGCAATAACCTGTGTCGAGTTCGTGAGGCTGTTGTAGGTCGATATGACGAAGCTCCCGTTGAAGTTGGTCATCGACATTGCACCAGGGCCGCCCCCCTGAGCGAAGACTTGGTATGGCCCCTGATGCGCCGTCCCTTCGGCACTCACGTAGGCGAAGCTGACAGCGTTGGTGTCGCCAAAGCTGAGTGCCACCTCGACTCCCCCTTTTCCACCTATTCCAACGTTGTCGGCGATGGTACGTATGTCGTAGACCACCCCACTGAAGATGAATCCGGCAACCGTGCCGACGCCGGCATCGGTGGAGGCGTCGGCGTCGTTGATGCCGGCATCCGGTGACGTCAACACGAATACCTCTGAGACCCATAGTTGGACCGGATCCTGGTAAAAACACGCGAACCCCTGCGCGGTACCGGCAACCCGCCTTCGGCGCCCCTGGACTGGGCCTGCGGGCCGTGGCCGGATGGCCAGTATAACGGGGAGAGGATCTCTCCGGGCTTCGCCGGGGACCCGACAGACCGTCGTCGACGGCAGTAAGGCGTCGGCCGGGCAGAACGCCGAATTGCCCGAGGCGTGACTGTCGCAGTCAATGGGTTTCTCGATTACGTTGTAAATCGTTACACGTCGCCCCATCGATCGAACGAATCGCGATCAGCTTCGAAGCTTTCGCCAACTCAAAGCGCAACTGGGCGATTTCGCCGGAGAAACCCGTCCGCGGTTGCGACGGCCCCTTCGAAATATCCCCCATTCTGGTCAATCCGACGGCTGATGGGATTCGAAACCAAGCGGCGTTGTCCGGGAGGCGCGAGCTTTGACGCACGCTCGTCACGATGAACCCGTTCGAGGGACTCTCTTGGTTCGTCCCGTCAGCTGCGCTACTTCGGCCGGGCCCGGACCCGGCTAGGATGACGAACAAATGCAAATCGTCGCGCGTCCCGGTCGCATCGACCTCAGAGTCCCGATCGTCCTCGCCTTCGACGGCGAGCGTATCACCCGAGAGACCCGCAACATCGGCCTCGGTGGGGTC
>CAAGKR010389198.1_pt1 | contig 26120 bp, 28 predicted proteins | sample 2556971 | NCBI WGS metagenome assembly CAAGKR01 (sample SAMEA5207829, study PRJEB30636) | soil metagenome | biome: forest; feature: boreal; material: soil | place: USA | collected 2011-09 | depth 1 m | reverse complement strand
GGTGTACTGCCCACATAGGTTGTTGACATAGACGAGGGCCTTCCCGTTCGGTTGTAGGTGCTGACGCCACAACTGAACAAGGAGGGCCCTCGTGTCACATCCTAATGCCCCGCTGACGGTGACCGGTCGAAGACTGCTGTGCATCCGCGTGACCGAACTCGACTGGAGGGTGACCGCTGCGGCGCTGGCTGCGGGCATCTCGCGGCAGACCGCGCACAAGTGGCTCCGCCGATTCGGCGAGCACGGTGACGGGGGCCTGCGCGACCGATCGAGCCGCCCGGCACACGTCCGCAAGCGCGTGAGCTCCAGAGACATCCGCCGGATCTGGCGTCGCCGCAGGTTGCGCGAGGGACCGCTGACCATCTCGTGGCATACCGGGCTGGCACGTTCCACGATCTATGCGGTGCTCGCACGCAACGGTCAGGGCCGGCTGCGTGATCTCGACCGAGCGCCGCGACCTCCCGCAGTCCGCTACGAGCACCCGCACCCGGGCGACCTGCTCCACATCGACGTCAAGAAGCTCGGGCGACTGGGCGATGGCGGTGGGTGGAGGTTCGGCGGCAGGGAGAACAAGAAGCGCAACCGCGGCGGCGGTTGGGACTTCTTGCATGTGGCCGTCGACGACCATTCACGCTTGGCCTACATCGAGGTCCACGCCGACGAGACGGCCCGAACGGTCGCGGGATTCACCGAGCGTGCGATCTCGTTCTCCGCCGGGCACGACATCAGGGTCCGCCGTGTGATCACCGACAATGCGCTGGCATACTCATCGCTGCTGCAGCGGGCCCTGCTCACCGCCTACGGGATCGGACGCATCCACACGAGACCCTACCGCCCCCAGACCAACGGCAAGGCGGAGCGCTTCATAAGGACACTGATCAACAGCTGGGCCTACACCAAGCCCTACGACAACAACGAGGAGCGCCTGGCGGCGCTCCCTCGCTGGATCTTCAACTACAATCACAGGCGTCCGCACGGCGGCATCGGCGGTCTACCACCGATTTCTCGGGTGCCCGGTGTCAACAACGTGTATGGGCAGTACAGCTAGAGCCGGCCGAGCGACTTGAAGAGCAGCCCCGAGAGCAGCTTCGGATAGAAGTAGGTGGACTTCTGGGGCATCGTCTCGCCCGCGGAGGCGACCGCCGCCACCTGGTCCATACGTGTCGCCCGCAACACGAAGACGGCATCGTGCTGGGCTGCCATCTCCAAGGCGGCACGAGCGTCCTTGGAGAATGAGAGGCGATCTAGCGTCGCGGGCCGGTCGGGGTGGACGTCCAGCAGCGGGGACATCACGAGCTCCTGCAGCGCCGCCACGTCGAGGTTGCGCCAATGCTCCGATGTCCCGGCGGGAAACGCGGCCGAGTGGTCGATGTCGGCTCGCAGCTGCGCCAGCATCGTCACACCGTCGCGCGTGCGGACGATGAAGGACGGACGGTCGGTCGCCGTGCGCAGGGCACCCTCGACGTCGTCCTCCGACACCTCGCTCAACTCGAACCGTTGCGAGATGGCCTCTCGCAACGACGCCGGGTCGAGCGGGGCCGGGGCGTCGACGATCCTGTGGGTGGGGTAGACGACCAGCCCCGGGTCGTCCATGTTCACGAGCGCCATCATCACGGTCCGATACGCGCGATCCGCAGCGTCGCCGCCTCCCGGCTCGGCCGCCTCGCGTTCGTCACGGTAGGCGAGCGCGGTCGTGTAGCGGTGGTGTCCGTCGGCGATGAAGATCGGGCGGTCGGCCATGAAGGAGGCGAGTGCGGCCTGGTCGGAGGCGCCGCTCAGGGCCCACACGGTGGAGACGACGCCGTCGTCATCGGTCGCCGTGACCAGGAAGGGCGTCGCCATGGCGCTGTCGATCAGCACGTCAGTGACGTGGGCGGGGTCGGCGAACATGCCGAAGACCTGGCTGAGGTTCGCGGCGGTCGCCCGCGTGAGGTCGAGGCGGTCGGCGATCGCCTTGGGCAGCGTCCTCTCGTGCGGGAGCACCACGCCGGCGGAGAAGGGCTCGAGTCCGACCGCCGCCACGAAGCCCCGGCGTGAGATCTCCTCGCCTTCGTGGCGGTAGCACTGCTCGACCACGTACACCGCGGGATCCGCGTCGAACCTCAGCGTCCCGTTCTCGAGCCACTCGTGCCACCGCTGGCCGCCGGTCTCGTAGCGGTTGCCGGGCGCTGCGGGGTCGAGCGGGCCCTCGGGCAGCTCGAGCGCGACCACGTTGTGGGGATCGCGCGACAGCAGGTCCTCGCGAAGCGCCTGTGAGATGACGTCGTACGGGGGGCCGGTGAGAGGCGTGATGTCCGAGCCTGCAGGGGCGGAGTATCGAACCGCGCGGAAGGGAAGGACGCGAGCCACGGCACCTCTCCTAAGGTAGAGCGCGCACGCCCGGGAGCGGTGCGCTGCCCAGTCATGCTACCCGAGCAGGTAGCGCAGCGCGAGGAACGAGATCATGCCCGCTGCCGTCGCTCCGAGGAAGCTGCGAGTGAAGCGGAAGACGAAGGCGGTGGGGATCGCGGCGAGCAGGTAGGGGTTGTCGAGAGTCAGCGCCCAGCTGCCGCCGGGCCGCAGGACCTGCGTCGCGACGATAGCCGCCATCACGGACACGGGCACGAAGCCGAGCCACCGGTGGACGACCTCGGGTAGCTCGAGGTGGGAGATGGCGGCGATCGGCACGAGCCGGATCACGATGTTAGTGACGGCCATGCCGATCACGAGTCCCCAGGCGAGTGCCGGCGTCACTTCGACACCGCCGTCATCACCGTTGCCGCGACCATTGCGGCTGCCACCACGGGCCACTGCCCGGGGAGCACCGTGGACAGCGCCAGCGCCAGGGCGGCGGCCAGCCCACCTGCGACGAATTCGCGCCGCCCCGTGATCTGACCGACCAGCAGCGCCACGAACATGGCCGGCATCGCGAACTCGACGCCCCACTTCGACGGGTCGCCTATCGCGCTGCCGGCGGCCGCTCCGATCAGCGTGCCGAGCGTCCAGCCCACCCAGGAGATCAGGCCCACGCCCGTCATCGAGAAGCGCTCGGCTCGCCCGGCGCGCGCGTCGTCGATGTTCACGGCGAAGGTCTCGTCGGTCAGCGTGTGGGCGAGCAGGACCTGGTGCCAGCGGGGCACGCCCTTGAGGTGGGGGGCCATCGTCGCAGAGAACAGGAGGTAGCGGAGGTTGACGACACCTGTCGCGACCAGGGCGGCCGCGAGGTTGCCGCTGGAGGTCAGGGCCGCGACTCCGATGAACTGTCCGGCCCCGGCGAGCACCAGAGCCGAGCAGGCGGTCGCCTGAGCGACGCTGAATCCCGCCGCGGTCGCGGCCAGCCCGAAGGCCGCGCCGACCGGCATGTAGCCGAGGAAGATCGGCAGCCCGAGGCGCGCGCCACGCGCCAGGAGCGAGCTGCGGGAGGGGGCGGGAGAGGAGGCGAGGGTCGGTTCGGACATGCGCGTGAGGATACTACAAGCGCAACGCCCATTCACGGGTATCATCGACATAGCGACTCCTCCAGGAGGTGGGAGCGATGAAGTTCACGGTGTGGTGCGCGGTCGACGGAGCGGTCGAGGTGTCGATCGACGACGTGACCACAGTCATCGTGCGCTCCGGCTCCGACGTCGAGGTCGCGTTCACCTGCCCGGTCTGCGGCGCTCCGATCGCCGTGCGGGCCGAGGTGCCGCCCGGCCTGTCCGACCTGCTCGGGGACGCCTGGGGGGACTTGCAGTCGGGGCACGCAGAGGCTTGGACGGTACCGGTGTTCTACGACCGGTCCGGTGAAGGTCCCGACGTCGACACCGCCGACGCAGCGCGGATTGACGCGTACGTCGAGTACTTCAGACGTGAGTTGGCGGCCGCCGACACGGTCGAATCGATGGTCGCGTTCATGGACGCCGGCACTGGCCGCTGACGTCCCGGCTGCCGCCCTGAGCCGTCCGCTATCGCCAGCCCGCGAACCGCGCGCCCCTGCGGTCGGCAAGCCACGCCGGGGCGATCAGGGCCATGCCCGCCAGGAATCCTCCCACGTGCGCGAGGTAGGCGACGCCCGTCGAGACCGTCTGAGGGCCTACGGTCCCTATCCCGGCTGCCAGTTGCAGCACGAACCACAGGCCTATGACTATCCAGGCCGGGATGCGCGCCAGCTCGACGATGAAGACGATGAATACCGCCGTGACCACGCGCGTCCGGGGATAGAGCAGGATGTACGCGCCGAGCACCCCCGCTATCGCGCCTGAGGCTCCAAGCACCTGCGCATGCGGGAAGCCGGTGCCGAAGGCCTGCACGAGCGAAGCGACCAGCCCGCACAGGAGATAGAAGCCAAGGAATCGCCAGGGGTCGAGGCGGTCTTCGATGTTGTTGCCGAATATGACCAGGTAGAGCATGTTGCCGCCGAGATGCACCCAGCCGGCGTGCATGAACATCGCGGTCAACAGCGTCAGCCAGACATGCGGGGAGCCGGGGGCGGAGGCGAGAGCCGCGGGGTCGAAGGCGAACGAATCCAGGAACGCGCCCAGCGCCGCGTCCCCGCCGATCACTTGGATCCGCAGCTCCCACACGAAGACCGCCACGTTGACTGCGACGAGCAGCCACACCATCCACGTGATGCGCGAGGTCGGGTTCTCGTCTCGCAGGGGGAACATCGCTTCAGGGCGCTCCCTGGTCGTCTGTCGGCGCGAAAGGTCGCGCCAGTCGTCGGCGCGAAGTGTATCCTAGTCGCCGCGGCCTCTAGCGAGCCCGCGAGCTCTCTCCCGGCGACTTCGAAGAAGGAGTTCGGATGCTCTTGACCGAGGGGATCACACTGCTGGCCATCGTGGTCGTCGCGGCCGTTGCGGTCGCGGCTGTCGCCGTGGCCCTGATGTACAACCGTCTCGTAACCCTGAGGAACCGCTGCGACAACGCCTGGGCGCAGATCGACGTGCAGTTGCGCCGGCGCTACGACCTCATCCCGAACCTTGTGGAGACGGTCAAGGGGTACGCGGCCCACGAGCGCGAGACGCTGGAGAGGGTCGTGGCCGCCCGCACTGCCGCGATGTCAGCGCAGGGCACCGAGGGCCGCAGCGCCGCGGAGAACGCCCTGACGGACACTCTCAAGTCTCTGTTCGCGGTCGCGGAGGCCTATCCGGACCTCAAGGCCAACGCCTCATTCCTGGACCTGCAGGCGCAGCTCACCGAGACCGAGGGCAAGATCGCCTACGCGCGCCAGTTCTACAACGACTCGGTCATGACCATGAACATGGCGGTGCAGCAGTTCCCCGCCAACCTGGTCGCGTCGCTGTTCGGCTTCCGCGAGCGCGTCTACTTCGAGATCGAGGCCGTGGCCAAGGAGCCGGTGTCCGTCTCGTTCTGACGCGTCCCGCGCAAGTGCGAACCTGAAGCGAGAAGGGGAGTCGGCCGTGGCCGCGTTCGCGTTCCCGTCGCTCGACCCTGTCGCCTTCCATCTCGGCCCTCTCGCCGTGCGCTGGTACGGGCTCGCCTACATGTTCGGCTTCCTCGCCGGCTGGCTGATCCTCGCCAAGCTGGACGTGCGCTGGAAGCTCGGTCTCGGATCGGACGGCAGGGCCGCCACGGTGCTCGCGGCTGTCATCGGCGTCATCGTCGGGGGGCGGCTCGGCTACGTGCTCTTCTACGGCGTCGGCGCGTACTGGAGCGACCCGATCCGGATACTGCAGATGTGGGACGGGGGGATGTCGTTCCACGGCGGACTCGCCGGGATCCTTCTCGCCGGGGTCTGGGTCTCCCGCAGATACCACGTGCCCTACCTGCGCCTGTCCGACGCGGGCGCGATCGCGGCTCCCATAGGACTCTTCCTCGGACGCGTCGCCAACTTCATCAACGACGAGCTGTGGGGGAGGGTGACCACGGTACCGTGGGGTGTGGTGTTCCCGAACGCCGCCGTTGCGGGCACCGAGAACCTTCCCCGGCATCCCTCTCAGCTCTACGAGGCCGGCCTCGAGGGCATAGTGCTGTTCGCCGTCATGCTGCTGCTGGCGCGGCGCGACCGCCCCGCCGGGCAGCTCACGGGGTGGATGCTCACCCTGTACGCCGTCTTCCGCATCTTCGTCGAGTTCTTCCGCGAGCCGGACATCCAGATCGGGTTCCTAGCGGGCGGGATCACGATGGGGCAGGTGCTCACGATCCCGGTGCTGCTCGCCGGGCTATGGCTGCTCTGGCACGCGCGCCATACTCGAGGAGTCGATGATGAGAAGCCGGACGATCGTCCGGAGTCCTAGCCGGCAACGGTATCCGATCGGCATCCGCCGCCGGCGCCTTGGTGCCGCAAGCCCGTGATATTCTCGTTTCGCACCCCTTCACCACGAGAGAGGCCAAGGCCGCAGACATGAGGTCCCGCACCGTATCGATGATCCTGATCGTCGCTCTTGTAGCTGCGCTGGCGGTGCTGGCCGGGTGCAAGGGCTCGACAGCCCTCCAGGCGCTCTGGCCCGCCGCCTCGAGCGAGAGGGCCGTGCCCAAGCCCGCCGGCACTCCGCGGTGGCCGCTCACGGGCCTCGAGGCGCCTTCCTTCGACGCGACGACCATTCGCGTCGTGTCCGTGAAGATCGAGAACTCGCCTGCTGCCCGTCCGCAGACCGGTCTGGACAAGGCCGACGTGGTCTACGAGGTCATCGCCGAGGGCGGGATCACGCGATTCCACGCGCTGTTCCAGTCGCAGACGCCCAAGGCCGCCGGGCCGGTGCGCTCCTGCCGCCCGCCCGACCTCTTCGTGATCCAGCAGTACCGCTCGCTGCTCGCCCACGTCGGCGGGCCGCCGCTGATCCGCAAGATCCTGGCGTCGGACAAGACGAAGTACAACGACATGGACCAGTTCTTCAACCCGGCCTCCTACTACCGCGTGTCCACCCGCGTCGCGCCGCACAACATGTACATGGACATCGCGAAGCTGCGCGGGTTCGCCACCTCGAAGCGCGGGTACCCCGCGACCGAGACGATCACCGGGTTCGAGTTCGCCCGGGCGTCCGCGGTGGCCACGCCCGTGGTGACGCAGATCACGTGTCCGGTCTCGCCGTCGAACAAGTCGCAGTGGAAGTACAACAAGACGACCGGTCTCTACGCCCGCTCGATCAACGGGGTCCCGCACAAGGACGCCGTGACCGGCAAGCAGCTGACCGCCCGCAACGTCGTGGTCATGTGGGCCAAGATCAGCCCCTATCCCGGCATCCACAAGAACGTCGTGCAGATCGGGCTCACGGGAAGCGGAAGGGTCTCCGTCTTCATCGGCGGCCAGCGGATCGACGGCACTTGGGAGGCGGGGACCGACGCGGCGCCGACCTTCAAGGCTGCCGACGGGAAGCCCATCAAACTCGCTCCGGGCAACACCTGGATCCAAGTGATGGGCACCACGCAGAGCATCTCGACCAAGTAGGGAGTGACGCCCGCGGCGCCGGCGTCTCCGGTCCTCGTTGCGCACCTCCGCCGTGCTTGTTGAGCCGTTCGCCGAAAGGGTAGACTTACCTCCCCAGAAGACAGTCAGCGCACCAAGACGCGAGCGGACCGTGTCGGCGGCCGCTCGTCTTGGATAGAAGGAGAGAGACACCACCATGAGCGACAGCAACCTGACCGGGACCCCGAGGGTCAAGACCGGCCTTGCGGAGATGCTCAAGGGCGGCGTGATCATGGACGTCGTCAACGTGGAGCAGGCCAAGATCGCCGAGGACGCCGGAGCGGTCGCTGTGATGTCGCTCGAGCGCGTCCCTGCCGACATCCGCGCGGCGGGCGGCGTGGCGCGCATGGCCGACCCGACGATCGTCGAGTCCATCGTCGCGGCCGTGTCGGTCCCCGTCATGGCCAAGTGCCGGATCGGCCACTTCGTCGAAGCGCAGGTCCTGCAGAGCCTCGGCGTCGACTACATCGACGAGTCCGAGGTCCTGACGCCCGCCGACGAGGAGCACCACGTCGACAAGTGGCAGTTCAAGGTCCCGTTCGTGTGCGGCTGCCGCAACCTCGGCGAGGCGCTGCGCCGCATCGGCGAGGGCGCTTCGATGGTACGCACCAAGGGCGAGCCCGGCACCGGGAACATCGTCGAGGCCGTGCGCCACATGCGTGCCGTCTCCGACGAGATCGCGTGGCTGACAGGCCTGCGCGGCGAGCAGCTCTTCGCAGCCGCCAAGGACATCCAGGCGCCCTACGACCTGGTCAAGTGGGTCGCCGACAACGGGAAACTGCCCGTGGTCAACTTCTCAGCGGGCGGCATCGCGACCCCGGCCGACGCGGCGCTCATGATGCAGCTCGGTTGCGACGGCGTGTTCGTCGGTTCCGGCATCTTCAAGAGCGGTGACCCCTCGAAGCGCGCCAAGGCGATCGTCGAGGCGACCACGCACTTCGAGGACGCTGACATCATCGCGAAGGTCTCGCGCGACCTTGGCGAGGCGATGGTCGGGATCAACATCTCCGACATCCCCGAGGGCGAGCGCATGCAGGAGCGTGGCTGGTAGCGTGAAGGTCGGGGTCCTCGCTCTCCAAGGCGCGTTTCGCGAGCACATCGTCACGCTCGAGGCGCTCGGCGTCGCCACGGTGGCCGTGCGCCTGCCGCATCAGCTCGACGGCTGCGATGGCCTCGTCATCCCCGGCGGCGAGTCGACGGCCATCGGAAAGCTCATGACCACCTACGGGTTCTACGAGGCCGTCACCCAGCGGCACTCCGACGGCATGGCAGTGTGGGGCACCTGCGCCGGGGCGATCCTGATCGCCCGCGAGGTGCTCGACGCGGTGCCCGGTCAGCGGACCCTGGAGCTGATGGACATCACCGTGCGGCGCAACGCCTACGGCCGCCAGGTCGACTCCTTCGAGGCGGATCTGGACGTGCACGGCATCGAAGGGCCGTTCAGGGGCGTGTTCATCCGAGCCCCGTGGATCGAGGAGGTCGGAGAGGGCGTCGAGGTGCTCGCGCGCCACGAAGGCCGCATCGTCGCGGCGCGGCGGGGCGGTCTGCTGGCAACGACCTTCCACCCTGAGCTGACTGGCGAGACCGCCTTCCATCGCCTGTTCGTCGAGCAGGTGGTCGGCGCAACCCGGGACTAGCTCTCGAGCGCCTGCGGCTCTCGGCTCGGGGCTGCCGGGGCGGCGTCAGGGTCTATCGGGTATCCTTCAAGCGGCGATCCTCCCGCGCGCACGGGCGCGCGCATGCGAAAGGCCAAGGCATATGTCGGGTCACTCCAAGTGGGCAACGACCAAGCACCGCAAGGCCGCCGTGGACGCGAAACGGTCGAAGCTCTTCAGCAAGCTGTCGAAGGTCATCACCGTTGCGGCCAGGACCGGCGGCGATCCGAACCCCGAGAACAACGCGTCGCTCGCGGCAGCCATCGACAAGGCCAAGGGCTACTCGCTCCCGAAGGACAAGATCCAGTCGGCTATCGACAAAGCGTTCGCGGCGGGGGCCGGAGCCAACTACGAAGAGGTCATCTACGAGGGCTACGGCTCGGGCGGCGTGGCGCTCTATGTCGAGGCGCTCACCGACAACCGCAACCGCACCGCTGCCGACGTCCGCGCCGCGTTCACGCGCGCGGGCGGCTCGCTCGGCGCGACGGGTTCGGTCGCCTTCCAGTTCGAGCGCAGAGGCGAGATCGTCATCGACAAGGCGGCGGCTCCCGACGAGGAGGAGCTGCTGATGGCGGTCATGGACGCGGGCGGCGAGGACCTCGAGGACAACGACGAGTTGTACGTCGTGGTGACGGGGAGCAATGAGTTGGCGGCCGTGAAGAAGGCTCTCGAGTCTGCCGGCGTCACCGTCACCGGAGCCGAACTCGCCATGCGGGCGAAGACGCCCGTGGCCGTGACCGCCGATACGGCCAAGAAGGTCTTCCGGCTGATCGACAACCTCGAGGACAGCGACGACGTCCAGGACGTCTACCACAACATGGAGATCACCGACGAGATCGCGGTCCAACTCGACCTGTAGGGCCCGGCTGCCGTAGACTGAACGTATGTTCGATTGGCGACGTCGATCCGGGGGGTGCGCTGTTCGGTGATCATCCTGGGCATCGACCCCGGACTGGCCAACACCGGGTGGGGCATCGTGGAGGCTGAGGGCAGCCGCTTCCGCTGTGTCGCCTACGGGTGCATACGGACCGCAGGCGGCCAAGACACGGCCCGCCGCTGCAAGTCCGTGCACGACGGGCTGGCGGAAATCATCGGGCGCTACGCGCCCGCCGAGGCTGCCATCGAGAGCATCTACTTCAGCCGCAACGTCGCGACCGCCATGACCACCGGGCACGCGCGCGGCGCGGCGCTCGTCGCCGTGGCGGGCGCCGGCGTGCCGGTCGCCGAGTACGGCCCCGGCGAGATCAAGCTGGCGGTCGTCGGCACGGGCTCGGCAGACAAGGTCCAGGTGACCTACATGGTCCGGACGATCCTCGGGCTGGACCACGACCCGACCCCCGACCACGCAGCCGACGCCCTCGCCGCCGCCATCTGCCACGCCAACCAGCGGGTCGCGCGGGCGCGCGGGCGCGAGGCGACGGGGACCGGCCGATGATCGCGTTCATCACAGGCAGGGTCGCGGCGCGTACCGCGAGTCACGCGATAGTCGAGGCCGGCGGCATCGGCTACCGGCTGATCATGTCCACCACCTCGCTCGCGGCGCTTCCCGCAGAGGGCGACGAAGTGACCGTCCAGACCTACCTGCACGTTCGCGAGGACGAGCTGACGCTCTACGGCTTCGAGAGCGAGGACGAGCGCGAGCTGTTCGAGGCGCTCATCGGGGTGTCGGGCGTTGGGCCCAAGGTGGCGCTCGCCGTCCTCTCCGCGCTCAAGCCCGAGGCGCTGCGCACGGCGCTCGCACGGGACGACATAGCGCTGCTCTCGAGCGTGCCGGGTGTGGGCAAGAAGACGGCGCAGCGGCTGCTCATCGACTTGAAGGACAAGCTTGGGGCACCCGAGTTGGGAGGGGCGGGCGTCGGAGGATCTTCGCATGCCGCGATGGAAGCCCGCGACGCCCTGCTCGCGATGGGATTCTCGGCGGCCGAGTCGGCGGCGGCTCTTCGTGACGCGGAACCGGGCGCGACGGCCGAGCAGATGCTCCGTGCTGCCCTGAGGGCACTCGGGGGTGCCCGATGAGCGACAGGGAACTCGCGGAGCGCGAGGGGTTTGCGGAGGCCGCTTCGTGACCGAGCGCACCTCATCCGAGTGGTCCGCCGACGGCGAGCGTCTCGTCTCGGCGCGCTACACGCCCGACGACCTGGACATCGACCGCTCGCTGAGGCCGAAGCGCTTGGTCGACTATCTGGGGCAGCAGAAGGTCAAGGAGTCGCTCTCAGTGCTCATCGAGGCGGCGGCGGCGCGCAACGAGCCGCTCGACCACGTGCTGCTGTCGGGGCCTCCCGGTTTGGGCAAGACCACTCTGGCCGGAGTCATCGCCAACGAGCTCGGCGTGACGATGAAGACGACCAGCGGGCCAGCGGTAGAGCGCGCCGGCGACCTCGCGGCCATCCTCACGAACCTCGAAGAGCGCGACGTGCTGTTCATCGATGAGATCCACCGGCTCAACCGTCAGGTCGAGGAGGTGCTCTACCCGGCGATGGAGGACTTCGTCCTCGACGTCGTCATCGGCAAGGGGCCTGCCGCTCGGAGCCTTCGCCTGGAGGTGCCGCACTTCACGCTGGTCGGCGCGACGACGCGCACGGGGCTCCTCACCGCTCCGCTGCGCGACCGCTTCGGGATGTCCTTCCGCCTCGACTACTACGCGCCCTCCGAGCTCGAGGCGATCGTGAAGCGCTCCGCCTCCATCCTCGGTGTCGACATTGACGACGAGGGCGCCGCCGAGATCTCCCGTCGCAGCCGCGGCACCCCACGGCTGGCGAACCGGCTGCTCAAGCGCGTGCGGGACTACGCGCAGGTGCGCCACGACGGCCGGGTCACCGAAGACATAGCCGCCGAGGCGCTGGCGTTCTTCGAGGTCGACCACCTGGGCCTGGACAAGATGGACCTGCGGATCTTGGAGACTCTGATCGTGAAGTTCTCCGGGCGACCTGTGGGACTGAACACGCTCGCCACCTCCGTCGGAGAGGACGTCGAGACCCTCGAGGACGTCTACGAGCCGTTCCTGCTGCAGCTCGGATTCCTCATGCGCACCCCGAAGGGGAGGCAGGCGACGCCGCGCGCCTACGAACACCTCGGGCTGAGCTCACCTTCCGAGGAAGCGCCGCAGGGCGGACTGTTCTAGAGCCGGGCGCCTAGATCGTCACTTCGTACGCCCACAGTCCGTGAAGGTTGCAGTGCTCGACGGCGCGCACGACCGTGTCAGGCGGCAGCGACACCGGGATGCTCACTTTCGGGTGTGTGACCACGGGGCTGAGGTCGACCCTCGCGATCGGGGCGCCGTTCGCGTAGAGCTCGATGAACGTTATGTAGTGGTCGGTCCCGTTAGGGTGCGGCACCTCGTGGCCCACCTCGATGTTGACGACCAGCCGGTCCAGCTGCGCCTCCAGGGTGATGAAGGGCGCGTGCTTCTTCTCGAAATCGCTCGCCACATCGAAGTCGGCGACGACGTTGATGACGGGTGCGTCGGACATGGATCCTCCTGACGGGTAGGTGTGCACCAGCTGGCAGCTTCTGTCGGGGTATCTACCCGAACATCCGGCGCGCGCTCGCGGCCGTGAAGCATCGGCGGACAGCCCTCGGGGTTCCTCGGCACGCGGTGTTGTGTGCCATCATGACGGTGCTCAGCCCGCCGCCACCAGGACGAAGGAACGCGCACATGACCCCGCTGATCATCGACGGCAAGGTGGTATCCGCGGCCCTCGAGAGCGAGACTCTCGGGCGGGTCGGCGCGCTGCGCGTGCGCGGCGTCACCCCGGGTCTGGCGGTAGTGCTGGTCGGTGACGACCCGGCCTCCCTCTCATACGTGACCATGAAGGAGCGGGACTGCGAGCGTCTCGGCATCCGCAGCTTCGACACCCGTCTGGCGGCCGACACCTGCCAAGAGGAGCTCGACGCCGTCATCGCGGGCTACAACGCCGACCCCGAGGTGCACGGCATCCTCGTACAGCAGCCCTTCCCGCGTCACCTGGACATCGAGCGCGTCGTGGCGGATGTCTCCCCGATCAAGGACGTGGACGGCTTCCATCCCGAGAACCTCGGTCGGCTCATGCGGGGCCTTCCGGGCCACCGCGCGTGCACCCCGTGGGGCGTGATGCGGATGCTCGACCACTACGGGATCGAGCTGCGCGGCAGGAGTGCGGCAGTCGTCGGGCGGTCGCTTCTCGTGGGCAGGCCGCTGGGTCTGATGCTGCTGGAGCGTGACTGTACCGTGACGTGGTGTCACTCGAAGACCGTCGACCTGCCGTCCGTTTGCCGAGGCGCCGACATCCTGGTGGCCGCGATCGGGCGCCCGAAGATGATCGGGGCCGAGTACGTGCGCGACGGCGCGGTCGTGATCGATGTCGGGATCACTCGCACCGACGCCGGCCTGACGGGCGACGTCGATTTCGAGGCCGTGGCGCCGAAGTGCTCCGCGATCACGCCCGTTCCCGGCGGCGTCGGCCCGATGACCCGGGCCATGCTCATGTCGAACACTGTGGATGCAGCCGAGCTGCAGACGGCCTGACCTGCATGTTCTACGCCTTCGCCGTCGCCACGGTCCTCATCGCTCTCGCCGAGCTCGGCGACAAGACCCAGATCCTCGCGCTCTGCCTTGCCGCGCGCTACCGCTGGTGGCAGGTCCTGATCGGCATCTTCGCCGCCACGCTCTTCATCCACTTCTTCTCGACTCTCGTGGGACAGTTCGTAGGCGGCCTCCTGCCCCAGCTGTGGCTCGGGATCATCACCGGGGCGCTCTTCGTGGGCTTCGGCATATGGACGCTGCGCGGCGACAGCAACGACGGCAACGGCGGTGCCAAGGCGGGCCGCTTCGGCCCCATCGTCACCGTCGCTGTCGCCTTCTTCCTGGCCGAGCTGGGAGACAAGACGCAGATCATGACGATGACGATCGCGGCCGATCCGGCGGCCGTCCTCCGGGCCTTCGGGGCCGCGGGACCGGCGATAGCGGATGCTCTGGCCCGAATGGGCCTGAGCGCGGAGGGTCTCACGCCCACGGCCGCCTTCTGGGGAGTGTGGATGGGCTCCACCGTGGGGATGATGATCGCTGACGGCGTCGCGATCGTGGTGGGTTCGATGCTCGGTCGCAGGCTTCCCGAACGCCTGATCACCCGCATCTCGGGCGTGGTGTTCATAGTGTTCGGGGTGGTGACCGCCGGCGCGGCGATCGCCAAGGCTATCTGACGCCGGCGAGGGAGGCGCGATACCGATGAAGGTCATGCTGCACGCCTGTTGCGGGCCGTGCCTGCTCGAACCGTGGGACGCTCTGTCGTCCGAACACGAAGTCCGCGTCGCGTACGCCAACCCCAACATCCACCCGCGCTCGGAGTACGAACTGCGCCGGGACACCCTGCTGCAGTGGGCGGGGTCGCAGGACATCGACGTGGACGAGCTTCCCTACGATCCGGCCGTTTGGGATCGCGCGGTCGCGGGACTCGAGCACGGCTCGCGCGAACGCTGCCTGGCCTGCTACGGCCTGCGTCTGGGCATGGTCGCCCGGCACGCGGCTGAGCAGGGGTTCGACGCGGTCGCCACGACGCTCACGGTGAGCCCCTGGCAGGACCCTGACGGGATCCGAGAGGCCGGCACCAAGGCGTGTGCCGAGCACGGCGTCGAGTTCCTTCTGACCGACTTCCGGGACCGCTACGCCGAGGCCACAAGGCGCAGCCGGGAACTCGGGATGTACCGCCAGAATTATTGTGGTTGTCGCTACTCGGAAGAGGAGGCGGCCGGCCAGCGGGAGCGGAGGCGCGCGCAGCGCGCGGGCCGCAAGGCCTAGCGGCTCTTGCGGGCCGGGGACTTCGGTTCGCGGATCCCCAGGTCGACCTCGCGAGCCTTGCGCGCGCGGTCGCTGCGCATGATCTTCGTCACGTGACGCGCGTACCTCCAGTTGCGCCGCGGGCTGAGGCCGGGTCGCGACACGGTCGTGATGCGCTCGTCGAGAGCCGCCCGCAGGTCGTCGGCGGTCTCGCCGGGGAAGTAGGTCCGGCTGCTGCCGATGACCGACAGGATGTGCGCGTCGCTCCCGCCTGTGCAAGCGAAGCGGTCTCGTTGCGACAGCTGGTAGAAGCGCGCGACCCAGTTGGCGACGAAGAGCAGCGGGGTGGAGTTGGCGATCTCGATGCCGTCGTAGTCGACGTTGTTGTAGATGCCGCGGTTGCCCCGGCTGAGTCCCGCTTTCGACCAGATGCGAGGCGCGAACGGGTGTGCCGCGACCGCGAATCCGCCCTGTTCGTGGATCGCGATCACGGTGTCTTCGGCGCTCATGTTCGGGGGCACGATCCGCGGGGTCCAATAGCCGAGGATGTGTCCGTCGGCGCTCTCGACCTCCTGCGCGACGATCACGTCGATCGGCAACTCGCGCTCGGCAGCGATCGCGGCGGCCTCGACCGCGCCAAGGTTGGTGTTGTGGTCGGCTATCGCGATGACCCTGAGGTCCGTCTTCGCGCAGACCCAGTCGAGCACCTCAGAGGGGGTCGCCACGCCGTCTGAGGCCGTTGTGTGGATGTGGAGGTCCGCCGCGGACCAGAAATCGCTTTGCATGGTGGTTCATGGTACCTGAAGCGCGGTGGCAGCTGCAGCGTGGCGGCGACCGGTGGCCCCGCTCCGACGCGCTACACTTGCCCCTGTCCGGCGGACCACTCTCCGGGAGGCCGCGCGTGCGCACCGACGACTTCGACTACGACCTGCCATCCGGCCTTATCGCCCAGTCGCCGGCGGTCCCGCGTGACAGTTGCCGGCTGCTGGTGCTGCACCGCAGGTCGCGCGCGATCGAGCACCGCGTCTTCTCCGACATAGGGGAGTACCTGTCTCCGGGCGACCTGCTCGTGGTCAACGAGACGCGGGTGCTGCCCGCGCGCCTGCACGGGGTCAAGGAGGAGGGCGGCGCCAAGGTCGAGTTGCTGCTCCTGCGCGAACGCGGGGCCGACACGTGGGAGTGCCTGGTGCGCCCGGGCCGTCGTCTGAAGCCGGGTGCCCGGGTCGTCCTGGGCCGCGGGGAGGCGGTCGCGACGGTGGTGGGCGCCTCGGATGAGGAGGGCGCCCGGCTCGTGCAGTTCCAGACTCGCGAGGGACGCTTCATCGACGCCCTGCATCGCCTGGGCGAGGTCCCTCTGCCGCCGTACATCACGCGCCGCCTCGACGATCCGGAGCTCTACCAGACGGTCTACGCGAAGGACGAGCGCTCGGCCGCCGCTCCCACCGCTGGGCTGCACTTCACCAGAGAGCTGCTCGACCGGCTCGTGGAGCACGGCGTCCGCCTTGCCCGGGTCGAACTCGACGTCGGGGTCGACACCTTCCGCCCGGTCGGCGAGGACGATCCCGAGCTGCACCACATCCATACCGAGCACTTCCGCGTTGGCGGGCAGGCGGCCGAGGCCGTGGCGGAGTGCCGCGCGCGCGGCGGGCGAGTCGTGGCGGTCGGCACCACGAGCGTGCGCGCTCTCGAGAGCGCGTGGAGCGAGAAGCACGGCGCGGTACGGGCGACCGAGGGGAGCACGGGCCTGTTCATCCTGCCCGGCTACGAGTTCCGCGTGGTCGACGCGATGGTCACGAACTTCCACGTGCCGCGATCGACCCTGATGATGATGGTCTGCAGCTTCGCCGGGCGCCGCAACATCCTGCGGGCGTACGAGACCGCGAAAGCCGAAGGCTACCGGTTCCTGAGCTTCGGTGACGCGATGCTGATCGTCTGATCCTCCCTGGGGCTACCCGCGAAGGATCAGGGCACCTGTATCGGCTCCCACCACGTCCAGTTCGGGTTCGATGCCGCCGGGTCGGTCCCCGGGGTGCCCGGCGCGACCGCGAACCCCTGCGACTGCGGGACTCCCTTGGCGGTGTAGGTCTGGACCCCCAGGGCGTCCACGCCGGCGATCACGAACGTGGGAGAACCGTCGGGAGAAGTCGGCGCCTGGAATCGGACCGGCAGCTCCGGCCACTCACCGAACCGCTGGATCACGTTGCCCGCGGCGAGCTGGTACCTGACGCTGGTGAACATGCGCACCACCGGCTCGTAGAGGCGAGCGCCGTCGGGGCCGGGAACGACGATCGAGCCGTCGGTCAGGGGAGAGCGGAGCGCCGAGATCTGTTCCGGCGCGCTTGCTCGGTTGAATGCGGTGGTCACGGTCCCTATGGACGGCGTGGCGACGGTCGAGTCGGCCAGCAGGGAGCCCGGCGAGTAGACGTGGTCACGGAACAAGAGATAGTCGGGCGCCCTGGCCGGCGCCGGAGTGGGCGCGGGCACGGCAGGCGCGGCCCCAGCGGGCGCCTTGCCGGAGAACGTTAGGTCGGGCGCTCCGGTGGCTGCGGTCTCGCTGACGCCGGCTGTCTGCGGAGCCGGGACCCGGCCTGAGAGCGCCACGACCACGACCACCGCGACGGCGGCGGTCGCGAGCGCTCCGTACGCGCCCCAACGGACCTTCCCGTTGAGCCACGCGAATCGCGGTTCGGAGGGCTCGACATCGGTCGGCCCGGCGGGCTGCTGCTCGGAGAGGGTGGCTGTCTTCTGCTCCTCGGCGCGTTCGGCCGCGAGCGAGGCGATGGCGACCATGACGCGGCCGATGAGTTCGGGGGGTGCGGCCGGCACGGGGAGGGCCTGCAGCGCTTCAAGATCGTCTTCGAACGTGCGGCACTGCTCGCATTCGGTCAGATGATCGCGAGCGGCCTCAGCGTTCTCGTCGGTCACGTGCTCTCCGTCGTGGAGCGCGGAGACACTGGCCTGAGTGCGGATGCAGTCCATCTCCATCGCCTATGCACCTCCCTTCGCGTCGAGGCTGAGCAGGGTCGTGAGCGCGCGGCGCGCGCGGAACACTCGTGACTTGACCGTTCCTGCCGGAACGCCAAGGACGGATCCGGCCTCGGCGTAGGGCAGTCCGAACAGCGCGACCGCGTTGAACGCTTCACGGTCCTCGGGCGACAGCGCGCGCATCGCCGTCTCCAGGTCGACCGAGCTCGCGGCTTCGCCTTCGGTGTCGTCGGTGGCTATGCCGTGAAGCTCGACCGGATCGATCGGGGTCGCTGCGCGCCGCCCGGACCGCAGCATGTCGAGGCACACGTTGCGGGTCACGCGGAACAGCCATGTCGTGAAGGCCGCCCGGCTGCCGAACCCCTCGAGCGATCGGAACACCTTGACCCAGACCTCCTGCGTCGCATCCTCGGCGGCACTGACATCCCCGAAGAAGCGGAACGCGTGCGCATAGACGGCGTCGCTGTGCGTCCGCACGAGCGATTCGAACGCGCCTATGTCGCCCTCTGCGGCCCGGCTCACCAGGCCCGCATCGTCGCGCGCAGGTTCGGACATGCCATACCCTCTTCGACGCAGTGGGTGCCGGTCCGGTTCACCGGCCCTCCCAGTTTCCCCGATGGGTGCCGCCGCGTCGAGCGCGGCGCGACGGCTGGGGTAGAATCCAACCCCATGCGAATCGGCGACTTCCATCTCACAGCCACGGACTCGGACACGTCGGCGCGCCGCGGGGTGCTGCGCACGGCCCACGGCGAGGTGCATACTCCTCTGTTCATGCCGGTAGGCACGAAGGCGACCGTGAAGGGGATGCTGCCTTCGCGGCTCCGCGAACTCGGCGCGCAGACGATCCTTGCCAACGCCTACCACCTCTTCCTGAGGCCGGGCGCCGACGTCGTGGAGGCCGCGGGCGGGCTCCATTCCTTCATGGGATGGGAGGGTACGGTCCTCACCGATTCGGGCGGGTTCCAGGTCTTCAGCCTTGCCGACACGCTGAAGGTGATCGACGAAGGAGTCGGCTTCAACTCGATCGTGGACGGAGCGCCCCACTTCTGGAGCCCGGAGGACAACATCGCGATCCAGGAGCAGCTCGGGGCCGACATCATCATGCAGCTCGACCAATGCCCTCCCTATCCGGCCGAGGAGGGCTTGGTCGCGACGGCTGTCCGCCGTTCGGCGGAGTGGGCGCAGCGCTGCGCGGCCGCGCGTACCCGAGACGACCAGCTGCTTTTCGGCATCGTCCAGGGAGGGGTCTTCCGGGGGCTGCGGGAGGAGAGCGTCGAGCGCCTCGTAGCGCTCGATCTCCCGGGCTACGGCATCGGCGGCTACTCGGTGGGGGAGTCCCACGAGTTGATGCTGGAATCCCTCGAACCGGTGTGCGAGCTCCTGCCCCCCGGGCGCCCGCGATACCTCATGGGCGTGGGCAACCCCACGACCATCCTGCGGGCGATAGCCCTTGGCGTGGACATGTTCGACTGCGTGCTGCCGACGCGCACGGCGCGCCTTGGAACGGCCTTCTCGAGCGAGGGGCGGCTGAACCTGCGCAACGCGCGCTTCGCCCGCGACCAGGGTCCACTCGATCCCGAGTGCTCGTGCCCGACGTGCGCGTCGTATCCGCGCTCGTATCTGCGCCACCTCGTGACCTCGAAGGAGATGCTCGGTGCGATCCTGCTGACCGAGCACAACCTCTTCTACCTGCTCGATCTCCCCCGCCGTGCCCGGGAAGCGATCGAGATGCAGAGCTACGGCGCCTTCCTGGCGCGGTGGCTGGAGAGCCCGGCCGCCCTGGACTACTGACCGCCGCGCGTGCACGTGCGCGCGGGCGCGGGGGCGCGCCGAGCGGTGATATCATCTCGTTCTGCGCCGGACCGACGGCGCGTGGAGAGGGAAGAAGGGGTCCGTCATGAGCACAGGTTCCGATCCCGTTCTCGCGATCGCCTACGTCGCCGCGATCGTGGGTGTCTTCTACTTCCTGTGGTATCGCCCGCAGCAGGTGCAGCGCAAGAAGACGCGGGAGATGATGGCCGCCCTCAAGCCCGGCGACGACGTCATGACCGCCGGCGGACTGATAGGGACCGTGCGCGCCATGGACGCCGAAATGGTCACGGTCGAGATCGCCGACGGAGTGCTGGTCCGCTTCACGCGGCGCGCGATCATCGACCGCATCAACCCCATCGTGGGCCCGAGCGGTGAGTGACGCCACCCCGGCGATGGCCGGTGTCCCCGCAGCGGGTGCGCCTGACGCGCCCCGGATCACGCTGGAGACCGTGGCCGCCTCTCCCGACGTGTCCGCGATGATCGAGGTCGCGGACGAGTATCTCGGCGCCATCGGCTACACGGAGCACGGCTTCCGCCACGCGAGCCTGGTGGCGCACATATCGGGCAACATCATGCGGCGTCTCGGGTACGACGAGCGGCTGGCCGAGCTGGCCGAGGTCGCCGGCTACCTGCACGACGTCGGCAACTGCATCGGCCGCGACCATCACGGCGTGTCCTCCGCACTGCTCGCTCGCGATATGCTGCGGGACCTCGGGATGGACCCGTGGGAGACCGCGCACGTCATGAACGCCGTGGGCAACCATGAGGAGGAGTTCGGCGCGCCCGCGAACCCGATCGGGGCGGCGACGATCATCGCCGACAAGGCGGACGTGCACCACACACGAGTCCGCAACACCGACCCTGCGACCTTCGACATCCACGACCGCGTCAACTTCTCGGCGCGGCGCTCGTTCCTGCGGGTGGACGGCAAGGCCCGCACGCTGACGCTCGAGATCGACATCGACACCGAGACCAGCCAAGTGATGGAGTACTTCGAGATATTCCTGTCCCGCATGCAGATGTGCCGCACCGCCGCCGAGGTGCTCGGATCGACCTTCCACCTCGTCATCAACGACATCAGGCTGCTGTAGGTCGCCAGCCGCGCATCGCCGCGCCGCGCATGGTGTAGAGTTTCGAGGGATTTCGGCGCTGCCGCGGGCGGCGCCGCGCGCACGAGGCACACGATCGGAAGGCAGGGGATGGACTCCAGGCAGAAGAACTACCTCGCCATCGCGGGCCTGGCCGTCCTGATCATCGGTGCGCTGTTCTTCCTGCTTCCATTGAGGCAGACCGACAGCGTGTCATGGCAGGCGGGCACCGCGAGCGGGTCATCGCTCTTGAAGTGGCCGAAGGCGGTCATCGGTCTTACAGCGGACGGCATCGGCGTCAAAGCCACCGCCGACGTCAATATGAAGCCGCTCGCCACGCTAGAGCAGATCACGGACTCGACCGCCACGGTTCCCGCTTCGTGGCGGATCTCGGCGACGACCGAGTCGACCCTTCCGATCAGCGTGCGCGGCGTTGTCGTGCAGAGCGCCGAGCTGTCCTACGGGACGACGTTCACCATCGGTCCCGACACCTTCAACCTCCAGGAGGGCGGCTCGTCGATCACGCAGGGGCTCGACCTGCGCGGCGGGCTGTCGGTCATCCTGACCCCGAAGAAGAAGGCGGACACCATCGCCATGCAGCGTGCGCTGGTGATCATGAACACCCGCGTCAACGGCCTAGGCGTCTCCGAGGCGACGGTGCAGCTGGAGAACGACAACCAGGCCATCCTGGTGCAGCTCCCCGGCGTGCGCGACGCGCGCGCGGCGCTGGACATCATCGGCCAGGCGGGCCAGCTGGAGTTCGTCGAGGTCGCCAGTCTTCCGACCACGCTGCAGGCGCAGGTGCAGGACGGCTTCAAGATGCCGTCCGGCTCCTACAAGGCGTTCATGACCGGAGACGTTCTGACCAGCGCCAACGCGAAGGCGTCGACGAACCCGGCCAGGCCGGGCTACGAGGTCTCCGTATCGATGAACGCGTCAGGAACCGCCATATGGGCAGAGGTGACCACTCGCAGCTTCCCCACCCAGGCCCGCATCGCCATCCTGCTGGACGGGACGGTCGTCTCCGCCCCGGCGGTCAACGACGCGATCACCTCGGGAGACACCGCCATCACCGGCAACTTCACTGCTGAAGAGGCGCGCAGGCTCGCGGCGATCCTCGAGTCCGGCGCGCTCCCCGTCGACCTGCAGTTCTCGCAGACCGAGGTGGTCGGGCCGACGCTCGGCCAGGACTCGCTCTTCCAGGGCATAACCGCCGCGCTGGTCGGGTTCGCGATCGTCGCCATCTACCTCGCGATCTACTACCGGGGCTTCGGCATACTGTCGTGGGCCTCGCTCGGCTCGTTCGCCGTGGTGTACCTGGGCGTCCTGGCGGTGTTGTCCAGCGCCGGTCAGTACGCGCTGTCGCTGCCGGGGATAGCGGGTGTCACGCTCTCCATAGGCATGGCGGCCGACACATCGATCCTGATCTTCGAGCGATACAAGGAAGAGATCGCGATGGGCCGAACCCCGCGGGCCGCCGCGAAGTCCGGTACCAAGCACGCGATCCTGACTTCGCTCGACGCCGACGCGGTCACCTTCGCGAGCGCCATCCCGCTCTTCCTGTTCGCCATCGGCCCTGTGAAGGGCTTCGCCCTGACGCTCATGATCGGCATCATCTGCGACCTCACGATCGCGATGCTCTTCACGAGGCCCGCGGTGATCCTGCTGGCGGAGAAGGCCATCGGCCGTATGCCCCGGTTCTTCGGCGTGAAGGGAAGTGCCGTCGATGCGTAGGCCATACGTGGACTTCATGGGCAAGCGCTACCTGCTCTTCGCCTTCTCGGCCCTGGTGCTCGCCATCGCCATCGGGTCGCTGGTGTTCAGGCCGCTCAACCTCGGCATCCAGTTCCGGGGAGGCACGGTCATCACTCTGACCAACGTGTCGGGCGCGACGATCGCTCAGGTGCGCCAGGCCGCCTCTTCTGCCGGCATTCCTGGCGCCGAGGTGCAGACGACCGAGCGCGGCTTCATCATCCGGTCGACCGAGACCAAGACAGTCATCGCGGAGCAGCAGGCCGCGTCTCTGGCCGACGCCCTGAAGGTAGCCGCCACGGACCGCCAGGTCTCGACCATCGGTCCCGAGTGGGGCAGCAACATCACCAATGCGTCGCTGCTCGCCCTTGCGGTGTCGCTGATCGCGATCCTGGCCTACATCTCGATCCGCTTCGAGTACAAGATGGCGGTCACGGGCGTGATCGCGCTGGTACACGACGCGGTCATCACGCTCGGCATCTACGCCCTGCTGGGTCGCGAGGTGACCCCCAACACGGTCGCCGCCCTGCTGACCATCCTGGGCTACTCGCTCTACGACACGATCGTCGTGTTCCACCGCATCCGCGAGAACACGGCGAACCTGAGCAAGAAGACGTTCATGGACATGGCGAACGACTCGCTGAACCAGGTGCTCGCGCGCTGGATCAACACGGGCCTGTCCTCGCTCATCCCGGTCGTCTGCCTACTGCTGCTCGGCGGCGAGACGCTGCGCGACTTCGCGTTCGCCCTGTTCGTCGGGCTGTTGTCCGGTGCGTACTCGTCCGTGGCCGTGGCCAGCCCGCTATATGCCATGTGGAAGGAACGCGAGCCACGCTTCATGGCGCTGCGCAAGAAGTTCGCGCAGGCCAAGTAGGCGTCGGCCGAACACACAAGGGGGGACCGGGCCCGTCACGCGAAAGCGTGGCGGGCCCGTCTGCTAGCATCTCTTTCGTGCCCTACACCTCCCCGTCATCCGCTGGATGGATGCTGACTCCCGCAGACGAGCCGGCTGTCAACGCACTCGCGGCTGCGACGGGTCTCTCCGAGATCGTCGCGCGCGTCCTTGCGGTGCGCGGGGTCGACACCCCGGAGGACGTTCGCGCCTTCCTGACCCCGGACCTCGCCCGCGACTGGCGCGACCCGGAGGACCTTCCCGGTATGGGGGAGTGCGCGGAGGCTGTTGCCGACGCTATCCGCGCAGGTGAGCGCATCGTGGTGTTCGGCGACTTCGACGTCGACGGACTCACTGCGGCCGCGCTGACCGCCCGCGGGCTGGACAGGCTCGGAGCCGATGTGGAGGCTACGGTCCCTCACCGGTTCCGCGAGGGCTACGGCCTCACGGACGCCGCAATCGACCGGCTCATCGGGATGGCGCCTGGGCTGGTCGTGACCGTCGACTGCGGGATCTCCAGCGCTCCGGAGATCGCGCGCCTCCGCGCGGTCGGGATCGGCGTGGTCGTCACCGACCACCACGAGCCGGGTGAGGGTGTACCCGAGGGGGTGCCGGTCTGCGACCCCAAGATGGGTGCGTGCGGGTTCTCCGGGCTGGCGGGCGCCGGCGTCGCGCTCAAGCTCGTGGCTGCGGTCGGCGCCAGGATGGGCGACCCCGACGCGTGGCGCGAGCTGACGGACATCGCGGCGATCGGCACGGTGGGGGACATCGTGCCGCTCACCGACGAGAACCGCGCTCTCGTCGCGGACGGGCTCGCGCGCATGCGCTCGCGCACGCGCACGTGGATCGCGGCGCTGTGCTCGGCCGCCGGCCTCGATCCCCGCGCGATGACCTCGGAGCGCATCGCCTTCGGGCTGGCTCCGCGGCTCAACGCCGCGGGCCGGGTGGCCGACCCCGGTGAGGCGCTGGCACTGCTGATGGCCGACGATCCCGCGGAGGCCGCCTCGCTCGCGAAGGCGCTCGACTCATACAACTCGGCCCGGCAGACCGCCGAGGCCGAGCTGTCCCGCGAGGCCACCGCGGCGGCCGAGACGACCTGGCGCGACGGTGCCCGCTCTCTGGTGGTGTGGGGGAGTGGCTGGCACGAGGGGGTGCGCGGCATCGTTGCGTCCCGGCTCGCTCGCACCTACGGCGTGCCGGCCATCGTCTTCTGCGTCGAGGACGGCGAGGCGCGAGGGTCCGGACGGAGCGTGGGCGAGGTGGACCTGCGCGCCGCCGTGTCGAGTTGCTCGGCATCGCTGACGCGCTTCGGAGGTCATGCCGCCGCGGTCGGAGTGACGCTGCCGGCCGAGAACCTCGAGGGGTTCGCGCGCTGTCTCGAAGAGGCGCTCGGGGCCCTTCCCGAAGAAGCATTCTCGCGGGTCATCAGCGCCGATGCGGAGGTGCATCTGTGGGAGGCGACCCGCGAGCTGGCCGCGGGCCTCGCGGCCCTCGAGCCGTTCGGCTGCGGCAATCCCAAGCCCACGCTTGCGAGCCGCGGGGTGTTCATGAACGGCCGGTCGCTGGTGGGCAAGGGACAGGAGCACTTCAAGTTCGACGCCTACGACGGCGTCACGACGCTGCCGGCGATCGCGTTCCGCTGTCCCGACGCCGCGGCGCTCGCGGCCACCGACTCGGCGGTGGACGTGCTCTACGCGCTCGACACGGACACGTGGCAGGGGCGAGAGCGCGTTCAACTGATGGTCCGCCGGATCGTCCCGCACTCCGCGCCCGCCGACTCTCCGGCGGCCGAGCTCGTGGAGGAGCTCTTCGCGGATGCCGAGCGGATCCTGGCTCGCGGCGAGTACGAGGGGATCGCCGCCGCCGAGTCGTTCCACACGAAGCTCGCGGGTGTGAGCTTCGAGGGGCGGCAGGAGGTCGTCGCGCGCCTCGAGCCCGGTGCCGTCCTGCGCGCCGTGCGACAGCCGGAGAACCCCTTCGACTGCAACGCCATAGCACTGCTCGATCCCACGGGCGAGCAGGTGGGGTTCTTCAACCGCCGCCTGGCGGCGGCGCTCGCTCCCGCTATGGACGGCGGCACGGCCTTCGAGGTCACCGTCACCGAGGTGACGGGCGAAGGAGGCGACAAGAGCCGCGGGGTCAACGTGCTCGTCGCCCGCGAGGACATCGCCGAGGAGGCCGAGCGCGACGCCGCGACGCGCGCCGCGCGACGGGCGCAACTCGTCGCGCTCGACGACGCGGCGCTCGAGGTAGAGCTCGTCCGCGCGCTGATCGGCGACCGCACCCTGCGTCCGGCTCAGCGCGAGGCGCTCGATCACCTCGCGGCGGGACGCTCCTGTTTGGCCGTCATGGCGACCGGCCGCGGCAAGTCGCTCGTCTTCCAGCTGCACGCCGCCCGCATCGCGCTGCGGGATTCTCTGGCCAGCGTCTTTGTCTACCCGCTGCGCGCGCTCGTCGCCGACCAGGCCTTCCACCTCAAAGACGCCTTCGAGGCTCTCGGGCTCAGCGTCCGCCTCATCACGGGCGAGACGGCGCCCGGTGCGCGTGAGGAGGTCTTCGCAGAGCTGGCGGACGGGCGGGTCGACGCGCTGATGACCACCCCCGAGTTCCTCGAGCGGCACGCGGGCCTGTTCGCGCAGAGCGGGCGCGTCGGGTTCGTCGTGGTTGATGAGGCGCACCACGTCGCTCTCGCACGCGCGTCGCACCGGCCCGCCTACGCCCGCCTGGGCGAGGCGCTGGAGACCCTGGGACGTCCGCTCGTATGTGCGGTGACCGCAACGGCCGACGATGAAGTGGCGGG